>Ga0081539_10007309_pt1 | contig 10138 bp, 11 predicted proteins | sample TabmetS4T2R2_FD_71023 | JGI IMG/M metagenome (GOLD analysis project Ga0081539, IMG submission 71023) | Tabebuia heterophylla rhizosphere microbial communities from the University of Puerto Rico - S4T2R2 | ecosystem: Host-associated > Plants > Roots > Rhizosphere ... | reverse complement strand
GCCACCAACCGGTCGATCCGGCGCAGCGAGACGGACTGCTTCGAGCCTTCCTGGATGCGGCCCGATTCGGCGACACGGCGCGCCTGATCGACCTGCTATCGAATTGCGGTCATCTTTCGATCCAGCCCAACGGGGACGGGCACGATCCGATTGTGGTGCCGGTGCGTACGGCACTAGACCGATCTCTGTGCAACGGCCGGCCCGCCGGTACCCGACCTGACCCGCGGACGCGCGCGTCGACAGGGGACGGTTTTCGGACGCCGCTGACGCGCGCGGGCCGGTGGTCTTCGGCGCGGTCGGGTCGGCGCTGACGATCCAGACGCTTAACCGGTGGTTTCCCGGCTCCGGTGGTCCACAACACCTGTCACAGATCTGCGGGCCGCCTTGTCCTTGCTTTCGAGCTGCCAGCGCTCCCGACAATGGGATCGCGTGCAGTCCCCATCGGAAGGAGCACCATGAGCGAGCCGACGACCAATTCCCCGCCGATCGTGCTGATCCACGGGCTGTGGATGACCGCCCGAAGCTGGGACCGCTGGGTGGAGTACTACCGGGCGAAGGGCCACGAGGTCATCGTTCCCACGTACCCGGGATTCGAGATCGAGGTCGAGGCGCTGCGGGAAAAGCCCGAGGTCATCGCCGACGCCTCCGTTCCCGCAACGCTCGACCATCTCAGCGAGGTGGTCGAGAGCCTGGACCGTCCGCCGATCATCATGGGCCACTCCTTCGGCGGGACCTTCACCCAACTCCTGGTCAACCGCGGGTTGGGCGCCGCCGCCGTGACGATCGACTCGGCGCCACCCGAGGGCGTGCGGGTGAACCCGCCGTCGCAGATCAGGTCGCTGTTCCCGATCCTGAAGAACCCGGCCAACCGGCACCGCGCGGTGGGCTTCACCAAGGAACAGTTCCACTATGCCTTCGCCAACACGGTCAGCCGGGAGGAGTCCGACGCGGCGTACGACCGCCTGCACATCCCGGCGCCGGGCAACTGGGTGTGGGCCTATGGCCTGATCGCCAACTGGAAGCCGGGCCACCAGGAGACCTGGGTCGACTACGACCTGGACGACCGTGCGCCGCTGTTGTTCATCATGGGCGGCAAAGACCACCTGATGCCGCCCTCGGTGATCCGCTCGAACGCGAAGAAATACCGCAACTCCGAGGCGTTGACCGAGACCTACGAGTTTCCGGAGCGTTCCCATTTCACCGGTGTCGAGCCCGGCTGGGAGCAGGTGGCCGACTACGCCCTCGAGTGGGCGACCAGCCATGCGCGAACGCCGCAGGGCTGACCACCCGCTGGGGCTCACCACCGCCGCACCGGGCTCCTACTTCTTGGTCTTCCTGGGTGATGACGCCTTCTTGGCGGGCAGCGTCGCCACGTACGCCTGCGCCTTGCCGACCCACCGGCTCGCCTCCTCGGCGGAGCACGATGACGGCAGAGACAGGTACCCGCCCATCGGCCGCTCGGCCGGGCCGAACGGCCCGGCGCCCTCGATCGCCGACAGCGCTGCCAGATCCTCCTCCCCCAGCTTGACTCCCAACGAGGAGCCGAACAGACCGGCGAACATGTTGCCGTTCACAAACGCGCCGAGGTTGCCGAACATCGGCTTGACCTCGACTCCCGGAGCGTCAGGCACGACGCTTCGGAAGAACTCCTTGGCGTCCTCGGTGGGCTTGGGGATCTGCATGTCCGGGATCCTAACCTGGGCGATTCATGGCGACTTCCTTCTTGACGAGCCGGCGCAGCAACAAGAGGACCCGGCTGCGGCGATGAGGAGGTTCACCGGCTTGCTGCCACTCTCGGCGAGCAGATTCAGCGCGGTGGGCGTCGGACCGCACGGATCGACCACGCGCCCAGGAGGCGACGGGTCAGGACTCGTAGTCCTCGACGAACTTCTCCGGATCCTTGTCCGTCGGAGTAACACCGTTGGCCCAGTGTTCGGCCTCGTAGCGTAGGAACTGCACCGCGATCTCGTGCCGGCGAACGAGACTGGCGTTCTTGCGGAAGTCGGCGAGATCCTGGCGTTCTTCCTCGGCCATGTGATCACTGTTGGCGATGTTGGCCTCGAGCACGGCCTTCCACCATTCGTCGCTGCCCACACTGCTGCGCCCGACGTGGCGGACGGCGTCGCGGATGTCGTTATGGTCCTTGATCGCGTCCTCGACCTCCTCGTCAACCGACTCGGCGTCGCCGCCGCCCGTGCCGAGCCTGACGAGTTCCGGGTAGAAGTACCGCTCCTCGGCCTCGGCGTGCACCTCGAGGAGGACGGCCAGCCGCTGCCATACGGCATCGAGACCGGCATGATCATCGCGCGGCCACTCCTCGAGCATGCCGAACATCCGCCGCTGCTCGCCGTGCTGGTGAAGGATGACTTCGGTGATGTCCATGCCGTCGAGTATGCCCCGGCCGAGCCGGCGCGTAGGTCGCCAGCACTCCGGTCCCGCCGGGCCAGCTCATGAGCCTGCAGTGACCTGCCGCAGCAGAGCCGGAGAGGCTACCTCCGAAGGTCCGCCGGGAGCCGGATGACAAACCGGCAGCCGACACCGGTGTTGTCGGCGGTGACCTTGCCGCCGTGGGCCTCGACCAGACCACGGACGATGGCCAAGCCGAGTCCACCTCCGCCGGCCTGCGGTGTGGCCACCGGGGTGCGGGCCCGTTCCCCGCGGAATGCGACGTCAAAGACGCGGGGCAGATCGTGGTCCGGAATGCCGCCGCAGGTGTCGGACACGGCCAGCCAGACGTCGTCGTGGTCACGGCCGGCGTCGATCGTCACGGTGCCGTCGGGCGGCGTGTAGCGCACGGAATTGACAACGAGGTTGGTGACGACGCGGGCGAGTTCCTGCTCTGCGGCGACCACGGTGGGCCACCCGGTCTCACTGGCGGTGACGGTCACGCCGCGGCTGGCGGCCAACGGCGCCGTCGCCGCGATGGCCTCGGAGACGATGTCCGCCAGCGGCACAGTGGACACGGCGAGCCGCAGCGCACCGGCGTTGATCCGGGACAGCTCGAACAGGTCGTCGACCAGCCGGGCCATCCGATCGGACTCGACCCGGATCTGCTGGTGGTACCGATGCACAGTGGCGGCGTCGTCCACGACTCCGTCGGCCAGTGCCTCGGCCATCGCGCGCAGCCCCGCCAGCGGGGTACGCAGGTCGTGCGAGACCCACGCGACCAGTTCTCGCCGCCCGGCCTCCATCTGCCGTTCCTTTTCCCGGGCCTGGGCGGCCCAGACGGCGGCGGTGGCCAACCGCCGACCGAACCCCACGCCGACCGACAGGCTGACGACGGCGGACGCGGCAACAGTGACCAGAACGACCTGCAGGTCGTGTGGTGACAGGAACATCGCCGCGGCGACCGTCACCACCCCGGCCGCGACGGCGGCGACGGTCACGACAAGCAGAACGCTGACGTGCAGCAGAATCGAACGGTCGTGCAGCAGCCGCAACGCCACGGCACCGAGCGCGCCGACCGCGGCGCCGGCACCGAGCGCGTACAGGGCGATCAGCAGGAAGTCACTCATGGGCGCGCTCGTACCGATAGCCGACGCCCCAGGCCGTCACGATGCGACGAGGCGCGGCCGCGTCGTCTTCGATCTTCTCCCGTAACCGGCGCACGTGAACGGTGACGGTGGACTGGTCGCCGAACTGCCAGCCCCACACCCTCTCCAACAGCTCCGCGCGGGACCAGGCCCGGGCCGGATACCGGAGTAGGAAGACGAGAAGGTCGAACTCGCGGACCGTCAAGGCCAGCGGCACCCCCCGCAACTGGGCGGTGCGGCGGCCGGTGTCGGCGGTCAGGTCACCGTCGCGCAGGATCTCTGGCTCGGCGGTGGCCGGGGCGGCTCGGCGCAGCACCGAGCGAATCCGCAGCACGAGTTCGCGTGGGGAGAACGGTTTGGTGACGTAATCATCCGCACCGACCTCCAGGCCGGTGACGCGGTCCGTCTCCTCGCCCAGGGCGGTGAGCATCACCACGGGCAGGTCCGGATCCTGCCGACGCAGCCGCCGGCACACCTCGAGACCGTCGAGGCCCGGCATCATCAGGTCCAGAACCACCAGGTCGGGTCGCTCGTCGGCGACCGCGGCGAGCGCGTCGGCACCGTCGAACGACAGCCGGACGCGGCAGCCGTCCCGCTCCAGGTAGCGGCGGACGACATCGCTGACGGTCGGGTCGTCATCCACGACGAGGACATGGTGTCCCACGCCGACAACGCTACCCATCGCGGGCCCTGCGGGTGCTTGCGAAGCGCTTACGGATCCGCCGGACCACGATGGCGGCGAGCGCGGTCACCCAGATCAGCCCGAGCAGGACCGCCAGGCCCCGCCCGTACGGCAGCGGGAGCGCGGACGGGTTACCCGGGTTGCGGCCGAGTCCGAGGACGAGCGGCAGGGCGACCAGCGTGACGGCGGCGCTGACCAGTGCCGCGGCCCGTACGGTGGCCCGGTCTCCAGCGGGCACGTAGCGGCCGACCAGCGCCCCGACGGCGAGAACCATCGGCAGGAACACCGCATCGTGCGCGACCAGGACGCCGAGAAGAAACGCCAGCGCACCGGGCACGTCGAGGTCCGGGTCGGTGGCGGCGCCGATGACGGCGTACCCGATGACGAGCAGGCCGGACGCCATCAGGGCTGTTCTCACGGCGCATCCCGGATGGTGATCATGCTCAGCCACTTGGTTTGCAGGACACCGGGCCGGTTGGGGGCGATGAGCCGTGCGGGGTAGCCGTGGTCGGGATGCAACACCTCGCCGTGGAGCCGCAGCGCGATCAGGGTGAGCGGGTCGCGGACATGCACCGGCGCGACCGTGGAGGTCCGGTACCGTCCGCCGGCCTGCAGCGATTCCACCTCGGCAACAGCGCGGTCGGGGTCGGCGCCCACCAGCCCGGCGAGGTCGCGCAGCCGGATCCCGGTCCACGTGCCGGTGGAGCTCCACCCTTCGACGCAGGTGATCGACAGGTCGGCGGTGTACTGCGGGAGTGCGTTCAGCGCGGCCAGGTCGAGAGCGAGCCGGCGGCCGGGACCGGTCACGGTCAGCCGGTACCCGGCACCGACGGAGATCCCGGCGCCTGCCGCCGTCTTGTTCACCGGGAGGCGCTGGGGGCCGGTCCCTGGGCGCCGCGGCGCGAGCAACGACAGGCGCGCCAGAGGCGCGATGGTCTGCCCGGCGGTGGCGACGGTGATCAGGCCGGCCGCGGCAGCGACCGCGCCGAGCAGGCTGCGCCGGCTCACGCCGGGACGTGGCAGCCGCGGCCGGCGGGCGAGTGCGAGCCGGACCACCGGCAATTTCACGCCGATGTGCACGAGCAGCGCGCCGACCACCAGCCAGGCCACCCGGTAATGGCCGGCGGTGAAGAAGAACGGCATCGGTGCGTACCAGCGCGCGATGTTCAGCACGCCGCTGACGAGCTGGAACAGGGCGGCCGCGACCAGCAGCGCGACACCGGTGCGCTCCAGCGCGTGCACGATCGTGCGCGCGGGCGGCCAGCTGAACAGCCGCGGATACACCGACCACAGCTTCGCCCCGAGCAGCGGAACGGTCGCCAGCCCGGTCGCCACGTGCACGCCCTGGGTGATCCGGTAGAGACCGACCGGTCGGCTCGGCCACCCGAACCAGCCGGGCGGGTGCTGGATCAGGTGACTCAGCAGCCCAGTCACGAAGCAGACGCCGAACGCGAGCGCGAGTGCGACACCGAGCTGGCTGGTCAGCCGCGGCGACCGTAGCCGGGACCGAAACGTACCGGGCCGCCACGGTCCGCGCCGCAACGTCGCGGGCGGGGCAGGCAGCGGACGGACGAGGGTCCGCCGCGTCAGGCCGGCGCCAGGCTCGCGAACCACCGGCCCGCCTCCGTCCAGATTTCTACCGTCCACAGCGCGGCCGCAGCCGCCACGGCCGGCAGATCGGGGACCGCCACCGACGCCCATCGCATCGGCATGTCCGGCCCGCTGCCGTGTCGCAGGTCCGCCCGGCCCGCCCAGCTGCGGGTACCGGGCGCGGTGGCCTCGACGAGGACACGGCCGTCGGGGCGATGAGGTCCCGGCTGCGGCTCAACAGGCGGTACGGGTCGCCGCCGATACCGATGTTGCCGTCGGCCAGGAGCAGCCGCTGCCACCGGCCGTGTCCGGGCAGCGGGTCGAACACGTTCCGGAGCAGGACGACCGCGCCGCGGCGGCGGGCCAGCCGCACGGCGGTGGCGCTGACATCGATGCCCAGGGTCGGGCGGCCACGCCGCGTCAACGCCGCCGCGAGCCGGCCCGGTCCGCACCCAACGTCGAGGGTCGGTCCGGTGCAGCGGTCGAGCAGTCCTCCGTCGCCCGGTACGTCGTCGCAGCACCACGTTCCCGGGTCGAGCCGGTGTTCGCCGCCGGTGTCGTCACGCAGCGTCAATGCGGTGGGATGCCCAGCCCCGGCTCGCCGCAGCGCCGCGTCGAACACGGCGAGCGCGGTCACGGCGCCACCCCAACGAGCGTGTGTCGGGTGGTGCCGGCGCCGGCCGGTCTCGGCATCAGCTCGGCGACGGCGCGGGCGAAGCGGCTGCCCGGCGGGCACGCACCCGCGACGGTGTGCGCGTCCGCGGCTGTGTCGACGTCGCGCAGCTCCGGCAGCAGCACCACCCGCAGGCCGCGTGCACACAGCGCGGCCAGGGTGTCCCGGCCCGTCGTCGCGGTGGATGTCGCGACGCCCAGCAGCGCCGCCCCGTGCTTGGGCTCCCGCAGTCCGAGCGCCCACCAGCCACCGTCGGCGGCCAGCCCGAGAGCCGCGTCAACGCCGGCCCCGACAGCGCCGTCGGGTGCCGGCCGGGACGCGGCACAGGTCAGGGTTCCGAGCACGCGAGTCAGCAGCGCGGAGGTCGTCTGCGGAGTGTCCATTCCGATCAGGAGCGACGGAACGCCAGGCCGCCGGGTGTCGGCGAACGCCGCCGCAAGCCGTGCGTCCAGCGGGCCATCATGCTGTGGCACCACCGACCAGCCGGTTGGAACCGGATGGCGGCCGTCAAGCACCAGGGTCCGCCCGACGTCGTCGACGCCGCTGACGGCAGCGAGCGTGTCGGCCAGGGCCGCCGCCGCGATCCGGGCCGCCCCGGTTGGGGTACACGGTGGACAGAGCCGGGTCTTCACCCGGCCCGCGACCGGTTCCTTGGCCAGGACGAGTACCTGGGCTCTCATCGGGTCAGCACGGCTCTCATGTCGCGGACGGCGCGGAGGGTGCCGCCGATGCTGCCGGTCACCTTCGAACGGGTGCCGGCGGCGCGTGGGTGGTAATCGACGTCGATCTCGACCACCCGCCAGCCGGCACGGGCGGCTGCGAGGAGTAGCTCCAGCGGGTACCCGAACCGGCGGTCGCGCAGGTCGAGTGCGAGCAGGTCCGCGCGCCGTGCGGCGCGCATCGGGCCGAGGTCGTGCACCGGCAGCCCGGTGCGGCGGCGTAGCCGTCGGGCGAGGAGCGCGTTGCCGTACCGGGCGTGCAGCGGCCAGGCGCCCCGGGCGACGGCACGGCGCCGCCCCACCACCAGGTCGGCGGCTCCGGCCCGCACCGGATCGACCAGCCGGGGCAGCTGGGCGGGGTCGAACGAGCCGTCGGCGTCCAGCACGCACACCACCCCGTCGGTGGCGGCGCGGATACCGGCGTGCACTGCGGCGCCGTATCCGGGTTGCGGCACGTCGACGACCTCGGCGCCGAACGCCCGGGCGATGTCCGCGGATCCGTCGGTAGAGCCGTTGTCGGCCACGAGTACGCGGTAGCCGGCGGGCATCCGGTCGAACAGTCCGGGCAATGCCGGGGCCTCGTCCAGGCAGGGCAGCACCACGGTGGTCACGTCCCGAACCCTAGGCACCGGCCGGGCCGGTCGGCCCTTACCGGATGGAGACGAGACCTTATCGAACGGTGACGTGCCCGCCCTTTACTTACGATCCGCTGACGGACCGGCGCCGCCGTCCCCGCGACACCTCGCAGCACCCTACGGTCGGCCACGTGACCCATGTGCTCGTGACCGGCGGTGCCGGGTTCATCGGTTCGCACGTGGTGGCGGCCCTGGCGGTGGCCGGATACGACGTGACGATCCTCGACGCCGGACATCCGGTCGGGCACCGCGATGCGCTCCCCGCCAGCGTGCACGGCTGCCGGGTCCACGTCGGCGACCTGCGCGACCCGCACGCCGTCCGCGCTGCCCTGGCTGGGGTCGACGCGGTCGTCCACCAGGCCGCGCTGGTCGGTCTCGGTGTCGACCTTGACGACCTGCCCGCCTACGTCGGCTGCAACGATCTGGGCACCGCCGTCCTGCTCGCCGCGATGGCCCGTACCGGCGTGACCCGGCTGGTGCTCGCCAGCTCGATGGTCGTGTACGGCGAAGGTTCGTACACGTGCTCGGTGCACGGCCCGATGCGGCCGGCGCCGAGGACGGCGGCCGATCTGGCCGCGGGCCGGTACGAGCCGGCCTGTCCGGACTGCGGTGCGCTGCTTGACCCGGCGCTCGTGGACGAGTCGGCGCCGCACGATCCGCGAAGCGTCTACGCCGCCACGAAGGTCGCCCAGGAACACCTGACCGCGGCGTGGGCACGCCAGTGCGGCGGAAGCGTGGCGGCGCTGCGATACCACAACGTGTACGGGCCGGGGATGCCGCGGGACACCCCGTACAGCGGTGTCGCGGCGATCTTCCGCTCGGCATTGGCGGCCGGGCGGGCGCCGCGGGTCTTCGAGGACGGTGGGCAGCGGCGCGACTTCGTCCACGTGCGGGACGTAGCCGCAGCGAACCTGGCGGCGCTGACGGTACCCGCGACCGGCTGGCGCGCGTACAACATCGCCTCCGGCCGGGCCACGACGGTCGGCGAGCTCGCCGCTGGTCTCGGCGCGGCGATCGGCGGGCCGGCGCCGGAGGTCACCGGCGAATTCCGGCTCGGCGACGTTCGGCACATCACGGCCTCCCCCGACCGAGCCGCTACCGAGCTGGGATTCCGTGCGCGGGTCGGACTCACCGACGGGCTGGCCGAATTCGCCCTTGCGGCATCGCCCGGATGATCACGACGCTGCCCACCCGCCGCCGGCTCGACCGGGCCGACGCCGCCGCGGCCGCCCTCGGGTTAGGACTGTTCGCCGTCGCCGCGGTCGTCGGCGCCGTCCTGGGGTACGTCGGACACCCGGTGCGCGCGAGCGCCGCTCCGCTATTCGCGCATTGGCTGCCGCACGTCGGCCCCGGCACACCGCTCGCAGTCATCGTCGCGGCCCTCGTCGTCCGGTACGGCCCGCGGCTGGCGGCCGAGCTGTCGTGGCGCCGGCTACGGGCAATTACCTATGTCGCGGCCCTAGCGTGGATCCTGGCTCTGGCCCTGGTCGACGGCGTGCAGCGTGGCCTGACCGGACGGCTCAGCACACCGACCGAGTATCTGCGCGAGGTCGGTGGCATCGGCTCGGTGAATGCGCTGTTGCGCACGTTCACCTCCCGCATTCTCGATTTCCAGCCCGACTCCTGGACCACGCACGTTGCCGGACACCCGCCGGGCGCCGTGCTCGTCTTCGTCGGGCTGGATCGGATAGGTCTCGGTGGAGCCGGGTGGGCCGTGCTCGCCTGCGTTCTGGTCGGTGCGGCCGCGGCCATTGCGGTACCCGAGACCGTCCGGTTGCTCGGTGACGAGGAGGCGGCCCGGGTTGCGGTGCCGTTCGCCGTGCTGTTCCCGGGCGCCGTGTGGATCGGTGCGTCGGCGGACGGCCTGTTCACCGGCGTCACGGCGTGCGGCGTCGCGCTGGCCACCCACGGACTAGTCCGGCGCAACCAGGGGTCCTCGGTGGCCGGAGGCGTCCTGCTCGGCTACGGGGTCTACCTGTCGTATGGCCTCGTTCTGCTCGCCCCGGTGGTGGTCGCCGCCGCGATCGTCGTCCGTCGGGTTCGCCCCCTCGCCTGGTGCGTGTGCGGTGCTCTCGCGGTGGCGGCCGCGTTCACAGCGTCGGGGTTCTGGTGGCCGGAGGGCTACCATCTGGTCGTCCAGCGCTACAACCAGGGCATCGCCAGCGAGCGCGCCTACCTCTACTGGGTCTGGGCGAACCTGGCCGCCGTCACGGCCAGCATCGGCCCGGCAGCCCTGGCGGTGGTCCGCAGGGGTGTCGCGCCGGCCGGCCGGGCGGCGCCGCATCCGGCCCGCTGGGCGGTGCCGC
>Ga0081539_10007308_pt1 | contig 10140 bp, 16 predicted proteins | sample TabmetS4T2R2_FD_71023 | JGI IMG/M metagenome (GOLD analysis project Ga0081539, IMG submission 71023) | Tabebuia heterophylla rhizosphere microbial communities from the University of Puerto Rico - S4T2R2 | ecosystem: Host-associated > Plants > Roots > Rhizosphere ... | reverse complement strand
CTACGAGGTCTTCATTCACTCCGGCGACGGACCGGACTGCCGCCGTCAGGACCTGTGCTCGTGCATCGCCCACCAGAAGGGCGGCTACTGCAAGCACACCGACGTGCTGGCCGCTCTGATCGCCGACGGCCGGCTGCCGGACCCGCGCGAGGAGATGTACCGGCTGCTTAACGGCGAGCGCAACGAGGATTCGGCCGAGCCGCTGGAGTGTCCAGTCTGTCACGGAGAGGCGCCCTACGGCTGCTCGTGTGATGTGCAGACCGAGGCGCCGTTTTGAGAGGCTTCCGGTGAGTAACCGCAGCGGAGACTGATCCGCCGACTTTCAAGGAGTCAACAATGAGGGGGATACCGATCGTGACGAGGGGTGGAAGATTGACTTCGTCTAAGGTGGTCCTCTTGGCCGCTTACCGGATTGCGACGCGGACTGGGGAGCCGCGTTTAGATCTGGCTACCCTGGTGGTCGAGGCTTGGCGTCTTGATCGTGCCCGGTTTGGTCTGCCTGGTCATGAGCAGTGCTACCCGCACTCGAATCGGGTGATCGTCGAGCTCGTCCGGACGCGCAGCGTATGCGCCAAGGGCTGGCTGCGGCGGCTGTCGCCGAAGCTGTACTGCCTCACCGAGTCTGGCTCGGCCCTGGCAGCAGAACTGGACAGGACCAAGCGGGCCTCGTCATGACCAGAGTTGAGCGCCGCATCGGCTGCGACCACGAGGGCTTCGAGCACCGCGAGCGTTGTGCCGGCGTATTCGCCTGCCGGCAGTGCGACACCCTGGTCGAGTGCTGGGCGGACACGGCGGCGTGGACGGGGCAGCAGGGCGACGTGCTGCGGCATCACAAATCCTATGGCCGAGCCCAGGGCGTGTGCCCTGTGTGCGACAGCCTGGTTCAGGAGCCTCTGGAGGGGGGTGGCCGGTGAAGACGTTCGAGGAGTGGCGCGACGAGTTGCTGCGGGAAGGGCAGACGATCTTGGCCAAGAAGCAGGCGGAAACCGAAGCCCAGGAAGACAAGGCCCGCAAGGAACGAGAGCGGTCATGGGCGGCCCTGTGCGACCGGCTGTTGGCGGACCTGGGCGAGTTGGCCCGGCCGCACGTGTCGCCGGTGCCGCCGGCGGAATTCGGCGGGCAGCAGAATGCGTGGCAAATCCGTCTGCGGCCCTGGGGAGGCGCCTGGGTCGAGTGTTGGTACCGCCGAGCGCACTACGACCAAGGGCACCAGCACTGGACCTGGGAGCCGGAGTTTTTCCGCGATCCGTATCGGCAGGCCTGGGCGCTCTACCGGGTGCCGAACAGCTACCACGCCGAACACGACCCGGACCTGAACAGGTACGCCGTTGAGCCCGCGTGGGACGAGAACGACGCGACGTTCACCGAGTCCCTGTCGGAGGCCGTGGCGCTCTGCCACGCCACGGGCGACAGCTATCAGGCCGCGCTGGACGCGACTTACGAGAACATGCTCACGCCGGAGCAGATGGCCGCGATCGACGCGGCACTGGCCGAGCCGGACGACCCGGACGGCGGGAGCGTGCCGCCGGCGGAGAAGCCTCAACTGCGGCAGCTTCTTCGGTACGACGCGGAGACGCCGGAGGGGAAGTACCTGGTCAAGCGTCGGGACGGCACCGTGGTCGAGTGGCCGGCGTTCGTGTTGGGCGCCCGGGACCCCCATGCCGAGGCGGCCCTCCGGGCCTATGCGGATTCGATCGCCACGGACCCGGACTGTCACCCGGACCTGCCGGGGAGCATCCGCCGCCTGGCCGACGAGTTCGTCCGCTATCGGGCGGCCCATGGCCCCGGTGACCCGACCCGGGGCCGGCACCGCACCGACGACCCGGCGACGATCGCGGAGATGCGGCAGGGTCTGTCGGCCTGAGAACCTGGGGCGGGGCCGAAGGCAGTTGAGCTGGGGCGACCGACGCCGGAGGCCCCGACCCCACCCAGCCGTAACCGAAGCGACGGTAGCTCGGCTTTTCAGCCGGGCGAGATCTGCTGGTGGCTTCGCCGGGTGGAACAGCAACCCGGCACGCTGGAGGCGGGAGGCTGGTGTCTCCGCCGGGCTCATAACCCTGCTCAGGCCGGTTCAATTCCGGCGCCTCCGATCGACGCGGCACGACTGGTTGTCCACCGGCGGACGGCACCTCCACTTCGTCCGCCGGTCGAGTCCCTCTCGCGAGTGGGACAAGCCGGGCTTCGATGCCCGGGTGCCGCCTGTCGGCCGGCGTGGTGCGGGACGTGTGCCCCCGCGGCGTGCCAAGGCGCGCAAGCCACGCCGGCCCCTTTGACCACCAGGTGACCCATGAGCGACGTCAAAGACATCACGGCACGACTGGCCCAGCCGTTCGAGCCAGGCGAGGTCAAGTGGAAGGCCCAGGCCGTCAAGGGCAACCGCGCCCTTGCTGTCGCGTACGTCGATGCCCGGGTGATCCAGGACCGCCTCGACGATGTCCTGGGCGTCGAGGGGTGGCAGGACGAATACCAACTGCTTCCCGACAACTCGGTGATGTGCCGGCTGCGGCTCAAGCTGGGCCGGCGCTGGATCACCAAGATGGATGTCGGCTCCCCCAGCGAGCAGCCGGACGGTGGCGACCGCCTGAAGGCCGCCTTCTCCGATGCGTTGAAGCGCGCTGCCGTGAAGTTCGGGATCGGGCGCTTCCTGTACCGGCTGCCGCAGCAGTGGTGCGACTACGACCCGGCCAAGAAGCAGTTCGTCTCGACACCCAAGTTGCCGGCGTTCGCGCTGCCGGGCCGGCCGTCGGCCAAGCACAACGGCGCGCCGCGGGAGGACTGGAACCCGCCCGCCGAACCCCGGTTGGCTCCCGAGATGCAGGCCGAGATCACCCGGGCACTGGCCCTGTGCCAGTTGACCTGGGCGGACTTCCTGCGCCAGTTCGGCGAGGTCCTGGGGTTGCCACGCCATGCTGTCATCGAGCGGCTCAATCCGGCGGGCGCCACCCAGGTGCTGGACAAGCTCCGCGGGGTGTACCGCGCCCGCAACGCCAAGAAGTGAACAGGCCGGTGTCGGTATGCCCCTGGAGCGACCGACGGACCCCGACGCCCTCCTGGACGCCGGCCAGGTGGCCCGCTACCTGGGGATCGATCGCAAGACCGTCCGGCGCATGGTCGAGCGGGGGGAGTTCCCCGCGCCGCTGAAGATTGGCCGGACGCAGCGCTGGCGCTGGGGCAAGATCGCCGAATTCCTGCGGGCCCTGGAGTTGGTGCAGGAGGTCAAGCGAGGACAGGAGCGGACACCGGAGGGTGATCTTGGGACTTCGGCGCCGCCGGGGCGGAAAGCCTCTTCACAAGACCCGCACCCCAGGTAGGATCGACCTTCGCCCGTTCCTTAACCCGTTGACACAGCACGCCTACCGCGGCGCACACCCGTCGTGCGCCTGCCGTCAGGGGTGCGCGCCGAGAGGACAACCCCGTGACCAAACACACCTGCCACGCCATCGGCTGTAGCGTCGAGGTACCGCCGCGGATGCTCTTTTGCCGCCGGCACTGGTACGCGGTGCCCAAGCACCTGCGCGACCGGATTTGGCAGACCTACCGTCCGGGCCAGGAGGTCACCAAGGACCCTTCGGTCGAGTACGTCGAGGCCGCGACTGAGGCGCGCCTGGCCGTTGCCGCCCAGGAGGCCGGCAGGCCCTTCACCGACATCGGCGCGGCCATCCGCTGGTTCCGCGAACGCCAAGGAGGCTGACATGCCACGGCGGAGGCGCAAGCCCAAGTTCCGCCAACGCCGCCGCGGGGGCCGCGAGGTCCTCCGCTGGCGGCGCCGGCCGCCGAGCAAGTAACTCACCACGACTGGAGACGCTCATGCCTTTAATCGAAATCAAGAGTCGCTACGAGGATACGGTCCTATTCACGGGCGACTATCCATCGTTGAAGGAAGCCATTGAGCAGGCGGTCAGAGCCAATGCCCGCCTCGACGGTGCCCGCCTCGTCAATGCCCGCCTCGAAGGTGCCCGCCTCGAAGGTGCCAGCCTCGACGGTGCCAGCCTCGTCAATGCCCGCCTCGAAGGTGCCCGCCTCGACGGTGCCAGCCTCGACGGTGCCAGCCTCGACGGTGCCCGCCTCGAAGGTGCCCGCCTCGACGGTGCCCGCCTGAATTGGCAATCGCACGACTTGATAGCCGAGATTCTGCGCCGGGCGGCTGACGCGGACCTGGAGCGCCGCAAGGTGGCGGGACTGGTTCTCGTGTCGCGTGACTGGTGCTGGGATCGATTCGCCGAGTTGGGTGCCGCTGATCCTCTGTGGACCTGGGCCTTGGGAGTACTGATCCGCTACATCCGCGATGGCGGGCGTCCTCCCAAGGCACTCCGCCTGTTCGTCGCCAGGCAGCAAGCGGCCGCCGGTTCTGACACCGAAGCGAGGGAGTCTGCTAATGCCGCGACGCAGAAAAACTGAGCAGCACATCCGGGCCCGCTCGCGGATTGGAGAGGTGGTGATGACCCAGGGGGATTTCCCGGGCTTAGATTTCGCCCTGCCGGCTGACGCCGGCAGTGTCACCATGCCTGCCGACCTCTTCTGGCACATCCTGCGGTGCCCGTCGTGCAGGCTGCGGCTGTGGCAATTCCGTGGGCAGGCGCTGGCCAATATGGTTTGCCCATTCATTCCGACGGAGAACCAATGACCACCCACGAATTCGTCGACCTGGTCCGGGATATGCGCCTGGAGCAGCGGCGGTACTTCAGTACGCGGGACAACGCCGCACTGGCCGAGTCGAAGCGACTCGAGCGCCTAGTGGACGCCGAGCTGGAGCGGCTGCGGCAGGAGGCTGCGGCGAAGCTGAGCCTGTTCTCGGACCAGGTGACAGGGGCGGGGATATGAAGGGGCCACATTACACGCTGATCCTGGAGTTGATCCAGGTTGACACGAGCCTGACTGAGGATCAGTTCTTTCGGCGACTGGCTTGGCTGTTCAAGCAGTGGGGCCGGGCTCGCGCGGGCCGTCCCGCGCTGGCCAACTTGGTTGGTATTCGACCGGCCGGGCCGTCGGTCCTTGCGTCCGACGAGATCTGGCCACTCTTCGACGCCATTCTCGAACGTCAACAGCGCCCGATCCCAGCGCAGCCCAAGAAGGAAGCAAAGGCATGACACCCCTGGAAGCGGCCCGTGCCTACGTCGCCGGTGGACTGTCGGTGATCCCTGTGGGGCTCGACGGGCTCAAGCAGCCGGCCTTCGACTTGCTGCCGCGCGTGCCGGACCCCAAAAAGCCGGACCGGTTCGTCCCCACCTGGAAGCCCTACCAGGATCGCCCCCCCACCGACGAGGAGTTGGTGCGCTGGTACGGCCAGGGCCAGGCCGGCATCGCGGTCGTCTGCGGGGTCGTCAGCGGCGGGGCCGAGTGCATCGACGTGGACGCGGTCGAGCTGGTCGAGCCGATGCGCCGCCAGGTCCTGGAGGACATGCCCGATCTGGCAGACCGGCTCACCTGGATCGGCACGGGGCGCGGCTCCGCCCACTGCTGGTACCGCTGTGCGGAGGTCGAGGGCAATCAAGAATTGGCCCTGCGTCCGCCGACTCCGGAAGAACGAGCGGCCAACCCCAAACTGCACGCCGTCGTCCTGATGGAGACGCGGGGCGAGGGCGGTTACGCCGTGGCCCCAGGTTCACCTCCCCAGGTCCACAAGTCGGGAAGACCGTACAAGCGCATCGCTGGCCCCATGCTGACCGAGCTGCAGGAGATCACGGTCGAGGAGCGCAGCTACCTGCTGCGCCTGGCCTGTTCCTTCAACATCTACGTAAACGTACCGTCGTCCAAGCCTTCAGGCCCGCCCGCCACCAACCTCAGCCCTGGGGACGACTACGACCTGCGCGGGCCCTCTTGGGAGCAGCTCCTGGCCGACCTGAACACCGGAGCGGAATTCGCCACGGGCGGGGGTAATGAGGGGAGGGTCCGCCGCCCCGGCAAGGAAAAAGGCTGGTCGGCGACCGCCGGATACTGCCACGGCAGCCGCGGCGAGCCACTCCTGTACGTGTTTACCACCGGTTGGGCGCCGTTCCAGTCAAAGCACTCTTACGGCAAGTTCAATGTACTGAAGCTGTTACGCTTCGACGGCAACGGAGCGGCAACGGCGCGCTGGCTGCGAGAACAGGGCTTCGGGGGTGCCAAAAACGAAAATACTGTTTCGGTTCCAGGTGTATATAGGGCAGGAACGGAAACAGAAACCGACGGCGCCCCGTCGGGCCAAGACCATTCCAAGTCCACCACGCCCGCCCCAGCGGTCTTTCCTGACCCGATTCCCGCCAGCCTCTTGAAGACGGAGCAGCCGGGCGGTGACTGGCTGTGGTGGGGCATCTTCGCCCGCAGATCTGTAACCCTGTTCAGTGCGTTGTGGAAGGCCGGCAAGACCACCCTGCTGGCCCATTTGCTCAGGTCGCTATGTGACGGTGGTCATTTTTGCGGCCGCAAGGTGACTGCCTGCCGGACCCTCTACGTGACCGAAGAACCAGAGACGTTGTGGGCTCGGCGCCGCGACGATCTGGGTATCACCGACGCCGTGCACTTCCAGGTTCGCCCGTTTCGGGTCAAGCCTCGCCTGGCGGAGTGGATCGCCTTCATGGCGCACCTGCGCCAGCACGTCGTCGACGGTGCCTTCGACTTGGTGATGCTCGACACGTTCGCCAACCTCGGGCCATTGCGTGACGAGAATGATGCCGGCCTGGTCAGCGAGGCGCTGATGCCCCTCAACGCGCTGACGGACACGGCCGGAGTCGGGCTGGTCCACCACGTGCGTAAGGGTGACGGCCAGGAGGCCACGGCCTCACGGGGGTCGGGTGCTTTGCCGGCGTTTGTCGACACGATCGTCGAATTGAGGCGCTATGACCCTACCAGCCGCAAGGACTGCCGGCGTGTGCTGACGGGTTATGGACGCTACGAGGAGACGCCCGAGGAGATCGTGATCGAACTGACCAAGGAAGGCTACGTCGACCGCGGCGACCGCCGCTCCTTGGCGGTGCGGAGTGTGACTGAGGTACTGCTCGACATACTGCCCGGCGAGCCGCCCGGTTGGACATACCACCAGATCACGGACAAGTGGCCCGAGGATCGCGTGCCCCGGCGCGACCGGATGCTGGAGACCCTGCGCACGGGTGTCGACGCCGGCCGCTGGCATCAAGAGGGCGAGGGCCGCCGGGGCTCGCCGTGGCGCTACTGGCGGGATGGCAATCAGGTTCCAGGAACGTCGCTCAACGGGCATGCCGGCGACGAGTTGCCGGACGACCCGGCGTTTGGTTGAGGAGCCGGCACCGGTGGACACCCTGCGGACGCTCTACTTCGACGGCGCTGCCGAGCCGACCAACCCGGGCCTGGGCTCGTGGGGCTGGTGCCTGCTTAGCCAGTCGGACAAGGTGATCGCCGAAGGCAAGGGCATCGCCGGCCAAAACGTCACCAACAACGTGGCCATCTTGCGGTCCTGCGGGATCGATCTGTGCGAAAAGATCGAGGACCGCGCCGGCACGGTGATCTATGCCGACCCGCCCTACCTGGTCAAGGGCGCGAAGTACCTTCACGATTTCGTGGACGCCGACCACGAAAGGCTCGCGCAGGCCCTGTGCCGCTTCAAACAGACACGCGTGGCGGTGAGCTACTACGAGCATCCGCGCTTGGCCGAGCTGTACCCCGGCTGGCACAAGATGGCCTGCCCCACCGCCAAGGCGCTGGTCAACTCCGGGATGCGCGACGGCAACGGGCGAACCGAGGCCCCCGAGGTTCTCCTGGTGAACCGGCACGACGGTACAAGGGACTTGTTCAGCGGAGATGGCCGTGCCTGACGCACACCGGTCAGCCCGATCGTCGCGGTGCGTCCGCTGCGGGCGCGTCCGGCGGCTGGTCCGCACCCGCCTCATCTGCCGGACCTGCCGGCGGCAGCAGCGCTGCACCCCAGCTCCGGTAACCTTGCCGCCGCGTACAGGCGACCTGGCCGGACGACCCTACTGTCCTGCCTGTCGCGAGCGTGATCGGGTCATCTTGCCAAGCGACTCGCACTATGCCCGGCACATCGCCATCCGGCAGGAGCCCTACTGTGGCCGCTGCCATAACTACTTCTCGCGGCTGAAGCCACACCGGCTGCCGCCGCCTGACTTTGACTGAGGCAGCCACCATGACGCGTGAGCAGGTCAAGGCGATCATTACCGAACGGCTGGGGCGCTGGGCCGAGCGCCTCCTCGAATCGCATGCCACGCCGGTGGTGCTGGTGGCCGTCGGCCATGACGCGCGGAGCGGCCAACTGGTCGTGTGCGCCTGCGAAAACGGCCCGAGCGACAAGGAGTTGGCCCTGTTCCTGAAGGCCGCGGCCAAACGCTTGAAGGGGAAGCGATGAGCAGCAATGCTGAGATGAAGAAGCTGATCCTGGAAATCGCCCGCATCGCGGAGAAGGGGTATCGCCGCGGCTTCCAGCACGGCTACCTGGCGTCACGCGGCGGGCTCGGCGCTCCTGCTCCTTCTCCCGACGAGGTATCAGACTGGCGGTTTGCCGATCATGCCGCGACGCATGCGGTTGGCGCGCCCGGCACGGTCTGGGCCGGGCGCCGTGGCAAGCTGATCCACCGGCTCTCATGCGAGGCCGACGACCTGGATCTCATCCGCGGGCTGCTGGCCGGTCAAGTCCCGGACTGCTTGGGACCCGAGCTCAGGGCGATTGCCCTCGCAATTGCCAAGCGATCCTTGGAGGTCGCCCGCACCGGCTCCCTGCCAACGGCGACGGAGGCCCAAGCTGGACTGGTCTTCCAGCTCGGTCGCCTGACAGGAGCATTCATCCGGCTGGGAGATCTGCAGGTATAGGAGGTTAGTTGATGGGCCGTTTTTACGCTGAGGGTACCACCGTTGCGGTGGAGAAATCCAAGACGGAAATCGAGGCCCTCCTGAAGTGCTACAAGGCAGACCAGTTCATGTCGGGTTGGGACTCCGACGGTCGGGCCTTTGTGATGTTTCGCTTGTCACAACGGTACGTCAAGTTCCTGTTGCGCATACCGCCTATCACCGATCCGCATTTTCTGAAGGTCCCCTCGTCGCGCCGAGCGGCTCGGCGCGACCAGCGCGAGCGCGAGCTCTGGCGCAGCCTGCTCTTGGTCATCAAAGCCAAGCTGGAGAGTGTCGAGGCGGGCATCGAGACGGTGGAGGAAGCGTTTCTCGCCCAGACGGTCCTTCCCGATGGCAGTACGGTGGGGGCCTGGGCTGCCAAGGCGCTACCAGCCGCCTATGAGACGGCCCAGATGCCGAAGTCACTGCTGGCGCTGCCGCCGGCACCAGAGCCGACGGGAGACGACCACCGGTGACCACCGAGCGCTTCGGTGCTACCAGAAACCGCCGCGGCGGGCTGGGTCCGCTGGAGCGTGAGGTTAGCGAATACGATCGCCAGCGTTGGTACCACAGCGTGTGCTTCGAACTGGAGCGCCGCAGCAAACAATACACGCAGGCACAGCCGAGCCCATCCGCCGGCAGCACTCCGGCCCTGGGCCGGGATCGACTTCTGGAGATCATCGGTCAGTGGTTCCGGGAACTGGCCGTCAAGTGGCATCCCGATCGAGGCGGTTCGACACAGGCCATGCAGGCCATCAACGATGCCCACGATCGGCTCAAGCAGAAACTGGTTGAGGCCCTGAAGTGACCCCACCCGCCTACACCGCCTGGCGCCGCCCGGTCGGTGGCGCATGGCGAGCCCTCGGCACAGCCCCAACTGAAGCCGGAGCCTGGCAACAGGCCTATGCGGCCATGACCGAACCGAACGGGCACTACGAGACGTGTGTCCTGCCTGCGGGCGAGAAGCCCCGCGGACGGATCGAGCGTCAGCCAGCGAGGACCTCGTGAGACTGCCCCGCAACCTGGAAAGCCAGATCCTCCAACTGGCCGGCGTAACGCCCGCCCCTGTGCCGGAGCGGCCGGCTCGCCGGGAGCGAACCGAGGTATCCGTCGGGCGTGAACGGGACGTGCTCAAGGGCGTGTTGCAGTTGCCGGCCATGCGGGGTGTGTTCGCCTGGCGGAGTAGCAACCACGCGGTACACCGGGTTGACCGCCGCACCGGCCGGGCGTTCTGGGCCTTCCACGGCCTGCGGGGTGTGGCCGACGTGCTCGGCTTGTTGCCGGGCGGCCGCCTCGTCGCCGTCGAGGTCAAGCGGCCGGGCGGACCGCTGTGTCCCGCACAGATGG
>Ga0081539_10007307_pt1 | contig 10140 bp, 8 predicted proteins | sample TabmetS4T2R2_FD_71023 | JGI IMG/M metagenome (GOLD analysis project Ga0081539, IMG submission 71023) | Tabebuia heterophylla rhizosphere microbial communities from the University of Puerto Rico - S4T2R2 | ecosystem: Host-associated > Plants > Roots > Rhizosphere ... | reverse complement strand
AGGGTGGTCACCGTGGGATGACGCCCCGGTGGGCCATCGTCTCCGCATACCATGCGGGAGTCCAGCGATCGGATGGAGACGCATGACTCCCGTCGTACTCATCGCCGAAGACCTCGCTCCGGCCGCGATCGACGTGCTCGCCTACGACTTCGAGGTGCGGCACGTGGACGGCACCGACCGGCCCGCGCTGCTGGCCGAGCTCGCCGACGCGGACGCGGTGATCGTCCGGAGCGCCACCCGGATCGACGGCGAGGCGATCGCCGCCGGCACCCGGCTCAGGGTCGTGGCCCGCGCCGGGGTCGGGCTCGACAACGTGGACGTGGCCGCCGCCACCGCACGCGGCGTCATGGTGGTGAACGCGCCGACCAGCAACATCGTCTCGGCCGCCGAGCAGGCCATCGCGCTGCTGCTCACCGTCGCGCGGCACACCGCGGCCGCCAGCACCTCGCTGAAGAGCGGCGAGTGGACGCGGTCCAGGTTCACCGGCGTCGAGGTGCAGGGCAAGACCGTCGGCGTGGTCGGGCTGGGGCGCATCGGGGTGCTGTTCGCGCAGCGGATGGCGGCCTTCGGCACGCGGCTGATCGCGTACGACCCGTACATCCAGCCGGCCCGCGCCGCCCAGCTCGGCGTACGCCTGGTCGGGCTGGACGAGCTCCTGCGGGAGAGCGACTTCATCTCCATCCACCTGCCGAAGACCCCGGAAACGGTCGGCCTGATCGGGGAGAAGGAGCTGGCCACCGTCAAGCCCGGGGTACGCATCGTGAACGCGGCTCGCGGCGGCCTGATCGACGAGCACGCGCTCGCCGACGCGCTGGCCGAGGGCCGGGTGGCCGGCGCCGGCTTGGACGTGTTCAGCTCCGAGCCGATCACCGAGTCTCCGCTGTTCGGGTTCGACAACGTGGTGGTCACCCCGCACCTGGGCGCCTCCACCGCCGAGGCGCAGGACAAGGCCGGACTAGCCGTCGCCCGCAGCGTGAAGCTCGCGCTGGAGGGCGAATTCGTGCCGGACGCGGTGAACGTGCAGGCCGGCGGCGTGGTTGACGAGGACGTGCGGCCGCTGCTGCCGCTCGCCGAGAAGTTGGGCAAGGTCTTCACCGCGGTGGCCGGTGGCGTGGCGGCCAGCGTCAGCGTGGAGGTGCGCGGCGAGATCGTCACGCACGACGTCTCGGTGCTCAAGCTCGCCACCACCAAGGGACTCTTCGCCGAAGTGGTCGACGAACGGGTGACCTACGTGAACGCGCCGCAACTGGCCGCGGACCGGGGCGTCGAGGTCGAGCTCATCGTCGGCGACGAGGCCGAGGACCACCACAACCTGGTCACCGTACGCGGCGCCATGCCGGACGGGCGCAGTGTGAGCGTGGCCGGCACGGTTACCATCACCGGGACGCGGGAGGTCCGCCGGCTCACCGAGGTGGACGGCTACGACCTCGAGCTTGGCACCGAGGGCATCCTGCTGTTCTTCCGCTACGTCGACCGGCCGGGCGTGGTCGGCAAGATCGGCACGATCCTCGGCCAGGCCGAGGTGAACATCGCGGCCATGCAGGTGGCCCGGCGGGAGGCCGGCGGCGAGGCTCTGATGGCGCTCACGGTCGACTCCTCCGTCGACGCCGAGCTGTTGACCGTGGTCGCCGACGCCATCGGCTCCTCCCGGGGCGCGATCGTCGACCTACGAGACTAGGTTTTGACCCGCTGCGGCGGGGGATAGACGGTGCCGTCCTGCAGGTCCAACAGATCCAGGTTGAGCTCGGCGGCCAGCCGTTCGATCGTCTCCAGCACGGCGTCCGGGCACTTCTCGTCCAACCGCATTTGAATATGGTCGGCGGCGGCGTGCAGCGGGGCGGTGGACCACGGCGAGCCGGATGCGAGCGCACGCGGTCCGCGGTCGGGGTACGAGGCGGTCAGGGCATCGTAGAAGGCGACCACGCGCGGGTCGGCGGGCCGCTGCGGATGCTCACCGCGGGCGCACCGGGCGTTGGCCGCTCGTACGGCGTCCGGCATGTCTGTGGCGTCCATCGCCCACACCACGAGGTCGAAACTCACCGGCGCATGGTGCCATACTCGCGGCCAGGGGCGAAGATCCGTCCGGCGACACGCGGGGGATGCGTCTTGCGCGTCATTAGTCCGCATCGCTAGCGTTATTTTGTGCCGCACGCCTTCCCGCGGCGGACCGTCTTCGGGTGACGTGTCCGTAGCGCACCAGGCGGCGAGCATCCCGGCGGGCGCGAGCCACGCGTTTTCGTCGCAGCAGCCCCCGCGATCGCTTGCCACGGTCGGCGGGGGTTGTTCGCGTAATACCCCCGCGCGCAGGCCCGGAAGCATGGGTCGCATCAGATGGAACCGCCGCACCCGCCCCCGCGAAGCCCAGGCGGACCCGACTGTGGGATGCGGGACCGCGCGACTCGCGGGTGCCGGATCGCGGGACTTCGTGGTCGGTTCGCGCGATCCGGGAATGTGGGACCGGCGTACCGAAGATCGGGACGGGCTACTACGCTTGCGCGCGTTGGGCCGATCGTAGGGAGCAGACGTGAGCGTGGCGCGGATCGCGGTGGTGGCCGGTGACGGCATCGGGACCGAGGTGACCGCGCAGGCCCGTACCGTGATCGATGCCGTGTTGCCGGGTGTCGCGTGGTCCGAGTACGACCTCGGTGCGCGGCTCTACCACCGGACCGGCGAAGTGCTGCCCCCCGCGGTGCAGGAGGAACTGGCCGGGCACGACGCGATCCTGCTGGGCGCGGTCGGCGACCCTAGCGTCCCGCCCGGGGTGCTGGAGCGCGGCCTGCTGCTCAAGCTCCGCTTCGACTTCGACCAGTACGTGAACCTTCGCCCGTCCCGCCTCTGGCCGGGCACCACCAGCCCGCTGGCCGGCGTCAAGCCCGGCGAGATCGACATGGTCGTGGTGCGCGAGGGCGTCGAGGGCCTCTATGTGGGAGCGGGCGGCGTCCTGCACCGGGACACCCCGGCCGAGATCGCCACCGAGGAGAGCCTGAACACCCGGTTCGGCGTCGAGCGCGTCATCCGGGACGCGTTCGCCCGGGCGCAGCGTCGCGATCGGCGACACCTGACGCTCGTGCACAAGACGAATGTCCTCACCAAGGCGGGCGGCCTCTGGGCCCGGACCTTCGCCGCGGTCGCCGCGGACTTCCCCGAGGTCACCACCGAATACCAGCACATCGACGCGGCCAGCATGTTCATGGTCAGCAACCCGCAGCGGTACGACGTGGTGGTCACCGACAACCTCTTCGGCGACATCCTCACCGACATCGCCGCGGCGGTGACCGGCGGCATCGGCATGGCCGCCAGTGGCTCGGTCAACCCCGAGCGCGCCTACCCGTCGACGTTCGAGCCGGTGCACGGCTCCGCGCCGGACATCGCCGGCAAGGGCATCGCCGACCCGGCGGCCGCCATCCTCTCCGCCGCGATGCTGCTCGAGCACCTCGGGCGGGCGGACGAGGCCCGGCGAGTATCCGAGGCGGTCGCGGCCGAGGTCGCGTCCCGTACGCCGGGCGCGCCGCTGCGTACCGCCGAAATCGGAGAGCGTATCGCCGCCGCCGCGGCTCGCTGAGCCCCGCGCCAGCACCGCGTTATCCACACCCGCGAGTCGGCTTTAACGGCCGTTCGGGGTAAGTTCATGGGCACCTACGGGCCCCAGACTAGAAGGCAGGTCACGTCCCATGAGCGGTGGTGACAACCTCGATTTCGAGATCCGTCCGAATCCCGCACCGGTAGCCGCCGCCGAACGCGACGCCTTGCTGGTCAACCCGGGCTTCGGCCGGATCTTCACGGACCACATGGTCACCATCCGATACGCCGAGGGAAAGGGCTGGTACGACGCTCGTGTCGAGCCGCGCGCGCCCATCCCGATGGACCCGGCGTCCGCGGTCCTGCACTACGCCCAGGAGATCTTCGAGGGCCTGAAGGCATATTCGATGCCGGACGGCGGCGTCGCGCTGTTCCGTCCGGACGCCAACGCGGCCCGGTTCACCAGCTCGGCGCAGCGGATGGCCATGCCGGCCCTGCCGCCCGGGACCTTCCTGGAGTCGCTGCGTCAGATCATCCGGATCGACCGGGACTGGATGCCGCCGAGCGAGGAGGGCAGCCTGTACCTGCGGCCCTTCGCGTACGCGAACGAGGTCTTCCTGGGTGTCCGGCCGTCGATGGAGTACCTCTACCTGGTCATCGCGTCGCCGGTCGGCTCCTACTTCAGCGGCGGCGTCAAGCCGGTGAACGTGTGGATCACGCCGGAGTACACGCGGGCGGCGCCCGGCGGCACCGGCGCGGCGAAGTGCGGCGGCAACTACGCGGCCAGCCTCTCCGCCCAGGCCGAGGCCATCGAGCACGGCTGCGACCAGGTCGTCTACCTGGACGCGTTGGAACGCCGCTACGTGGACGAGCTCGGCGGCATGAACATCGTCTTCGTGATGGACGACGACAGCCTGGTCACGCCGCCGCTGACCGGCACGATCCTGCCGGGCATCACCCGCGACTCGATCCTCCGGCTGGCCGCCCGCGCGGGACGTGCGGTGCACGAGCGCCCGGTCAGCTTCGACGAGTGGCGCGACGGGGCAGCGTCCGGCCGGATCCGCGAGGTGTTCGCCTGTGGCACCGCCGCGGTGATCACGCCGATCGGCACGGTCCGCTTCCCGGACGGCGAGTTCAGCATCGCCGGTGGGGCCTCCGGGGAGGTCACCATGGCGTTGCGCCGCGAACTGGTGGACATCCAGCGCGGCCGGGCGAAGGATCCGTTCGGCTGGGTGCATCGGGTGATCTAGAAGCCTGGTGCGTTAGCTCAGCAGATGCCCGCGCATCGCCGCGATCTGCTCACCGGTCAGCCCGATCTCCCGCGCGTACTTCTCCACCGAACCGTGCCGTTCCCGCACGTCCGCGAGCAGCAGCAGCATCGCCTCGGCCGGCGAGTCGAACATGTGCTCCTTGCCCTCGACCAGCGTCGGGTTCTTCTCGCGCAGCTCCGCGATGAGGCGGGCCATCGCGATCTCGGTCAGGGCGTAGTCGGCGGCGATGTCGTCGTCGGACACGCCGAGCAGCGCGAGCGCCAGGGCGCACACCACGCCGGTGCGGTCCTTGCCGGCCATGCAGTGCACCACGACCGGCGCCGATTCCGGCTCGGCGATCACCGACAGCGCGGTGGCGATCGCGTCCCGGCCGTCCTCCAGGAAGTTCAGGTAGCGGTCGGCGAGCCAGCGCTCGTGCACGGTGCCCTCGGGATGCGGAACGTCCGTCCAGTCCACGTGTTTCAGGACCGGATTGAGGTACGCCAGCCCGTCCGTCTCCGGCACCCGCCCGTGGGCCTCCACCTCGAACACCCGGCGCAGGTCGATCACCGTACGCACGCCCAGTTCGGCGAACGCCTCCCAGTCCGCGCCCGCCAGCCGGCCCAGCGAATCGGCCCGGAACAGCCGCCGCCAGCGCACGGATCGCCCGTCGAGTCCGGGGTACCCGCCCACGTCGCGGAAGTTGTAGGTCGACGAGAAGGTCAGGTTCCGGGGATAGTGATGGGCTGCCACCCAGCCACCGTAGTCTCGAAAGGTGGAACAACGCTTCCCACCGCGGCGGTTAGTGGCATGCTTCATTCCGTGACCTCGTACGTGCTGATTATTGGCACCTAGCGCGCCGGCTGACGATCCGCCGACGCGCAGACCTCCCGCATCCGCGGGGGGTCTTTTTGTTGGTCGCTCCCCGCCCGCTTGAAAGGAATCCCGCCATGGACTACCAGGTCTTCGACACCACGCTCCGCGACGGCGCCCAGCGCGAAGGCATCAGCTACTCGGTCGCCGACAAGCTCGCGGTCGCGCGGCTGCTGGACGAGTTCGGCGTGGGCTTCATCGAGGGCGGCTGGCCCGGCGCCATGCCGAAGGACACCGAGTTCTTCCAACGCGCGAAGACCGAACTCGATCTCAAGCACGCGGTGCTTGTCGCGTTCGGCGCGACCCGCAAGGCTGGCGTCGACGTGGCCCAGGACGCGCAGGTCCAGGCCCTGCTGGACGCCGCGACGCCGGTGGTGTGCGTGGTGGCCAAGTCCGACATCCGGCACGTCGAGCGGGCGCTGCGGACCACCGGCGAGGAGAACCTGGCGATGGTACGGGACACCGTGCGGTATCTGGTCGCCCACGGCCGGCGGGCGTTCCTCGACTGTGAGCACTTCTTCGACGGCTACCGTTACGACCCCGACTACACCGCCTCGGTCGTCCGGACCGCGTTCGACGCCGGCGCGGAGCGCGTGGTCATGTGCGACACGAACGGCGGCATGCTCCCGTCGATGATCACCGCCGCGGTGCACGACGTGGTCCAGCGCTCCGGCGTACCCGCGGACCGGCTCGGCATCCACTGCCAGAACGACACCTCCTGCGCGGTCGCCAACACCGTCGCGGCGGTCGAGGCCGGCGTGAAGCATTTCCAGTGCACCGCCAACGGGTACGGCGAGCGCCCCGGCAACGCCGACCTGTTCGCCACGGTGTCCAACGTGCAACTCAAGCTCGGGCTCAAGGTCCTACCGGACGGCTGCCTCGAGCAGGCGACGCGGGTGTCCACCGCGCTCGCCGAGATCGCGAACATCACCCCCGACACCCACCAGGCCTACGTCGGGGCCGCCGCCTTCGCCCACAAGGCTGGGCTGCACGCGAGCGCGATCAAAGTGGATCCGCTGCTCTACAACCACGTCGACCCGTCGGTGGTGGGCAACGACATGCGGATCCTGGTGACCGAGATGGCCGGCCGGGCCAGCATCGAGCTCAAGAGCCGCGAGCTCGGGCTGAACCTGGCCGGCCACCCGGACACTCTGTCCACGGTGACTCGCAAGGTCAAGGACCTCGAGGCGGGCGGGTGGTCGTTCGAAGCGGCGGACGCGAGCTTCGAACTTCTGGTACGCGGTGAGCTGCCCGGTGCGGATTACGCCCGGCCGTTCGCGCTGGAGTCGTACCGGGTCCAGGTCGAGCACCGCGAGGACGGCGCGGTCGTGTCCGAGGCCACCGTCAAGGTCCGGGTACGCGGCGAGCGGGTGATCACCACCGCGGAGGGCAACGGCCCGGTGAACGCGCTGGACGAGGCGCTGCGCAAGGCGTTGCTGGCGCACTACCCGATGCTGAAGTCGTTCGAGCTGGCCGACTACAAGGTGCGCATCCTGGAGGGCTCGCACGGTACCGGCGCGGTCACCCGGGTGCTCGTGGAGACCACCGACGGCACCCGCGACTGGACCACGGTAGGCGTGCACGAAAACGTCGTGGAGGCGAGCTGGCACGCCCTGGTGGACGCGCTCACCTTCGGCGTCGCAAGAACCCCGTCCGCCGCGATCTGACGCTCGGCTAGGCGGGCCGGGCGGCCGGCACGACCAGCGTGACGATCACCGCACGGTGGTCGCTGCGCGGGATGGGGCGGACCCGGACGTCGCGGACGCCGATCCGCCGGTCCACCAGCACGTGGTCGATGGTCACCGCGGGCATCCGGCGACCGAGGTACGGGCCCCATGTGCCGATCAGCCCGGATCCGACGGCGTCCGCGGCATCCCGGTAGCCGTGCGTGATCAGCCGGCGCAGCGGCGCGTGGTCCAGCGTCGCGTTGAAGTCGCCGAGCAGGATCCGGGGCGTGCCGTTCGGCTCGGCCCGGGGCTCGTTCGCCAGGTCCGCGAACCAGTCCGGGAGGCCGGCGACGCTGGACGGCGCGGCCGGATGTGCCGACTCGACCGCCAGCGGCCCGGCGCCCGGCGGCTGGACCGTGCCGAACGCCTGCCGGAAGCCACCGGGGTTGCGGGTCGAGCCGGGTGCCGTGAGCGGGAAGCGGGAGTACAGCGCCGATCCGCTGACGCCCTCCACGGCCGCGTCCGACGAGTACGGCAGCAGTTCATCCAGCCCGGCGACCTTGAGCCGCTGCCGGGCGTCCGGCGTGAACTCCTGCAGCGCGAGCACCGCGACGTCGTGCGCCCGGACCAGCTCGACGACGGCGTCCGGGTCGGCGCCGCCGGCCAGCAGGTTGGCCGTCATCACGCGCAGATCGAGGCCGTCGAGGGGTCCACGGTCGCGGTCGGGCACGGCCCGCGGGAGCACGCCGGAGGCGAGCACCGCGGCCGCCGAGACGCCGACCGCCGCGGCCAGCCAGCGCCGGCTCACCGTGGCGAGCAGGGCGGGTAGCCAGACGCCGGCCGCCACGTACGGCGTGAAGGCGAACAACGGCACGAGCGCCCCGCGTTCCCAGCCGCCGGCCCGGACCACCGCCCAGGCGGCACCGGGCAGCACGAGCGCCCAGACACCGGCCGTCCGGGCCGCGCGGCGAGTGCGGCGCCGCGCGGGTGCCCGCCGGGTCACGGTCATGCGGCCAGGAGCGAGGCCGCGGGCGGCAGGGCGGCGGCGTCACCCTCGACCACCACGGTGATGCCGGCCGGGTTGAGGTGGGCGGCCGCCGCGGCGGACACCTCCTCGACGGTCGCCGAGAGGTACTGCGCTCGCAGCCGCGCGTGGTAGTCGTCCGGCAACCCGTGAATGACCAGGGTGGACAGTGCGCCGGCGATCGCACCGGGCGTCTGCATCTCCACCGACAGCTGGCCGGCGCGCCAGGACCGGGCGACCGCCAGCTCCTCCTCGGTCACGCCCTCGTCCCGGGTCCGCCTCACCTCGGCGAGCGTGTCGTCCAGCGCCGCGCCGGTCACCGCGGTCTGCACCGAGGACATCACCGCGAACCGGCCGAACCGCCGGCTGGTCACGAAGTCACCGCGGATCCCGTACGTGTAGCCGCGTACCTCGCGGATCAGGTGGTTGAGCCGGGAGGTGAAGGCGCCGCCCAGCACCGTGGCGGCAAGCGTCATCGGCACGTAGTCCGGATGCGCCCGATGCGGCGCCCGGTGCCCGAGCCGCAGGGCGGACTGCACCGATCCGGGCCGGTCGACCAGGATCACCTCGCGGGTGTCCCGGGCCGGCACGTCGAGCGGGCGGTCCGCGGCGAGCGGTTCGCCCGCGGTGCCGGCGAACGCGGCGGCTCCTAGCCCGGAGAGATCGAGGCGATCCAGATCCCCGGCCACCAGGAGTACGCCGGGGCGGCGCAGCCACGACTCGTGGAACTCCAGCACGTCCTCGACCGCCAGCCCGGCGACCGAATCGGGATCGCCGTGCAGCGGGCGGCCGTACCGTTCCCCGGCTCCGAAAAGGTTCGCGCGCAACGCGGCGTCCGCCCGCGGCCCGGGCTGGGCCCATTCCATGCGCAGGGCGGTCGCCTCGTCGTCGCGCACGCGGGCGACGTCGTCCGGGGCCAGTCTGGGGGTACGGGCGGCCTCGGCGAGCAGGGCCACCGCGGGCGTCAGCAGGTCCACGGTCGACGACACGCCCACCCGGAACGCGTCCCAGTCGACCGACGTGGACAGTTCGGCGCCCAGGCCCTCCAGCGCCAGCGCGTACGCGGCCGAGTCCCGCCGGGTCGTACCCTCCTCGAGCGCCTTGGCGAGGACGGTCGCCGTGCCCTCGCGCCCGGACGTCTCCCGCCCGCCACCCGCGTCCAGCAGCAGCGACGCGGTGGCCAGCCGCTGTCCCGGCATATGAGCCGCCACGACCAGCCCACCGCCCACCGCGGTGCGGACGATCGGGGGGAACGCGTACGGACGGGCGACGCCCGCCTCCGGACGGCCTGCTACGAGCGTCACTTCGCCTCCTCAGGCAGATAGGTCAGGGTCACGCGGGACGAGGTGCCGAGCGTGGCGGCGGCCACCGCGGCGACGTCACCGGCGGTGACCGCCTGCCAGGCCGGCAGCCGGTAGGCGGCCGTGCCCGGGTCGCCGAACTGGGTGGCGTACCGGCCGAGCGTGTCCGCGCGACCGTAGACAGTGGACATCTGCCGCCACCAGGACGTGGTGAGCAGGGCCTTGGCGCGGTCCAGCTCGGCGTCGGTGACCGGCTCGGTGACCATCGAGTCGAGCACCTCCGTCAGTTTCTCGGCCAGCGTCTCGACCGGCACGCCGTCCTTCGCGGTGGCGGTGACGATGAGCGGGGCGGGCGCGTGCGCGAGATCGACGCCGTACGCGCCGACGTAGTCCGGCTGGGCGATCCGGGCGCCGTCGGCCAGCCGCTGGTAGAGCCGGCTGCCGCGACCGCTGCCGAGCACGGCGGCCAGCACGGTCGTCGCGTCGTATCCGGCCGAGCCGAACGG
>Ga0081539_10007306_pt1 | contig 10141 bp, 6 predicted proteins | sample TabmetS4T2R2_FD_71023 | JGI IMG/M metagenome (GOLD analysis project Ga0081539, IMG submission 71023) | Tabebuia heterophylla rhizosphere microbial communities from the University of Puerto Rico - S4T2R2 | ecosystem: Host-associated > Plants > Roots > Rhizosphere ... | reverse complement strand
GGTCGACGAGGCGGTACGCGGCGTGCTCGAGCCCTATCAGCGGCGGAACCGGATCGGGGAAGCGCCGCCGGGGGCGCGGACCGTCGCGGTGCAGTGGGCGGCGACGCCCATCGACTGATTTCAGCCGGGGCGTTGCGCGCGGAGTTGTGAAGGTCTAGCTTCGAAGTATGTCCTTCACAACTCGCTGGCGTGACGTGTATCTCGCGGCCGGTGCCCGGGCGGTTTCGACGTGCGGGGACTTCCTCGCGGCCACCGCGCTCACGCTGGCCCTGCAACAGGCGGGCGCGGGCGGGACCACGATCTCGGCGGTGATGCTGGCGGCGACCGTGCCCCTGGTCGTGCTGGCGCCGCTGACCGGCCGGATCGCCGATCGAGTGGACAGCCGGATCATCCTGGTGGCCACCGGATCGGTGCAGGCCGTGATCTGCGCCGCGCTGGCGTTCGCCGGGTCGCCCGCGCTGATCATCGCGCTGGTGGCCGCGCTGGCGTGTGGGCTCGCGGTCACCCAGCCCACGCTCGCCGCCCTGCTGTCCGCGATGGTGCGGCGGGAGGACCTGAGCAAGGCGGGCGGAATCAACCAGACTGCGGGCACGCTCGGCATGCTGCTCGCGCCGGCGCTGGCCGGGGTGCTGGTCGGCCAGTTCGGCACACGCCTGCCGCTGCTGCTGGACGCCGTGACCTACCTGGCGCTGGTGATCGCCGGGCTGCTGCTCCGCACCCGGCGCGGTCCGGCGGCGGACACAAACGGGCCGGTGGCGGCGGACGCAAGCGGGCCGGTGGCGGCGGACGCAAGCGGGCCGGTGGCGGATATCAGCGGGCCGGTGGCGGATATCAGCGGGCCGGTGGCGGACACCAGCGGGGTGGCGGCCGACCGGAGGGGGCCGTCCGGGGGTCGCCCGGGGCCGGTCGCGTGGCGGATGCGTGGCGACCGGCTGCTCACGGTGATGGTCGCGGCCGTGGCGGCGGTGGTGGGCGGCGTGGGTGCGATCAACGTCGTCGAAGTCTTCTTCGTGCGGGAGACGCTGGGCGCGTCGGCCACCATGTACGGGCTGGTCACCGGCGCCTGGACAGCCGGGTGCCTGGTGGGTTCGGTGCTCTTCGGCCGGCTGGGTCGCGGGCTGACCGATCCCGCCCGGCTCGTCCGTGGCCTGTTGGTCCAGTTGGCCGCGTGTTGCGCGGCGGTCCTGGTGGCCGCGAGCGTGCGGAGTGCCGCGCCGCTCATCGCCCTGTGGCTCGTCGGCGGCGCGTTCAACGGTGCCCTGAACGTCTCGACCACCGTGGTTATCGCGCTGCGGGTCCCGGAACGAGCCCGCGGACGTGCCTTCGCGGTCTTCGGATCGGCGGTGCAGGGCGCCGGGATGGGCGGCCTGCTGTTGGGCGGCGTCCTGCTGGGCCGCTTCGATCCGCGGGTGCTGATCGCGGGCGCCGGCGCGGCCGGGCTGGTGGCGGTGGCGGTGTGCGTACCGTCGGTGATCGCGGCGGTCCGTCGAGAAGGAGAGCCGGACCGGTTGCCCGTCGCTGATCCGGGCGTGCCCGAGCCGGGTGATCCAGGTCCCTCCGGCGCGGGCGGCATGCGGATGCGGCTGCGGGATAGCGTCGGGTCATGAGCCAGAGCATCCAGCGCCCCCGGGTCGGGCACATCCAGTTCCTGAACTGCCTGCCGATCTACTGGGGCCTGATGCGATCCGGCGCCCTGCTCGACGTGGACCTGCGCAAGGACACACCGGACCGGCTGAACGCCGCGCTCGTCGCCGGAGACCTGGACATCGGCCCGATCTCGCTGGTCGAGTACCTGCGGCACGCCGACGACCTGCTGCTCCTGCCGAACCTCGCGGTCGGCAGCGACGGCCCGGTGCTGTCCGTGAACCTGGTGTCCACCCGGCCGCTCGCGGAGCTGGACGGCCGGCCGGTCGCCCTCGGGTCCACGTCGCGTACCGGCGTGCTGCTGGCCCAGATGCTGCTGGCCGAGGTGTACGGCGCGGAACCCAGGTACTACCGGTGCCCGCCCGACCTCGGCCAGATGCTCCTCGAGGCGGATGCCGGCGTGCTCATCGGCGACCCGGCGCTGCGTGCCATGTATGAGGCACCCACCCTCGGCCTCCAGGTCACCGACCTGGCGCAGGCGTGGAAGGAGTGGACCGGCCTGCCGATGGTGTTCGCCGTGTGGGCGGCCCGGCGCGATTTCGCCGCCGCCAACCCGGGCCAGGTCAAGGAGGTGCACGAGGCGTTCCAGCGCTCCCGCGACCTGTGCCTGGGCGAGCTGGACGAGGCTGCGGAGGCGGCCGCCCGGTGGGAGCCGTTCGACGGCGCGACGCTGGCCACCTACTTCCGGGCGCTGGATTTCTCGCTCGGGGAGCGGCAGATCGACGGCTTGCGCGAGTTCGCCCGCCGGGCCGCCGAGCGCGGTCAGGTGCCGCCGCTGCCGGCTGACGGCCCCGCCTTCGCCCAGGTGTGACTACCCCAGGATCTCGTCCAGCGCGGCGACGTCGGATGCGGTGAGGTCCCACGACCCGGCTGCCGCGTTCGCCCGCACCTGCTCCGGCGTGGTGGCACCGGCGATCACGCTGGCCACGGCGGGCCGCGTGGCCAGTCCGGCGATCGCCACGTCGAGCAGACCCCGCCCGCGCTGCTCGGCGTACCCGGTCAGGGCCTCGATCTTGTCCCAGTCCGCGTCGTCGAGGAACCGCTGGTAGCGAGCCTGGGACAGCCGCGTTCCGTCGGCCGGCCGCTGGTCGCGGCGGTACTTGCCGCTGAGCAGCCCGCTGTCCAGCGGGAAGAACGGCAGGAAGCCCAGCCCGAAGTGCTCGCAGGCGGGCAGCACCTCGGTCTCGGCCTCGCGGTGCAGGAGGCTGTAGCGGTTCTGCGCGCTGATGAACGGCGTACGGCCGGCGGCCCGGGCGGTCCAGTCCGCGTCCGCGATCTGCCAGCCGCTGAAGTTCGAGTTGCCCAGGTAGCGCACCTTGCCCGCGCGTACCAGGTCGTCCAGCGCGGACAGGGTCTCCTCGATCGGTGTTTCCGGGTCGGGGGCGTGGAGCTGGTAGAGGTCGATGTAGTCGGTGTCCAGGCGGCGCAGCGACGCCTCCACGGCCCGGACGATGTACGAGCGGGAGCCGCGCGCCCCGCGATCCGGACCGTTCGCGCCCGCCATGTCCATGCCGAACTTGGTGGCCAGCACGATCTCGTCCCGGCGGCCCTTGAGCGCCGCGCCGAGCAGCTCCTCCGAGGCGCCGTGCGGCGTGCCGTACGTGTCCGCCGTGTCGAACAGGGTGATCCCCGCCTGGTACGCGGCGTCCACCACCGTGCGGGTGCCGTCGGCGTCCACCCGCCGGCCGAAGTTGTTGCAGCCCAGGCCGACGACGGACACCACGAGGCCGGAATCACCGAGGCGCCGGTAGCTCATCTCACTCATCAGGCGAGGCTCTGCTATCGCGCTCGATCGCGCAAGCGCCGCTGAGAAGCGAATGACCCCGACCTGCGACCGTCGGCGGCTTCGCCGGCGGCGTCCGAAGGCCGGCGTCATTCGCGCGGCATTGCGCTCCTCGCGTCCAAATCCCGGTACGCCGGGCGCAGCAGGTCCACCAGCGGGATGTGGCGCACCCGGATCGGCGGAGCGTCGAGCGCCCGCAGCAGCAGTTCCGGCGGGGCGGCGCCGCGCGGGCGTTCCCGCAGCCGGCTCAGCGACACCCCGGGCAGGTAGAAGTCGTGCAGCCGGGCGTCCAGCGGGGTCTCCTCGACGGCGAGTGGATCCGGCGCCTCGACCGGCTCGGGGGTGCCGCGCACCGCGGCGAGCAGGTCGTCGCGGTTCCGGCCGCGCCAGGCCAGGACCAGGAACGGGTCGTCGTCGAACGCCTCGGCCAGCACGTACAGCACCGCGGACGCGTGCTTGCAGGGCACCGACCAGTCCGGGCAGGAGCACGTCATGTCCAGCGCGGTGGGGAACAGCGGCGAGCCCAGCTCGGTGAAGAGCTCCACGATCTCGTGCGGCATCTCGCCGGCCAGCAGCGCGGCCCGGTACAGCGCGCGGGAGCCCAGCGCGGTCGCGATGGTGGTCCAGGCCGCCTTGCCGAAGGCCGGAATCACGACCGTGACCTTGTACGGCGTGGGCCGCGAGCCCTGGACCCGGGCGGACACCCGGCCGGACGCCACCGTGAAGTCCATCACCTGGCCCTTGCGGGCGTACGAGCGCCCGCGGGACAGCCGCCCGGGGTCGCAGATCTGTTCCAGGATGTCCACGAAGCGGCGCGACCACCACCGCTCACCGATCTGGCCGCGCCGCGAGCGCACCGCGATACCGCCGTCCACCTGGATCGGTCTGCTCGCCGGGAAGAACCGGCCGTCCGGGTTCACGGGCATGTCAGCGCACCCCGGCGGGATCCAGGGCGAACAGGTCGCGCAGCTGCTCGGTGCTGAGCTCGGAGATCCATTCCTCACCGGTGCCCACCACCGACGACGCCAGCGCCCGCTTCTTCTCGATCATCGCGTCGATCTTCTCCTCCAGCGTGCCCGTGCAGATGAAGGTACGGACCTGCACGTTGCGGGACTGGCCGATGCGGAACGCCCGGTCGGTCGCCTGGTTCTCCACGGCCGGGTTCCACCACCGGTCGAAGTGGACGACGTGGTTCGCCGCGGTCAGGTTGAGCCCGGTGCCGGCCGCCTTGAGCGACAGCAGGAAGAGCATCGGCTCGGGGTCGCGCTGGAACCGGTCGACCAGCTCGTCGCGCTTCGCCTTGGGCAGCCCGCCGTGCAGCCACAGCACCGGGCGGTCCAGGTGCGCCGCGAGGTACGGCTGGAGCATCGTGCCCAGCTCGGAGTACTGGGTGAAGACCAGCGCCTTGTCGCCGTCCTCGACGATCTCCTCGGCCAGCTCCTCCAGCCGGGCCAGCTTGCCGGACCGGCCGAGCAGCCGGGAACCGTCCTTGAGCAGGTGCGCCGGATGGTTGCAGACCTGCTTGAGCTTGGTCATGGCGGCCAGCACGTTGCCCCGGCGTTCGATGCCCTCGGTGCTCTCGATGACTGCCATCATGTCCTCGACCACCGCCTGGTAGAGGGTCGCCTGCTCGGGGGTGAGCGTGCACCAGACCGTCATCTCGTTCTTCTCCGGCAGGTCGGAGATGATCGTCTTGTCGGTCTTGAGCCGGCGCAGGACGAACGGGCCGGTGGCGCGCTTGAGGGCGGCGGTGGCGTCGGCGTCCCCGCGTACCTCGATGGGTTCCTGGAACCGGCGCCGGAACCGCTTCGCCGGGCCGAGCATGCCCGGGTTGCAGAACTCCATGATCGACCACAGCTCGGCCAGGTGGTTCTCCACCGGCGTGCCGGTCAGCGCCAGCCGGGTGCGGGCCGGGATCGCCCGGACGGCCTGCGACTGCCGGGTCCCGCTGTTCTTGATCGCCTGTGCCTCGTCGCACGCCACCCGGCCCCAGGTCACCTCGCGCAGCGTGCCGAGGTCGCGCAGGGCGGTCCCGTACGTGGTGATCACCAGATCCGCCGCACGGACCGCCGCGTGGAACTCGTCCGCCCGCAGGCGGGTGCCGCCGTGGTGCACGTAGACGGTCAGCGACGGCGCGAACCGGGCCGCCTCCTTCTGCCAGTTGCTGACCAGCGACATCGGACAGACGAGGAGAGTCGGCGCCACCGGGTCGACCGCGTCCGCCCGCTCGGCCAGCAGCAACGACAGGGTCTGCGCGGTCTTGCCGAGGCCCATGTCGTCGGCCAGGATGCCGCCCAGCCCGAGCCGGGCGAGGAAGTGCAACCAGGACAGACCCCGTTCCTGGTACGGGCGGAGCCGGCCGTGGAACCCCGCCGGCGTCGGTACGGGCGCCAGCCGCTCGGCCGCCTGCCCGGAGATCAGGTCGCCCAGCGTCCCGTCCGCGTCCACCTCGACCAGCGGCAGATCCTCGTCGCCGCCGTCCACGATCTCCTGCAGCACCTCGCCCGCGGTCGCCTCGCCGGTACGCCGCCGGTCCACCGCCTTGAGCGCGGCGGTGAGCTGGTGTTCGTCCAGCTCGACCCACTGCCCGCGGACCCGGACCAGCGGAACCTTGAGCCGGGCCAGCTCGGCCAGTTCGTCGGCGTCCACCACCCCCCCGCCGATGACCAGGTCGATCCGGAAGTCGACGAGTTCCTCCAGGCCGAATCCGGAACGGGCCGCGGCCCGGGTGGATCCGGCCTTGCTGCGCGACCGGGCGGTCAGCTTCAGGCCGACACCCTTGCGTCCGGCCCAGGCCGGCAGCTGGACGCCGAAGCCGGCCGCCTGCAGCAGCGGAGCCGCCTGGCGCAGGAACCCGTGCGCCTCGGCGGTGCTCAGCGGCAGGGCTGAAGGCGTGGCGTCGAGCAGTCCCGCGTGCAGCGCCGGGAAGAGGCGTACCGCCCGGCCGAGCCCGGCGAGCAGCGTCTCGTCGGCCTGGGCGGCCAGCCCGGGAAGCCGGCCGCCGGCCCAGACCTCGGCGGCCGGCAGGTAGAGGCTGGGGTCTTCGGCCGACTGGAGCGCGAAGTCGAGCCACCACTCGTCGTCGCCGGGCGGCGGCTCGCTCAGCCGGAAGGTGACCCGCACCGGGCCGTGCGCGTCGGCCGCCGCCCGCATCCACTCGGCCAGCGCGGCGGCCAGTTCGGCGACCTCGGCCGGATCCGACCCCGGGAGGGCGGGGTCGGCGGCGGTCAGCGCGACCGCCCAGCGATCGGCCAGCGGCGCCTTCGGCCCGGGACGGTGGCCGAGAAGCAGGCGTTCCGGCATCGCCGCGCGGGCGGCCGTGTCGACCAGCGCGGCCAGCGCGTCGCTCAGCGTCCGTCCGACGCCGGCGGGTTCCTCGAAGGCCCGGCACACCGGCGGCATGGCCTCGGCGAACGTCCGGTACGTGGCGGCGTCCGCTCCGGTGATCACCGGGCGCCAGCGGGCCGCCGGCACGCCGCCCTCGGTGCCCAGTTGCGGCAGCATCCGGCCGCGGCGTACCAGGTCGCACGCGTACCCGGCCAGCGTGCACAGGTAGCGCAGGCCGGGCGACGCCACCCAGGGACCGTCCGGATCGGGCTCGGCCAGGGCGCCCAGCACCGCCAGCGCGGCGTCGCCGGGCACCACCAGCGCCGGCACGGTCCAGGGGCGCAGCCGTACCGCGCCGGACTGCGGTTCGGCGCCGGTCTCCGGGGACGGGAGCGGACCCCGGGTGGTGCCCGGCAGCCGCAGGACCAGGGCCGTCTCGACCGCCTTGGCCAGCGCGTCGCGGGCGTCGTCGGAGGTGGCCCCGAGCGTGGTGCCCAAGGGGGAGGCCGGCGCCGCGTACGGATGGGGGCGCAGCCGCGCCCGGGACCCGGACACCGCACCGCCCAGCAGCGCCGGGTCCTCGGCCCACATCGCCAGCCGGCCCGGCCCGTCCGCCTCCGGCACCCAGCCGCCGTGTACGACGAGCACGCTCTCCACCCTCCAGAGGTCCGTGCGGTGCTAGCACCTTACGTCCCGGAGGCACCCATCGACCGCACGGGTTTCCGGCCGAATCGGCCCCCGACGTAGGCTTTCCCTCGTGACGGTGAACCCGGAGATCGACGGCATCCTGCAGCGCGGCGCGGACGGCGGGCGCATCACCCCCGAGGAGGCGCTGCTGATCTACACGGACGCTCCGCTGCACGCGCTGGGCGAGGCGGCCGACGCGGTCCGGCGCCGCCGGTACCCGGACGGGATCGTCACCTACCTCATCGATCGCAACATCAACTACACCAACGTGTGCGTCACGGCCTGCAAGTTCTGCGCCTTCTACCGGGCGCCGAAACACGCCGAGGGCTGGTCGCACTCCACCGAGGAGATCCTGCGCCGGTGCGGCGAGGCGGTCGATCTCGGCGCGACCCAGGTGATGCTGCAGGGCGGCCATCACCCCGACTACGGCGTGGCGTACTACGAGGGCCTGTTCTCCGCGGTCAAGGCGGCGTACCCGCAGCTCGCCATCCACTCCATCGGGCCGAGCGAGATCCTGCACATGGCCAAGGTGTCCGGCGTCTCGATCGAGGAGGCGATCCGGCGGATCAAGGCGGCCGGCCTGGACTCCATCGCCGGCGCGGGTGCCGAGATGCTGCCGGACCGGCCGCGGCGGGCGATCGCGCCGCTCAAGGAGACCGGCGCCCGGTGGCTCGAGGTCATGGAGGTCGCGCACCGCAACGGGCTGTCCTCCACGGCGACCATGATGATGGGTACCGGCGAGACGAACGCGGAGCGCATCGAGCACATCCGGATGATCCGCGACGTACAGGACGTGGCCGTGGCTCACGGGTACGCCGACACGGCCGTCGAGCAGGGTGGCCCAGCTGGGTTCCGGGCCTTCATCCCGTGGACGTACCAGCCGGAGAACAACCACCTCAAGGGCCGCACCCAGGCCACCGCGCTGGAGTATCTGCGGTTCGTCGCGGTGTCGCGGCTGTTCTTCGACAACATCGCGCACTTGCAGGCGTCCTGGCTGACCACCGGCAAGGACGTCGGCCAGCTGTCGCTGCACATGGGCGTGGACGACCTGGGCTCGATCATGCTGGAGGAGAACGTGATCTCCTCGGCCGGCGCCCGGCACCGGTCCAACCTGCACGAGCTGATCTGGATGATCCGGACCGCGGACCGGGTCCCGGCGCAGCGCGACACCTTGTACCGCCACCTGGCCGTGCATCGCACGCCCGCCGAGGACCCCACCGACGAGCGGGTCGTCTCGCACTTCTCGTCGATCGCGATGCCGGGCGGCGGTGCGGGAGCCCGGACGGCGCTGCCGTTGGTGGACGCCCGCTGACGGGCAGCCGCCGGGGCGTGCACCCGGCGCAGATCGACGCCGCGTCGTCGGCGCAACGAACCCGGATCGTCCGTTCGGCGGATGGGGGTCGTCCGCGAGGATTGTCCATGCCGGACATTTCGGGTTGTCGATAAATCGCGGGGTCGCGGGGGTTGAAGATCATTCGCTAAGGTGCGCGGATCGATCGTCCACCCTCTCTCCGGGGAGCTCACCCCATGACCTTCCGCAACCTGGCGCGTGCGGGCACGACGAGCCTGCTGGCCGCCGGGACCCTTGCCTTCGCCGCGGCCCCGGCCCTGGCGGCCGACGTCGACTTCGGAATCAATCTCACGGGTACGACCATCGCCGCGGACGCCACCGGCAAGCTCGGCTTCGTCACCGTCACGAACGAAGGCACCACCACGCCGACCGAGGTGGAGGTCCTGTTCGACACCAGCGACCTGGACACGTCCAAGGTCGAGCTGCTGGGTGTCGACGAGTGCGCCGTCGAGAACCAGGTGGCCGACTGCGCGCTGACCCCGAGTCCGGGTCCCGGCGAGTCCGCCGAGCTCCCCATCCCGCTGATCAAACAGGACGGCGCGACCGGCGATGCCGGGTCGCTGACGGTCACCGTCAAGGTGGCCGGGGACACCAACCCGGCCAACGACAGCAAGACCGTGGACGTCGCGGTGGGCGGTAACGGCGTCGACCTGACCGTGGTCACCCCGGACGTCTACCTGCTGACCACGGACGAGAACGCGATCGGTACCAAGCCGATCCCGCCGGGCGGGCAGGGCCTGCTGCTCGGGTTCATCGCCAACCAGGGTGACGCGGTCGCCGACGGCCTGACGGTCAAGATCACCCTGCCCAAGGACGTCACGCTCGGCGAGGACATCGAGGGCTGCGCGATCGCCACGGACAAGCAGTCGGCCGACTGCACCTACCAGGACCTGTCGCTGCTGCCGCTGGACGCGGACCCGAGCGGGGACAAGTCCACCACGGGCTTCGGCGCCGTCGTCACCGTCTCACCGGACGCCGCGGGCCCGGTCGCTCTCCGGGGTGGCGAGATGTCCGTCGCGGCGATCGACCAGGAGGTCGCGTCCGCGGAGACCCTGCAGTCGCTGGCCCGCAAGGCCGCCCCGGTGCCCAAGAACTTCCGGCAACTGACCGCCGACCAGCTCAAGGCCGTCGAGGTCGACGCCACCGACAACACCGACACCTTCGCGGTGCTGGTAGCGGCCGCGCCCGGCGGCTCCGGCGGCGGCACCGGCGGCGGCACCGGCGGAGGCGAGGGGGACAACGGTGGCCTGCCGGTCACCGGCCCGGTCGCGGCGTCCGTCGCGGGCGTCGGCGGTGCGGTCCTCGTGGCCGGTGCGGTGCTGCTCTTCCTGGCACGCCGCCGGCCGGTC
>Ga0081539_10007305_pt1 | contig 10141 bp, 8 predicted proteins | sample TabmetS4T2R2_FD_71023 | JGI IMG/M metagenome (GOLD analysis project Ga0081539, IMG submission 71023) | Tabebuia heterophylla rhizosphere microbial communities from the University of Puerto Rico - S4T2R2 | ecosystem: Host-associated > Plants > Roots > Rhizosphere ... | reverse complement strand
TCGGCGAGCTGCTCGTACGCGCCCGGGTTCGCCCTGCCGCTCGGCTCGACGGCGTCGATCGCCATGTACTGGCCGCCGGCGACCGCGGCCGGGCGCGCGTGCTCCACGGTCTGCTGCTCGATGCTCTTGATCTCGCTCGCGCCGCCGATGTATCCGGTGAACGCGTTCATGTACTGGAAGCGCGTCGGGGTGAGACCCGCGAGCAGCAGCTCGAAGCCGAACAGCTCGCTGGACGTCCCGAAGAGATCGCCCCCGACCAAATCGCAGTGGTCGAGCAGCGCGTGGCTCATGCCCGGCCGCCAGCCCCACGGGATCGGCGCGGCGTTGCAGAAGACGGGTATGTCGCGGTGCGATTTGACGGCCGCGACCAGCTCGCCGAAGCGGTCGGCCAGCGACTGCTCGCGGAACGCCTGGAAGCGGCACCACTCCGGCGACGACCAATCGACCGTCGCCGGAATCTGGGCGTTCGAGTTCCCGCGCTGTGCCTCGGCTTGGCCCCATCGCTCGCGGCACTCCTCGCACAAGCAGACGTCGGTCCAGAACATCATGTCGAAGAAGAACGCGTCCCATGAGTAGGCCTCCATCAACTCGTGCACCTGCGCGAGCTGAAAGTCCTGGAAGCCTTGGTTGTTCGGGCAGCAGATGCCGTAGCGCGTATCCTCGCCGCCGACTATCGAGCCCGGCGCGGCGGGCACGACCCGCCAATCCGGATGCTCGTGGTAGGCCCAGTTGTTGAAGTTGAGGCTGTAGTAGGCGCACGAGGCGATGTCGCGCTCGCCCAGCAGGCGTACGGTCTCGCCGACGACGTCGCGCCCACCGAGGCCCTTGTGCATCGCCCCGACCTGCGTCGGCCAGTAGCAGAGCCCGACATGCGAGTTGCAGTAGACCATGACCGCTTGGGCGCCCGCGCGCGTGTAGAGGTCGACCATCTCGACCGGGTCGAAATCGGCCAACAACCGCTCGTCCCAGTCGGGCACGTGCATGTCGAGCAGGATGTGGCGCTGGGCGGCGAGGTAATCGGTCATGGTCTCCCTATAGGTCGCTGGTCGTGAGAAAGCCGGTAGCACTCGTGTGCGGCGAGCCACCAGAAGCGCTCGCGCTCGGCGGGGTCGAACGCGGCGGTCAGCTCGTCGGCGAGATCGCGCACGGCCCCTGGCTCGGCGGCCAACTGGCAGACGGGCCAATCGCTGCCGTAGATCAGGTTCGACGGCCCGAACGTCTCCGCGGCGGCGGCGACGTGCGCGCGGAACGCGTCCGCCGACGCCCCGGGCGCGACCTCGGTCACGAGGCCGCTCACCTTGCAGTAGGCGTACGGGCGCTGCGCGACGAGGCGCAGGCTTTCCAGCCACCGGGTGGACACGCGCGCGTAATCCGGCTTGGCGAGGTGATCGACGCACACGCGCAGATCTGGGTGGGCGACGAGCGCGCGCGCCGCGCGCGGAAGCTGCTCCTCGCGGCAGAGCAGGTCGAGCACGAGACCACGGCGGGCGAGCAGGGCGATCGCCGCCTGGACATGCGGCCGCGCGAGCCAGTCGGGGTCGGCGACGTCCTGGAGCATCGGCCGTACGCCGACGAGCGGGCCGAGGTGGCCGAGCGCGTCGAGATCGACGGCGACCGCCTCTGTGGGACGATCGAGCTCGACCCAGCCGACCACGCCCGAGATCCGTGGCTCGCGGAGCGCGAGCTCCATGAGGAAGACGCTCTCCTCCAATGCTGGCGCCGCCTGGACCACGACCGTCCGCTCGACGCCGGTGTCCGCGCGCATCCGCTCGAGCTCACCGAGCAGGTGGACGCGACGAAGAGGTCCGTCGGTCGGCATCCACGGGTAGTGGGCACGGGCGGGATCCCAGAGGTGGTGGTGCGCGTCCATCCTCACCACGCGCCCTCCACGCGCGTGATGGCTCGCAGCTCACGGGCGCTGCGGTACGCGCTCTCGATGATCGCTGCCGCGTGCGCGGCATCCGCCATCGTCGAGCGCAGGCCGGCGTCCCCACGGATGGTCGTGCAGAACGCCGCGATCTCGTTCGCATAGCTCTCTTCGTACGGAACGACGGCGTACGGAAGCGTGGCCAGCGGGCGCTGGAAGATGGCCGTACGCCAGTCCATCGCGGCGGTGCCCTCGGTCCCGAGCACCTTCACGACGAACGTCGCCGGTGCGTGCCCGACGTCCTCCATCGCAAAGCTGCAGAAGAGCTGCGCGCAAGCGCCGTCGTCGTAGTCCCAGGCCATCCACGCTTGGTCCTCCGCGGCATAGGCCTTCCATCCGGGCGTCGAGGTCCCAGCGGTGATCCGGTCGGGCGCACCGAGAACCCCGGTCGTCAGGTAGGTGTGGTGGATCATCACCTCCTCGAGCACGCCGGAGTACTGCGAGGCGAGCTCCTCGGGGTGCGGGATGACGTACGTGACGAAGACCGCGCGCACCTTCCCAAGGTCGCCTTGACGGACGAGGCGCTGGATGCGCCCGTACTCCGGCACGTAGGCGTAGTTGTGGCCGGGCATCGCGACCAGCCCACGCGCCCGCGCAAGGTCGGCCACCTCGCGGATCTCGTCTGGATCCTTGCCCACCGGCTTCTCCACCAGCACGTGCTTGCCTGCCTCGAGCGCTGCGCGCGCGATTGCGAGATGCGAGTCGAGGTGCGTGAGCACGAGCACGGCGTCGATGCGCGGGTCGGCCAGGAGCGCCTCGACGCTCGGGTGGTGCTCGACCGACCAGGCCTCGGCCTTCGTCCGAGCGCGCTCGGCGTCCGCATCGGTGAGCGCGACCAGCTGCGCCCCGGTGACCTCGGCGATCGCGATGCGATGGATGTCGGCAACCCGCCCGGCGCCGATCAAGCCGATGCGGACGGCGGATTCGGGGGGCGTCATCGGTAGTGGATCGAGCCGTCGTCCTGGCGCCATCCGCGCTGAACGGGGAGCCGTTGGAATGGACCGAGCCGCTCGGCGGCATCGGAGTGGATCCGCACGCCGAGGCCCGGCGCTTCGGATATGAGCAGCGCCCCACCTTCGCGCTCCAGAGGTTGCTCGAGCAACAAGCTGCGCGGCTCGAGCTCGTCGAGAGGCGACCACTCGAGGTAGCCGACGTTGGGGATCGCGGCGTACAGCTGGAGCGTGGCGGCCGTGAGGAACGGCGAGTGGAAGTTGTGGCAGACGATCCGCCGGTGGCGGGCTTCCGCCATCGCCGCGATCTTCAGGCAGTTCGTCAGTCCGCCGGCGGTGCCGACATCGGGCCGGATGAACTCGGCGGCGTCGGCGTCGAGCAGGTCGGCGAAGCGGTAGATCGAGTCCTGGCGCTCGCCCGCGGCGAGCGGGACGCTGCCCAGCTTCGGACCGAGCTCGGCGAGCGCGCTGATGCTGTCCGGCGGCAGCGGGTCCTCGATCGCGAGCAGCCGCAGCGGCTGCATCGCCTCGGCGAGCACGACCGTCTCCGCCGGGCCGAGCTTGCGGTGCAACTCCAGCGCGATGTCGACGTCCCAGCCGACCTCCTCGCGGACGGCGGCGGCGACCTCGTAGGCAGCCTCGATGCGACGGGCGTGCGACTGCTCGTGGAACGCTTCCCCTTCGCCCTCCAGCAGCGGGTCGAGCTTCACGGCGGTGAAGCCCTCGCCCACCCAGTAGCGGGCCTCCTCGACGAGCGAGGCCGTGGTCGCGCTGCGCGGCCAGTCACGCATGCCGAGCAGCACCATCAGCTCGGCGCGGTCGCGCTGGCGTCCGCCGGCGAGCTGGTAGGCGGGCAGCCCGAGCAGGCGCCCCTTCAGGTCCCACGCGGCCTGGTCGAGGGCCGCGATGGCGCTCATCAACGCACCTCCGCGAAACGGCGCCGCTCGATACATCTCGATCCACAGCCGACCGGTGTCGCGCACGTCCTGACCGATCAGCACCGGCCGCAGCGCATCGATGATCGCGACAGTCGCGTCGGGGAACGCCCACCATCCGACCTGGCCGCTGCCGGCTTCGTCTTCGGTCCGCAACCTCGCGAACACCCAATGGTGGAAGGCCTGCGTCTCGACCGCGGCGATGCGGAAGCGCGGGTCAGTCGACATAGAAGCCGCCGTTCACGTCCATCACCTCGCCGTTGATGAAGCCGGCCTCGTCGCTGGCGAGGAACAGCACTGCCGCCGCGATGTCCTGCGGTGTCCCGAGCCGGCCGGCGGGAATCCGTTCGGTGATGCGCTCGTCGAGACCGGCGTCGGCGAGCATGTCGGTCTCGACGAGGCAAGCTGCCACGGCATTGGCGGTGATCCCGTGGCGCGCCTCGGCGAGGGCGATGCTGCGCAGCATCGTGTCCGTCGCCGCTTTCGAGGCACCATAGACAGGTGCGCTGGTGACGCCACCCATCTTCGCCGCGTTCGACGAGACGTGCACGATGCGGCCGAAGCCGGCGGCACGCATCGCCGGCATCGCGCGGCGCGCGAGCAGGAACGGCGCAGTCGAGTTCACGGCCATCACCGACGCCCAGTCGCCCGCGTCGATGTCAGTGATCGTGCCGGTCCGGATGACGCCGGCATTGCAGATGAGGATCTCGACTGAGCCGAGCTCGCGCTCGATCGTGTCGAACGCCGCTTCGATCTCCGCCGGCTCGCGCAGGTCAGCTTGGATCCTGAGCTGTCCCCTGTCCTCGGCCTCGTCGTCCCCGGAGAACGCGATGTCCACTCCTGCCACGCGGCTGCCCTGCGCCTCCAAGTTCGCGGCGATGCAGCGCCCGATGCCCCGCGCCGCGCCGGTCACGAGCGCCACCCGTCCGGCCAGCCCGGCGAAGCTCGTCTGGAGCAGCTGCCCGTCGTGCAGACCCATCTCAGCCCCGGATCCCTGACGTGAAGCCGCGGATCATGTGACGTTGGGCCGCGATGTACATCGCAAGGATCGGCCCGATCACGATCACGATGCCGGCGAAGATCACGTTCCACTGCGAGGTGAACGCGCCGACGAACGAGTAGAGCGCCAGCGGCAACGTCTGTTGAGCGCTGCCGCTGAGCCACAGCAGCGGCACGAAGAAGTCGTTCCAGACGATGAGCCCGTCGATGATCGCCACCGTCGCGACGATCGGCCGCAACAGAGGCAGCACGACGCGCACGAGTGTCCGAAGCTGGCTGGCGCCGTCGACGTGCGCGGCCTCCTCGTAGTCGCGCGGCAGGGCCCGGATGAAGCCCGTCAGCAGGAACACGGTCAATGGCATCAGCTGGCCCACGTAGACCAGCACGACCCCGACCGGCGTACCGACCAGCCCCACGCTTCGCATCCCGCTGTAGAGCGGGATGGTCCCGAGCTGGGTTGGCAGCAGGAGGCCGCCGACGAACAGCAGCCACACGCCCGTGCTGAGGTGAGAGGTGTGGCGTGCGATCGCGTAGCCGGCGAGCGAGCCGAAGACGATCAGCAGCACGACCGCGGCAAGTGTGATGAGAAGGCTCGTCAACAGCGCCCCGCCCATGCCGCCGCCGCCCGCCGACGACCAGGCGCTCGAGTAGTTCGACAGGTCGAGGTGGTGGGGCAGTCCGAGCGGCGAGCGCGCGGTCTCGGACGGCGACTTGAGCGACAGCTCGACGAGCAGGTACAGCGGCAAGCTGAAGATCGCTGCGGCGAGCATGAACAGCAGCTCGCGCGCGAGCACCCGCTTGCGGTAGCGGAACAACATCAGACGCTCCCTCGCTGACGCAGGAGGAACGAACGCAGCGCCATCATCACCACGATCAGGACCGTCAAGACGAACGCGATCGCGGTGCTGTAACCGAAGCGCCCAAGGGTGAACGCCTGCACGTAGATCTCGGTCGCGAGCGTCTGCGTGGCGTTGCCCGGGCCGCCGTTGGTGAGCGCGATCACCTGGTCGAAGACGCGCAGGCCGATCAGCAGGCCGAGCGTCGTGTTGATCGCGATCGCCGGGGCGACGGACGGGACGGTGATCTTGCGGAACTGGCGCCACGCGCTCGCCCCGTCGACGGCCGCCGCCTCGTAGTACTCGTCTGGGATCGCGGCGAGGCCCGCGAGGTAGATCACCATGGTGAGCCCCGACAGCTGCCAGAGCATCGCGACGAGGATCGCCCAGCGCGCCGTGGTCGGATCACCCAGCCACTGATGCTGGAGCCCGCCAAGGCCGATGCCGGCGAGGATCGTGTTCAGCGCTCCGTCGCTCTGGAGGATGTACTGCCACAGGTACCCGATCGCGATCGGGCTGACCACCACCGGCGCGAAGAACAGCGCGCGCAGCAGGAAGCGCGACTTCAAGGTGCGGTTCAGGCCGAGCGCGAGGGCAAGCCCGATCAAGTTCGCCAGTACGACGAAGGTGAGCGCGAGGCGCAGGCTGTTCCATAGTGCGTCGCGCGCCGCAGGGTCCTTCGAGAGGTCGCTGAAGTTGCGCGCCCCGACCCACTGCGCCGCGCCGATTCCCGACCAATCGGTGAACGCATACACCGCACCGGCGATGGTCGGGCCGTAGTGCAACGCCAGGACCGCGAGCACGGCCGGCACCGCGAAGAGCCACGACGCTGCCGGCGCACCGGCGCGGCGGAGTCGCGCCGGGCGCCGCGCGCCGCGCGAAGCGGTGCCGGCCGCGAGGGGCTGTGGCGCCGAGGCCATCCGGTCTGTCAACGTCTGGCGCCGGCGTTCCACGCGTTGTCGAGCTGCCTCAGCAGGCCCGACACCGACTGGGAACCGGAGAACAGCGCCTGGATCCCAGGGCCGAGCGTCGTGTCCTGGATCCCGGCCGGCCAGTTGAGGCCAGGCAGCACGTGCAGGTCACCGCGGCGGAGGTAAGGCACGAAGCGCGCAAGCCCAGGCGGCAGCTTGAGTGCGGCGAAGTCCACCGTCGCTATGTTCCCGGCTCGACGCGCGATCTCGCGGTTGACCTTCGGATCCGAGACGTAGCGCAGGAACGTCAGCGCTGCAGCCTTGTGCTGCGTGCGCGCGCTGACGGCCCACGCCGTCAGCGGTCCACCGGTCACGGCGTTGCCAGCGTCGGCGCCAGGGAACGGCGCCATCGCGAACCTGCCCTTCGGGTTGGCCTGCTGCGCGAGCGCGAGCACGACGGAGACGGAGGGCGTGCCGCCCGCCTTGCCCGTCGTGAGCGCGGCGAGCGCCTGCGAGATCGGGGTGCCGTTCGGCGACTTCTGGAAGCAATCGGCGTCGCGCAGCTCGAGGTAGGTCTGGAGCGCGCCTCGCCAGCCCGGCGTGGCAGCGAACGTCGTCTTGCCCGTCATCCGCTGCTGGTCCCAGTCCGGGGTCTTCTCGTACACGGTCGTCGCGACGAGCGAATAGAGCAACTGGTAGCCGCCGAACACGTCCTGCAGGTAGAGCTCGTATGGCGTCACCCCCGCGGTCTTCAGCTTGCGGCAGTACGTCACCACCTCGCTGGGCGTCGTCGGGATCGCGACCTTGAGCCGGTCGAGCACCGACTGGTTGTAGATCATGCCCTCGAAGGAGATCTCCTGGGGCCAGGCGTAGACCTTGCCGCCCTCGGTGACGAGCCCGCGCATGCTCGCAGGGATGCGCTTCGTCCACGACTGGTCGGAGAGGTCGAGCAGCGCGCCCTTCTTCGCCAGCGGGATGGCACCTGTGGTGTGAGCTGCGCCCGGCTGCACGTACATGAGGTCCGGCGCGTTGCCGCCGGCGATCTGCGTGCCGAGCACCTGGTCGTACTGAGCGATCGGCGTGTAGGTGACGTTCACCTTGATGTCGGCGTGCGTTCGCGTGAAGTCGCTGATGACCGCCGCGAGGGCAGCCTTGTCAGCCGGCGTCGCGAACGAGGCCGCGACCTTCAGCGTGGTGGGCCCGCCGCCGGACCCGCCCGAGCCGCAGCCGGTCGCGAACAGGGATGCGAGGGTCGCGATCGCCGCAAGCCACTTCAAGGCATGGATGCGCCTGGTCTCCATCGTCTCCTCCACTCTCAGGCTCGCATCGTGTGCCGACCCGAGCGATTTCCTGGCACTCGTCGCGCGATCGCGTCACCGGTCTCGAGATCGAAGAAGTACGCGTGCGCCAGCGGGAGCTCGAGATCGACGACGTCGCCGATGACGATCTCGGCGTCGTCCTCGACGCGCGCTACGAATGCCGCGCTGTGCCGGTGGGCGGCATGCTTGAGCGACCGCGCCGTCGAGGGGTCGATGTCGCCCGCGATCTCCAGCACCGCGTCGCTCACGACCGGCTCGCCGTCGAGCTCGAGGTGCACGAGGTAGTCGAATCCGAGCTCCTCCACGAACTGGACCTCCGCGCGAAGCCGTGCCACGTCGCCCTCCTCGTCGCCCGCGCCGATCCCGACGCGCTCGGGCCGGACCCCGAGCGCCAGCTCGCGGTCGCGGTGGGCGGCGAGCTCCGGCCGGCGCGAGAGCAGCGAAGCCGAGAGCGCCACGCTCTGCTCGCCGATGTGGACCTCGAGGCCGTCGTCGCCGTCGACGAGCCGCGCGCGCACGAGGTTCATCGGCGGCGAGCCGACGAAGCTCGCGACGAACAGGTTCGCCGGGTCGTGGTAGAGCTCGCGCGGCGTCGCCGCCTGCTGGAGGACGCCCTTGCGCATCACCGCGATGCGCGAGCCCATCGTCATCGCCTCGACCTGGTCGTGAGTGACGTAGATCGTCGTGATTCCGAGCTCGCGCTGGAGCCGCGCGATCTCTGCGCGCATCTGCCCGCGAAGCTTCGCGTCCAGGTTCGAGAGCGGCTCGTCCATCAGGAAGACGCGCGGCTCCCGCACGAGCGCCCGCCCCATCGCGACGCGCTGACGCTGGCCGCCGGAGAGCTGGCCCGGCTTGCGCCCGAGCAGGTCACCGATCTCCAGCACCTCAGCGATCCGCTCCACGCGCTCGGAGATCTCCGCCCGGGGAACGCCCTGCGAACGTAGCGGGAAGGCGATGTTCTCGAACACGCGCATGTGCGGGTACAGGGCGTAGTTCTGGAAGACCATCGCGATGTCGCGGCGCTGTGGGTGCAGGTCGTTGACGACGACGCCGTCGATGCGGATCTCGCCTTCGCTGATCCGTTCGAGGCCGGCGATCATGCGCAGGGCCGTCGTCTTCCCGCAGCCGGACGGCCCGACGAGGACCATCATCTCCCCGTCGTCGATCTCCAGATCGAGATCGCGCACCGCGCGCGTGCCGTCGCCGTAAGCCTTGCCGACGCCACTGAAGGTGACCGTGCTCACGGGCGTGCCCCGGGGGCTGCCGGGGACCGCATCGGATGCGTGCTCGTCGCTTCGACCTTGACCGCGTGTCGGACCATGTTCTCCTCCGCTATTTCGCAATGCGAAACTCGCTTGCGAATGGCGGCTAATCTAGCCCGTGGGTCGCGTGATGTCAAATATCTTTCGCCATATGGTAACGCCTTCCGAATGGCCGCAGGATGAGTAAGATGCGTGGCGTGGCGAAAGTGGCCAAGCCCGCGGTCGAGCCGAAGCCCGTGCGCAGCCGCGGCGAGGGGGTGCAGTCGGTCGCACGCGCGGCGCGTCTGCTGATGCTCGTCGCGGAGGGCCGCGTCCCGCCGACCGTCACCGCCCTGGCCGGCGCGGCAGGCCTCGCGGTGCCGACGACGCATCATCTGCTGCGTTCGTTGATCGACAGCGGGCTCCTCGGGCGCGACCACGATCGCCGCTACGTGCTGGGACCCCGCATCGGCGTCCTGGCCGAGGTCTATCAACGCACGCTCGAGCCACCGGCCTACCTCGTCGATCCGCTCCACCAGCTCGCCACCACGACGGGCGAGACCAGCTACCTGATGGCACTGCGAAACCAGCAGATCCACATCCTCGCGTCGGTCGAAGGCACGCATCCGGTGCACGTGTCGGTTCCGGCGCGGCCCTACGCGGACGCGCATGCGCGTGCCGGCGGCAAGCTGATGCTCGCGTTCATGCCCGAGGAGCTGAGCGAGCGCTACCTGCAGGAGCATCCGTTGCGCGCGTTGACCGCTCGCACGATCGTGGACCGCGATCTGCTGCTCGACGAGCTGCGCGCGATCCGCGAGCGTGGGTACGCGACGGAGGACGAGGAGTTCCATACTGGCGTCTCGTGCATCGCCGCCCCGGTGCTCGACGCCGATTTCCTCATCGCGGGCTACTCCATCTCGGTCCCCACGCACCGCTACCACGAGCGCCGCGACGAGCTGACGCGCTCGCTGCTCGACATCACCGCCGCCGCCCAGCGGCGCTTGCTGCACGGCGGCGGCGAGT
>Ga0081539_10007304_pt1 | contig 10142 bp, 9 predicted proteins | sample TabmetS4T2R2_FD_71023 | JGI IMG/M metagenome (GOLD analysis project Ga0081539, IMG submission 71023) | Tabebuia heterophylla rhizosphere microbial communities from the University of Puerto Rico - S4T2R2 | ecosystem: Host-associated > Plants > Roots > Rhizosphere ... | reverse complement strand
CGTGATCCCGCCCATCTTCGCTTCGTCGCTTCTGCTGATGCCGCTGACCATCCTCCAGATGGCGGGAGCGCGGAGCAATCCTGAGTCCGGCGACTGGCTGATCACGATCAGCACCTATTTGCAGCACGGCTCGCCGCTGTACCTGGGCCTCTATGGCGCCGGCATCGCCTTCTTCTGCTTCTTCTACGCCGCGGTGCAGTTCAACAGCGAGGAGACGGCGGAGAATCTGAAGCGCCACGGCGGCTTCATCCCGGGCATCCGGCCGGGCAAGGCGACGGAGAATTATTTCGACTATCTGATCAGCCGGGTCACGGTGCTCGGCGCCGCCTACCTCGTCCTCATCTGCCTCATCCCGGAAATCCTGTTCAGCCAGGCCGGGGTGCCCTTCTACCTCGGCGGAACCAGCCTCCTGATCGTCGTCAACGTGACGATGGATACGGTCGCGCAAATCCAGAGCCACCTGATCGCGCACCAGTATGGCGACCTCATCAAGAAGGCGAAGCTGAAGACCAGCCGGCGACGGTAACGGGCGGCAACAGGGAGAGAGCCGCGGCGATGGACATCATTCTTCTGGGCCCTCCGGGCGCCGGAAAAGGCACGCAGGCGTCGCGCCTCCAGGCAGAGCGCGGAATGATCCAGCTCTCGACGGGCGACATGCTCCGCGCCGCGGTCGCGAGCGGTTCGCCCATCGGCCTCAAGGCCAAGGCCGTCATGGAAGCGGGCGAGCTCGTCAGCGACGCGATCGTCAGCGCTCTCATCGGCGAACGGCTCGATGATGCGGGCGAGGCGGGCGTGATCTTCGACGGCTACCCCCGCACCCGGGCCCAGGCCGAGGCGCTCGACCTGCTGCTCGCCGAGCGGGGCCGAAGTCTCGACTATGTCATCGAGCTGGTCGTCGACGAGGAGGAGCTCGTAGAGCGCATCGCCGGGCGGTTCTCCTGCGCGCGCTGCGGCGCCGGCTACCATGATCGGTTCAAGCGGCCGAAGGTCGAAGGCGAATGCGACGTCTGTGGCACGACCGAGTTCAAGCGCCGGCCCGACGACAATGAAGAGACGGTCCGCACCCGTCTCGCCGAATACCGCAAGAAGACCGCGCCCATCCTGCCCTATTACGAGGAGCGCGGGCTGGTCCGCCGTGTCGACGGAATGGGAAGCGTCGACGACGTCGCGGCCGAGATCGAAGAGATTCTCGACAGCTAGACAAAGCCCGCCGGCATTGCGAGCTTGGCGAAGCAATCCGGTGCGTCGCCTGGATTGCCGCGGAGCCTCCGGCTCCTCGCAATGACGGGGGATGTCATGCGAATTTGGTGGTTTGCCGCTGCTGCCCTTCTGTCCTCACCCGCCTCGGCCGAGCTCGTCAGCGCATCGGGCAACGGTCTTCACGTCCGGGAGAGCGTCCAGCTCGTCGTCCCTCCCGCAAAGGCATGGGACGCTTTTCGAGCGATCGGGAGCTGGTGGAGCAAGGACCACACCTACAGCGGCAATTCGTCGAATCTCAGCCTGGCTCTCAGCGCGGGAGGCTGCTTTTGCGAAAAGCTTCCGGACGGCGGCGGGGTCGAGCATCTGCGTGTCACTTACGTCGATCCGGGCAAGCGGATCGTGTTCACCGGAGCGCTCGGGCCCGTGCTCTACCAGGCCGCGGCCGGAGTGATGGACGTCCAGTTCGAGCGGATCGCGGGCGGGACGAAGGTCACGCTCGACTATCGGGCGGCGGGATTCGCCGAGGGCGGAGCGGACAAGCTCGCTCCGGCGGTGGACGGAGTGCTCGCGGACCAGATGCGCCGTTATCGCCAGTACGCCCGGGCGCGGCCGCCGCGCTAGGCGCGCTCAAGGCTTACGAAGCGGAACGCGGGCGTGTCGCCCTCGCGCCGATGATCCTCGCGCGCCGTCTCGCGCCAGCGTCCGCCGGCGCGCGGGTCGGGCATGACCGTGTCGCCCGCGATGTCCTCGAGCACCTCGGTGAGCTCCAACCGGTCGGCGAGCGGCAGGAAGAGCTCGAAGATCTCGGCCCCGCCGATTATCGATACCGGCTGGCCATCGGCCAGGGCGAGCGCCTCGTCCACCGAATGGGCCGCCTCGGCGCCGGGCGCCGACCAGCCGCGGTCGCGGGTCAGCACGATGTGGCGGCGGCCCGGGAGCAACCCGGGAAGGCTGTCGAACGTCCGCCGCCCCATCACCATCACGCTGCCCATGGTGAGGGCCTTGAATCGCTTGAGGTCCGCCGAAATTCGCCACGGCAAGGTTCCGCCGCGCCCAATCACGCCGTTGGCCGCGCGGGCGACGACAAGGGTGATCGGAGGCCGGTCCATGCCCGCGATTTGCCCGCGCGGGCCGGAGATGCCAACAGATTTGCATGAGCGCCGCCGAGGCACTGGTCGACGAGGTCCGCAAGGCCTTTGGCCCCAAAGCCGCGATCACCGCTGCGGCCGACGTCGAACCGTGGCTCACCGACTGGCGCGGGCGCTTCCACGGCACCTCCAAAGCGATCCTCTCGCCTTCCTCGACAGAGGAGGTCGCCGGAATCGTCCGGCTCGCGGCTCGGCACCGGGTTGCGCTGGTGCCTCAGGGCGGCAACACGGGGATGGTCGGAGGCGCGACTCCCCCGGCCGACGGGTCGGCGGTCATCCTCTCGCTTCGGCGTATGAAACGGATCCGCTCGATCAGCGCCGAGAACCGGCTGGCGGTCGCCGAGGCGGGCGTAATCCTGGCGGACCTCCACGAGCGCGCCCATGAGCTCGGCATGCGCTTCCCGTTGACCCTGGGCTCGCGCGGAAGCTGCACGATCGGCGGGCTGACCTCTACCAATGCGGGCGGCACGCAGGTCCTGAAGTTCGGCACGATGCGGTCGCTCATCGCGGGCGTCGAAGCCGTTCTTCCCGACGGCTCGATCCATGACGGCCTCACCGCGCTCAAGAAGGACAATCGGGGCTACAGCCTCGACCATCTGCTCATCGGCGCTGAGGGCACGTTGGGGGTGATCACGGCGGTCGCTCTGCGGCTGGTTCCGGCCGTTGCTTCGCGAGCGGTCGCCTGGGCGGGCGTGGAAAGCCCCATGAACGCGCTGAGCCTCCTCCGCTTCCTCGAGGCCCGCACCGCCAGCATCGAGGGTTTCGAGCTCGTTCCCGAGGACTCGCTGCACCTCGTTCTCAAGCACATTCCCGGCACCCGGGCGCCGCTTTCCGGCGCGCACCGCTGGCACGTGCTGGTCGAGGCGACGACGGCCGACCAGCAGTCGGACATTTCGGGCGAGCTCGCGCGGCTTCTCGGGGAGGCGCTGGAACAGGGCCTCGTCAACGACGCGGCGATCGCCGCCAGCGAAGCCCAGGCAGAGGCCTTCTGGCGAATCCGCGACGCGATCTCGGAGGCCGAGCGGGCGGAGGGCCAGACGCTCGCCCACGACGTTTCAGTCGCCGTCGCCGACATGCCGCGGTTCATCGTCGAGGCGTCCGACAAGGTCGAGCGAGCCTTCCCGGGCGTGATTGCCAGTGCCTTCGGTCATCTGGGCGACGGCAACGTCCACTTCCACGTCCGCGCGGCGAGTCACGCGGCCCCGGGCTGGTACGAGGAAGAAGGCGCGGAGATCACCCGGCTCGTCGACGATCTGGTGACCGCGGCCGGAGGCTCGATTTCCGCCGAGCACGGCATCGGGCAGATGAAGCTGGAGGAGCTGGAACGGCTCGGCCCGCCGGCGAAGCTCCGCGCCCTGAAGGCGATCAAGAATGCGCTCGACCCGCTCGGCCTGATGAACCCGGGCAAGCTCGTGAGCTAGATCGCCAAGTTCGAGTCCTCGTCGTCGCCATTCTCGAGCTCGTTCGTTGGCGTCGCGACGCTCTCGTCAGGCGGAAGGACGTCGACCTCGGAAGGAACGGCGGCAACGTTGTTTGCTTCGTCGGCTACCGGGTCCCGCTTGCTGCACGCGGCGAGGCCGAGCGCGCCCACCAGCAGAAGAACGGCAGTTCTCATGCCGTTCAAACGCCGCTCCATTAGTTACGGTTTCGTAAACGTCACGCGAAGGTCGGGATGACGAAGGCGCTCTCTCCGTGGGCTTCGCCATCGGGCCAGCGCTGGGTCACGACCTTGGTCTTGGTCCAGAAGCGGACGCCTTCCATGCCATACTGGTTGATGTCGCCGAAGCCGGAGCGCTTCCACCCGCCGAAGCTATGGTAGGAGACGGGCACCGGGATCGGCACGTTGACCCCGACCATCCCGACGTTGACGCGAGCGGTGAATTCGCGCGCCGCATGGCCGTTGCGGGTGAAGATGGCGACTCCGTTGCCGTACTCGTGCTCGGACGGCAGGCGCACCGCCTCATCGAAGTCCCTCGCGCGGACCATCTGCAGGACGGGCCCGAAGATCTCTTCCTTGTAGGTCTTCATGTCCGGGGTCACCCGGTCGAAGAAGGTCGGGCCAATGAAGAAGCCTTCCTCGTGTCCCTGCAGGGTGAAGCCGCGGCCGTCGACGACCAGCTCGGCGCCTTCGTCGATGCCCAGCTGAATATAATCCTCGACGCGCTTCTTGTGCGCGGCGTTGACGACCGGGCCGTAGTGCGCCTCCGGGTCGGTCGAGACGCCGACGCGCAGCTTCCCGATGGCGGGGATCAGCTTCTCGCGGAGCGCGTCGGCGGTCTCCTCGCCGACCGGGACCACGACCGGAAGCGCCATGCAGCGCTCGCCCGCCGAGCCGAAGGCCGCCCCGGTGAGGTCGTTCACCACCTGGTCGAGGTCGGCGTCGGGCATGACGATGCCGTGGTTCTTGGCCCCGCCGAACGCCTGCACCCGCTTCCCGTTCGCCGTCCCGCGCGAGTAGATGTAGTGGGCGATGTCGGACGAGCCGACGAAGCTCACCGCCTTGATGTCCGGATGGTCGAGGATCGCGTCGACCATCTCCTTGTCGCCGTGGACCACGTTGAGGATCCCGTCGGGAAGGCCAGCTTCCTTCATGATCTCGGCGAGCCGGACCGGGACCGTCGGGTCGCGCTCGGAGGGCTTGAGGACGAAGGCATTGCCGCAGGCGATCGCCATCCCGAACATCCACATCGGAATCATCGCGGGGAAGTTGAACGGCGTGATCCCCGCGCCGATTCCGAGCGGCTGGCGCATCGAATAGACGTCAATCCCGGGCCCCGCGCCGAGCGTATATTCGCCCTTCAGCGACTGGGGAATTCCGCAGGCGAACTCGATAACCTCAAGGCCTCGCTGGATATCGCCCTTGGCGTCGGCGATGACCTTGCCATGCTCGGAGGAGAGGATGTGGGCGAGCTCGTCCATGCGCGCCTCGATCAGCTCCTTGAAGCGGAACATGACCCGGGCGCGCCGCTGCGGGTTGGTCGCGGCCCAGGCGGGCTGGGCGGCCTTGGCGGCTTCGATGGCGCGCTCGAGCTCGACGGCGGTGCCGAGCTTGACCTTCGCCTGGACGGCGCCCTGGTTGGGGTCGAACACGTCGCCGGTCCGCCCTTCGGAGGAATAGCTCTCGCCGCCGATGAAATGGTCGATGTCGCGCAGCATGAATTTCGTCCTTGAATCAACTGGGTTCGGGTTGCGGCTCCCCTAGACCCGCGCCTTCGTAAATGCCAGTTGCCGCGGCCGAGGAGAGGGAGAGTCGCGATGCGTAGATTGATCGCCGCATTGAGCCTGTTGCTGATCGGCGCCGCGCCGCCCCAGAAGCTGACGCCGTCCCCCGATGCGAAGCTGCGGAGCCTCGCGGCGCAGGTCAGCACCGCCGAGCTCAGGCGGACGCTCGAGACGCTCGTGGGCTTTGGCACGCGCCATACGCTTTCGTCGCAGACGGACCCGAAACGCGGCATCGGAGCGGCGCAGAACTGGACCGAGTCCGAGTTCCGCCGCTACTCGGCCGCCTGCGACAAGTGCCTTGAAATCCGCCGGATCAGTGACACGTTCACCGGTGAACGCATCCCCAAGCCGACCAAGGTGACCGACGTCTTCGCCATCCAGCGGGGCACGGAGCGGCCGAGGGACGTCGTGATCATTACGGCGCACATCGACACTCGGGTGACCGATCCCCTGAACTCGACCGCGGATGCGCCGGGCGCCAACGACGACGGCTCGGGCGTGGCGGCGATCATGGAAGCGGCGCGCATCCTGTCGAAACAGAAATTTCCCGGAACCATCGTCTACGCTCCTCTGCCGGGCGAGGAGCAAGGCCTCTACGGCGCAAAGGTGCTGGCGGCTTACGCGAAGGCGCAGGGCTGGAACGTCATCGCCGACATCAACAACGACATGATCGGCAACGTCTGCGGATCGGATGGCATGTGCGATTCCACCCACATGCGCATTTTCTCGGAAGGGCCGCGCTGGCAGGGGCATGAGGCGCTTGCTACGCCGCAGCGCGCCTTCGGCGGCGAGAACGACTCGCCGTCGCGCAACCTCTCGCGCTTCTTTGCGGGCCTCGCTACGCGAATGAAGCTCGGGCTGGAGGTCCGCCAGATGTGGCGCAACGACCGCTTCGGCCGGGGCGGCGACCATACCGAGTTCCTCAACGCCGGTTTCCCGGCGGTGCGCTTCATCGAGGCGGTCGAGAATTACGACCGGCAGCACCAGGACCTTCGCACCGAGAACGGCAAAAAGTTCGGGGACACGATCGAGGGGATCAGCTTTCCCTATCTCACCAGGACGACGAAGCTGAACGTCGCGGCTCTCGCCGCCATCGCCAGCGCGCCGCCGCCGCCCGAGCCGAAGGTCTGGGGAGCGGTGATGACGGACACGACGATCATCTGGCCGCGATCGTCGGGCGCCTCGAGCTACGTCATCCGCTGGCGGCGGCCGGATGCCAACCAATGGCAGCAGGAGCGGCGGTATCCGGAGCAGCTTCGCGCGGATACGCCCGATTCGATCGTCCTGAAGGGCGTGCGTATCGACGACTGGGTGTTTGGAGTTTCGGCGGTGAGCAAGGACGGCTTCGAAAGCCCGGTCGCTTCGGCGGTTCCTGGCGGCGCGTTCAAGCCGTATGTGGCGCCGCCGGTGCAGCCGCCGGCGGGGCACTGACCGCCATTGCGAGCGAAGCGAAGCAATCTAGAGGAACCTCGGCGCTGCCGGATTGCTTCGTCGTTCCACTCCTCGCAATGACGGCTTGAGATGGCAAAGCGCAAATCGGCAGGCCTGCCCAGCCGCAAGCAAATCCTCGACTTCATCGCGACGTCCGACCAGCCGGCGGGCAAGCGCGAGATCGCCCGGGCCTTCGGACTGTCCGGCCAGGCGAAGATCGAGCTCAAAGCGCTCTTGAAGGACATGGCGGACGAGGGGCTGATCGACAGCTCGCCTGGCCGCGCCTTCCACAAGTCGGGCGGGGTGCCGAAGGTGACGGTGCTGCGGGTCGTCGATGCCGACGACAGCGGCAATGTCTTCGCCGTGCCGGAGCAGTGGCATGCCGACGGCCCGGCGCCGCGGCTGCGCGTGATCGAGCGCGGCCGCCGAAGCGCGCTGGGGGTCGGCGACCGCGTGCTCGCCCGGACCGAGGAGCGCGGGCAGGGCCACGTCGCCCATCCGATGAAGAAGCTGCTCCGCTCGGCGGAGCTGGTGCTGGGCGTGATCAAGAAGGAGGGCGAGCGCTTCTGGCTCTCCCCCGTCGACAAGCGCGAGCGGCGCGAACTGTTCGTCAGCGACCTCAAGGATGCAGAGCCGGGGGACCTCGTTTTGTGCGAGGTCTCGGGCCGGCCGCCGCGTGTGTCGGCGCGCGTAGATGCCGTGCTCGGCGACCCCTTCGCTCCGCGCAGCTTCAGCCTCATCGCGATCCACAAGCACGGGCTCCGCCACGAATTCCGGAAGGAGACGATCGACGAGGCGCATCGCGTCGCGACGCAAGAGCTCGGCGAGCGCGAGGACCTGACGCATCTCCCGATCGTCGCGATCGACCCAGCCGATGCGCGCGACCATGACGATGCCATCTGGGCCCAAGCCGACGGCGAGGGCGGCTGGAACGCCATCGTCGCCATCGCCGACGTCAGCTATTACGTCCGCCCGGGCTCCGAGCTCGACCGCGAGGCGCGGGCGCGCGGCAACAGCGTTTACTTCCCGGATCGGGTCGTTCCGATGCTTCCCGAGGAGCTTTCGGCGGAGATCTGCTCCTTGAAGGCGGGCGAGGAGCGGGCGGCAATGGCCTGCCACCTCAAGATCGCGAGGGACGGCGCCCTCAGGAGCTGGCGATTCTCACGAGCGAAGATTTGCGTTGCTGCAAACATTGCATATGAAGATGCGCAGTCCGCGATCGATGCGGCGGAGGAGAACCGGGTCGAGGTCGCCTCGCCGACCTGCTCGATGCCCGACATTGAAGGCGCAGTGCCGAGCCAAATCGTGGAAACCGCGCTGAAGCCGCTGTGGGGCGCCTGGCGCGCACTGTTCGCCGCCCGCAACAAGCGCGAGCCGCTCGAGCTCGACCTTCCCGAACGCCGCGTGATGCTTGACGAGAAGGGCCGTATTGCCTCGATCGCTCCGCGCGACCGGCTCGACGCGCACCGGCTCGTCGAGGACTTCATGATCGCCGCCAACGTTGCCGCCGCTCGCGCGCTCGAGGCGAAGAAGGCGCCGGTCATGTACCGGGTCCACGAGCCGCCCAGCCGCGAGAAGCTCGTCGCGCTCAAGGATTATCTTTCGACATTCGGGATCGAGTTCACGCTGGGCCAGGTCATCACGCCCGGCACTTTCAACCGCATTATCGAGAGGCTCGGCGACGGCGCGGGCCGCGAGGAAATCATGGAGCAGCTGCTGCGCACCCAGATGCAGGCGCGCTACGCGCCCGAGCGCCTGGGCCATTTCGGGCTGGCGCTCGCAACTTACGCCCACTTCACCTCGCCAATCCGCCGCTACGCCGACCTGCTCGTCCATCGCGCCCTGGTCAGCGCCTACCGGCTCGGCGACGGCGGGCTGCCGGCCGAGGAAGCCGAGCATTTCGAGCGCATCGGCGAGCAGATCTCGATGCTCGAGCGCCGCGCGATGGAGGCCGAGCGCGAGACTATCGACCGCTACGTCGCCGCCTTTCTCGCCGACAGGCAAGGCCAGCTGGTCGAGTGCCGAATCACCGGCGTCCAGCCCTTCGGCTTTTTCGCGACGGTCGAGGACCTTGGCGGCGACGGGCTGGTGCTCGCGAAGGACCTCGGCCAGGAATATTTCCGCTACGACGAAGCGGCGCGGGCGCTCGTCGGAGACGAGACCGGCGAAACCTTTCGTGTCGGTCAGCGGCTGACGTTGAGGCTCGCCGAGGCGAACCCCGTCTCCGGCTCCCTCCGCTTCGAACTTCCCGAAGGCTCCTACGGCGGTCCGCGACCGATGAGTCAGCGCCGCGACCGGGTCCGGGGCGGCGGGCGCCGCGGCCGTCCCGCCCGGCGCGCGCCGTGACGAACGGCTGTCGCAACCTTTCAGCAGCAGGAGTATTGGGCTCCGGCAAGCGGCAAGGGAGCTCGCAATGGCCTACAAGATCGCAATCATCGTCGGCAGCCTTCGTGAGGGCAGCATCAACCGCAAGATCGCGCGGTCGATCTGCGCCCTGCGCGGCGACAATCTCGACTGCTCGATGATCGAGATTGGCGACCTGCCGCTCTACAACCAGGATTATGACGCGGAGCCGCCGGAGCAATATGTCCGCTTCCGCCGGCAGATTGCCGAATCGGACGGCGTGCTGTTCGTCAGCCCGGAGTACAACCGGGGCATCCCTGGCGTACTCAAGAATGCGATCGACGTCGGTTCGCGCCCTTACGGGCAGAGCGTGTTCGACAAGAAGCCCGCGGCGATCGTCACGGCGTCGCCAGGCTCGATCGGCGGGTTTGGCGCAAACCACCAGATCCGGCAGGCCGCGGTGTTCCTGAACATGCCGATCATGCAGCAGCCCGAGGCCTATCTCGGCCATGTTTCGGACGACAGCTTCGATGCGGACGGCTGGCTAAAGGATGGGCCACTGAAGCAGCTTGTGACCTCACTCGCCCACGCCTTCCACGACTGGGTCGATGTGATCCACCGGTCGCGTGCCGCCCTTGCCGAGGACGCTGCCCATGCGAGCGCCCAGGCGAAGAAGGGCGAGCCTGCGCTGGCCAGCTCCTGATCGGCACCTTCCGCAGCCACAAAGAAGGGGCGGCTCGTTCCCGAGCCGCCCCCAATTTCAACAGCTTGGCTGGGGTAAATTAAGCGAGCTGAAGA
>Ga0081539_10007303_pt1 | contig 10144 bp, 12 predicted proteins | sample TabmetS4T2R2_FD_71023 | JGI IMG/M metagenome (GOLD analysis project Ga0081539, IMG submission 71023) | Tabebuia heterophylla rhizosphere microbial communities from the University of Puerto Rico - S4T2R2 | ecosystem: Host-associated > Plants > Roots > Rhizosphere ... | reverse complement strand
GATGAGGCGCGCCGATCCAGCGGCGTCCTCGAGGCGGCCCGCAAGATCCGCATCCCGCCACAGGAGCGCCTGGTCCAGCTCACCGCCGACCACCGCCTCGATCGCCGGCCATGCCTCCTCCGGGGCACGGAGCCCGTCCAGCAATCCGCGCCAGCCCGCGGCTGCCAGGACGGACCCCAGCCGGCCGCCGCCATCGGCGCGCTCATCAAGCGCCTCAAGCTCCCCTCGCATCGCCCCGACCTTCTCGGCCAGCTCCGAGGCGCGTCGCCGAGCGGCATCGGCGTTCGGCTGCGCGGTCACGATCTCGGCCAGCGCCCGCTCGTGCTCATCCCGCGCCGACGTCGCCGTACGGGCGGCCGCCTCCGCTGCGCGGCGTGCGGGCTCGAGCTGCGCGGCAGCGGCACTGATCTCATTGCTCACGTCGCCGCGCTCGCTGGTCAGCTGCTCCCGCTTGGCGTCCAGGCGCGCCGAAACCTCACCGGCACGTGCCCGCTCCGCGATCTGCGCCCCGGTGCGGCGTCGCTCGTCGGCCAGCGCCTGCTCGGCGGTGACCAGCGCCGCATCAAGGTCGGCCAGGGCCACGCCGGAGCGCCGCCAGCGCTCCTCGGCATCGGCAGCCGCGGCGAGGAGGCGGGCAAGATCCGGATCTGACGGGGCCCGCTCCGACGCGGGCTCGCCCATGGTGCGCAGCTCCGTCTGCGCCCCTGCGAGCGCAGCCTCCGCCTCGGCGATGCGCCGCTCGAGCGCCTCGAGCCGCCCCTCAAGCCGGATCAGCGCCTCACGGGCCCTTTCCCATCCCTCATTCGCGCGGCGGGATGCCGCATCTTCCTGCCAGTAGCGCTCCTCGGCGCGGCGCAGCTCTTCCCGCCCCGCGGCTTCGGCAAGGCGCCGCTCCTCCAGGGCAGCCTCCGCCGCAGCCGCCCGCCGCCGCGCGTCACCCAGCGCTCCGCGCTCCGCGGCCTCACGGCGCCGGTGATCCTCGCCGATGAGAGCCTGGGCCCTCTGGCGGAGGGTGTCGTGCTCCTGGGAATGCTGGGCCTGGATCGCCAGCCGGCGAACCTGCGGCTTGAGCTCGCCGATGAGGTCGGTGACACGCGAAAGGTTGTCGCGCGCGCGTGCCAGCCTGGCGAGCGCCTCGTTCTTGCGCACCTGCAGGTTCTTGACGCCGGCTGCCTCCTCGAACAGCTGACGCCGCTCCTCAGGACGCAGGGACAGGGCCGAGTCCACTGTTCCCTGCCCCACCACGACCAGCTCGTTTGCGCCCAGCCGTCCTTCGCCCAGTAACTCGACGATGTCCCGCAGCCTGACCCGCGCGCCGTTGATCAGGTACTCGCTCTCACCGGAGCGATAGGCGCGGCGCCCGACAGTGACCTCTTCGAAGTCGATGGGCAGCCAGCCATCGGCGTTGTCCAGGGTGAGGACCGCCTCGGCCATGCCCTGCGGCTTGCGCTGCTGGGAACCGGCGAAGATGACGTCATCGGCGCGCCGGGTGCGGAGCGAACGGTTGGACTGCTCGCCGAGCACCCAGCGGACGGCATCGGCCATGTTGCTCTTGCCCGATCCGTTCGGCCCGATGACCGCGTTGACGCCGGGCTCGAACATGAAACGGGTTGGATCGGCGAACGTCTTGAAGCCGTGCAGCCGCAGCTCGCGGAGCCGGCTCACACCTCGGTTCCTTCCGCGAGCACGGCCTCCAGGGCGGCGCCGGCAGCCTGCTCCTCGGCGCGCTGTCGTGATGAGCCGCTGCCGATGGCGAGGCGGCGTCCACGCAGGATGGCAGCCACCGTGAACGTCTGGTCGTGGGCCGGGCCGATGGTGCTCACCAGCTCATAGTGTGGCTTGACGCGGTGCTCGCGCTGCGCCCATTCCTGCAGCCGGCTCTTCGCCGACTTCGGTGGCTCGGTCTCCTCCGGCCCGTCGAGCTGCGCCGCGAACAGCCGGCGCAGCCAGCCACGGGTCGCGTCCAGCCCCTCGGTCAGGAACACGGCGCCAGCCACCGCCTCGAATGCAGCGGCCAGCAGCGACGGCCGGGTGGCGCCACCGGCCTCGGCCTCGCCCCGGCCGAGGAGGAGATATCGGTCCAACCCGACTTCCAGCGCGAGCGCGGCAAGGGCGTCGCGGTTCACCAGTGAGGCGCGGCGGGCGGTCAAGAATCCTTCGTCGTGGTCGGGGTACCGCTCGTAGAGGAGGCGGCTGACGACGAGCCCGATGACGGCATCGCCCAGGAACTCGAGACGCTCGTTGTGTCCCGAGGCGGCGTGGGGGTTCTCGTTGTAGTAGGAGGAGTGGACGAAGGCCTGGCGGATCGCTTCGGGGTCTCGCAGGTTCAGGCCGAGTCGTTCGGGCAGATCGCTCAGGCTCGGCACGTCCATGGGGAGCGGAGGGCTACTGCTGGTGCTCCTCGATGAACTCGACCGCGTCGGAGACCTTCTGGATCTTCTCGGCGTCCTCGTCCGAGATCTCCATCCCGAACTCCTCTTCGAGGCTCATGATCAGCTCGACCAGGTCCAGCGAGTCGGCGTTCAGGTCTTCGACGAACGACGCCTGGGGCGTGACCTCTTCCTCATCGACGCCGAGCTGCTCGACGATGATCTTCTTGAGGCGTTCGAAGGTGGTTCCGTCGGTCACCCGTCTTTGGCTCCTCTACCCGATGCGTTCGCTCCCCGATGGCCGAGCGACGCTGCCCAGGACGCCGTTTACGAGGCGGCGGGCTGCGTCTCCGGCGTATGTCCGGGCGAGAGAAACGGCATCGTGGATCGTCTCTCCGCTCGGGGTCGCGGCGGAGTATAGCACCTCAAAAAGGGCGCTCCGCAGGATCGTTCTTTCCACCCGCCCCAGCTCGCTGACCGGGATGACGGGGGCCAACCGGGCGATCTCGGCGTCCAGCGCGGCACGGTGCTCGGCCACGCCGTCCACGATCGTTCGAGCGTGATCGCGGATCGCCGGCGTCGCGTTTCGCTCGATGGCCAATCGGTCCAGCGCCTCGCGCGCCCGCGCGGGACGGAACTCGTCCTCGAACAGCGCCAGCAGCGCCAGCCGCCGAGCCTGCATGCCCGCGCTGCTGGCGCCTCGGCGCGGTGGGGCCAAGCTGGTCAGGCCTCGGCCCCCGGTCCCGTCGCGAGCCGCTGAGTGTCCGCCGTCATCGCTTCCGGCGTGTCCCGCCGCAGCGCCGGGTGGCGGACGCTCCACTCGGCGATGAGCTCCGGAATGCGCGCTTCCGCGGCCTCCGAGGCGACGCGCATGGCGTGCTCGATCATCCGTGCCTTGGCGCGGCCGTGGGTCACGATGCTCACCCCGCGCACGCCGAGCAGCGGCGCGCCGCCGTAGCGCTCGTAGTCGAAGCGATGCTTCAGCCGATCGAAGCCCGGCTTGAGCGCCAGGAGCGCGACCGGCGCCACCGGACCCTGCTGCAGGTCGGTCCGGATCGAGCGGAAGATGTAGCTCGACAGCCCCTCGAAGAACTTGATCACCACGTTGCCGACGAAGCCGTCGCACACGACCACGTCGGCGACGTGGCTGATGAGGTCGTTGCCCTCCACGTTGCCGACGAAGTTCAGGTCCAGCCCGCGCATCAGCGCGTTGGCCTCGCGCGACAGGGCGTCACCCTTCTCGTCTTCCTCGCCGATGTTCAGCAGGCCGACTCGCGGCCGCGGCACCTTGAGCACCTGCTGCGCGTAGATCGATCCCATGACCGCGAAGTGGACGAGGTTCGTTGCATCCGAGTCGACGTTGGCGCCAACGTCCAGCAGCATGATCGGCCCTGTGGCGGTGACCAGGTGGGCCCCCAGCGCGGGGCGCTCGATGCCCTCGATGCGGCCCAGCCGGAAGACGGCGGCGGCCATCGTGGCCCCGGTGGATCCCGCTGATACGACCGCATCGGCCAGTCCGTCGCGAACGAGGTCGGTGGAGACGCGGATCGAAGCGCTGCGCTTCGTGCGGATGGCGCTGGCGGGCGACTCGCCCATCCCGATCACCTCGGGCGCGTCCGCAAAGGTGACGCTGGCCGGACGGCCATGCCCGTATTGGGCGATCTCCGCTTCGAGGCGGGGCACGTCGCCGACGAGGATCACCTCGTCGGCATTGGCGGCCGCGTAGTTGATGGCGCCACGGACGATCTCGCGCGGAGCGAAATCGCCGCCCATGGCGTCGATCGCGATGCGCATCAGCCGCGCATCAGCGCCAGGTCAGGCAGCTCCGCCCTCGGCCGGGGACTTGGCCTCCACCGGCACCACCTCGCGGCCGTCGTAGTAGCCGCAGGTCGGGCAGACATGATGGGCGCGCTTCAGCTCGTGACAGTGAGTGCACTCGACCAGCGGCGGTGCGCTGATCGCCAGGTGCGCGCGCCGCTCACCCTGGCGCGCCTTGGATACCTTTCGCTTGGGAACGCCCACGCGTGACTCCTGGTGCTGCTCTCAGATCGGGGACGCCGCAGTATAGCGGCCATGCTCAGGCGGAGCGAGCAGGACTCAGTCGCCGCGATCCAGGAAGCGGGCGAGGCCAGCCAGCCGCGGGTCGATCTCGTCGACGGCGTGCGCGGCGTGCCGCTCATCCAGGCGTGCGCCGCACTCCGGGCAGAGGCCCGGGCAGTCGGGGCGGCAGAGCGGATGCATCGGTTCGGTCAGTGCGAACTCCTCGCGCAGGACCGGGGTCAGGTCGATCTCGTTGTGCTCGTCGATCAGCTGCACCGCGTCGTCGGATTCGTCGCGCTCGACCGGCGTGCCGCTGTCAGGGTCGATGCTCGGCACGTACTCCTCGGAGACATGGACCCGCGCCGGCTCGACGAACGCCTCCAGGCAGCGGGCGCAGGTGCGGCGCACCGGCGCCTCGAGATCCCCGCGCACCAGGATGCCGCGGTTGGTGCGCTGGAAGCGGAGGATGCCGTTCAGCGGGCCAGCCAGCTCCACGTCAGGGCCGAGCGAAAGGTAATGGTCGCGGAGCCGCTGCTCCCTGCCTGCCCCGGACGGCTCCCGGAGCAGGCCCGCGACGTTGAACGCGGTCACGGTCGGGTGGCGGCTTCGGTCGCCTCCGGTTCGACGGTCAGCTGGCTGGTGCCGGTGCCATCGGTTTGGGATCGCGGGACGCGGTGGCGCTCGTCGAGCATGTCGATGCCGCGTTTGATGCTGGTCAGCGCCTTGATGCACTCCCCCTCGAGCCGGATCAGGACGCCGGCGGCGTACTCGTCGGCGCCGCGCCGCACCTCAGCCGCCTCCGAGTTCGCGGCATCGATGATCTCCCCGGCGCGCTGCTGGGCCATGCGCACCAGCTCGCGTTCCTCGAGCATCTGGGCCGCCTGCTCCTGCGCGCGGCCGATGATCGCGTCTCCCTCCTCGCGGGCGCGATCGGTGATGCGGCCGGCCTCCTCGGTGATCCGCTTGGCCTGCCGCACCTCGTCGGGCACGGCCACCCGCAGCTGGTCGATCAGCTCGAGCACCGCGGCCTGGTCCAGCACGACGTTGTTGGTGAGGGGCAGCTTCTTGCCGGCGGCGACGAGGCTCTCGAGCCGCTCGACGAGGAAGATGATGTCCGTAGCCCTGCCCTCCGCTGAGTCGGCGCGATTATAGTCCCGGCCCGCACGCCGCCCGCACGCCCGGGAGCTAGGTGGCCTCCCGTGGCAACCGCTCCGCCAGGGCGGCCGCCACTGGCACCGGGACCATCTCGGCCACCTCACCGCCGAACTGGGCGACCTCCTTGGCCAGCGTGCTCGACAGATAGCCGAACTCGAGCGCGGACATGAGGAACACCGTGTCGACCGAGCGTTCCAGGCGACGGTTGGTATGCGCCATCTGCAGCTCAGCCTCGAAGTCGCTCACCGCGCGCAGGCCGCGCACGATGAATCCTGCCCCGTTGCGCTGGGCGAACGCGACCGTCAGGCCGTCGAACGCCTGGACCTCGACGTTGCCGCCGAAATCGGCGACCGATGCGCGGATCATCTCGACCCGCTGCTCGACGGGGAACAGGGGCGCCTTCTTCGGATTGTGCAGGACGCCGATGACCAGCCGATCGAACAGGGTGGCGGCCCGCCGGGCAACGTCGAGGTGCGCCATCGTCATCGGGTCGAACGAACCGGGGAAGACCGCGATCCGGCTCATGGCACCTCCAGGAACGTCAGCGCCGTCTCGCCGAAACGCCGCTCCCGCCACGGGCGCAGCCCCTCGACCGGTGGGATCTCCGTGCGCCAGAAGTGCTTCACCACCACCGTCGCGCCGGGCGCCAGCAACGGCACCAGGCCCTCGAGCGGCGCGAGGATAGCACGCTGCTCGTAGGGTGGATCCAGCACCGCCAGATCAAATCGTTGACCGGATTGGGCCGATGCGAGCCAGCGCTCGATGGGGACGGCATGGACCTCCGCCCGATCGGCGAGGCGGGTTCGTTCCAGGTTATGCCGCAGCGCAGCGAGCGCGTCGCGTCCGCGCTCGACGAACGCGGCCGAGGCCGCGCCCCGGGAAAGCGCCTCGATGCCGATCGCGCCGCTGCCGGCGTAGAGGTCGAGCACCACTGCATCCTCCACCCGCTCGCCCAGGATGCCGAACAGGGTCTCTTTGACCCGGTCGGTGATCGGCCGCGTGCCGCGATCGCGCGGCGCCGTCAGCGGGACGCCGCGGGCCGTGCCGGCGATCACGCGCATCGGCGCATCAGGCGGCGTCGCCCTCCACCTCTGCGGAGGTGAACTCGTCACGCAGGCGCAGCAGCTCCGGCCTCCGTGCCAGCGGCGGATCGTCGCTTATGACCGCGTCGGCGAGCTGCCGCGCCCGCTCGGCGAGGGCCATGTGCCTCGGCTCGAACAGGGAGGCGACCCGAAGCGACGGCAGGCCGGATTGCCGCGTGCCAAGCAGGTTGCCGGCGCCGCGCAGGCGGAGGTCCTCCTCGGCGATGCGGAACCCGTCCGATGAGCCGCGGACCACCGCCAGGCGCTCGTGCGAGCGCTCGTCGACGGCATCCGAGAGCAGGATGCAGAAGGACCGATGCGGACCTCGTCCCACCCGGCCGCGCAGCTGGTGCAGCTGGGCGAGGCCGAAGCGCTCGGCATCCTCGACCAGCATCACGCTGGCGTTCGGCACGTCGATGCCGACCTCGACCACGGTCGTCGCCACCAGCACGTCGAGCTCACCGCCGGCGAACCGCTGCATCGTCGCGTCGCGCTCGTCGGCACGCTGCTGCCCATGCACCAGCCCGATCCGCAGGGCCGGCAGCTCCCCCCGCAGCCGCTCGACCTCCGCCTCGGCACTCGCGGCGGTGAGCGCCTCGCTCTCGGCGACCAGCGGCACGACCACGAACGACTGGCGCCGCTCCGCTGACTCGGCGGCGATGAACGCCTGGATGCGTGCCAGCGCAGACCGGTCGCGAACCTCGGTGCGGATCGGCTGGCGGCCGGGCGGCAGCTCGCGCAGCGTCGAGATGGACAGGTCGCCGTAGAACGTGAGCGCCAGCGTCCGCGGGATCGGCGTCGCGGTCAGCGCCAGCAGGTGCGGCTCGAGCCCGCCGCCCTTCGCCTGCAGCGCGGCTCGCTGCGCCACCCCGAAACGATGCTGCTCGTCGACCACCGCCACGCCCAGACGCTCGAAGGTGACCGCCTGGCTGATCACCGCGTGCGTGCCGATCACCACCTCGGCCTCGCCCGCGGCGATGGCATCGTGGATACGCCGCTTCTCCCCTGTCGCCAGCGCGCCGGACAGGAACTCGGCGCGGACGCCGAGCGCCGACAGCAGCGGCTGCAATCCGGCGTGATGCTGCCGCGCCAGGATCTCGGTGGGGGCCATCAGCGCGCCCTGCCATCCCGCCCGCACGGCGCCGGCCAGCGCGACCGCCGCGACCGCGGTCTTGCCACTGCCCACGTCCCCCTGCAGCAGCCTCCGCATCGGCCTGTGCGCAGCCAGGTCGGCGAAGACCTCATCCACCGCCTGGCGCTGGTCGCCGGTGAGCGTGAACGGCAGCGCGCCCACCAACCGGTCTCGCTCGTCCGCCCCGATCTCGATCCGCGCCGCGCGAAGCGCCTCGCGCTCGTGCCGGGCCTGCGCCAGGGTCAGCTGCAGCGCCAGCAGCTCATCGAACGCCAGGCGATCGAGCGCGGCTGGCACATCGGCAGCCTCCTCGGGAAAGTGCGCCGCGTACAGGGCATCGGCCAGTGCCGGGAGCTCGCCCCGCTCGGCCTCGGTCAGCGGATCCTCGATGGCGGGCAGCGCCCGGCCGAGGACCCGAGCCAGAAGCTCTCGAATGCGCTTCTGCGTGACGCCGGCGGTGAGCGGATAGACCGGGACCACCCTGCCGGTGTGGATCGACGCCCGACCCGCGGGCGAGAACTCGGGCGAGACGAACTGCGGTCGCCAGCCACGCATCTGGACCTTGCCGCTGACCAGCAGCTCGTCGCCGGCACTGAGCCGGTTCTCGACGAAGCGGCGACCGAACCAGACCGCCTCCGCCGTGCCAGAGTCGTCGGCCAGCTGCGCGATCACGCGCTGGGGCCGACGGCCAAATCCCTTCTCCAGCTTCACGTCCGTCACGCGGACCCGTGCTGACTGCTTCTCATCCGGCAGCAGCTCACCCAGCGGCCGGGTCTCGCTGAAGTCGTCGTACCGGAAGGGGAGGTGGAACAGGGCGCGGCGTGGCGTGTCGATCCCCAGGCGGGCCAGCGCTGAAAGCCCGCGGCTCAGCTCGGGCAACACGGCGCGCAGCGGCCGGTCCAGGTCATCGGGCCCAAGCGCCCGCCGCACGGCCGCGCTCGATTGCATGGCCCGATCGTAGCGTGCTAGGATCGGCCCAATCCGGCTGCGCCGAGGTGACGGTGCGCCGGTTCCTTCATGAATGGAGCCTCGCTCGAATGGCACGTGAGTGCGAGATCTGCGGCAAGAAGCCGATGACCGGCTGGAACCCGCAGTCGGTTGGGATGAACCGCAAGCGCGCATTGCGCCGATGGGTGCCCAACCTGCAGCCGATGATGGTCAATCGCGACGGACGCATGGTCCGCGTCAAGGCCTGCTCGCGCTGCCGTCGAACCGCCGAGAAGGTCTGAGCCGCTCGCTCACTGGCCGGGACCGAGGTCCCGCTCCGAATCGATCAGCAGCGTGAACGGACCGTCGTTCACCAGCTCGACCATCATCTCGGCCCCGAAGTGACCCGTTTCGACGGTGTGTCCTTCTCCACGCAGGTGCGCCGCGAATCGCTCCACCAGCGGCTCGGCCACGTCCGGCAGGGCAGCGTCTGTGAAGCCCGGCCGACGCCCGCGGCGGAGATCGGCCAGCAGGGTGAACTGGCTCACGACCAGGAACGCCCCGCCCGCCTCGGCGATCGCCAGGTTGGTGCGGCCATTGGCGTCCGGGAAATAGCGCAGTCCGGCGAGCTTGCCGGCCATTCGATCGGCGACCTCCGGTGTGTCGCCCGCGGCAACGCCCACCAGCACCAGCGCGCCGTGCCCGATGGCCCCCACCGTCTCGCCGTCAACCGTCACCGCCGCGCTGGACACGCGCTGCACGACGAGGCGCATCAGGGCGTCAGCGTCGAGATCCCGGCATCCTCGTCGTCGCGCGGCGGTCCGAGCGCGGCCTCGGTGAAGTAGGCGCGCGCGTTCCAGATCATCCAGCCCACCGCGTCGTTGTCGCGCAGCGCCCGCATCTCGTCGCGGACGTCGGCGGCGGTGTAGGCACGGAACGGGCCGAACCCGAAGTCCTGGATCCAGGGCCTGACGCGCATCGGCAGGCCGGCCGCCTCCCTGTTCACGATCTTGAGCGTGTCGTTGATGATCGCGTACGGGTGCTCGTTCGGTTCGGCATAACCGAATGTCCCAGGCCCGTAATGGCTCGGGTACACCATGGGGCTGAAGTAGTCGACATAGGGCATGATCACCTCCGGCCGCTGGCCGATGCCCTGGTCGTCCGGCGCGATGAAGCTGATCGGGAAGCAGTCGGCGCTGAAGAACGTGTGGGTGGTCGCCAGCCGCTCGCTCACGACGCGGAAGAGACGCCGGATCGCCGGCAGGCGGAACGACTGCGTGTTCGGCAGGTTCGTCTCGGCCACCGAGTAGTCGCCGTCGCTGAAGAAGCGCACGTAGTCCAGCTGCACCTCGTCGAAGCCCTTGTCGGCCAGGTCGCCGGCGATGGCCGCGATGTCCTCGGCCACGCCGGGGTTGTAGGGATCGAGCCAGATGCCGCCG
>Ga0081539_10007302_pt1 | contig 10144 bp, 2 predicted proteins | sample TabmetS4T2R2_FD_71023 | JGI IMG/M metagenome (GOLD analysis project Ga0081539, IMG submission 71023) | Tabebuia heterophylla rhizosphere microbial communities from the University of Puerto Rico - S4T2R2 | ecosystem: Host-associated > Plants > Roots > Rhizosphere ... | reverse complement strand
CAGTTATTCGAACTTCCCCCGGCTGTTTACCATTGGACTTGAGGGCGGCTTTCCGACCCAGCTGCCGTTGCCGATGGGTGAGCGGGGATCCTATTCGCCGGATGGCAACTTTCTGGCCTATGAGCCGCTCGCTCAATGGCAGCCCGAGTGGAAACGTTATCACGGCGGGCAGCAGGACATGGTCTGGATTGCCAAACTCTCTGATTCCTCGATCGAAAAAATTCCGCATGCGGATTCGACCGATCGTTATCCGATGTGGATCGGCGATAAAGTCTTCTTCCTCTCCGATCGGGAAGGGCCGATGACGCTCTTTTCATACGACACCAGGACGAAGAAGGTCGAGCAGGCGATCAAGAATGATGGCCTCTATCTCAAATCGGCCTCTGCCTGGAAAGGCGGTGGGAGCGGCAATCCAGCGATCGCTTACGAGCGATTCGGTGAAATTTATCTCTATGACGTCAAATCGTCCAAAGCTCAAAAGGTGAAGATCCATCTTGCGGCCGATGTGGTGACGGTCAGGCCGCGCTACGATAAAGTTGGGAATCGCATCAGCAGTGCGAGAATTTCGCCGACCGGCGCGCGGGCCGTCTTCGAAGCTCGCGGCGAGATTCTGACCGTTCCGGCGGAGAAGGGCGATCCGCGCAACCTGACCAACACTCCGGGAGTCATGGAACGAGACCCCGCCTGGTCGCCCGACGGCAAATGGATTGCCTATTTTTCCGATGAATCGGGCGAGTATGCGCTACATGTGCGTGATCAAAAGGGCAGCGGCGCGATCAAAAAGATCGCGCTCCCGCCGACCTTTTATCGGTCTCCGGCCTGGTCGCCAGACAGCAAAAAGATCGCGTTCTCAGATAAGAAGCTCCAGCTCTGGTACGTTGAGATAGAGAAGGGGACGCCGGTCAAGATTGATAGCAATCCGGTTGGGCTCAACGACGGTGTGCTGGATGCCGAGTGGTCGCCCGACAGCCGGTGGATCGCCTATTCCAAGCAGTTGCCGAATCTGCTGCGTGCGGTCTTCGTCTATTCGGTCGAGACCGGAAAGATCAATCAGCTGACCGATGGTCTGAGCGATGCGCGCTACTCCGCCTTCGATAAGAGCGGCAAATATCTGTACTTTACCGCGAGCACCAATCTCGGGCCGAGGATCAGTTTCGCCGATCTCTCGGGCGTCGATCATCAGGTGTCGCGAAGCGTTTATGCCATCGTGCTTCGCAATGATCTGCCTTCGCCGCTTGCGCCGGAGAGTGACGAAGAGAAGTTGGCCGATGAGAAGAAGGACGAAAAGAAAGATGAGAAGAAGGACGAAGTGAAGAGCGGCGATAAACCGGCGGAGAAGAGCGACGAAAAGAAAGACGAGAAGGCGCCGGCCAAGAAGGAGCCGGATCCGATTCGGATCGACTTTGAAGGCATCGATCAGCGCATTGTCGCGTTGCCGATTCCGGCACGCGACTTTGTCGATTTGAAGATCGGCAAAGGCAACCTGATCTTCGTGGCCGAATTCCCGCCGGTTGGAGCGAGCGGCCCGAGCGGCCCGCCGAGCGTGACGTGGCACAAATTCGATCTCGAAAAACGCAAATTCGACAAGGTGATGGACGGCATCACGGCCTTTGAGATTGCGGCCAATGGAGAGAAGGTTCTCTATCGGCAGGGATTCGGCAACTGGATGATTGCGCCGGTCGCGGCGCTGGGGATGCCGGCGGGGCAGGGCGGCCAGGGCGAAGGCTCCGGGCCTCATGCTTTGAAGGTGGCCGAGATGGAGGTCTACGTCGATCCGAAAGCCGAGTGGAAGCAGATGTTCCACGAGATCTGGCGCGGCGAGCGTGATTTCTTCTACGATCCGAATGCGCACGGGCTCGATTTGAAAGCGGCCGAGAAGCAATACGAACCATACCTCGCGGCCGTCGTGCATCGCAGCGATCTGACCTATCTCTTCACTGAGATGCTCAACCAGCTGACGGTCGGCCACATGTTCATTTTCGGAGGCGATCAACCGCGGCCCAATTTCGTGCCCGGCGGACTGCTCGGCTGCGATTATCAAATCGAGAACGGCCGTTATCGATTCGCCAAGATCTACAGCGGTGAGAACTGGAACCCGCAATTGCGCGCGCCGCTCACCCAGCCCGGCGTCAACGTTAAAGCCGGGGAGTATCTGCTCGCCGTCAACGGCCGCGAGTTGCGCGCGACCGACAGCGTCTATAGTTTTTTTGAGAGCAAGGCCGATAAACAGGTGGTCATCAGGGTCGGACCGAATCCGGACGGCAGCGGCGCGCGCGACGTGACCGTGGTGCCCGTGGGGAACGAGCAAGGCTTGCGCCATCTCGATTGGATCGAGGGCAACCGCCGCAAGGTCAATCAGTTGAGCGATGGCAAGCTGGCCTACATCTATATGCCTAACACGGGCAATGGCGGTTATACGAGCTTCAATCGCTTCTTCTTCGCGCAGACGAACCGGGACGGCGCGGTCATCGATGAACGCTTTAACGGCGGCGGTCTGCTCGCCGATTATGTCGTGCAAATGCTCGGCCGGCAACAACTGAGCATGATCCACTTCCGCGAAGGCAACCAGGATGTCCCGGTTCCGGCCGGCGCGATCTATGGTCCGAAGGTCATGCTGATTAATGAATTGGCGGGCAGCGGCGGGGACGCCATGCCGTGGTATTTCCGGAAGACAAAGATCGGCCCGCTCATCGGCAAACGCACCTGGGGCGGGTTGATCGCAGCTTTTGCTCTTCCGCCGTTGATGGACGGCGGCGGAGTAACCGCGCCGGACGCTGCCGTCTACGGCCTCAATGGTAAATGGGAGGTGGAAAATCACGGCTTCGCCCCCGATCTTGAAGTCGAATTTGTTCCGGCCGCCTGGAGACAAGGGTCCGATCCGCAACGTGAGAGGGCCGTCGAGTGGTTAATGGACGAGCTGAAGAAGAACCCACGCCCGAAATATAAGCTGCCGCCCTTCCCGAACTATCACAACGGGCGGACGACGGCGAGCTCGAACAATTAGGCCCGCGCAAAATGACGAACGACTCATTTCACTATCGAGTACATAGGAGGTTACCGTGATGAGAAAAGCGATCCTGGCATTACTGGTTTTTCTATCAATTGCGAGCATCGATGCCGGCATCGGCTCGGCTCAATTGAACAAGCCGCTGCTGATGCGCAATCCGACGCTCAGCAAGACCCATATTGTTTTCGTCTATGCGGGCGATCTGTGGTTGGTCGGCCGTGAGGGAGGGGAGGCCAGCCGCCTGACGACAGGCGTTGGAATCGAGACGACGCCTCTCTTCTCGCCCGACGGCAAGACCGTCGCCTTCACCGGCGAGTACGATGGAAATGTCGATATTTACACGGTTCCAGTCACCGGCGGCGTGCCCAAACGGTTGACCTACTATCCGGGACCGGACCGTCTGGCCGGATGGACGCCCGACGGCAAATCGGTGATCTTCGTCTCGGATCGCGATGCGAGCTCTTACCGTTACGCCCGGCTCTTCACCATGCCGGTGGATGGCGTCTTTCCGACCGCGGTTCCGCTGCCGATGGGATATGAGGGATCGTATTCGCCGGACGGTTCGCGATTGGCTTACGTTCCGCTGCCACGCGGGTTCAATGCCTGGAAACGCTATCGCGGTGGGATGGCGACGCCGATCTGGATCGCTGCTCTGAGCGATTCGAGCGTCGAGCCGATCCCGCGCGAAGACTCGAACGATTTCAATCCAATGTGGATCGGCGATAAGGTCTATTTCCTCTCGGATCGCAGCGGCTCGATCACATTGTTCAACTATGACACCAAGGGCAAGAAGGTCACGGAGCTGATCAGGAACACGGGGCTCGACATTAAATCGGCTTCGGCCGGGCCGGATGCGATCGTTTACGAGCAGTTCGGTGCACTCAATCTCTACGACTTGAAATCGGGCAAGACGCGTCAGGTCAATGTCACGATCAGCGGCGATATGCTGGCGCTCCGGCCCAAGTATGAGAAGGTCAGCGGCCGAATTATGAATGCTACGATCTCACCGACCGGGGCGCGCGCCGTCTTTGAAGCGCGCGGCGAGATTTTGACGGTGCCCGCCGAAAAAGGCGATGTCCGCAATCTAACCAACACCACCGGCGCCGCCGAGCGCGATCCGTCCTGGTCGCCCGATGGCAAGTGGATCGCCTATTTCTCCGATCAGTCGGGCGAATATGAACTGCACCTCCGCCCTCAAAACGGGATGGGCGAGATCAAGAAGATCAATCTCGGTAATCCGCCGTCGTTCTTCTATGGGCCGACGTGGTCGCCCGATAGCAAGAAGATCGCCTATACCGACAAACGGTTGAATATCTGGTACGTCGATATCGAGAAGGGCATGCCGGTCAAGGTCGATGATCCTAAACGAGGCTTCGGTTTCAGCCTCAGCTGGTCATCCGATAGCCGCTGGATTGCTTATACCAAGCCGCTCCAATCGTGGTATCGCGCGGTCTTCGTCTACTCTCTCGAAGAGGCCAAGAGTTATCAGGTCACTGATGGATTGAGCGATGCCAACAGCGCCGCTTTCGATAAGAACGGTAAATATCTCTACTTCACCGCCAGCACGGACCTAGGACCGGCCACTTTCGGATTCGATATGTCCAGTTATCCGCATCGTCCGACACGCAGTGTTTACGTCTGTGTGTTGCGCAAGGACCTCCCCTCGCCGCTCGCGCCGGAGAGCGACGAAGAGAAGGTTGCGGATGAGAAGAAAGACGACAAGAAAGACGACAAGAAGGACGAGAAGAAAGAAGCGGGTGACAAGACCGCCGATCAGACCGGGGAGAAGAAAGCCGACGTCGCCGCGAAATCCGACGACAAGAAACAGCCGGAGAAGGTCGCGATCGATTTCGATAACATCGGCCAGCGGATTCTTGCGCTGCCGATCCCGGCTCGCAATTTCGTCGGCGCCAGCGGCGGCAAGGCGAATACTCTCTTCATCTATGAATTTCCGAACACTCCAGGCGCAAACGGCTTGACCGTTCACAAATATGACTTAGAGAAACGCAAGCTGGATAAGGTGCTCGAAGGAGTCAACAGTTTCGATCTCTCGGCCAACGGCGAGAAGGTCCTTTATCAGCAAGGGCCAAACTGGTTCATTGCAGCAGTCTCGCAACCGATCAAACCCGGCGAAGGCAAGATCAAGACTGACGAGATGGAGGTCTATGTCGATCCGCGAGCGGAATGGCAGCAGATGTATCGTGAGACGTGGCGGATCGAGCGAGATTTCTTTTACGATCCGAACCATCACGGGCTCGATCTGCAGGCGACCGCGAGGAAGTATGAGCCTTATCTCGAATCACTCGCGCATCGCGCCGATCTCAACTACCTCTTTCAGGAGATGCTCGGCGAACTTTCAGTCGGGCATTTGTATGTTGGAGGCGGAGATGCGCCCGATCCGAAGCGCGTGCCGGGCGGTCTGCTGGGCGCCGACTACAAGATCGAGAACGGGCGTTATCGCATCGCCAAGATCTATAACGGCGAGAACTGGAACCCGCAATTACGCGCCCCGCTCACCCAGCCCGGCGTCAATGTCAAAGAGGGCGAATACCTGCTGGCAGTCAATGGCCGCGATCTGACCTCGAACGACAACCTCTATGCTCCGTTCGAGAGCACTGCGAACAAGCAAGTTGTCATCAAGATCGGTCCCAACCCGGACGGGTCGAATTCACGCGAAGTGACCGTCGTTCCGGTGACGAACGAGGGCGGGTTGCGCCATCTCGCCTGGATCGAGAACAATCGTCGCAAGGTCGATCAGATGAGCGGCGGCAAACTGGCATATGTCTATCTGCCCGATACGGCCGGAGGCGGTTACACCAATTTCAACCGCTACTATTTCTCACAACTCGACAAAGACGGCGCCGTGGTCGACGAACGTTTCAACAGCGGTGGTCAGGCGGCCGATTACGTGATCGATTATTTGCGTAAACCGCTGATGAGCTATTGGGCCGTCAGGGACGGCGATGATTTCCGCACGCCGTTCGGCACCATGCCCGGTCCAAAGGTCATGTTGATCAATCAATATTCGGGGTCCGGTGGCGATCTCATGCCTTACATGTTCCGTCGCGCCGGGATTGGTCCTCTCATTGGCAAGCGAACCTGGGGCGGATTGATCGGCATCGGAGGCTATCCCGTCTTGCTCGATGGCGGAACCGTGACCGCGCCTCACTTCGCATTCTATACGCCCGAGGGCAAATGGGAGATCGAGAACCACGGCGTCTCGCCCGATATCGAGATCGAGATGGATCCGAAAGCCTGGCGTCAGGGACATGACATTCAGTTGGAAAAGGGAGTGGAAGTCCTCATGGATGCGTTGAAGAAGAACCCGGTCAAACATCCGCAGCGGCCGCCATATCCGAATTATCATCAGGGCCGGCCGGCCGCGGCATCCGGTAACGGATCAGGCCATTGAGACGATCTTCAGTTTTCAGGGTTCAGTCGGGCGATCTCGACCGGCAACTGAACCCTGAAAACTGACGCTGGATGACTGAACCTGAAACGCACACCACCTCTCTTTCCGGAAGGAATTATCATCATGAAGCACGCAACGATTGCCATCATCCTCACGCTCATACTGGGCATCATCTGTTCGGCACAGGATAAACCGCTCCTGCTCCAGCGGCCGAGTTTGAGTAGTACGCAGATTGCTTTCACCTTTGCCGGTGATTTGTGGATTGTCCCTCGCGAAGGAGGAGAAGCAACGCAACTGACCACCGGCGTAGGGATCGAGTTCTCTCCGATCTTTTCGCCGGATGGAACCCAGGTCGCCTTCACCGGCCAGTATGACGGCAATACCGATGTTTTCGTCGTGCCCGCGGCGGGCGGTGTGCCGCGCCGCCTGACCTATCATCCGGGCGCCGATTTTGCTGTTGCCTGGACTGCTGATGGCAAAAGTGTTCTCTTCCGTTCCGCGCGTACCAGCTATTCGCGTTTCCAACGGTTCTTCACTGTTCCGATCGACGGCGGAGTCGAGACCGAAGTGCCGTTGCCGATGGCCTATGAAGGCTCGTATTCCCCGGACGGCTCTCGCCTGGCCTATCTGCCGCTCGCTCCGGCCTTCGTCCAGTGGAAGAACTATCGCGGCGGGCGGACGACCAAGATCTGGCTCGCGAACTTGAGCGATTCAAGCATCGTCGAGATACCGCGCCAGAATTCGAATGATTTCAATCCAATGTGGGTTGGCGAGAAGGTCTATTTTCTATCTGATCGCAATGGGCGCTTCACTCTCTTCGATTACGACACGAAGACCAAAAGGGTCACACAACAGATTAAAAATGACGGGCTCGATATCAAATCGGCCGCGGCCGGGCCTGGGGCGATCGTCTATGAGCAGTTCGGCGAGATCAAACTCTATGACTTGAAATCAAGCAAGAGCAGTAAGATCAATATCACGCTCAACGGGGATCTGCCATCGGTTCGCTCTCGTTATGAGAAGGTGGCCAATCGCATTACGAACTTTACGCTCTCGCCGACCGGCGCCCGCGCGCTCTTCGAGGCTCGCGGCGAAATCCTTTCAGTGCCCGCCGAAAAGGGCAACGCGCGCAACCTGACCAATTCACCCGGCGCCGCCGACCGCGACCCGGCATGGTCGCCCAACGGCAAATGGATCGCTTATTTCTCCGATGAATCCGGCGAATACGCCTTGCACTTGCGCGAGCAGAACGGAATAGGCGAGGTGAAGAAGATCAATCTCGGCAACCCGTCATCCTATTTCTACTCGCCGACCTGGTCGCCCGACAGCAAGAAGATCGCCTTTACCGACAAGCGATTGAATCTCTGGTATGTTGACGTTGAAAAAGGGACTCCGGTCAAAGTTGACACGAACACGTATGAAAACCCGTGGCGCGTCATGGATCCCGACTGGTCACCGGACAGCAAGTGGATCGCCTACACTAAACAGTTAAAGAATCGCATGTGTGCGGTCTTCGTCTACTCGATCGAAGCTGAGAAGAGCACCCAGATCACGGATGGTCTGAGCGATGCGCGTTTCGCCAGCTTCGATAAGAATGGGAAATATCTCTACTTCACCGCCAGCACGGATGCGGGGCCATCTACCGGATGGCTCGATATGTCCAGTTTCCCGCATCAAACTACCCGCAGCGTCTATCTCGTTGTGCTGAAGAAGGGAGAGTCCTCACCGCTTGCGCCGGAAAGCGATGAAGAGAAGACGCCTGACGAAAAGAAAGACGAGTCGTCGAAAGACCAGCAGAGATCGGGCGCGAAGAAAGAGCCCGTTCCCGTCACCATCGATTTTGATGGGATCGGCCAGCGGATTCTGGCGTTGCCGATCCCCGCGAAGAATTATACCGGGATCAACGTGGCGAAGCCCGGGGTGATCTTCATCACCGAGGCTACTTCGGGCAGCGGATTGTTTGGAGGGGGCTCGATCGCGATTCACAAATTCGATCTCGAAAAGAAGAAACTGGACAAGGTTCAGGAGAACGTGACGGCCTTCACCGTCTCGGCCAATGGCGAAAAGATGATGGTCAGACAAGGCTTTGGGCCGTCTCAACGCTTTATCATTATGCCCACGATGCAGCCGGCGAAGCCCGGCGAAGGTATGCTCAACATCGGTGAGATGGAGGTCTCTGTCGATCCGAAGGCGGAATGGCGCCAGATGTACAACGAAGTCTGGCGCATTCAACGCGACTTTTTCTATGATCCGAGCCTCCACGGGCTCGATTACGAAGGCACGAAGAAGAGGTACGAGCCTTATTTGGAGAGCATCGCGCATCGCGAAGACCTCAATTATCTCTTCCGCGAGATGCTCGGCAATATGTCGGTCGGTCATCATAACTCCGGCGGGGGCGATGCGCCGCAACCCAATCAAGTGCAGGGCGGTCTGCTCGGATGCGATTTCAAGGTCGAAAATGGCCGTTATCGCTTCGAGAAGATTTACAACGGTGAAAATTGGAATCCGCAACTGCGCGCTCCGCTCACTCAACCTGGTGTCGAGGTCAAGGTCGGTGATTACCTGATCGCCGTCAATGGCCGCGAGCTCCGTTCGACTGAGAATGTCTATGCCTTCTTTGAGGGCAAGGCGAACAAACAAGTCCTGATCAGGGTCAGCGCAAACCCCGATGGTTCCGGCTCGCGCGAATATACTGTCGTGCCGGTCGCCAACGAGGTCGGGTTGCGTAACCTCGATTGGATCGAAGGCAATCGCCGGAAGGTCGATCAATTGAGCGGCGGCAAATTGGCTTATGTCTATCTGCCTGACACCGCGGAGGGAGGTTATACCAACTTCAATCGATACTATTTCTCGCAGATCGATCGAGAAGGCGCGGTGATCGACGAACGCTTCAACGGCGGCGGCACGGCGGGCGTTTATATTATCGACTATATGCGCCGCCCGCTGCTCAACCGATGGGCCACCCGCGAAGGCGAAGATTTCTCGACGCCATCGGCTTCGGTCTATGGCCCGAAAGCCATGATCATCAATGAATATGCGGGAAGCGGCGGCGACCTCATGCCGTGGCTCTTCCGAAAATCGGGAATCGGCCCCCTCGTCGGCAAACGCACCTGGGGCGGGCTGGTCGGAATCTACGACTATCCGGAATTGATCGATGGCGGCAATATCACCGCCCCGCGCGTCGCCTTCTATAACCTGCAAGGAGAGTGGGATGTAGAAAATTACGGGACGGCGCCGGATGTCGAAATCGATTTCAGCCCCGCGGAATGGCGTAAAGGCCGTGATCCTCAGCTTGAAAAGGCCGTTGACGTCGTCATGGCCGAGCTGAAGAAGAAACCGGCGCCGAAATACAAGAAACCCGCCTACCCGAACTATAACAATGGTTCCGGCCCACTGGCCGGAACCGGCAATGGTGGCGGCAAGCCGGTGGCTGGAACCGGCAATGGTGGCAGCAAGCCGGGCGGAGGCGGCGGAGCGGCGGGCAGGACTGCCAGAGGCGGTCAACGTTAATTCGGAAAGATCGAACACTTGAAAGAGGCGCAGCTCGTGAAAAGCTTCAATAGATTTCCACGAGCGGCGCCTCTTTCAACAATGTTGTGCGGATGTTATTTGTTGTAAAATTTCGTAAAAGTCTTTTCCAATCGGAAAATCAATACGGACTACCTTCACCAACCTGACTATACTCCAACCTTGTCTTAGCTCGACATTGTCTTTTTTGCGGCTCA
>Ga0081539_10007301_pt1 | contig 10144 bp, 13 predicted proteins | sample TabmetS4T2R2_FD_71023 | JGI IMG/M metagenome (GOLD analysis project Ga0081539, IMG submission 71023) | Tabebuia heterophylla rhizosphere microbial communities from the University of Puerto Rico - S4T2R2 | ecosystem: Host-associated > Plants > Roots > Rhizosphere ... | reverse complement strand
CCGTGCACATCTTCGCGAGTAGCGGTGGGGCAGTGAACGCGCTTGCACTCGTGGCCAAGCACCCGGAGCAGGTCGGCACGCTCGTCGCTCACGAGCCGCCGGCCGCACAGGTGCTGCCCGACCGCGAGGCCGTGCTCGCCACCTGCGCTGCGATCCAGGAGACGTATCGGCGAGACGGGTTCGGGCCCGCGATGGCCAAGTTCATGACGCTTGCCGGCTACCAGGGCCCGATCCCGGCCGACTTCGCGAAGCAGCCCGCCCCCGATCCGAGCGCATTCGGCCTCCCTACCGAGGACGACGGCTCGCGGGACGACCCGCTGGTCGGACAGAACATGGTCTCGTCCACGCACTACGAGCACGACTTCGACGCGGTGCGCGGGGCGTCGACGCGCGTCGTCGTCGCGGTCGGAGAGAAGTCGAGCGAGACGATGCCCGGCCGGGCGGGGGCAGCCGTGGCCGAGCGCCTCGGGACGAGCCCGGTCACGTTTCCGGGAGACCACGGCGGATTCCTCGGCGGCGAGCACGGGTGGACGGGAGAGCCGGACGCCTTCGCTGCCAAGCTGCGCGAGGTCCTGAGCGAGGCAGCCGTCAAGAATTCTTGACGCAGCGTGCGCGTCAAGATATCTTGACGCGATGATCGAACCCGCGAACGTCGTCGCCCAGACGGCGAGCAAGGATCCCGAGGTCGGACTGCGCGGCGTCGCCTCGTTGCGCGCGCTGCTCGAGGCGGTCGAGGAGCTGCAGGTGCGGCGCGCGCGGGAGCTCGGCTGGAGCTGGCAGCAGATCGCCGAGCTGCTCGGCGTCTCCAAGCAGGCCGTGCACCAGAAGTACGGCACCGGGTCGCGCAGAGGACAAAGGAGATTCAGATGAGGTTGCTGCGGCGACAGCGCGCCGCTCCGCGCGCGAAGACCGGTCGGCCGGCGGAGCGCTACCTGATCGCGGGCGCCGACGAAGCGCGGCGACTCGGCCATGGCTCCATCGGCACGGAGCACGTCTTGCTCGCACTCACCCGCGATCCCGCCGGCCCCGCAGCCACGATCTTGCGCGAGCTCGGCGTCACGCACGGAGACATCGCCGCGTCGCCGTGCCTCGCCGGCACGCCCTCACGCCGGATCGACGCAGATGCCCTCGCCACGCTCGGGATCGACCTCGAGAACGTGCGCGAGCGGCTGGAGGAGACATTCGGCCCGGGAGCGCTCGAACAGACGCGCGCAGGCTGCCTGGGCGTCATGCCGCGCCTGAAGATCGCGCTCGCGTACGCGGTCGACTTCGCCGCGGAGGGCCCCGTGCGGGAGGAGCACATGCTCCTCGCTCTGCTCAGCGTTCCCGACTCGCTCGCTGCGCACATCCTCGCGGAGCGCGGTGTGACCCTCGCGAAGGTCGAGTCGCTCGTCGGCGAGCGCTAAGGCGTGTACAGCTCGGCAGTGGCGGACGGCGCGGAGCCGCAGCCCTTCGGCGTGCAATTCGTGAGCATCTCGCCGCCGACGCTGAGGACCCGCCCGTCGGCAAGGAGCGCAACCGCAGAGCCTCCGACGAACGGATACGCGGCCGGGCCGGTGGGAGTCCACGTCCCCGTCGCCGGGGAGTAGACGTCGGCCGCTTCGTCGCCGCCTCCGGCGGCGAGCACACGTCCATCGCGCAGGAGCAGCGCGGCCGGGCCGTGGTAGTCGGTCATGTTGCCCGTCCGAGTCCACTTGCCCGCGGCCGGGTCGTAGAGCTCGGCGGAGAGCGTTGCGCTCGGGTTGCCGCCGCCGGCAACCAGCACGCGCCCGTTGCCGAGCAGCGTTGCGCTTGCGTGCTCGCGCGGGATCGTCATCGGCGCGGCACGCTTCCAGCGTCCGCTCGTCGGATCGTAGAGCTCGGCGCTTCGCAGCCAGGTGTCGGCGAAACCGCCTGCGACGAGGACGGTGCCGTCCGCCAGCAGCGTCGCCGTGTGGTTCCGCCGCGGCGTCCGGAGACTTCCCGTCTGCGTCCAGCTGCCGGTCGCCGGGTCGTAGAGCTCGGCGCTCGACTGAACTCCCGTGCCGTTGCCGGAGAAGCCGCCGACGACGAGCACGCGCCCGTTGCGGAGGAGGGTCGCGGTGGAGTCGTAGCGATCGACGCTCATGCTCCCGGTCGGCGTCCAGCGGTTCGTCGCCGGGTCGTAGACCTCCGCGCCGGCGGTGTACGCGCCGCCCCCCGCGACGAGCACGCGCCCGTCGGCGAGACGCACCGCGACGTGCAGCCAGCGCGGCTCGTTCAGCGTTCCGCCTGCGCTCCACGTCCCGGTGGCGGGGTCGTACAGCTCCGTCGTCCGCTCACCCACGCCGCCGACCACGACCACTCGCCCGTCGAGGAGCGTCGTCGCGGTCATGTGTGCGCGCGCGACCGACATGCTCGCGGTCGCCGTCCAGGTGCCCGCCGCTGCGGTGAACCGCGGCGCCGCGGACACCGAGCCCGAAGCGAGCGCAGACACGGCGAGCGCAACGACTGCGCAGATCGAAGACGTCGCGGATCTCGAGGTCACGACGAAGCCCCTCCTCTTCGCTCGAGTGAAGCGCGAGGGTAGGCGGCCGAACCTTGCGGCGGGCTTACGAGACCCTTAAAAGCACGGGACGACGTCGGCTAGGTTTCGCCGCGATGGCCACGCGGGAAGCCGCCTGTCACTGCGGACAGCTTCGCCTCGAGGTCGAGGGCGATCCGTTCGCCGTCTCGATCTGCAACTGCCTCGCGTGCCAGCGCCGGACCGGCAGCGCCTTCGGGATGCAGGCGGGATTCAAGGCGGATCAGGTGCAGGTCGCGGGACGCTACAGCGACTACACGCGCATCTCCGACGAGGCAGACGCCAAGGAGCACGTCTTTCATTTCTGCCCCGACTGCGGCTCAGCGGTCTTCTACTCGGAGCCGACCGCATCCGACGTGATCGTCGTCTCGGTCGGGTCGTTCGCCGACCCGTCGTTCCCGCCGCCGACCGAGTCGGGGTACGACTCGCGACGGCATCCGTGGGTGGGGCTGCCCGACTCGATCCGACGGTTCGCGCCGGAGCTCTGGTGGGACTCGGCGCGACCGCTCTACGAGGCGGGAAAGTACGCCGAAGCGGCGGACGTCGGCCGCGAGCTCGTCGAGGCACGCCCCGACCAGCCCTACCTCTATTACAACCTCGCCTGCTGCGAGAGCCTTGCCGGCCGGACGACTGACGCCGTCGAGCACCTCGGTCGGGCGGTCGCCATGTGGGACGGCTGCCGCGAGCTGGCAAAGGAGGACTCCGACTTCGACCCGATCCGCGAGGAGCCCGCTTTCCAAGAGCTGGTCGGCAGCTAGGCCTCCTCGCCGATGCGCGGCCCGATGCGCACGACCTCCGGCGTCGGCTGCAGCGCCCAGGGCGGCGCCTCGACACCGTCCTGCTCGGCTGCGCGACGGGCGAACGAGCGCTCGAAGCCGGCCGGCGTACAGAACAGCAGGTAGCGCGCAGGTGCGCCGCTGCGGTTCGCGAGCGTGTGGGGCACTCCGCGCGGCACGAAGGCGAACTCTCCCGCCTGCTTCGTGATCAGCTCCTGCTCGACCTGGAACGTGAGCTCGCCCTCGAGCACGTAGAAACCCTCGTCGAAGTCGTGCACGTGGAGCGGCGGCCCCGCGAAGTCGGCGCCGGCGTCGATCTCGACCAGCGAGCCGTGGCCCCCGGTCTCCTCGCTGCGCAGACGCACGACGAAGCGCTGCGGCCGTGCCTGACCGGTCGCCATCATGGAACCTCCTGCTTCGCGGTTGACGGACGTACGACGGTGTTCGGCCTTGCGCGACGACGCTAGAAGCGCGCGGGCACCGGCGCCAGACCACTTCGAGAGCGAGAACGCGGACCACTCTGTCGAGCGGGCGGGGCGCGAGTTCGACGATGCCGGCTAGGCAGATGGGCCCGGTATCGGGAAGCTGCGCGCGAGCTCGGCGACCTCGCCCGCGATTCGCTCGATCGTCGCCTCGTCTTGCCGCGCGGCCGCGTTAACCCCTTCGTCGATCCAGCGGGCGATCGCCGCCATCTCGGGCTCGGTCATCCCGCGCGTCGTCACCGCAGGCGTTCCGAGCCGGACTCCCGACGGGTCGAACGGCTTGCGCGGGTCGTACGGGACCGTGTTGTAGTTCACGGTGATCCGCGCGCGATCGAGCGCCTCCGCGGCGACCTTCCCTGTGACGCCTTTGGACGTGAGGTCGACGAGCAGGAGGTGGTTGTCCGTCCCTCCGGACACGAGCTCGAAGCCGCGCTCGAGGAGCGCGGCCGCGAGCGCCTTCGCGTTGTCGACGACCTGCTGCGCGTACTCGAAGAAGTCCGGCTGCAGCGCCTCGCCCAGGGCAACCGCGATCGCGGCGGTCGTGTGGTTGTGCGGGCCGCCTTGCAGGCCGGGAAATACCGCGCGGTCGATCGCGCGCGCATGCTCCGACGTCGTCATCAGCATCGCGCCTCGCGGACCGCGCAGCGTCTTGTGCGTCGTCGTCGAGAGGACCTCCGCATGGCCGGTGGGCGAGGGATGCGCACCGCCGGCGATCAGGCCGGCGATGTGCGCGATGTCGGCGACGAGGATCGCGTCGACCTCCCGGGCGATCTCCGCGAAGCCCGCGAAGTCGATCGTGCGGGGAATCGCCGTCCCGCCGCAGAAGATCAGCTTCGGCCGCTCCGCGCGCGCGAGCTCGCGCACCTCGTCCAGATCGACGCGTCCTGTGTCCCGGCGCACGTCGTACTGCACCGGTCGGAACCACTTGCCGGTGACCGAGACGCCCCAGCCGTGCGTGAGGTGGCCGCCCATCGGCAGCGCCATCCCCATCACCGTGTCGCCGGGCTCGCAGAACGCGAGGTAGATCGCGAGGTTCGCCGGCGACCCCGAGTAGGGCTGGACGTTCGCGTGCTCGACCCGGAACAGCCGTTTCGCGCGTTCGATCGCCAGCGGCTCGAGCCGATCGACGACCTGCTGCCCTTCGTAGTAGCGCCGGCCCGCATAGCCCTCGGAGTACTTGTTCGTGAAGACGCTGCCCATCGCCTCGAGCACGGCGCGCGAGACGTAGTTCTCCGACGGGATCAGGCAGATCGTCGACGCCTGGCGCTCGATCTCGTCCGTGATCAGGCCGGCGACCTCGGGATCGGCGTCGGCGAGAAGCGCGTCGATGTGGCTGAGCACGCTCATGGGCACCTCCTCGACCGGGAGGTGCTCAGTCTGCGGTCTCGGGCGGCTGGTTGCCTGCGATCTGTTCTGCCTCGCCGGCCGCAGATTCGTCGTGGCGTGCGCGCTTCTTCTCCAGCTTCAGCGCGCGGCGCTCCTGCACGAGCCGCTCGCGGTCGAGCTTGGCTCTCGTCGTCTGACGCTTGCTCTTCATCGGTACCTCCTCTCTCTCTGGTGGCGGGTCGTCCTATCAGTACGTGGGACTACGATCGTTCGGATGCTCCCGACGACCGCCGGCGTCAAACCGAAGCTTCGCGGGCTGTTCCACGAGGTCGGCTTCTACGCGGCGCTGGGGGTCGGCGCCGCTCTCGTTCTCACGGCGGAGCCGGGGCGCGCCCGCGCGGCGGCGATCGTCTTCGCTAGCTGCGTGGCCGGCTGCTTCGGCGCAAGCGCGCTCTACCACCGGCCGACCTGGACGCCGGGGGTTCGCGCGTGGCTCGCGCGGCTCGACCACGTCGGCGTCTACCTGCTGATCGCAGGCACGTACACGCCGTTCGGACTGATCGTGATGTCGACGGGCTGGGCGGTGCCGGTGCTTGCAGTCGTCTGGGGTGGTGCCGCCGCCGCGATCCTGACCAAGGTCTTCTGGGTTCGAGCGCCCAAATGGCTGTCGGCCGCGATCGGTCTGGGGCTGGGCTGGACGGGCGCCGCGGCCTTCTCCGAGCTGCTCGCCGTCCCGGCGCTCGGACTGGCGCTGCTCGTCGCGGGCGGCCTCTGCTACACGGCGGGTGCGGTCGTCTACGTACGGCGGTCGCCCGACCCGATCCCACACGCGTTCGGCTACCACGAGGTCTTCCACGTCCTGACCCTCGTCGGCGCCGGATGCCAGTACGCATCGATCGCGTTCTTCGTGTTGCCGCGCGCGTAGACCGGCGATCACCGAGCTAGCCGCGAGCGCGCCTACGGGCGCGCCTCGCCGGCTCTTCGGTGACGAAGGCGAGACTGGTGACATCACCGTCGACCGCGACGAACTCGACCACTTTGCCGGCGCAACGCCCGAGCGGCTTCTCGCCCGGCAAGAACGACGTTCCCGAAACGTCGACGCGCTCGCCGTCGTCCGTACGCAGAGCACCGAGGTCCTTCTCGGTGTTGAACCACAGCATCGTGCCGCGCATTCGGACCGGAGACCCGTCAGCTCGCCGCTCCGTGTCGATCCACTCGCCGTTCTCGCTCATCGTCCTCCGTTCCGTTGACGTGAGGCCGCGGCCCGAAGACCGCGGCCGCCACACACGCGCTACGCGGCCGGGGCCACGTTGGCTGCCTCGGGTCCCTTGGAGCCTTCGCGCTGCTCGAACGAGACCCGCGCGCCCTCGGCGAGCGTCTTGAAGCCCTCGCCGACGATGCTGCTGTGGTGCACGAACAGGTCCTTCGAACCTTCATCGGGGGTGATGAAGCCGTAGCCCTTGCTGTCGTTGAACCACTTGACGGTTCCGTTTGCCATAAAAAACACCTCCTTCACGACGTCACGAACGGGTGAGGAAGGCGCTGAAAACGCAAACCGAACTCGCTCTGATCTTCGCCCACGGTAGCAGTGTTTCCGTTGCGGGCGCGCGTAAAGCTTCATGCTGTCGCAAGCCGCAAACGACACGGAGGTGCGCATGCCCGAAGAGGCAAGGCTGGAGCAGACCGAGAACGGTCTCGTCCCCCAGGGCGACGGCTGGTTCGTCGTGAACGCGCGCGAGGCGCGCTGGTGGTACCACGAGACGTTCGGTTCGGCCGTCACGTTCGAGGGCGAGACCCGCTTCCCGCAGTTCGGGATCAACATCCAGCTGCTGGACCCTGGTCAGCCGAACTGCATGTACCACGGCGAGAACGGCCAGGAGGACTTCCTGGTGCTCTACGGGGAATGTCTGCTGCTCGTCGAGGGCGAGGAGCGACGCCTGAAGCAGTGGGACTTCTTCCACTCCCCCGCCTGGACCGAGCACGTCTTCGTCGGCGCGGGCGACGGGCCCTGCGCGATCTTGATGGTCGGCGTGCGGCCGGCGCCCGAGGACGACAAGCTCTTGTACCCGGTCTCCGAGCTCGCGCAAAAGCACAACGCAGGCGTCGAACAGGAGACGGACTCGGGCCAGGAGGCCTACAAGGCGTTTCCACGCTCGACCGAGGGGCCGTATCGCGACGGCGCGCTGCCGAGCTTCGACCGGTAGCGGCCGGCCGGCCCGGCCGGTTGCATTCGCGTACGCCGCGGCTCGCCTGAGCCGCGACTGTCTTACGTGAGCGTCCGCGTCATGAACGCGCTGTTCGGACTCGGCCCGTACCCGCCGAAAGGGCCGCAAGGCACGAACCCCGCGGCGGCGTACATGGCGCGCGCGGGGGCGAACGCCTCCCCCGCTCCCGTCTCGAGACTCACGCGGCGAGCACCGCGCGCGGCGGCGAGGGCGAGGAGGTGGTCGAGGATGGCGCGTCCCACCCCGCGCCGCCTGGCGTCGAGCGTCGTGTGCATCGACTTCACCTCGACGTGGTCGGGCTCGAGCTGCTTCAGCGCGCCGACGCCGAGCAGCCGGCCGTCGAGGCGAAGGCTGAAGAACGTGACCGCGGGGTCGAGCAGGCCGTCGAGATCGAGCGCATGCACGTCCTCCGGCGGCGTCACCGCCCGTGCGAACGCGAGGTGCTGCTCGAGCAGCGCGCGAACGTCGTCCCGCCGCGGATCGTCCAGCTCGATCACGAACCGCTCCACGCCCGACTTCTAGCAAGGCGCTCGCTCCAAGCCTCCGTCAGCGCGGCTTGCGCGGATCGTCCCGGCGGGCCGTGTCCGGGGTCTGACCCCAAGCGGACGGCCGGGGACGATGCACCCGCCCGGCGAGGCGCACTGCGAAGCGGTCGACCGTCCGGTGCGGCCATGCCAGGGGTCTGACCCCTGTCATGGCCTTTCCGGCCGGGCTACGCCGCGCCGCTGCTGCTCACGGCTCCTTGCCGTACTCGTCGCGGCGGCGGAACCACAGGCTCGTCTCGTTGCGCCCCTTCGGCGCGCGGTCGAGCCACTGGTACATGCCCCACATCGCGTCGACGCCGCGCGCGAAGGCGGAGTACGTGTGGTACACGACGCCGTCCTCGAGCGCGAACGCGCTCATGCCCGGCGACTCGCGCATGTACGTCGCGACGTCCGTCCCTGTCATTGCCGCGACCGGCCCGATCGGCCCCTCGTCCCCTGACTCGAGCACCTGCGTCACGTCCCGCGTCGTGAAGTTGTATTCGACGCGACCGCTCTGCTGCTGGTCCTCGGTGGTCGAGACGTTGAAGTCGTAGTTGAAGTCGCTGCCGTAGGACGAGGCCCAGGGAAACGTCCAGCCCATCCGGCGCTTGTACTCCTGCAGCTTCTCGAGCGGCGCACGGGAGACGGCGATCATCGAGACGTCGTGGTTCTCGAGATGGACGACCGATCCGTTGAAGCCGTCGGCGATCGTCGTGCAGGCGGGACAGCCCGCGGTGTACTCGGGCCCGAACATGAAGTGGTACATCAGGAGCTGCGACCGCCCACGGAACAGATCCGCGAGCGAGGCGCTCCCCTCCTCCGTGTCGAAGCGATAGTCCTTGTCGATGCGGACCCACGGAAGCTCCCGGCGCCGCTCCGCCAGCTCGTCGTTGCGCCGCGTCAGCTCCTTCTCCGCAGCGAGCAGCTCGCGCCGCGCGGCGAGCCACTCCTCGCGCGTTCCCGTCCGATGCTCGGTCATCCGTTCCCTCCTTCCGTCACCACGCTAACGGCCGGCGCGTGCGCTGCGCCGCGCCACTTTGCGGCGCCGATGGTGGGCCACGTACCCCGCTCAGCCGGGCGGGATGTTCTGGTTCAGGCGGAACACGTTCTCCGGGTCGTACTTGCGCTTCAGCGCTCGGAGACGGTCGTACTTCGCGGGGCCGTATGCCTGGCGGACGCGGTCTTCACCTTCGTCCATCAGGAAGTTGACGTACACGCTCGTGAAATGCGGCTCCAGCGCCGACCAGAAGTTGCGCACCCAGTCGCGCTCCTCGTCGAAGCCTTCGGCGGTCGCGGTCGACGCGCCGATGTTGTACGTGAAGCCGGCGTTCCTGCCGTTGAACGCGGTCTCGTCCTCGCCCACGCGTGAGACCGCGCCGCCCATCTGCCAGATCGGGAACGACGTCAGCGGCGAGGAGATCTGCAGCGAGTGCTCGACGGTCGTGTCGATGATCTCGTCGGTCAACGCGGGAACGTCGCAGCTCTTGAAGTAGTACCAGCGCCCGGGCACGAAGCTCGGGTCGAACATCGCCTGGTGGGCCACGAACGGCTTCGCGGTGCAGACGTCCGCGACCGGGTTGCCGAACTCCTTCATCGGCCGGATCGCCTTCTCCCCTTCCTCGACATCGCCGGCCCAGCAGCACACCACCATCACCACCGGTTTGCCGTGCAGCTCGTCCGGGACGAACGGCAGGGGCGGCGCCTTGCGATGCACGACGATCGTGGTGAGCTCGTCGGGCACGTCGGTGATCCAGTCGCGGTAGAAACGCAGCACCTCGGCCGACCGCTCCATTGGCCAGATAACGGGCCCGGCGATGACCTCGGGACCCACGGGGTTGAGCTGGAACTCGAACTCGGTGACGATGCCGAAGTTCCCTCCAGCCCCGCGAATGCCCCAGAACAGGTCGCTGTTCTCCTGGGCGCTGGCCTTGACCAACTGCCCGTCGGCCGTGACCAGGTCGACCGAGAGGAGCTGGTCGATGGTCAAGCCGTACCTGCGCATCAACCAGCCGATGCCGCCGCCCAAGGTGAGACCGGCCAATCCGGTGTGGGTCACTATGCCGGCCGGCACGGCCAGCCCGAAGGCCTGGGTCTCCCGGTCGAGCTCTCCCAGCCGGACCCCCGCCTGGGCCCGCACCGTCCGGCTGGCCAGGTCGACCCGTACCCCCTTCATCAGGGAGAGGTCGATGACCAACCCGTCGTCGCACACGGACAAGCCCGGGAAGCTGTGGCCTCCACCTCGGACCGCCACGGTAAGCCCAACCCGGCG
>Ga0081539_10007300_pt1 | contig 10146 bp, 10 predicted proteins | sample TabmetS4T2R2_FD_71023 | JGI IMG/M metagenome (GOLD analysis project Ga0081539, IMG submission 71023) | Tabebuia heterophylla rhizosphere microbial communities from the University of Puerto Rico - S4T2R2 | ecosystem: Host-associated > Plants > Roots > Rhizosphere ... | reverse complement strand
CTGTGGATCCGTGCGCGTGGCCCGGGCGAGCGGTTCAGCGCCGTGGCGGGCAGCCACGAGCCGCTCAGCCTCCTACAGTTCGAGCACTCCACGGACGATGGCGAGTTCATCGCGTTCGGGTTCAGCACCGACGCCACCAAGTTCCCGTTCACCGACCTCGACACCGTCAACGGGTACGTCCAGCGTCTGATGCCCGGAATCGAGGTCACCGACTTCACCACCCATGACTGGATCTCCGATCCCCACTCCCGGCAGACGTGGGCGATGCTGCGCCCCAACCAGCTCGAGGCAGTCCGCACGCTCGCCGCGCTGCCCGGTCGAGTGACGTTCGCCGGGTCCGACTACGCATACGGCTGGTGCAGCTTCATCGACGGCGCCATAGAGAGCGCCATGCGCACGGCCGCGGTGCTGAAAGGCCGCGTTCTCGCATAGGTCTCGCATAGGTCACGTGTGCACGAGGTCGGGGGGTGGCGAGTCGACGCACGAGAGGGGACCGACGATGCGGTTCGGCGTGCATTTGCCCAGCAACTTCGGTTGGGAGCGGGCAGCCGATTTGCTGGCACTGGCGCAGACGGTCGAGGAACTGCGCTTCGACTCGGCGTGGGTGAGCGAGCACGTCTTCCATGTCGGATACCTGGCCGACCGTCTGGGCGGTCGTCCATACTACTCGCCGCTGCCGGTGCTCAGCGCAGTGGCCGCCTTGACCAGCCGGATCCGGCTCGGCACCTCGGTGCTGGTACTGCCCTATCATCAGCCCGCACTACTGGCCAAGAACCTGGCCACGCTCGACGTTCTCAGCGACGGGCGGCTGACCGTCGGCGTCGGAGCGGGCGTGCTGCGCGAGGAATTCGAAGCGCTCGGTGCAGACTACACAGCGCGGGGCGCGGTCACCGACGAAGCCATCGCGATTCTCGTCGAACTCTGGACCAATCCTGAACCGGCCTTCTCCGGCCGGTTCCATCATCTTTCCGGCCTGCGGCTCAGCCCGAGACCGGTCCAGCGTCCACATCCGCCGATCTGGGTAGGCGGCTCCAGCCGCGCTGCGATACGCCGGGCGGCCCTCCTCGGCAACGGCTGGCATCTCTTCCGACAACCCGCAGGCGGACACGCTGCTGCGATCAGAACCCTGCGCGAGACTGCGACGGCTGTTGGACGCGACGCCGACGCGATCATGGTCTCGGTGCGCTGCGACCTGAACATTCTCGACCATGCCGACGGCACCTCGGCCGGGACGGCGGTCGACTACAACCGCGAGTTGGGCGAGCGATACCGGCTGCACGGCACACGCGAGCAGATCGCCACCACCATCGGACACTGGCGTGAGACCGGAGTGGGGCACCTCGTGCTCGCCGTCAACTCGACCGATCCGCAGTCGACCACGGAGACGCTGCACGTCTTCGCCGCCGACATCGCACCTATGTTCGCCTGACCCCGATCTTGCACGCTCGGTCCGGTCGTGATGCGAGCTCGAGGTCACGCCGCGGAATTCCGGCTCTCCAGACGCTTCCGTGGGTGGCTGGGGCGCCCGGGGTGGGGACGCCAGCGGCAGCAGAGCTCCTGATTGCGCACGGGGACGCCCCGTGCGCTTCTATCGATCGCAGGGACGCCCCGTGCGCAAGAGAACCGACCCGCCCGCCAACTGGTGCTGGACAAGATCACTGCCTGACCCACCGGAGTCGCCGACTTTGTACACGGGGCGGCGTTGTGATCGATAGAAGCGCACAACGCCGCCCCGTGTGCAAAAGCTGGCTCTCCTGACCGGTCCGTGGGTGGCTGGGGGCGCCCGAGGTGGGGACGCCAGCGACAGCAGCGCTCCTGATTGCGCACGGGGACGCCCCGTGCGCTTCTATCGATCGCAGGGACGCCCCGTGCGCAAGAACCCAGCCCTCCGCAAGATCCGCAGACGGAGGACGGCGAGTCGCCGTCCCGACACGCCCGCACCCACGGATACGTCAGGAGAGCCGGAATTCCTGAGCGGCGGGCGCCGACCTACGCGCAAGTGGACGGCCGGCGGGGCCGCGCTGGCGGAGGCGCGACGACTGCGTGTCCACGCTGCAGGCGTCGACGAAGCCGGCGTCAAGGCCGCCGCTGATCGCTTGTCCTCGTCACGAGGGCGACGGCGGCTCCATCGGTGGGCCCAGCAGCTCGGTCTCGCGTTCGGCCTCGGCAAGCTCGGCCAGGCCCTCGCGCTCGGGGTCGCTGGCCAGCATCCGCTGGAACCGGCGTTCGAAGCCTCCCGGGGAGAACAGGCACAGCACCCGCGCGGGACCGGACGAGAAGTTCGCCAGCGTGTGCGGGACGCCGGCCGGCGCGGTGGCCCACAACCCGGGGCCGTCGGCGACCCGGGCGTCCCCCACCCGCAGGGTCATCTCTCCCTCCAGCACGTAGAACGACTCCGCATGCAGCCCGTGCCGGTGCAACGGCGGGCCGGCCTCCCCCGGCCCCATCCACATCTCGACCGCGCCGAGGGAGCCGTCGCTGTCCTCGGCGCGCAGCAGGACTCGCATCGCCTCCTCGACGCCCGGCACCTGGATGACGCGTCGGGTCTGCGTCATGGTTCCCTCCTGCCCAGCTTGGAGACTGCGGCACCCTCGTCCGGCGTCGTCCTCGCGAGGGCGGCGACCACCGCGGCGGCGACGGCGCCCAGCGACAGGAACGTCCGCAACGTGTGGAAGTCCGCCCACCTGCTACGGATGTCCTTCCAGTCCGCGGGCAGGCTGGTCTCCGTCCAGGTCTTGATCTTGTTGTCGATCGGCACCTCGACCGCAAGCGTCACCACCAGAACCCCGACCATCAGCAGCAGCCCAGCCAGCGCCCACCAGCCGGCGACGGTGGCCCGTCGCCGGAACAGCAGCACGGTCACGATCAGACCCACCACGACGGCGGCGATCATGAGCACCGCCATCACGGTGGCCAGGTTGGCGATCATGTGCTTGCCGTCGGCGAGGAAGGTGGTGGCGTCGTACTCGGTCATGGTTCGACCCAGAGCCAACCAGGTCCCCCACATGACGCCGGCGACGAGCACGTACAGCATCACGCCGACGAACTGCGACACCTTGACCAGCATCGCCGCTCACTCGCCCCCTGCCTGTGTCGATCGGTCGCGTTCGCGGGCGCCCTGACCTGACCTTACGGTTTGCGGCCGATCACGGCACCGTTCGCCCCGGCCGCCTCGAACCAGACCGTGTGGACGTCGTGGAAGCCGAGGTCGCCCAGCCATGCGCCGTACTCGGCGGCTGTGTAGTTGCGGCCCTCGGTCTCGATCAGCATGTTCAGGCTCATCAGTGCCGCGGCCGGAGGACCGGTTCGGGCATCGTTGACCAGCAGCTCGGCGATGATCACCCGACCACCGCTCGGCAGTGCCGCCCAGCATTTCCGGAGGATCGCGCGGCAGCGGTCCTCCGCCCAGTCGTGCAGGACCATGGACAGCAGGATGGTGTCATGCCCACCGGGCAACGACCAGTCGGCGAGGAAGTCACCGGCCACCGTCCCGATCCGCTCCGAAAGGCCCGCTTCCTCGACCTTCCCGGCTGCGATGTGGGCGACCTTCGGCAGCTCGTAGACCGTCGCGGTCAGGTCGGGATGGCGCCGGCACAGCTCGATGTCGAATGCCGCGGAGCCACCTCCGACATCGAGCAACCTGCGCGCACCGCCCAGGTCGACGGCCTGACCCAGCGCGCGGGCGGTGAACGTCGAGAGCGAGTGCATCGCCTCCCAGAACACCGCAAGCAGCCGGGGGTCCTCACCGTCGAACAGCGAGCTCTGCCGGTCCGGATCCCACGTCGTGGGGCGGTTCGTGCGGATCGCCTCGGCCAGCCTGCCCCACCCGGGATACAGCCGCACGTCGAGCATCTGCACCCAGCCGCCGAAGTAGTAGGGCTTGCCGCGGACCAGGAACTCCTCGGCGATCGGGCTGTTGACGTAGCGGCCGCCGTCCTTCACCAGAAGCCCGAGCGCGGCGCACCCGGTGAGCAGCATCTCAGCCGGTCGCTCCTCGATCGCCAGCGCCTCGGCAAGCTCCCCGGCCGTGGTGCCCGTCGTGCCGGACAGGCGGGAGAACAGGTCGAGCTCGTGGGCTGCGGCGAGCGTCTTGAAGGCCCAGAAGCCGGTCGCCAACTGCATCAACGGTACGGGCGACAACACGCGATCGGCGTCCGCGGTCATGGAACCCTCCACAGGGTGCTTCGTCGGTCATCGTGGTCGGCTCGGCTCGCATGCCGGTAGACGAAGCCGTCCACGGGGCAACCGGTTTCCGGGGTGAGGACCGGTTGCTCGATGATGAGTGACGGCGGCGCCGTCGGTCATGGACCTTTCGGCACAGCCGAACAGCGCCGGCTCATGCGCAAGCGGGAAGCGACGGACGAGGGTACGGCAGGCGGCAGTACGGTACGAGGGTGCGTGGCGTTGGCAGGGCCGCCGAGGTTCTCGATCTCTTCTCCGTCGAGCGACCTCATTGGGGCCCCACCGAAGTGGCTGCCGAGGTGGGCGTCGCGAAGTCGAGCGCGTACGAGCTGCTCCGAGAGTTGGCACGTGCCGGCCTGGTGGAGCGCATGGCGTGCGGGCGGTACCGGCTCGGCTGGCGGCTGGTCGGGCTGGCTCGCACGATGTTGACGTCGAACGGGCTCGACACCACGGTCATCCCCGCGGCGCACGAGCTCGCCCGGCAGCTCGGCGAGACGGTCCACGTCGCCGCCCTCGACCGCGACACGGTCCTGTACGTCGCCAGTGTCGTCCCGGCCGGCGCCGTTGCCGCTCCGGCCGACCCGGTTGCGGCGGCGACGACGCCCCTCGGTCAGGTTCTGAGCACCGAGCACCGGGGAGTGCTCGTCGGACCACAGCGCGCGCTCGACGGCGTGGTCTGCGCCGCCGCAGCTCTGCGCGTGCGCGACGAACCCGCAGGATCGCTCGGCGTCTGTGCCACGCACCAGCGGTTCGCCGTGCGGCGTGACGTGTACGCGCGGGCCGTCGCCGCGACCCGGAAGCGCCTGGCCCGCGCCGTTCGGCCGTAGCGAACGGTCCTTGGCCGAAGGCTCCGCCCCCACGGATCATCGAGCGATCGGTTCGCACCGGGGCCGAGCGGCGAGGTGCCGCAACACCCGGGATCTCGTCGGAGGGAACGCTCGTGCGCATCATCGCGGTCGGTGGTGCCGGCACCATCGGCAGGGCCGTGGTCGATCTTCTGTCGGCTCGACACGACGTCGTCGTGGCGGGGCGGACCTCCGGCGACCTCCAGGTCGACATCAGCTCGCCGGACTCCGTGCGCCTCATGTACGAACGGGCCGGACGCTTCGACGCACTCGTCTGCACGGCCGGGGAAGCGCACTTCGGCCCGTTCGAGACGGCGTCCGAGGAAGACCTCGCCCTCGGCGTTCACAGCAAGCTCCTCGGGCAGATCCGCCTCGTCCTGCTCGGCAGATCGCTGATCTCCGACCGCGGCTCGTTCACCCTCGTCTCCGGCTACATCTTCGACGACCCCATCCCCGAGGCGGTGAGCTTCGCCGTCGCGAACGGCGGCGTCGAAGGCTTCGTCCGGGCCGCTGCCCTCGCCCTCGACCGCGAGGTCCGGGTCAACGCCGTCAGCCCGGGAATGGCCGAGGACAGCTCCGAACAGTTCGGCCAGTTCAACCCGGGCCGCAAGCCCGTACCCATGACCGCCATCGCTGCCGCCTTCCAGCGAAGCGTGGAGGGATGGCGCACCGGAGAGATCATCCGGGCCTGGTAACCCCGCCGCTTACCGGCCGTGATCATGCACGATAGGAACGCCCCCTCGGCATGAGGCGACCTAGGCGCGCAAGTCGGCGTTCCTATCGTGCATGATCACGGCGTTAGCCCGGATCATTCGCGCTTCGGGTGAGCCGGGTTCCGCGGCTGGTGGTTGTTGATCTTCACCTCCTGTTTCGGGGTTTGGGGTGTGGTCGGGGGCCGAGGGTCGCGTCGGTGGCGCCGTTCCACGGGCTGGGTCCTGGGTCGCTGGTGGGGGTGGGTGTTCAGGCGGGTTGTCGCAGGTGGAGGGCGGCGGCCAGGCAGGTGTGTAGATCGTTTGCCCAGGGCCAGGTTTCGGGGATGCGGATGGTCCTCTTGCGTTGGCCGCGGACGAGGCGGGCGGCGGTGTGCGGGAGTCGGTAGCGCAGGGTCTTGGGTTCGGCGGTGGCGAGGTCGCCGGTGAGGCAGAGCAGGCGGAGCCAGGCGAGCAGGTCGCAGGCCATCGCGACGGCCAGGAGCCAGGCCTGGTTGATGTCGAACGAGGCTGAGGGCAGGTGGTTCAGGCCGGTGGCCTTGCCGGTCCTGATCCGGTCCTCGACCCGGGCGTGGACGCGGTGCCGGGCTTCGAGGAACGCGATCTGAGTGAGCCGGCCGGGGCTGCGGGTGGGGGTGTTGGTGGCCAGGAGTTGGTAGCGCCAGCCGTCGGCCTCTTCGAACAGGGACAGTTGCGCGCCGGGGTGGGGCCGTTCACGGCGGACGATGACGCGCATGTCCGCGGGCCAGTCCGCCAGCGCGTCGCCGCCGTGCTTGCCGCCGTGCTTGCCGCCGTGCTTGCCGCCGTGCTTGCGGGGGGCTTCGGGTCGTTCGCGCAGCAGGCTGGTGAGTTCCACGACGCCGGCGTCCTTCAGGTCGCGGGCGCTGCCGCCGGGGTTGAGGACGTGCTGCCACGCGGATTCCGGGACCTTGGCGATGGCGGTGCGGGCTCGTTCGTCGAGGTCGAACCCGACGCTGTAGTGCACGCGCCGGCCCGGGGCCGCGTTCAGCGTGGTGATGTGGGTGAGCAGGTCCTTGGTCGCGCCGGCGCCGTCGCAGGTGATCAGCAGGTCCCGCCGGTGAGCGGCCGGGATCTGGTTGATCGCCTCGGTCAGGACCTCCAGATGGTCGCGGACGGTGTTCGACCCGGCGTTGCCGGGCCACAGTCTCACGGCGAGGGACTCCTGCGTGTTGTCGCACCACGCGGTCAGCGGGTGGTGACCCCAGGTCCGCTTGAACGTCGCCGCAGCCTGGTCCTTGTCGGAGTGAGAGATCACGATCGAGGCGTCCAGGCGGACCACGATCGTCTTGCCCAGATCCGCGTCCGCGACCTTCGCCGCGGGGATGCCGCCGTGGCGTTCGGCGATCAGGTTCCACACGTGCACCCGGGTCTTCGCCCGGGCCGCGGCGATCCTCGCGCGGGTCAGGCCATCGACGGCGTTCAACGTCCGCCACAGCGTCGGGTCCGAGGCGACCGGCCCGAACAGCTCCCCCTGATCCCGCAGCACGGCCAGGTCAGACAGGACCCGCCCGCCGTCGGCGATCATCACCGCCGTGTCGACCAGCACCCGGCCCCGGTCATGCACCGGGGTGAAGCCTCTGCGCGCCGTCGCGCCCGACAGCCGACCGGTCAACCCGCTGCGGTCGGCCAACGCCCGGACCGCCACGCTGCCGGTGTGCGACACGATCCCGTGCCCGCCGACCTCGACCCGAAGATCGCTGGACCATCCGCTAAAGTCCTGCACCTGAAAAGTGCTCCTCGATCTGGTCCGGATGCTGTCTCAGCAACTCCATCCTCCCAGGCCAGGAGCACTTTTCTCGTCCACGACACCCACCGATCAAGATCGCTGCGAATAGCCGGGGTTAGGGGGCGCCGCGCTGTCACGTCGTCAGCTCGGGAAGTGGTGGTCGAGCCGGTCGATCGCCTCGCTCAGGGTCGGCCATAGTCGTCCGCGTGGCCGCCCGGCGGCGAGCCAGCGGTCGACCGAGAGCTCGAGCGCGGCGATGAACGCCGCGGCGAGCAGCCGTGAGTCGATGTCGTCGGGCGCCCTGCCGAGGCGCGTGGCGATCGCCGATGCGAAGCCGAGCTCGATCCGGTGGAAGTGCTCGCGCCGCAGTGCCGTCAGGCTGGGCGTGGTGAGCATGACCAGGTCCTGGCGGCCGCCCACGCTGTCGGGCGAGTCGAGGTCGCGGTTCAGCACGATGGCTTGGTAGAAGACCTGGCGGAGCGCCGTCACCGGCGTCTCCGACGGTGGCCGGGCCACCACGGCCTGCATCACGTCCTCGATGGTCGGCGAGTCGCTCGTGCGGGCGACCACCACGTCGAGCTTGCTGTCGAAGTAGCGGTAGAACGTGCGCACCGAGACGTCGGCGGCCGCCGCGACGTCATCGGCGGTGGTGGCGTCGTACCCCTTTGCTCGCCGCCGCGGTCGGCGAGGTCAGTGAGATCGCGATGATGGTGGCCGCGATGGTCGGCCTCGGGGTGGGCATCGACTACGCGCTGCTGATCGTCACCCGGCACCTGGCCGGCCTCGGCGTACTCGTCGTGCTCGGCCTTCCCACGCTGGGCCTGCGGCTCGGGGTACCCAACGCCGCGGTCAACCCCGAGGGGTCGTCGACCCGGGAGGCGTACGACCTGGTCGCGGAGGGCTTCGACGCCGGGAGCAACGGCCCGCTCCTGGTGGCGGTCGAGCTCGACGACGGGTCGGCCGGCGCGGTCGAGCGGATCTCCGCGGCGATCGCCGACGACGCCGGAGTCGCCCAGGTCGCGCCGGCGAAAGTCAACGCCACCGGCAGCGCCGCGGTCATCACCGTGGTCCCGGCGACGTCGCCGCAGTCGGAGGCACGACCGACCTCGTGCACCGGCTGCGGGACACGGTGCTCCCCACGGCGATCGACGGCACCGGCACGACCGCATGCGTCGGCGGCGAGACGGCGATGTCGATCGACGCGACGGAGCGGATCACCACCCGGCTGCCATGGTTCATCGGCGTCGTGATCGGACTGTCGATGCTGTTCCTGACGGTGATCTTCCGGTCGATCGTGGTGCCGCTGAAGGCGGCCGCGATGAACCTGCTGTCGATCGGCGCCGCGTTCGGCGTCGTGGTCGCGATCTTCCAGTGGGGCTGGCTGAGCGACGTCTTCGGAGTCGAGCAGACCATGCCGGTGGTCGTCTTCGTGCCGATGGTGATGTTCGCGATCCTGTTTCGGCCTGTCGATGGACTACGAGGTGTTCCTGCTCGGCCGGGTGCGCGAGGAGTACCTGCGCACCGGCGACAACGACGCCGCCGTGATCGAGGGCCTCGGCTCCACCGCACGGGTGATCACCTCGGCCGCGCTGATCATGATCTGCGTGTTCACCGCCTTCGCGCTCGGCAGCAACGTGGTCGTGAAGATGCTCGGCATCGGGATGGCCACCGCGATCCTGGTCGACGCCACCCTCGTCCGCGTCGTCGTCGTGCCCGCCAGCATGAGACTCCTCGGCATCCGCAACTGGTGGCTGCCCGGCTGGCTCGATCGGATCCTCCCGCGCGTCGACGTCGAGCCGGACGTCACGTCGCCCGAGCCGACCGCGCGTCGCCCGATCGTCGATCGTGTCCTGGTGGACTGAGCCGTGGTGGCCCGAAGGCTTGGCGAACCTCGACGACCCTCCATGGAGCCCGGGATGACCTCGACCACCCTCGCCAGGCTCGCGCCGCTCACCGGCGTCGTCGCCATCTTGCTGCTCGTCGCCTCGCTGATCGTCGAGGGGCAACCACCCGACGCCGACGCCGCGACCCAGGACGTGGTGCGGTTCTACTCCGAGAACGGGGCGCGGCTCCTCGTCGCCACCCTGATCGGGGCGCTGGCCGCGGCGTTCCTGACGTGGTTCGGGGGCAGCATGGCTGCCGCCCTCGGCAGCGGGGAGCGTGATCCCGGGCGAGTCGGCGCGGTCGCTTTCGGCGGCTTCCTGCTCGCGGCGGCCGGCCTGACCATGGTCTTCGGATTCGTGCTCGCCGCCGCGGAGACCGCGGGCGAGGTCCCTGCCGAGGTCACGCAGACGCTGGCGGTCCTGGGTGCGCTGTTCTTCGCGCCGTTCGCCGTCGGCATGCTCGTGGCGCTGCTCGCGTCGGCGGTCGGGATCCTGCGACACGGCGCGCTGCCGCGCTTGCTCGCCCACCTCACGATCCTGACCGCGGCCATGTTCGTGGTGCCGGCCGGCTTCGGCGTCGCAGCCGCCACCGCCGGCTGGATCCTGGCGACCGCAGCCTGGGTTCTCGTCGCGTCGGTCGTGGTCTTTCTCCGTGCTCCGCGGGAAGTCGACCCACGGGCCGACCCTCAGCAGCGCCGGCAGCAGGGTGAGGACGACGGCGACGCTGACGACCGGGATCAGCATGCCGCCGACGCCCATGCTGCGCAGCAGCGGCACCG
>Ga0081539_10007299_pt1 | contig 10146 bp, 8 predicted proteins | sample TabmetS4T2R2_FD_71023 | JGI IMG/M metagenome (GOLD analysis project Ga0081539, IMG submission 71023) | Tabebuia heterophylla rhizosphere microbial communities from the University of Puerto Rico - S4T2R2 | ecosystem: Host-associated > Plants > Roots > Rhizosphere ... | reverse complement strand
AGCAGGAACACGACGCCGCCGAAAAGCGGCGGACCGGCAACCTGAAGCGCATCGGCGCCCCATATGAGCCGCACGGCCTCGCCGATGACCAGAGCGAGACCAAAGGTCACCATGAGGAAGGCATGGGCATCGCGCCGATAGAGCCGGCGCAGGATTGTGAGCTCGAAGAGGGCTCCCAGAAGTCCCACCAGCACCGGTGCTCCCACCAGCGCGACCCAGAAATTGCCCGACCACCTGGCGAGCGAGTACCCGACGAAGGCGCCCAGCATGTAGAGCGCGCCATGCGCGAAGTTCACGATGCGCATCAGCCCGAAGATCAGCGTGAGGCCGACCCCCAGAAAGAACAGCAGGGCCGCCTGCGACAGCGCATTGACCGACTGGGTCAGGAGAAACGCGAGAGTACTCATCGCTCCTGTCGTCCCGAGCGAAGCGAAGCGAAGTCGAGGGACCTTCTCGCAACCACATGCGGCTGGTCGTTGAGAAAAGCTCCCTCCACTACGCCTCGCTGCGCTCGGCTTCGGTCGGGACGACGCATCCCGCCATGGTCTAATCCGCGAACGTCATGGTGTTGCACTTGGGGGTCGTGCTCTCGCCGGGGAAGGTGGCGATCACCTTGGGCACCGGCGTGTCGAACCCCTGCTGCTTGACCACCTCGACCATGAACCCCTGTTGCACGCCCTGATGATCGCACTTGCGGATGTGAACCTTGCCCTTGACGCTCTCGATCTCGATGTCTTCAAGCGCAGGCCGCAGCTTGCCGGCTTCGATGCCGCCGGCCTTGGTGATGCCGGCCTCGAACACCTTCATGCACTGCCATTGTTCGCCCTCGAACGTGTCCGGTACGGCGCCGCCGTGCTCCTTCTTCCACAAGGCCACGAACTCGTTGTTCAACGGGTGATCGTAGGTGAAGCTGTAGCGCGAGGAGCCGATCAGGCCTAGCGCGGCATCGCCGACGGCGCGGATGCTCGCCAGATCGACGATCTCGGTCAGCAGGCGCACCTTCTCGGGCAGACGGTACTGCTGCGACTGGGAAAGGAAGGCGTTGTTGTCGTCGCCCTGCAGCACCAGGAAGACGGCGTCGGCGCCGGACTGTCGGATCTTGGTGATATAGGACGAATAGTCCTTGGTGCCGGTCGGCGCGAAGACCTTGCCGACAAAGTCCTTCTTGGACTTCTTCACTTCGTCCTCGAAGACCTGCACGCTGTTGTGGCCCCACGCGTAGTCCAGGCCCAGCGCATAGAACTTCTGCACCTTGGCGTTGCGCAGATAGAGCGACACCGCGCGCGTGCCCATCGGACCCGAGATGTTGGCCCGAAAGAAGTTCGGCACGAAGCTCTCGGCGGTCAGCCGCCCGTCGCCGTTGTCGGACGAGATGAAGATCGCATCCCATTCGGCGAGCTTGGGCACCACCGCCAGCGCCTCCGACGATAGCGTGATGCCGGTGAGCAAGCGGCAGTTCTGGCGCTCCACCATCTCCTGCGCCTTGCGCACGCAGTTCGCGGGATTGCCGGCGGTATCCTCGATCAAGAGCTCGATGGGCCTTCCCCGGATGCCGCCCTTGGCGTTCTGCAGCTTGGCGTAGAGTTCGGCGCCACGCTTCTGCTGCTGGCCGACGGAACCCAGCGCGCCGGTCAGCGCCAGCGGCATGCCGATCTTGATGGGACCGCTCTGAGCCTCGGCCGTCAGGCGCAGGATTGCTGGCGAGGCGACGGTCGCGGCTCCGGCGAATCCGATCTTGAGCATTGCCCGCCGCGACGGACCGACTGTTGCTGACATGGGCCTTCCCTTCCCCTTTGGTTTGTTCTTTGTGGAGCGCGGAACTCCTGGTCCGCTCATGAGCATGATGCGGACCTGGAGGTCCGCGCTCCACTGACTGCGCTACTCTGCCGCCTGCGCTTGAGCCTGCGGCGCGTCGACGACCCGGGTCTTGAAGTCAGCCGGGGCCACGATCTCCAGCACCTCGAAGTCCTCGGAGCAGGCGATCTCGCGGTGTGGGATGCCGGGGATCTGGTTGATGCAATCGCCCTTGCGGATCGTCTTCTGACCCTGCCCGGCATACTCGAACGTGGCCCAGCCATTCAGGACGTAGACCATCTGGAAGGTGCAGTCGTGGACGTGCCACTGCTGCACCTCGTCTTTCACCTTCTTGCCGTTGTGCCGAATGAGGTGGGCGACATAGTCGCCGGCGGTCCCTTTCTTTATCCCAAGGTCGCGGTACTCGAAGATCTCGCGCAGACCGGGCGTCCATTCGGCGGACGTCGCGACGTCATGGCTGAAGGCCCAATTTTCGGCGTTGGACATGGTTTCCTCGCATGCAGATCGTGTGCGGCAATTTTCGTCCGGGGATCTCCCCTTGTCGAGGGCGGCCAGCCGCATAGTGATCAGATCGCTGCTGTTTGCCGCTTGGCGATCTGCTCGCTCAGCACATGCCGCCGCAGCTTGCCGGTCGGCGTCATCGGCAGCTCGTCCACCTCGACCAGCAGCTCGGGGAGCTTGTAGTCGGCCACCTGCCCCTTGAGGAAACCGACCATCTCGGCAAGCGTCACGTGCTGACCGGCCTTGGGGATCACGCACAGGCAGTTGCGCTCTCCCAGACGAGCATCGGCGATGCCGACCATCGCCGCATGCAGGATCTTGGGATGGGTGTACAGAATCTCCTCGACCTCGCGCGGAAAGAACTTCTTGCCGCCGCGATTGATGATCTCCTTGCGCCGGCCAACGATCTCGACGTTGAGCTCCTGGTCGACATAGCGCCCGAGGTCGCCGCTGCGGAACCAGCCGTCCTCGGTGAAGGCCTCGGCGTTGGCGTTGGCATTGTTGTGGTAGCCGAGATGCACGCTGGGGCCGCGCGCGGCGATCTCGCCGACGGCACCATGCGGTATCTCCCGGCCCACGTCGTCGAGCAGCGCCAGCTCCATGCCGGCCACGACGCGGCCGATCGTGCCGTTCACCTTCTGCGGATCGTCGCTGAACCGAGTGTAGGTGTGGTAACCGGTTTCCAGCATGCCGTAGAGCTCGATCAGATGGCCGCGCATGCGGCTTTGGTAGCTCCGAATTGTCTCGATCGCCGCCGAGGCGCCGCCGGTAATCACCACGCGCAGCGTCGAGACGTCGAATCGTTCCAGCTCGGGGTCGTTGAGGATGGCGACGATCGACGCCGGCGCCGTGGCGATGTAGCTGATCCTCTCGCGCTCGATGAGCTCCAGAGCGCCGCGCGCCGAGAAGCGCTCCATCAGCACCGCACGCCCGCCGGCGACGATCGACTGCAGCAGGCAGAGATAGCCCCAGTTGAGGCAGACCGGCAGATAGACGAGTTGTACGTCGTCCTCGCTCACCTCCATGTCGGCGTTGATGCGGTACACGGCGGGCAGCGTGGTGTTGAAGGAATGCAGCACGCATTTGGGATCGCCGGTCGTGCCGGAGGTGAAGGCCATGCGGAAGACCTCGTCCGGGCTCATGGACACGTGCTCGGAAGCGGACAGCGGCGCATTGGCGGCGATCCCCTCCTCGAGGGACCAGATTTTCACGTCAGGCCGACTCTCGCCGCCGCTCACCACGATGTCGCTGAGCGAGGGCACGCGCTCGCGCAGGTCGCGGGCCATGGCGACATAGTCGAAGCCCTTGACCTCGCGGGCGCAGACGAACGCGCGGCTGTTTGAGAAGCGCAGGATGTAGTCGAGCTCGCGGATGCGGAAGTCGGGATTGACCTTGTTGGCCACGCCGCCGATCAGCTCCAGCGCGAAGAAGGCAATGGGAAAGGCGATGCGGTTCGGCAGCTGGATGGTGACGACATCGCCGCGGCCGATGCCGATGCGGCGCAGGAAGGCGGCGCACCGCTCGACCCGCTCGCGCAGCTCGCCATAGGTGATGCGGTCCCCTGTGCCGTCGGCGAAGGCTTCCCGCCCGGGACGCGCGTCGGCGCGGTCGGCGAGGATCGAAAAGAACGTCTGGTCGGGCCACAGGCCCGATCGGCGATAGCGCTCGGCGAGCTCGGGCCGGGCGACGATCTGGAAGGCCATGCTTGCTCCTTCAGCGCACCGCGCGCAGCAGGCCACCGTCGACGGCGATGGCGGTACCTGTCGTGTAGCGACCGCGTGGCGAGACCAACAGCGCCACAAGGGCCGCGATATCGTCGACTGTGCCGAGACGGCCCATCGGGATCTCGGCAATCAGGTTGCCGCGCATGACCTTGGGATCCTCGCCGCCCGCAGCGAACACCTTCTCGAGGCGCTGCGTCTCGACGTAGCCCGGACAGATCGTATTGACGTTGATGTTGTGCGCCGCCACCTCGAGCGAGAGCGTCTTGGCAAAGCCGATCACGCCGGCCCAGGTCGCGACCGACAGACCGAAGCGCGGGATCGGCTGGATCGCCGAGATCGCCGTGATGTTGAGGATGCTGCCGCCGCCTCGCCTGATCATGTGCGGCACGGCACCGCGCGCCATGCGCACGACGTACATCAGGTTCTGCTCGACGGCCTTCGACCACGCGACGTCGTCGAAGCTCTGCAGCTCGCCGAGCGGCGGCGCGCCGTCGTTGTTGACCACGATGTCGATGCCGCCCAACCTCTCGCTCGCCGTATCGATGACTCGCGCGCAATCCTCGTCGCGCCGGCAATCTGCCTGGATCGGCAGAACCTCCGCGGCGGTCTCGCCCGCGATCGTTTGAGCGGCCTGACGCAGACCGGCCTCGCGGCGCGCCGTCAGCGCGACACGCGCGCCTTCGGCCGCCAGCGTGCGTGCAATGCCGTAGCCGATGCCCATGCTGGCACCGCCGACGATCGCCACCTTGTCCTTCAGGCCGAGATCCATGGCCTCACCGCGCCGATCCGACCTCGGCCCCAACCTCCGCGAGGAACCGCTGGGCGTTCTTGTAGAAGACCTTTTCCAGCACCTCCGGCGGATAGCCTTGCTCCTGCCAATCGCGCACCAGCCGCTCGTAGGAGAAGAGCGGGTAGTCGGCGCCGAATAAAATGCGGTCCTTCAGGCGCCGCGGGATTTCGTGCTTGAGCTCGAGCGAATGATACTTGGGCGACCAGCCGTGCAACTCGTACCAGATGTTCCGCTTGTGCATCAGCACGGCGATGACCTCCGCCTGCCACGGCCAACCGGGCCGCGCCGCGACGATCTTGAGTTCGGGATTGCGCGCCGCGACCAGGTCGAGGTGTCGTGGATGGCAGTCGTCCAGCACAACGCCGCCACCGCCCGGCAATCCGGCGCCCAGGCCGGTCGTGCCGACAAAGATCAGCACCGGAATGCCGGCTTCGATGCATAGCTTGTAATAGGGCACATAAGCCGGATCACTGGCCGGCGGGGTGAGCGACGCGGAGATCGCAAACCCCAGGAAGCCCAGACGCTTGTCGATGCAGCGACGCAACTCCTTCACGCCTTCGGGGCCGGCGCGCGCCGGATCGATGTGGATCCAGTGGCCGAGAATGACGTCGCGATGGGCGCGCTCGGTGTCGAACGCGTAGTCGTGCAGGGCCCTTGCTTCCTCGAGAGGTCCGTATTTGGCGAAGCCGAGATCGAGGACGGCGCGCACGTTGTTGGCGCGAAAATGACCGGCCATCTCGCTCTCGGTGTGATAGACCGGCTCCGAGTTCCAGGTGGCGCGCTGCTGGGCGAGCTCCGCTTCGGTCTGTAGCGGATAGCCGCGCCGCGTGCCCCAATGCGAATGCACGTCGATGATTTGCATAGTCTGACGCTTCCCCCGTCTGGCAGCGTATCAACTGCGGTGACGGCGGCAAGCGCAGCGCAAGTCTTGCCGGACCGCGGACCTCCAGGTCCGCATCTTCCGTTCCGACGAGCGGACGTGAGCGGGCCTGGAGGCCCGCGGTCCGGCAAGATCCAAGGAGATCTCTTGCGCCGGCGGAGCTTCCCGCTCCGCCGGCACAGCTATTGATCGCTCACTTGATGCGGACGTAACCGTAACGCAGGTTCGAGGGCTCGGCGACCTGCGCATACTGCTTCTTGAGCGCCGCGAGACGGTCCTCCGAATAGGCCGGCATCGGCGTGTTGGCTGCCGCCTTCAGCTTGATGTTGTACATCTTGAGCGCGTTGCCCGAGAAGATCTGCTGCTTGGTGGCGCTGTTGGCTCCGCCGAGCGGCGCGAACCCGTACTTCTTCTGCATGTCCTCCGGGATCTCGAGGCGACGCATCGCCTCGATCTGCCATTGCGGCGAGCCGTACCAGAGCGTGTCGGTGCCCCACAGGACGTGGTCGGCGCCCATGCCCTTGACCAGCGTGCCGAGGAAGGCCGCGCAGAACTTCGGATGCGCCACCGCCGAGTTGGCAAAGGCCGTGCCGATCTCCGCATAGACGTTGGTGACGCCGTACTTCTGGGGGATGTCGGCGAGATCGCTGACCCAAGCCATGCGCCCGGTCTTCTCGAACTCCGCCCACGCCTGGTCCGGCTGCTCGAAGGCCGGGCGCAGGCAGGCGTGATACATCACGAAGTTCATCTGCGGCCAATCCTTGGCGGCCTTGCCGATGTCCTCCGCGGTGGCGTATTTCCACACGCCGGCATACGACTTCTCGTAGTCGGGCGGCAGCAGCCCCTTGTGGATGCAGATCGTGGTGATGCCGGCCTTTACCGCCTTGTCGTAGAACGGGTAAATCAGCGCCTCGTCGTCGAGCCGCCAGGGGAACTTCGACGGATTGAGCGGGTCGCCGATCGTGTAGCCCTTCCACGAGTCCGGCTTGTAGACCGCGATCGCCTTGTCGACCTCGTCCATCCAGCCTTGCTGCTTGGGCGTGATGACGGTGTGCGCCAGCAGGCGTCGCCCGCCGGCGAATCCGTTGATCAGCTCGCGCGCCTTGACGATCTGCTCGTTGGAGAGGAACCACCAAGTGGGGTCGTCGAACGGCGCGCCGCTCAACAGGGCAAGGCTGGTGTCGCTGTCGTAGTAGATCTCCTTGACGAAGTTCTGGAACTTGTAGCGGGCCAGCGAATCCACCCCCTCGAGCTTCGGATTCCAGTGCTCCTTCGCAAACTTGGCGAGGTCCAGCAGCGCCTTGTGGTCGAAGTCGTCGCGCACGAAATGGGTCTGGACATCGAAGATGAACTGGCCGGCGAGGCTTTGCGAGCGGGCCTGGGTGAGGTCGTTGTCACGCGCCTCGGCGGGGGTCACCTGGAAGACGTTGCCGTAGATCTCGTTCATGGCGAGGAACGCCGCCGCCATGCCGCAGCCGGTGCGGAAGAACTGCCGACGGTTCAAGCCGAGTCGCTTGCCGTTCACATCGGCGAGCTCGTTGATGCGCGCCTCGACCTTCTTCTGGGTGGCGCTTTGCCGAGGCGGCAGGTACTCGCCGTTGGACACAATCTGGGTCGGGATCGGCGTTGCTGCCGATGCCGACTCGGCGCCCGCTACGAGGCGCTGTTCCCTTTCACTGAGCCAGATACCCATCGTTTCCTCCTGTTGTTGGAAACTGCTCAGGGCCGACCGCCGCGCGCCTCAGGCTGCGCGCGGTCGGCTAGAAGACAATGCCGCATGAGGTATCGCGGCGCGGCCGCGCGCGGTCGGCGACGCTCCTCGAATCGGAGGCGCCAGCATCCGGCGTGCGGTCGTGAACTGCGGGCTGCGTTTCTCGCTTCGTGCCTACGGGATGACTGGACATGCCGTTACCCCCGCTAGACTTGTGCAAGTCTAGGGTTCGTCGGGCCTTCCCGTCTAGCCGTCAGTCCGGAAAATGACAGGCGGCCGAACCATGCTGCAGCGGGCTTAGCACCGGCTCCTCGCGTGCGCACAGATCGGTCGCCTTGGGGCAGCGCGTGCGGAACCGGCAGCCAGAAGGGAGATTGGCCGCGTCAGGTGGCTCGCCCTGGAGCCAGAAATCCTTCGTTACGCGCGCGCCGCCGATCCTGGGAATCGCGGCAAGCAGCGAGCGAGTATAGGGATGCCGAGGCCGCCCGAAGATTGTATCGGTGGGCCCGGTCTCGACGATACGGCCGAGATACATCACGGCGACGCGGCTGCACATCGTGCGGATGACGGCAAGGTCGTGGCTGATCAGGACATAGGTCAGGTGAAACTTCGCACGCAGATCGCGGAACAGCGCAAGCACGGTGGCCTGCACCGACACGTCGAGACCAGACGTCGGCTCGTCCAGGATGACGACCTGGGGATGCAAGGTGAGAATGCGCGCCAGGCCGACGCGGCGCTGCTGGCCGCCGGAAATCTCGTGCGGGTAGAGATCGAGGTGCGTTTCGGGCAGGCCGACCGCCTCGAGGATGCTGCCGATTCGCGCCTCACGCGCTACCCTGTCGAGAGCGCTGTGGATCACCAGCGGCTCGTGCAGTGAACTGCCGATCTTCCAGCGCGGATCGAGCGACGCTCCCGGATCCTGATAGGCGTATTGCAGGCTGCGGCGCACGGCGCGCCGCGCCGGCGACGCCAGCTGGTCGATCCGCTGGCTTTCGAACCAGATCTCGCCGCTGTCCGGTTGGTGAATGCCCATGATCGTCTTGCCGAGCGTGGACTTGCCACAGCCCGACTCGCCCACGATCCCCAGGACTTCGCCCGGCATCAGCTCGAACGAAACACCGTCGACGGCCTTGATCGACCCGATGCGCCGATTGAAGGGGCCATGCACCGCGAAATGAACCTTGAGGTCCCGCACGCTCAGGATGGCGGACGTCATGCTGGTTCACGATGCGGATGGAAGCAGCGCACCCAATGACCGGGTTCGATTGCTTCGACCGGCGGGCGCGTCTGGCGACATGCCGGATCGGCGCGTTCGCAGCGTGGGTGAAAGCGGCAACCGCCGGGCGGGGCGAGCAGCACCGGCACCTCGCCGGGAATGCCGCTCGCGGTGCCGTCCTCGCGCGGCAGACTGGCCAGCAGCTTCGTCGTGTAGGGATGCGCAGGATGGGCGAAGAAGCGATCGACCGGCGCCGATTCGACGTCCTGGCCGGCATACATGACGTTGATCGCGTCGCAGATCTCGTAGGCTGCGCCCAGGTCGTGCGTGGTAAGCAGAACGGCGACGTTGCGCTCGCTCGCGAGGCGGCGGATCAGGCCCAGGATCTGCGCCTGGATGGTGACGTCGAGCGCGGTGGTCGGCTCGTCGGCAATCACCAGGTCGGGGCCTGGCAGCAGCGCCATGGCGATCATCAGCCGCTGCCGCTGGCCGCCCGAGAGCTCGTGCGGATACTTGGCGAGCAATTGCCGGGGGCGCGGCAGTTGCACGGCATCGAGCAGCTCGAGGACGGCGCCGAAATCAGCGCGCCTGCGCTCGGCGGGATAGGGCGCGACGAGCGGCGGCAGCCAGCGTCGCCCAGGCGGCGTGGCGGCGCGCGGCGATTTCCATTTGAGGATCTCCATGATCTGCTCGCCGACCGTGAAGACCGGATTGAAGCTGGTGAACGGATCCTGCGGCACGAAAGTGATGGCGCGGCCGCGTACCGTCTGGTTGACGACGGCTTGATCCGCCATCAGCAGATCGCGGCCGCGAAACAGGACACGGCCGCCGGTGATCCGCGCCGTCTCGCGCGGCAGCACGCCCAGGATGGCGCGCGCCAACGTCGTCTTGCCGCAGCCGCTTTCGCCGACCAAGCCCAGGACGCGGCCGCGTTCGAGCGACAGGCTGACCCGGTCGAGAACGGAGGCGAATCCGGCCGCGGTGTTGAAGCCCAGCGACAGCTCCTCGACCGACAGGAGCGCGGTCACTTGGCCGATGCTCCGCGCCGGATACGTGGATCGAGGAAGTCACGCAGGCCGTCGCCCAGGAGGTTGAACCCCATGACCACAACGAAGATGGCGATGCCGGGCGCGGTGGCATACCACCAGGCCTCGGGCAGGAATTCGCGCGATTCGGCGATCATGCGACCCCATTCGGGAGTCGGCGGCGGCGCTCCGAGACCCAGGAAGCCGAGCGCCGCCGCAGTGAGGATGGTGGCGCCCATGCCGATCGACGTGCGCACGATGATGGCCGAGGCGATGTTGGGCAGCACGTGCAAGATCATAATGCGCAGCGGCGAAGCGCCGAGCGCGATCGCCGATTCGATGAAGACCTCGTTCTTGAGCGACCGTGTCTCGGCGAACACAAGGCGGGCCCAGAACGGCCAGTAGGTGATGCTGAGCGCCAGGATGACGTTCTCGATCGACGGGCCGAGCGTCTGGGCGATGGCGATCGCCAGCACGATCTGCG
>Ga0081539_10007298_pt1 | contig 10146 bp, 11 predicted proteins | sample TabmetS4T2R2_FD_71023 | JGI IMG/M metagenome (GOLD analysis project Ga0081539, IMG submission 71023) | Tabebuia heterophylla rhizosphere microbial communities from the University of Puerto Rico - S4T2R2 | ecosystem: Host-associated > Plants > Roots > Rhizosphere ... | reverse complement strand
CTGGCCTCGCACGGGATCGTCGTCATCGGCATCAACACCAACACGCTGTGGGACGGCCCGCCCGAGCGCGCGGACCAGCTGTGGTGGGCCCTGGTGAACCTCGTCCACGACACCCGGGTGAACGCCCGCGTCGACTGGACGCGGCTGTCGGTCGGTGGCTGGTCGATGGGCGGCGGCGGTGCGCTCCGGGCCGCGCAGGCCCACACGCAGCTCAAGGCCGTCGTCCCGCTCGCCGGCTGGGACCTGAACAAGAACTTCGCCACGGTGACGTCACCGACGCTGCTCATCGGCGGCGAGAACGACACCGTCGCGCCGGTCGCGACCATGTCGACCCCGTTCTACAACTCGGTCACGCCGCCGGAGAAGGCGCTCGCCTCGCTGCAGAACGCGGACCACTTCTTCCCGACGGCGGACAACCCGAACCAGTCGCGGCTGATGATCTCCTGGCTCAAGCGGTTCGTCGACAACGACACCCGCTACAACCAGTTCCTCTGCCCCGGCCCCAGCTCGGGCGACGCCGGACAGGTGCAGCTGTACCAGGCCACCTGCCCGATGTGACGGCACCACGATCCTGATGAGCGTGGGGCCCAGGCCGACGGCCTGGGCCCCACGCTTGCGCCTGGCGCGGCCCCGGTGGAGCGCCGTGGCGCGGCCCGACGGCTATCGCACGGCGCGCCGCGGGCCGGGGCTCGGGTCCAGCCGGCGCCGCCCCGCGACGGCGTCCGATCGCGGGCTCCTCGGTGCCCGTGCCGCGCCAGAACCGCCGGTCGAGCACCAGCAGGACGACGGCGAGGGTCGCCCAGGCCAGGAAGTAGCACCACTGTTCCCGGCTCGCGTCGGCGTCACCGGACCACAGGTCCGACGTGTTCACGCTGCCCTCGGTGGCGTGCGCGACCAGCGTCAGCAGGACGCTGCCGCCGCTGCGGGTGAAGAGCCACCCGTACCAGAAGGTCACGGCGACGGTCGACGCCAGGTCGATCGGCCGCATGCCGAAGTCGCCGACGACTCACGCCTGGCGGTACGGCTTCGTGGTGCGCTACCCGGCGGACACCCGGCGCGCCACCGGCTACCAGGCCGAGCCGTGGCGCGTGCGCTACGTGGGTGCCCCGCCGGCCCGCGAACTACGCCGATCCGGCGTCACCCTGGAGGAGTTCTTCGACGTGCGCCCAGGGACCTGATCCGCCGGCCTCACAGGGAGCGGTGGTCGAGGATCTCCAGCTCGCCGACCGTCGTGCCCACCACCGGGACCTTCACGACGAACAGGTGCGTGGCGTCGGTGCGGTGGCTGCGGCCGATGCGGCGCGACAGGACGCCGACGTGGTCCTTCGTGAGCAGCCGCGCGGCGCCGAGGCAGCCGAACGTGCGGCAGCCGGCCAGGATCACCAGGCGCCGGTCGAGGTTGAGGGGGTTGCGGGTGAGGACGATGAGCGCGATGTCGTGCGAGAGGTTGCCGTCGGAGTCCTCGAGCGGCTCGTAGCGCACGTTCTTGGTCACGTCGACCAGGACCCGGCCCTCGAACGCGTACGGGAAGTCCACGAGCCGCTCGGTCAGGTTGCGGTAGACCTCGTTGTTGATCGGCCCGCCGATGACGACGAGATGCGAGTCGACGAGCCGGTCCTTGGGGAACTGGCTCGCCGTCGAGACCCGGCCCACGTGGCACTGGAACTGCCGGGTGATCGACTCGGTGATCTCGGTGGCGGCGGCGAACTCGGCCGGGTGCACCAGCGCCACCGGCAGGCCGCCGCCCGCCGGCGGGCGATCCGCAGCCACGATGGCCACCGAGGCCCGGCGCGGCAGGCGCCAGACCCGGGCGGCGGGTCGCGTGTCCTTCACCCAGTCGAAGACGAGCTTGCCGCCGAACCCGAGGAGCACCCAGCACAGCGACGCGAAGATGTTGGTGGCGAGATCCTCGGTCACCGAACGCGGCCTCCATGGCACTCCGGCTCCGGACCGCCGGACGTCGACCGCTCACCCTATCCAGCGCGCCGCGGGCGTCGTGACGCGCACGCCCGGCGCGGGCCGGGCGTGCGCGCCGTCAGCGGGTCACCGGCCGGGCAGGCCGAACAGGTCGATGATGCGCTGGTTCGTGACCGACGCCAGGTAGCCCTGGCCCAGGCTGAGCCACACGGTGTCGCCGGACTGGCTCCAGAGATCCCGCAGCTCCGCGCCGTCGCTCGCCCGGAGCACCCTGCCGTCGGGCAGGACGACGACGTCGCGTCCGACGGTCAACGCGGCCAGGTCGCCGGACGCCGCGACGGACCACGCCGGCGCCCCCGTCGCGCGCAGGTAGGCGCACACGCCGGCCGGGCAGGTGGCGTAGACCCGGGTCGCGTCGACGGCCAGCGAGCGGACGCCCGGTCCGGCGATCGTGTAGCGCGTGGCACCGTTCGCCGGGTTGACGTCGACCAGCCCGGCCGCCGAGCCGACGTACAGGTGGTGCGGTCCGCTCGGGCTGTCCGAGTCGCCGCGCTGGACCGACCGCACGCCGGGCTTCGTCCACGACGCGTCGCCCGAGCCCAGGAAGCGCGCCACCAGGCGCTGGTTCGGCGCGCCGTCCTCGTTGCAGGCGGCGTAGACGACACGCCCCGCCACCACGGCCACCTGCTCGTCGGACAGGCACAGGTCGGTCCGCGACCACCGCCGGCTGCCGTCGGCCAGGTTGAGCGCCGCCACCGTGCCGCCGCTGCCCAGGCTGGCACCGGCGGCGACGACGGTGCTGCCGGAGACCCGCAAGGTGCTGATCGGGCTCCCGGTGCCGGCGGTCCACTGCGGCGCTCCCGTGGCCGCGTCGTACGCGCTGACGACGCCGCCCGGATCCTCGGAGACGCAGGCGTCGACCAGGGAGGCGAGGAGCACCCGGCCGCCCGCGTGGGCCAGCCCGGTGTACCTCGTGACCTCGGGGTCCAGGGTGAGCGTGACGGACCAGCGCAGCGCGCCGGTGCGCGCGTCGTGGGCGGTCAGGCGGTGCTCGAGGACGGCGTAGACGGTGGTGCCGACGACGAGCGGCTCGGTCTGGACGCCGGCGCTGCAGTCGGCGTCGCCGGTCGCCTGTCCGGGTCGGGCGACGATCGAGCGCAGGTACCGCGCCCGGCCGATCGTCGCGGCGGTGAGCGAGGTCTCGCCGGCGTTGGTCCGGCTGACGGCGGCGTCGTGGCCGCCCTGCGGCCAGGGCGCGGCGACGGCGGCGTAGGCGCCGGTGGTGGCGAGTGCCCCGACCGTCACCGCGGCGGTGACGAGCCGGCGTGCGCGCAGGTTCATGACTGGTTCCCCCTCCGGTCATGCGATCCCCCGAGTCGACACACAGACGCTACGGAGCGCAGCGGCGGCCGCGGACGAAACGGGTAGATCCGTCACGATCGGGCAGGCGCGGGCGCCACGCCGTCGGCGCCGTCGGCGCCGTCGGCCGAGGTGGCTCAGGGCACGACGGCGACCTCGACGGTCCGTCCGGTGGAACGGTCGACGAGGCGGCGGTCGCCGAGCGGGTGAGCCAGCGTGAGCGTGCGCCGGGTCTCCATCCCGTCGCCGCGGCAGTCCTGCGCGGTGGCGCGCAGGGTGACCAGGACGGCCACGGTCGCCGTCGCTTCGTCGTCCTGGACGTCGGCGCCCTCGAACCCCCCGCAGTTCGGATCGGGGGAGACGACGAACGTCACCGTCACCTGGGTGGCCGCACGGGACGTCACGGACGCCCGCAGGATCTCGGCGGGCTCGAGCCTGGCCTCGGCGCCACAGGCGCCCAGCGCGGCAACGGCCAGACCGGCCGCCGCGGCCCGGGTGACGAGGCTGCTTCGGATGCCCATGACCGGCCCTCCACCGCTGGTGCGTACGGGGGGTGTGACGGCGCTCCCGGCCTCGAGGTTCCCAAGCCCTTGTCGCCGGTGGGGCTCGTGGCCCACCCACTCCGAGTCGGGCACGTCGCGGGCTCCTCGCCGGGCACGCCGGAGCACCACACCGGGCGGCTCCTCGCGACGACGCGGAGTCATGAGACGCGCCGGGTACGGCTCATCGGCTTCTCGCGCGTCCGGTTGGTGGCGAGGCCGTCGGGGAGGCCCAGGTCCGCCGCCAGGCGCTCGAACTCCAGGCGCCGGGTGTCACCGGGGGGCAGGTGCCGCTGGACGACGTTGAGGAGGCTGGGCATCTGCCCGAGGACGTACTCCGGCGGCGCGACCTGCAGGAGGTCGGCCTCGGCGGCCGCCAGGTTGCTGATGGCCCGCTCGAGTGACGCGGAGTCCCGGAGCCGGCCGAGCCAGCGCCGACGTTCACCGGCGGCCTCGCGCGCCGCCTCGATGTGACGGTCGATGGCGCTGAGCATGTCGTCGGCGGGCCAGGTGAGGACCGAGCCGCTCCCCAACCAGGCCGACAGGGACTCGATCTCCTTGGCGCGGGTGAGCGTCCCCTCGCGCCATGCGATCGGGACGGGACCACCCACGCCCGTCTTGATGCGGGCGTCGTGGGCCGCGGCGCCGACGGCGTCGTGCGTCCCGTTCCCCTGAGGCGGTCCGCCGCGGGCCGCCGTGGCAGTCGAGAACAACATCGGGCGTCTCCTTCCGCTCTCTAGGAGAGGTGCGGCCGCGATCTCGAATACACGAGACCTCGAGCCCGGAAGGCGTTCTCTCGACCCTCGCCCGACTCTGGTTCCCGGCGTGGCTCCGCGACGGCGCCGCGCGCGACACGGTCATCGAGCGCGATCGTCCGGCACAGGCTCGGTCGGGCCGCGGGCGGGCGTCGGAGCCGGTGCCGCGGGTGGGATCGCGGGTGGGACGAGGATCGCGGCGACCAGCAGGCCCAGCAGGGCGGTGACGACGGGGGCGCCGGTCCAGATCTCCGGCACCGTGGGCAGCCGTCCGGCGACAGCGGCGGCGACCCCGAAGTAGAGGCTCCACGTCACCAGCGGCGCGAGTCCGGCGAAGGTCCAGTACGCCCGTCGGCGGGCCGCGGTGGGAGCGAGCCGCACCGCGAGGAGGTCGACCGCCACGCCGGCCGCGACGACGCCGAGGACCGTGGTGAGGTTCGCGAACTGCGCGATGGCGCCGCTGAGGGCGGCGACCGCCAGGTGGAGGATCGACGCCGTCCCGAACGGCAGCCGCCAGCGGCGTGCCAGCAGCAGGAGCGGCGTGACGAGCAGGACCGCGGTGAGTACCAGGCCGGCGGTGCGCCACCGCGTCTCGACGGGCGCCGGTTGGTGGGCGGGGAAGGAGAACGTCCCGACGATCGTGCGGGCCGGCGCGGTCAGCGCGTTGCCGTACTGGAGGAACAGCAGCACGAGTGTGGTGCTGAACGCCGTCGACAGGACCGCCGGCAGCAGCCGGCGCAGCGACGGCGCTCGGGGCAGGTCGGGGTCGGCCCACGCCGCGCGCAGCGGGCTGGTGAGGATGAGGAGCATGGCCGCGATGAGCATCAGATGGGTGGGGCTGAACAGGATGGTCAGGTTCTGTTCGATGCCGAAGACCGTGTGCCAGAGGTAGTCCACGGCACCGGCGACGGCGAACAGGGGCAGCGCGAGCACCGCGAGGCCGTACCCGACCGGGACGGCGGCGAGTCCCCGCCGGCCCGCCCGCACGTGCGGCCACACCGCCCGGAGGATCCACCCGGCGGTTGCCACGAAACCGGAGTAGAACACGGCGTGCCACGGGGTGAGGAACGACTCGAGCTCCGGGACGTTGTTGTGTGCCCAGGCGTCGAGGAACAGACCGGCCGTGAACCACACGCCGAACACGGTCGTCATGAGGTCGACGACGAATCCGGATCGTGGGCGCCCCACGTCCGGATCGACGTCGCGCAGCTCCAGCAGACCGACCATGACCGGCTCCCCTCTCTCGTACGGGACGGCGCCAGGGTCGCGCGGCGTCGGGGATGCCGGAACCGGGCCGGCACGCACCGGCCGCCGTGCCCGCCGCACTCACCGGGTGCGGCCGGCCGCACCCCCTAGGCGTTCAGGTAGCGGAGCACCGCCAGCACCCGGCGATGGTCGGCCGGGCTCGCCGGCAACCCGAGCTTGGCGAAGATGCTCGTGCTGTGCTTCTCCACGGTGCGCTCGGCGATCGCCAGCGCGCCGGCGATCGCCTGGTTCGAGCGGCCCTCCGCCATCAGCGCGAGTACCGAGCGTTCGCGATCGGTCAGGGCGCTGAAAGGGTCGTCCGCGTGGCGGCTCCGGCCGACCAGCTGGCCGATGACGACCGGGTCGAACGCCGAGCCGCCGGCCCCGACCCGGCGCACGGCGGCGGCGAACTCGACGAGGTCGGACACGCGGTCCTTGAGCAGGTACCCGACCCCTTCGGCGCCGCGTTCGAGCAGCTCGACCGCGTAGCTGACCCGCACGTACTGGGACAGCACCAGCACGCCGACCCGCGGCTGCCGCCGGCGTAGCTCCCGCGCCGCGCGCAGGCCCTCGTCGGTGCGGGTCGGCGGCAGCCGGATGTCGACCACGGCGACGTCCGGTTGCCGGCGGGCGACCTCGGTCAGCAGCGCCGTCGCGTCGGCCACCGCGGCCACGACGTCGAACCCCGACTCCGCCAGCAGCCGGGTCAGTCCCTCGCGCAGGAGGGTGGAGTCCTCGGCGACGACTACCCGCACGGCAGCACCGCCCGCACGGTGGTGCCCCGGCCCGGCGGACTGGTCACGTGGAGCGTCCCGCCGGAGGCCTCCACCCGGTCGGCCAGTCCGCGCAGTCCCGAGCCGCACGACGTGTCGGCGCCGCCGCGGCCGTCGTCACGGATCTCGACGAGCAGGCGCCCGTCCCGGTCCTCGAGCGTCACCACGGCGCCGGCCGCCTCCGCGTGCTTGGCGACGTTGGCCAGCGCCTCGGCCACCACGTAGTAGGCCGTGGTCTCCACGTCCGCCGGCAACGTCGGGAACGGGCCGACCGCCAACCGCGCCGGCACGGCTGCCACCGCCGCCAGTTCCTGCACCGCGCCGCGGAGGCCGCGCTCGGTGAGGACCGGTGGATGGATGCCCTGGCACAGTGCGCGCAGCTCGTCCAGCACCGCGAGCGCCGTACCCTTCGCCTCGCCGATCAGCGACAGGGCCCGCCCCGGGTCGCCGGACGTCGCGGACTCCGCGAGGGTCAAGGCCATCGGGATGGACAGCAGTCGCTGCTGGACACCGTCGTGCACGTCGCGTTCCAGCCGCCGGCGCTCCGCCTCGACGGCCTGCACGACCCTGCGGCGGGAAACGGCGAGCTGACGCAACCGGGCCCGTAGCTCGGCCGTGAGGCGCTCGTTCTCCAACGCCAGGGCGGCGGCGGCGCACGCCGCCTCGACCAGTGCCGGGTTGTCCAGGAGCACCGCGTCGTGGATGAGCACCGCCACCGGGTCACCGGCGCGGTCGACCCGCGTCGCCGCCAGGTCACCGGTCTGGGGCAGCGTCACCGGCCTGCCGTCGGCGTCCACGTACCGGTCGGCCTCCGGCACCCAGTACCCGACCCGCAGTCCGCTGTCGCCGAGCGCCGCCGCCAGCGCCGCCCGCACGCCGCGAGGGTGCGGCGCCTCGTTCAACCGGACGACGAGGTCGGCCACCCGTCCGCGATCGATGCGCCGCCGCAGCACGCCGAACAGCGTCGCCACCGGGATCGCCGCGAGCGCCACCTGCATCGCCACCACCAACCACGGCGCCCTCGGCCCGACGGCGACCAGCGGCCGCCACGCCACGAACAGGGTGGTTGCGACCGCCGCGGCGCCGAGCACCAGCGTCAGCGTCCGGCGTCGGCTCGTGCTGCTGCGCGACCACCGCACCACCTGCAGGCCGAGGACGGCCAGACCGAGCAGCACGATCGTCCCGGTCTCGACGTCGCCACCGGTCGCCTCGCCCGGCGCGTGGCCGCGTGCGACCAGCACGGCGACGTACCCGGCGTCGACGTAGCAGAGGCCGACCACGAGCCGGGACACCGGCGCATCCAGCCGACCCGTGGGGAAGGCCGTGACCAGGTGCGCCAGCACAGCCGGCCAGAACACGCCGAGCATCCCCAGCCGCGGCGGCGGCAGGACCCAGCGCACCAGCCACAGCACGCCGACGGTGACCATCAGCGCGCCCACCCGGTTACCCGGCCGGGTGCGCCACGCGATCACGCCCGCCCCGACGAACGAGACGCCGACCACCGTCGCGAGCACACCGGACGGCGCACCAGTCACCGGTATCACCTGCCGATCACACGCTCAGCCGCGGGCGCCCTGGGTCAGGCGGGTGGGCGGTCCAGGAGCATCCCGCGGCGCAGGTACTCGTAGAGACCGTCGAACAACGGGCCGGTGAGCTCGAGGACGCGGGCGTCCGGGCATGTCATGGACAGTCCTCGCAAGATCGCGTCGAGGCCGGCGGCCTCGGGTGCGTCGAAGCGCTCGTCGTCGAGGTCGGCCTCGTGCACGATCTCGGCCAACCGCCACATCACCGGGTCGTCCACCCGGTGACGGCGCAGGATCGTCTCGAACGTGCAGTCCCCGCCGTGGTGACCCAACTCCACCCCACGCATGTCGAACGGCGTCGCCTCGGCCGGCACCTCGGCGGGGTCGGCGACGAACACGAACACCGCCTCGGGGTCGACCAGACGACGGATCAACCAGGCGCAGGCGGCCCGATCGATGTGCACCCCGGCCCGGGTGGCCCACTTCACGCTCGCTCCTCCGCCTCGTCCGTCCCGAGCTCCGGCTCGGCGGGCTCGTCGGGCTCGTTCACCGAGCCGGCCAGGGACTCCACCGCGGCGCGGGCGGCGTCGCGTTCCGGCGGTGGGAAGAAGTCGCGGCGACCGATCCGGTGAAGCTCCGCCCGCAGCCGGCGCACGACGCGCGCCCGCTCGACCTCGCCGGCGCCCGTCACCGCAGCCGCCTCGGCCGTGACAGCCGCGTACTCCGAGGCGCGAGCCGACCGCATCGCCCGGGCGACGTCGCGCTCCTGGGCGGCCGACCCCGGGGCGGCGAACCACAGCTGGGCGGTGCCGCGGTTGTCGGTCACCTCCTCGGCGACCCACTCCAACTGCTCCTGCGTGCGGGCATCGCGCGGCAGCGCCACCAGGCCGTCCCCGAGCCGCGCCACGCCGAGCCGTTCCAGCTTGCGCCACACCGCGATCCGCGGACGGGACGGATCCCGGGGCATCCGGTACGCGAGCAGGACCCATCGCCCCAGCGCGCCTTCGTCATCGCTGCTCACGGTGATAGTGTAACCACGGTTACAACGACGTGGGAGGGCACATGCTGAGCTGGGGAACGATGCTTTACGGCGCACTCCTGTCCGCGGTGCTGGCCGGCGTGCTCGTCGCCGCCACGTTCCGGCCCCGCCGGATGAGCGTGATCGTCACCGCCGCAGCCTGCGCGCTGGCCGCCCCGCTGGCCTGGAACGCCATCCTGCGCGCGACCCACGGCTCGCAGTTCTTCACCGACGCGCCGGTCGCGGTGATGCCCGCGTCGTGGCAGGACACAGGCAGCGGCGTCTTCACCATCGCCCTGACCTCGCTGGCGCTCGGGCTCGGCCCCCTGGCCTCGGGAACCGGACGGCGCGTGGCCGGGGCGGCGGCACTGGCCGGGATCGCCGCCTTCGTCGTCGACGTCTATCTCTACTGAGCCTGGTCCGGCTCCTGGGACGTGGGCGGCCGACAAGAGCCGCCGTCCGGTGCCGCGCAGTGCCGGCAGTTGCTGTCACGGCGCCGTCAGGGCCTCGGTCGGTGACAGGCCGGCGGCTCGCATCGCCGGGTACACGCCCGCCGCGGCGCCGATCGCCACCGTCGCCGCCAGGGCGCCCGCGGTCGCCCACGGCGGCACCACGGTCGGCCACGACCGGCTGGTCGCGTAGGCGAGCGTCACCGCGATCCCGAGCAGCACGCCGCAGACCCCGCCCAGGGCCGACAGCAGCAGCGACTCGGCGAGGAACTGCAGGCGGATCTGGCCCCGGGTGGCGCCGAGCGAGCGCCGCAGGCCGATCTCCGCGCGGCGTTCCAGCACCGAGATGACCATCGTGTTCGCCACCCCGACGCCGCCGACCAGCAGGGCCACCGCGCCCAGGCCGAGCAGCAGGCCGTTGAGGGTGGCGTCGGTGGCCTGCTTGGCGGCCAGCGCGTCGGAGGGGCGGGACACCTGGACCTCGTTGGGCGCCTCCGGGTTCGCGGTCGCGGCCAGCACGTTGCGCACCTTCTCCACGGCGTCCTCCCGCGTTCGGGTGTAGACGGTC
>Ga0081539_10007297_pt1 | contig 10147 bp, 11 predicted proteins | sample TabmetS4T2R2_FD_71023 | JGI IMG/M metagenome (GOLD analysis project Ga0081539, IMG submission 71023) | Tabebuia heterophylla rhizosphere microbial communities from the University of Puerto Rico - S4T2R2 | ecosystem: Host-associated > Plants > Roots > Rhizosphere ... | reverse complement strand
TGAAGCAGAAACCCGCCGGCGCCCCCTCGCCGACGCCGGCGACCAGCCCGGCCCCGCCGGCAGCACAAAATTCTCCTGCACCGGCGCAAACAACTTCGCCCGCGCCGGATTCGGGCGCCGGGGTTCTGCCTGCGGGCAGCGCGAGCCCGGTCGGGTCGCCGAATTCGTCGCCCAAGCGTTAGGCGCGCGGTCCCAGCGAGCGAGCGCCCGCTACATCAGGGCGCGGCGGCGTCGGGAGCGAAAACGCGACCGATTGCGAGTTCACACAATTGTCACTTGGCCGTCATCGGCCCGTCACAATCGACTTCTAGGTTCCGCCGCATGCCTAACCAACGCCTAACCTCTTTCATCATTATTGCGGTCTTTATATTGAGTCTCGCGGCCGCGCGCGCGCAGGATGCGGGCGCACTGCTCGACCTGCTCGTCCGGAAAAAAATCATCAACGACCAGGAAGCCGAGGAGGTCCGCGCCGAACTGGTCAAGGAATCCGCCAACACCGCGGCGGGCAAATGGAAACTGTCCACGCCGATAACCGAGCTGGAGCTCTACGGTGACGCGCGTGTTCGCTACGAATATCGCGGCGGACGCACGGCCGACGATGCCGTTCCGCGCAGCGATTGGCTCGAACGCGAGCGCGAGCGTTATCGTGTCCGCTTCGGCCTGCGCGGCACGCTCGCGGACGATTGGTTTTTCGGGATCCGCTTGGAAACGAGCAGTAATCCGCGCTCAACGAACGTCACCTTCGCCGACGATACCTCGACCATTACCGCCGGCACATCCGGCAACACGCGAACGATTAACGGTCCATTCGCGAAAAACAGCGACGGTATCGCGATCGGGCAGGCTTACCTCGGTTACAAAGGCTTCCCCGATCTCACGTTGACCGCTGGCCGCATGCCGCAGCCGTTGATCACGACGCTGATGACGTGGGATGCCGATATCAATCCGGAAGGCCTCGCTGAGCAATGGAAGCACACGTTCAATTTCAATTTCGGCAGCAGCGGCGTGGCCGAATCCGCCGCCGGTTACAGCAAGGAAGGGGGCAAGGAAGTCGTCGCGACGCAAACGGTGTCCGAACCGTTCAAGTTGAAAGTCGACGTCTTCGCCAATCTGGCGCAGTTCGTTTATGACGATTCGAACCCGGAAAACCCGCTCGGCCCACGCGCCGAAGGCGTGCCGAACACCGACGCGTTCCTGCTCGCGTGGCAGGTGGGCGCGCGCGTGACCTTCCCGCACGACTTCTACGTTCAGTTCGCGCCCACCCTCTATAATTACACCGGCAACGGCGACACATTTAACGGGCACTTCGTCGGCGGCGACGAAACATTAAGCAACGGCGATTCGCTCTCTACGAATCAGACGGGCATCGACAGTCTGCTCGTGCTCGATGTGCCGATGGAAATCGGCTGGAAGATCGGCGAATTGCCAATGCGCATCTTCGGCGACTTCGCGGTCAATCTGGATGCGGATGACCGTGCGGAGGCCGCCGGTTTTCCGGACAAGGATGATCAGCGTTACGCCTACCAGATCGGTTTGGGCATCGGCCAATTGAAGGAGAAAGGCCAATGGCAGCTCAACGCCTTCTGGCAACACACCGAGCAGTACTCGCTCGATCCCAACCTGGTTGACTCGGACATCTTCGACAGTCGCGTCAACATGGAAGGCGTGGGGGTGACCGCCGGTTACATGCTGAGCGGCGCAGTGTTCCTCAACCTGACCTACGCCTACGGCTGGCGCTCGGATGACTCGTTAGGCACGGGCGGCCAGGGTGATATCGGGATCAACCCGCTCGACCAATACCAGCTCTTTCAAGCCGACCTGAACGTAAAATTCTAAACAGCAAGATCGACAATCGCTTACTCCATGAAACACAAATATCTCGCACTGATTCTCGCGCCGGTCCTGGCGACGAGCGCTTACGCCGACCGGCTTGTCATCAAAGGTTCCGACACGCTCGGCGCCAAACTAGTGCCGCAGCTGGCGGAACATTTCAAAGCGGAGCACCCCGGCACGACCTTCGACATCGCTGCCGAGGGCTCGACTACCGGCATCGCGGCAATCATCGACGGCACCGCCGATATCGGCATGGCGAGCCGCCGCGCCAAAACCGCGGAGGTCGGCGCGGCCACTTCCAAAGGCCGAACGATGAAGCCAGTCATTGTCGCCTATGACGGCATTGCTGTGATTGTGAACTCCGCTAACCCGGTGAAATCGCTCACCAAAAAACAGGTCGAGCAAATTTTCACCGGCGACGTGACTGATTGGAGCGCGGTCGGCGGTTCCGGCGGCAAGATCTCGATCTACACGCGCAACACTTCGTCCGGCACCTACTCGGAATTCAAGGAGCTCGCAATGAAGAAACGCGATTACGCGGGCGGCTCGCAAAAGATGGCCGGAAACGAGCAGATCGCGGCCGAGGTTGGCAAAAACCCGAACGGCATCGGTTACGTCGGCATGGCTTACACCAAAGCCTCGGGCGTTAAGGTCGTCTCGATCGATGGTAACGTGCCGTCGGTTAAATCCGTCCAGGACCACTCCTATCCATACTGGCGCCCGACGTTTTATTACACGAACGGTGAGCCGTCCGGTCTGGCGAAACAATTCGTCGATTACACACTGGGTTCCGCCGGTCAGAAAATCGTCGCTCAGGTTGGTTTCGTTCCGGTCAGATAAAGCGGCACGCGTAAGATCGACATGAGAACAAAACTCTTTCTCGCCTGCGCCGCGGTTGCGATCGCCGCGACAACTGCCCGCGCCGACACGCTCGTGATCAAAGGATCCGACACGCTCGGGGCGAAACTCGTCCCGCAGTTGGCCGAGGAATTCAAGGCGCAACACGCGGGTACCACGTTCAACATCGCCGCGGAAGGATCGACCACCGGAATCGCAGCGATCATTGACGGCACGGCGCAGATCGGGATGTCGAGCCGGCCGACCAAACCGGAAGAAGTGGCCGCGGCCAAAGCGAAAGGCGTCAATTTCAAGGAGACGATCGTCGCCTACGACGGCATCGCCGTGATCGTTAATGCGGCTAATCCAATCAAGGGCCTGACCAAACGCCAGGTGGAACAGATTTTCACCGGCGAAGTCAACGATTGGAGCGGCGTTGGCGGCTCCGGCGGCAAGATCTCGGTTTACACGCGCAATACTTCATCGGGCACCTACTCCGAGTTCAAGGAGCTGGCGATGAAGAAACGCGATTACGCGCCGGACTCGCAGAAGATGGCTGGCAACGAGCAGATCGCATCGGAAGTGGGCAAGAACCCGAACGGCGTCGGTTACGTCGGACTGGCCTACACCAAAGCGAGCGGGATTAAAGTCGTGCCGATTGACGGCGCGATGCCGTCGAAGGAAAGCGTGCTCGGCAAAACGTATCCATACGCCCGCCCGACCTTTTATTACACCAACGGCGAACCCGCCGGCCTGGCCAAGCAATTCGTCGATTTCACCGTCAGCGACGCAGGACAAAAAATCATTGAGCAAGTTGGTTTTGTCCCGATTCGGTAGGCGGTCCTGGTTAGGTTACGAAAGCCCGCCGGGAAAACGCCCCGGCGGGCTTTCCCTTATGGGCGGACAGAGATGCCGTTGTTGACGCAACCGCGTTTCACGTTCGAGCAGCCGCCCGAGCTGGGCGAACCGCCCCGCCGTGTGCGTGCGGCATGGATTTCGGATGTGCACCTCGGGACGCGCACGAGCAATGCCGAAGCGCTGCTGCGGTTCCTGCGCGATTACGAGTGCGAGATACTCTATGTCGTCGGCGATTTGATCGACATCTGGCAATTGCGTCGCGGGCGTTACTGGCCGCAAACGCACAACGACGTCATCCAAAAAATTCTGCGCAAAGCGCGCAAAGGCGTCCCGGTTATTTACATCCCCGGCAACCACGACGAATTCGTTTCCACGTTTGGCGGTTCCTACGGAAACATCTCCATCGAGTCACACGCGCTGCACGTGACTGCTGACGGCCGCCGGCTTCTCGTCATTCACGGACACGAGCTCGACACCGTTGTGCAAAACGCCAAGTGGCTCGCGTATCTCGGCGATGTCGGTTACCAATTTCTCCTCTCGCTCAATCCGGCGATCAATTTCATCCGTCGCCGATTTGGCCTCGGTTACTGGTCGCTCAGCGCTTATGCGAAAAAACGCGTCAAGGACGCGGTCAATTTCATCGGCGAGTTCGAGAAAGCGATCGTGCGTTACGCGGAAGACTTTCGCGTCGACGCGGTGTTGTGCGGCCATATTCACTTCGCCGCGACCCGTCAACTGGGGACGATTACTTATTACAACTGCGGGGACTGGGTCGAGAGCTGCACCGCGATGGTCGAGCAAATGGATGGCACCATTGAGCTCGTCACGTATCCGGCATTCCCGGTTCAGCGGCCGAAACAAGTCGAGGCCCCGCCCATTCTGGCATGAAATCACTTTTCGCATTGTCGATCTTGCTCACGACAACGCAGGTTTCGTGGGCGATTTCGCTCGCTGCTGAAATGGTGGTGAGCGTTCCGGACCAGAAACTCGCCGTCATCGACCGCGGGAAGTTGATCGCGAAGTATCCGGTCTCGACTTCGAAATTCGGCGTCGGTGATGGGGTTGGCACTTATCGCACGCCGCTCGGCGTTTTGTTTGTCTCGGCCAAGTTCGGCGATCATCTGCCCGCCGGCACGGTGATCAAGAACCGGGTTCCGACCGGAGAAGTGGTCGATCCGAATGCGCCTGGTCGCGACGCGATCGTTTCGCGCGTGATTTGGTTGCGCGGCATGGAAGAACAAAACAAACGGGCGCGCGATCGATGCATTTACATCCACGGCACGCCGGAGGAGCGGCGCGTCGGCACACGGGCGAGCTTCGGTTGCATCCGGATGCGGTCCAAGGATGTGATTGCGCTGTACGAGCTCGCGCACATCGGGATGCACGTCACCGTCAGCGAACGCAGGATCGACAGTTTCATTCAGCAATCAGACGAACCGGACCTGTTTGCGCGCTCGGATTAATTTCGCGCGGCGTGGCTGAACCATCTTTGCCCGGACGATTTCGAGGCGAATAGCGCCGGGCTGGAGCCAGGAACATTGAACCCGCTTGCGGTCAAAGCGATGGCCGAAGCTGGTGTCGATATTTCCGAGAAATGCGCTCGCCCGAGGCACCATAGACTGGGCGAGCCGTGTTACGCCGCCGTCACGTCGGTTTCACAATACGTAACCTGACGGCGTATTCGCCGTCTCTTACCTTCACGCATGCACGTGATTACTGTTCGGCGACCTGCTTCAAAATCGACGCCGCGAGCGTCCCACGGCTTGGGCGAATTCATGCGAAAATTTTTGGCGCACGAGAGCCACTGGGAGTTTGTGCTTGAGGCGTTTGTGTTCGCGCTGCTGCTGGGGCTTTGCGCCTGGCCGATCCTCTCGGCCGCGGAAGCGATCCAGAAAGTTTTATAAAAAAGTGTTTTACACGAGCGATTCGCTGCGTTAAATGTTTAACCAGATGGTTAAATATCCCCCAGCCAACCTAGACCGGACGTTCGCCGCCCTGGCCGATCCCACCCGCCGACGCATCCTTGCCCATCTCGCCCGCGGCAATCATCGCGTAACTCATCTCGCGCGACATCACGACATGTCGCTGCCGGCGGTTTCAAAACACCTGCGTGTTCTGGAAAGAGCCGGATTGCTCCGCCGTCGTCGGTACGGGCGCGTTCACGAAATGGAATTGCAAGCCAAGCCGCTCAAGCAAGCCGCCCAATGGGTCGAGGAGTACCGCAAATTTTGGGAAGGATCGCTCGATCGCCTGGCTGAATATTTGGAAAAGACCAAATCGCCGGCAGCGAAAAAGAAATAATCAAAGATCGACATGTGTCCCGTTTGCATTGCCAACATCGCCGCCGCCGCGCTGGCGGGCGCGACCTCGAGCACCGGAGCGGCAGTCGTAGCGCGCCAAATATTTCGCAGCAGAAGAAAACCCGAAGAAAAAGGACAACAACACCATGAAAACGACGAAACTGGAATTAGGTCGAGAAGTCGTCTCACAACAGGACTGGGAAGCCGTGTGGCAAAAGCTTCTCATGAAGGAGAAGGAATTGACTCACGCACGCGACGCGCTGGCCGCCCAACGCCGGCGAATGCCGTGGCTGGCCGTGGAAAAGGAGTACCACTTTGAGGGACCCCGGGGCAGGGCGACGCTGCGCGATTTATTTGATGGTCGCCGTCAATTAATAATCTATCGCGCTTTCTTCGAGCCGGGCGTGGTCGGCTGGCCGGAACACGCCTGCGTCGGCTGCTCGATGGTGGCCGATCACGTATCCAACCTCGCCCATCTCAACGCGCGCGACACCACATTGGTGTTCGCGTCACGCGCGCCGCAGAAAGACATCGAACGATTAAAGACGCGAATGAATTGGGAGCACATCCCGTGGTACACCATCACCGACGAATTCGACAAAGACTTCGACGTCGACGAATGGCACGGCCACAACGCTTTCATCCGCGACGGCGACAAGATATTTCGCACCTACCTTGTCAATGGCCGCGGCGACGAGGCGATCGGGACAACCTGGAGTTACCTGGACATGACTGCGCTCGGGCGCCAGGAGGAATGGGAGGATTCGCCGGAGGGCTACCCGCAGAGCCAGCCGTACGAATGGTGGAACTGGCATGACGAGTACGGGAACGACGAGGCTTCGGCCAAAGTCGTCGAGCAGGTGCGCCGGGGCCGCGCCGCCGGGCAAGCGAGCGCCAGTAGCACGTGATCCACCACGAGGAGTATTGAACATCGAAAAATTATGAGGACAAAGAGCGAGTTAGCAGAGGCAGTTGTGATCGAGCGCACTTTCGACGCGCCGGTCGCCCGAGTTTGGAAAGCGCTGACTGATGTTGATCAAATGCGCGAATGGTATTTCGATCTGAAGGAATTCAAACCTGAGGTCGGTTTTGAATTCGACTTCGTGGTCGAGCACGAAGGCAACCGGTATCACCACCTTTGCAGAGTCACGGAAGTGATTCCGCAAAAGAAGATCGCTTACACCTGGCGCTACAAAAGCGAGCCGGGCGATTCGCTGGTTACGATTGAATTGTTTCCGGAAGGTAACATGACGCGGTTGCGCCTGACGCATGATGGTCTGGAGACGTTTCCGAACACTCCGGCTTATGCGCGCAAGAATTTCGAGGCGGGCTGGACTGCGATTATCGGGACCGAACTCAAGAAATTCGTCGAACAAAAACAGGAGGACTGATCATGCCCGCCGAAACGGCAGAGAAAACATCGCTGCAAATCAAGCGCTTCATCAACGCGCCGCGGGAACGCGTTTACGCGGCGTGGACCGATCCGGTGCAACTAAAGGAATGGTGGGGCCCGAAAGAGGTGCAAACGCTGCGGATTGTCGCGGACACGCGGGTTGGCGGAAAATATCGCTGGGATTTGGTCAATCAGGAGGGCGAGGAAATGAGCGTCTTCGGCGAGTACCGCGAGCTCGTCGCGGGAAAGCGGGTCGTTTTCACCTGGAAGTGGGATGACGACGAGGCTTGGGAGAATTACAACAGCGTCGTGGCCGTCGACTTTGTCGACCGCGATGGCGGCACTGAGCTCACATTGACTCACGAGAAATTGCCAAGCGAAGCGTCGCGCGATCGTCACACCGGCGGCTGGAACAGCGTGCTCGATCGTTTGGAAAAGTTCTTCGACAAGTAAATGCCCGGCCCGCCGTCGCCTTGGGCGAAGCGGATCCACCTAACGCAAAAAAACGACATGAACACGACAAAGGAAGTTGCAGACAAAGTGATAGAGCTGGTTCGGAAACAAGCGTGGCACGACGCGCTCGATACGCTTTACGACGATAACATCGTCAGCGTCGAAGCATTCAGCGCCGGCGGCGGCCCGACCGAAACGCGCGGGAAAGAAGGTGTCCGCGGTAAAATCGACTGGTGGGTCAACGCGATGGAAGTGCATAGCTTCGCCGCGGACGGCCCGTTTGTGGGACACGACCGGTTCGTGGTGCAATACGACGCCGACGTGACGGAAAAGCAGTCGAAACAGCGCCGCAAATTATCCGAGGTCGGCGTTTACACCGTCAAAAACGGCAAAATCGTCCGCGAAGAATTTCTTCCGCGCGTCTAAGCCCGCTTGGCTGTGTCGTCCGATGTAATAAAGACGAGAGCGGTCGATGCCGCGCCTACGGCGAGGACGACGCCAATTAGCATGACGGCCCGAAATCCCGAAACAAAGGATTCATCAATCGCGCGCTGGATGAATGACCTGGTAGTCGGGTCCGCAACCTCGGGAAGCGCAATCGCCGCCAACTTGTTCGATTCAGCGCGCAAGGTCTGACGCGCGGAAGGCGGGATTCTCAGGTCGTTCAGATGTCGATCCAGCGCGCGCTTGAAAGTCTGCAACATCACGATTCCCAGAAGCGCAATCGCGACCAGCCCGGCGGTGCGCGCGACAGCGTTGTTTACTCCAGAGGCGATGCCGACTCGATTCTCCGGCACTGAGCTCATTACCGTGGTCGTGAGCGGCGCGACGCTGATCGCCATTCCAAGGCCCAGAGCTACGGTCGCAGGAAAGAAATTACTCCAGTAGATGCCGCCGATCGAAGGCAACATGAACAGCGCGTAACCGACGGCGACCACCAACGGGCCGATAACGAGGGGAAGTTTCGCACCGTAGCGAACGACGAGTCCGCCCGACCAGCGGGAAAGGAGCGACATTATCAATATGAAGGGTAAGAGTGCTGCGCCCGCCGCCGTCGGCGGGTAATGCTGAACTTGAATCAAATTGAGCGGGAGGAAAAAGAGCGTTCCCGATAAAGCGGCGTAGAGCAGAAAAGTCAGCACATTGGTTCCGGCAAAGGTGCGCGAACGAAAAAGCGTGAGCGGCAGCATCGGATGGGGAAGCCGGGCCTGGACGAAAACAAACGCAACCAGCAGCACGCCGGCCACAATCAGGACTGTCGTAACCGAGCGATCGTGGAAGCCGACGCGCGAGGATTCGATCAACCCGTAAACGAGCGCGCCGAGGCCGAGCACAGCCAGGATCGCGCCGAGCCAATCGATCCGCGCGCGATCCTTGTCCGAATTTTCATCGACGTGCCGCGACGAAATCAAAATGACAACGAACGCGATCGGCAAATTGATGAAGAACACCGCGTGCCAGGAAACATGCTGGATGAGCCACCCGCCGAGCAATGGCCCGATCCCTGCCGTAATCGCGCTGAACGCCGACCACGTTCCGATCGCGCGACCGCGTTCCTGTTCCGGAAACGAATTGCTGATAATGGCGAGGCTGCCTGGAACAAGAAGCGCGGCGCCAAATCCCTGAAAGGCGCGCGCCGCGATCAGTTGCTTGATCGTCGCGGCAAATCCGCACGCCGCCGATGCCATCGCAAAAATCGCGACGCCGATAACGAAAACGCGCCGCCGGCCGTAGTGATCGCCTAACGAACCGCCGAGCAGAAGAAACGCGGAAAGCAAAAGCGCGTAGGCCTCGACGACCCATTGCACATCGACGGCCGTCGCGTTCAACTTCGTTTGCAAGGCGGGCAACGCGACGTTCACCACCGTGCCGTCGATGAACGCCATGCTCGAGGCGAGAATGGTGGCAGCCAGGATCCAGCGTCCGCGCGTTTGTGTAAATGTCGATCTTGCGGCGCCGGCGCGGATTACATTTTCATCGCACGGCTCACGAAACATCGGCAAGGACCGTCACGGCGCGGGTTCAATCGCCGGCGGCCCGTCTGATTTATATTCGCGACCGGCGAAGAGTCGTTCGATCACGTAAAACGTGACCGGAATCAGGAAGATTGCGATCGCCGAGGCGGCAATCATTCCGCCGATGACGGTCGATCCGAGGACGCGGCGGGCGACGGCGCCGGAGCCGGTGGCAAACCAGAGCGGCAAACAACCGAAGATGAAGGCGAAGGAGGTCATGAGGATCGGGCGCAAGCGCAGACGCGCGCCCTCGAGGGCGGCGTCGATAAGCGGTTTGCCTTTTTCGTATTCATCCTTGGCGAACTCGACGATGAGGATGGCGTTTTTGGCGGCGAGCCCGATGAGCATGATCAAACCGATCTGCGCGTAGATGTTGTTTTGCATTCCGCGCAACCAGAGTGTGAGAAACGCGCCGAAGACGGCGACGGGCGTGCCTAACAAAACGCTGAATGGAAGCG
>Ga0081539_10007296_pt1 | contig 10148 bp, 10 predicted proteins | sample TabmetS4T2R2_FD_71023 | JGI IMG/M metagenome (GOLD analysis project Ga0081539, IMG submission 71023) | Tabebuia heterophylla rhizosphere microbial communities from the University of Puerto Rico - S4T2R2 | ecosystem: Host-associated > Plants > Roots > Rhizosphere ... | reverse complement strand
CGCACGGCATCCGGGTGAGCGTCGTCCCGACCCGGTCCCCGGTCCAGGCGCTCGCCGCGCTCGCCGTCCGGGACGCCGGGCGCGCCTTCGCCGACGACGTGATCGCGATGGCCGAGGCGGCCGGCGCCTGCCGGTACGGCGAGGTGTGCACGGCCAGCCGGGAGGCGCTGACCGTGGCCGGGCGGTGCCGCCCCGGCGATCTGCTCGGCCTGGTCGACGGCGAGGTTCACGTCATCGGCGCCGCCCTGGAGGACGTGTCCCGCCGACTGCTCGACCGGATGCTCGGCGGTGGCGGCGAGCTGGTCACGCTGGTGCTCGGTGCGGACGCCCCGGCCGGGCTCGGCGAGACGCTGGTCGCACACGCCGCGCAGGTGTGGCCGTTCGTCGAGGTGCAGTCGTATTCGGGCGGCCAACCCCGCTACCACCTTCTGGTAGGAGTCGAGTGAGCCCGTGAGCCAGACGACGACGGTCACCACGACCAGCACCCCGCTCCGCACCGCGCTGGGCGAGCGGCGGGCCAAGCTGCTGGCCACCCATCTCGACCTGCACACCGCGGGCGACCTGATCTACCACTTCCCGCGCCGGTACGACGAGCGTGGCGAACACACCGACATCCGCGGGCTCCAGGGCGGCGAGCAGGTCACGGTCCTCGCGCAGGTCAAGGGCGCGACGGTACGCCCGATGCGCGCCCGCAAGGGAACCATGCTGGAGATCACCATCGGGGACGGCTCGGGTGGCACGCTGACCTGCACCTTCTTCAACCAGGCGTGGCGCGAGCGGGAGCTCCGGCCGGGGCGGTGGGGACTGTTCGCCGGCAAGGTCACCGAGTTCCGCGGCAAGCGGCAGCTCAACGGTCCCGCGTACCAACTGTTGCGGGCGGACGCGACGCAGGACGAGGCGGCGGAGGAGATCGAGGAGTTCGCCGGCGCGATGATCCCGGTCTACCCGGCCGCGCAGGCGGTGCCCACCTGGGTGATCGCCCGGTGCGTGCGGACCGTGCTGGACACGTTCGAGCCTCCCGCCGATCCGTTGCCGGGCTCGGTCCGGGCGAACCGGAACCTGGTCGGCATCGGCACCGCGCTGCGTGAGATCCACCGGCCGAGCTCCAAGGAATCGCTGTACGCCGCGCGGTACCGGCTCAAGTGGGACGAAGCGTTCGCCGTACAACTGACGTTGGTGCAGCGGAAGAACCGCTCGGCGCAATCCCCGGCACGGGACCGGCCCCGCAGCGACGCCGGGATTCTGGCCGCGTTCGACGCGGCCCTGCCCTACGAGCTGACCGACGGCCAGCGCGCGGTGGGCGAGGAGATCGCGGCCGATCTGGCCCGGCCGCACCCCATGCACCGGCTGTTGCAGGGCGAGGTCGGTTCCGGCAAGACCTTGGTGTCGGTACGCGCGATGCTTCAGGTCGTCGACGCCGGCGGGCAGGCGGCCCTGCTGGCGCCCACCGAGGTGCTCGCCATCCAGCATTTCCGCGGGATCAGCGCGCAGCTGGGCACGCTGGGCCGGCGGGGCGAGCTGGACGGCGATCCGGACGGTACCCGCCTCACGCTGCTCACCGGCTCGCTGGGCGCGGCCGCGCGGCGGGAGGCGCTGGCCCAGGTGGCGAACGGCGACGCGGGCATCGTGGTGGGCACGCACGCGCTGCTCTACGAGGGCGTCGACTTCCACGATCTGGGCTTGGTGGTGGTGGACGAGCAGCACCGGTTCGGGGTCGAGCAGCGCGACGCGTTGCGGGCCAAGGCCGCGCAGCCGCCGCACGTGCTGGTGATGACCGCGACGCCGATTCCCCGGACGGTTGCCATGACCGTGTACGGCGATCTGGAGGTGTCCACGCTGTCCCAGCTTCCGCGGGGGCGCTCGCCGATCGCCTCGCATGTCGTCCCGGCGGCGGAGAAGCCGGCATACCTGGAACGGGCGTGGCGGCGGCTGCGCGAGGAGGTGTCGGCCGGGCACCAGGCCTACGTGGTGTGCCCGCGGATCGGTGCCGGAGTCGTGGACGACGACGAAGCGCCGGGCGACACCGAGCAGGACCGCCGGCCGCCGCTGGCCGTCACCGACGTGGCGCCGCTGCTGGCCGAGGGCCCACTGCACGGATTGCGGATCGGCGTGCTGCACGGCCGGCTGCCCACCGACGAGAAGGACGCGGTGATGCGGGGCTTCGCGGCGGGCGACGTGGACGTGCTGGTGGCCACCACGGTCATCGAGGTTGGCGTTGACGTGCCGAACGCCACCGTCATGATCATCATGGACGCGGACCGGTTCGGCGTGTCCCAGCTTCACCAACTCCGCGGACGGGTGGGCCGGGGTTCCGCGCCGGGCATCTGCCTGCTGGTCACCGAGGCGGCCGAAGCCTCGGCGGCCCGCGAACGCCTCGAGGCGGTGGCGTCCACGACGGACGGTTTCAAGCTGTCCGAGATCGACCTGGAGCAGCGCCGCGAGGGCGACGTCCTGGGTGCTTCGCAGTCCGGCAAGCACTCCCACCTGCGGCTGCTGTCGCTGCTGCGGGACGCGAAGCTGATCACCGAAGCCCGCGCCGAGGCGCTCGACCTGATCGGGGACGACCCGACGCTGACCCGCCACCCGGCCCTGGCCGCCTCGGTGGCCGCGCTGGTCGACGAGGAACGGGCCGAGTTCCTCGAGAAAGGCTGAGGGGCGCACCGAATCGGTGCGCCCCTCGAGTGTCCGAGCGTCAGGCCGTGAACTTGACCTTGCGACGCCGAGCCAGGAAGAACATCGTGCCACCGGCGATCAGCAGCACGGCCGCCCCGCCGGCGATGCTGCCCGCGGCAGCACCGGTGACCGGCAGGCCGCCGCCTGCGCCGCCGGTGGCCGCACAACCCTCGGGCTGCACGAATGGGATCGTCACGCTGTCCTTCACACCTTCGGCTTCGACAGTGAGCTTGACCGTGAAGCCCGGCGTGGCACTGAACGTCGCCGCCTTCTTCTCGCCGGGCTTGATGACCAGGACCCGCTCCTCGCCCTTGCTGGTCTTGAAGCGCAGGGTGAGCTCGATGCTGTCCGCCGGGTTGTCGAGGCCGATGGTCATCGTGTCGCAGGTCACCTCGAAGATCGGCTTCGCATCGCCGGGCATCGGCATTTCGCCAGGCTGCTCGCAGTCCTCCGGTGCCTTAACCGTGGCCTCGACCTTGGCGACGATGACGTTCTTGTCGCCCGGCTTCCAGCCGCCGTTGTCGTCGCCCGGCTTCCAGCCGCCGTTGTCGTCGCCCGGCTTCGAGTCGGGGCTCTTGGTGGGCAGACTGGCTGCGGCGGCGTCGGCCTTGTCCGACTTCTCGAAGACCCAGACGATCTTCACCGAGAGCGTCACCTCGGCGACGTCCTTGCCGAACGTCTGGCTGTCGGTGATGGTCCCGTCGCTCGGAACCTGCGCGTCCTTGACGATGTTCTTGAGGTCGGTCCCGCCCGGGGTTTCCTCGACCTTGACGATCTTGCCGTCGATGGGCGCGTGGTTGGAGGCCAGCGTCCAGTCGACCTTCCAACCGCCGTCTTCGAGGCAGCTGGTCTCGCCGGTGAGCTCCGGGTGGTCTTGGTGGTGAGCGCTGGCGGGCGCGGCGAAAACCACGGCTCCGGCCAGTCCGATGAACGCACCGGCGAGAGCGGCCGTGGTGCGCCGGAGGGGGGACTTCAGCAGGTTCACGCGTACTCCTGTGACATAGGAATCAAGGGGTACGAAGCGAGGAAGCGGCAACCGTCGCCTCGTCAAGGGCGATGGCCTGCGACGACGCCTCCCCACGTCGCCGGCCGACGGCCGGGGCCGCCTGCAACAGCGCATGACCTTAGCTATTTCTGTGAATCCGGGAAACATCTCAGGGCGGATTAAGTATGTCGTTGTGCATCCGAGACCTTCGCTGTACGCAGCGCAAGCTCGTCAATGCGATCGGTGCCCCCGGGCTGACTGACATGAAGTAGCGTCGACACGGTGACGAGGATCATCGCCGGTAGGCTCGGCGGCCGGCGGCTGACCGCCCCAACTGGCACGCACACCCGGCCGACCTCCGACCGCGTTCGCGAGGCGCTGTTCAGCTCGCTGGCGACGATGACCGCCCTGACCGGGGCACGCTTCGCCGACCTGTACGCTGGATCCGGCGCGGTCGGCCTGGAGTCTCTCTCACGCGGCGCCAGCCATGCCCTGCTGATCGAGTCCGAGCCGCGGGCCGCCCACGTGATCCGCGGCAACATCGCCACGCTGGGGCTCGGAACAGCGGCCCGGCTCATCACCGGCACGGTCCTCAAGGTGGTTTCGCAGTCACCCGATGGGGACCCATACGACGTGGTGTTCGCCGACCCGCCGTACGCGGTGACCGAACCCGAGCTGCTCGCGGTCCAACGCGCGCTGCTCGACAACGGCTGGCTGGCGCCGGAAGCGGTGGTGGTCGTCGAGCGGTCCACCCGTACGCCATCGACCTGGGTGGACGGCATCACAGCCGAACGCAGCCGGCGCTACGGCGAGACCACGCTTTGGTACGGTCGGCGATCATGAGACGCGCGGTATGTCCCGGCTCCTTCGATCCGGTCACCAACGGCCACCTCGACATCGTCGGCCGGGCGAGCCGGCTCTTCGACGAGGTCATCATCGGAGTGCTCATCAACCAGCACAAGACCGGGCTGTTCACCGTCGAGGAGCGCCTCGAGATCCTCCGGGACGTGACCAAGCCGTACGGGAACGTGCGCGTCGAGTCGTTCCGGGGCCTGCTGGTGGACTTCTGCCGCACGCAGGAGGCCGAGGTGGTCATCAAGGGACTGCGCGCGGTCAGCGACTTCGACTACGAGTTGCAGATGGCGCAGATGAACATCGGACTGTCCCGGGTGGAGACGCTCTTCATGCCGACCAATCCGCTCTACTCGTTCCTCTCGTCCAGCCTCGTCAAGGAGGTGGCGAAGTGGGGCGGCGACGTCTCGCCGTACGTACCCGATCTGGTCGGGGACCGGCTGGTGGCCCGGCTGAAGCAAAACTGAGACCTGCCGGCGCCGTGCCGGCGCCTGGTCCTTCGGACGGCGCCGGAGATGGTGACGAAGTGGTCGGCGTGCCCAGGTCGCCGCATTTTCCGCTTTCGCAGTACCGTGATCGGACCACGCTGCGTGGGTGCGACTTGACAGGAGTGAGACGCCGGTGGATCCGCTCGACCGCATCGACGAGATCATCGCTCTGGTGGAGGGCTCGCGATCGGTGCCGATGTCGCGTACCAACTTCATGTTCGATCGCGGCGAGATGGTGGCGATCCTCGAGGAGTTGCGTGCCGAGCTGCCGGGCGAGCTGCGCCGGGCGGCCGCTCTGCTGGAGGAGCGCGACAAGATCATCGGTGCCGGCAAGCGTGAGGCCGACCGGATCATCGCGGAAGGCGAGACCGAACATGCCCGGCTCGTGTCGGTGAACGAGATCACGGTCTCGGCCGAGCACGAGGGCGCCCGGATCATCGGAGAGGCGCGGGCCGAAGCCCAGCGGCTGCGTGAAGAGGTCGACGACTACGTGGACACCGCGCTGGCCAACTTCGAGCAGTTCCTGACCCGCGCACTGGCGTCGATAGAACGCGGCCGGGACAAGATGCACGCGCTCCGCGAGATCGGCACGTTCCAGGGCGAGGAGAACGAACGTCCCCTGCCGTTTTAGAGACGGGGAATTCGACGCTCGAAGCGGGCTCAGGTAGCCTTTTCAGTCGGCCTTCCCGAGGCTCACAGAGTTCACGATGCCCAAGTCAACGCAGAATCACCTCGCTCCCAGGCAGCCGCTGGTCGTCGACACGACGAAGCTTCCGCGCCGGCCTGGTGCGACCCGTGCCCTGCGGCGGGTGGTTCCGGCGCCGGCCGACGTCGGCGTGGAGCTGATCGGGGTGGCCGAAGGCTCCGACCTCGAGCTCGACCTCACGCTGACGTCGGTGTCCGAGGGCGTTTACGTGAGCGGACGGATCCGCGGCTCGCTGACCGGCGAGTGCGGCAGATGCCTGGACTCGATCAGCGAGTCGTTCGACGTTCCCCTGGCGGAGCTGTACGCCTACGCGGACAGCACCACCGAGGAGACGACGGACGCCGATGAGGTCGGCCGTATGCAGGGCGACCTCATCGACCTCGAACCGGCGGTCCGGGACGCGGTGGTGCTCACGCTGCCGACCAATCCGGTCTGCCGGCCGGACTGCCCCGGGCTGTGTCCCGAGTGCGGGGTGCACCTCGACGACCTTCCCGCGGACCACCGCCACGAGGCCCTCGATCCCCGCTGGGCCGCGTTGCGCAACCTGTCGAACAACAAGGAGTAGGAACCGTGGCCGTCCCCAAGCGCCGAATGTCGCGCAGTAACACCCGGTCGCGCCGGGCCAACTGGAAGGCGACCGCGGTCGCCACCCAACCGTGTCCGCAGTGCCGGTCGCCGAAGCTGCCGCACGCCGTCTGTACGGTCTGCGGCACGTACAACGGCCGTCAGGTCCTCGAGGTCTGAGCCTTGCGACCGTGACGCGTCCGATTCCCGGACGGGTCGCGCCTGGGCCACGGCGATCACCCGGTGCCTCGGCCTCGAGACAGATGACTGTTCCGCAGCCGGGCACCGCGCGGATCGCCGTCGACCTCCTCGGCGGGGACCATGCCCCCGACGTCGTGGTTGACGGCGCTCTGCGTGCCTGCCAGGCCGACCCGGCCCTCCAGCTTCTTCTCGTCGGACCGGTCGAGGCCGCCGGTGCGGTTCTCGACGCCCTGGACCCGGCCGAGCACACGCGGATCACCGCTCTGGCCGCCCCCGGGGATCGCGCCGATCGAATCCGGATTCCCGTGCAGCGCACGGCTGCCATCGGCTGGGACCGCCGGGCCGGCATCGAGTCCGGCGTACGCGCCGCCGTACTGGCCCTCGCCCAGGGACAGGCCGACGCGGTGGTCTCGGCAGGCGACACCGGCGCCACCGTCGCCTCGGCCGCTCTGGGACTCGGGCGCTGGCCCGGCATCCGGCGGCCTGCGCTGGCGGCCGTTCTGCCCACCGGGGCCGGCCGCCTCGTCCTGCTTGACGCGGGCTCGTCGGTCGACCCGGACGAGAGCACGCTCGCCAGCCACGCCGTGCTCGGCGCCGCGTACGCGGCTGTGGTGCACGGGCTCGACACGCCGCGGGTGGGGCTGCTCACCATCGGCACCGAAGCTGGCAAGGGCGACCGCCTCCGCCGGGTTGCCACGGCCGCACTGGCCGCCACTCCGCTCCCGGGCCGGGCCGGTTATGTCGGGCTGGTCGAGGGCAACGATGTCGTCCTGGGCGCAGCCGCGGACGTAGTCGTCACGGACGGCTTCACCGGCAACGTGCTGCTCAAGGGGCTGGAGACCGCATACGCCCTGATCGGTACACCGCCAACGGATCAGCCCGTGCCGGTACCGCCGCGCGCGGCCGTCCTGCTCGGTGTCGCCGGGACCGTCGTGGTGTGCCACGGCGCCGCGGACGCCGCCGATCTCGCCGGCGGCATCGCCTTCGCCGCCGACCTGCACCGCCGCGCCGCCGTGGCGACGATTGCCGGACTGATCGGAAACGCCGAGGTGATTCATGACCAGTGAGAAGCGCCGCCATCCCTCGACCGCACCGCTGGAGGCGGCCTTCGGCGTTCCGCTCGACCCGGAGCTGCTGGAACGGGCGCTCACCCACCGCTCGTACGCGTACGAGAACGGCGGCCTGCCCACCAACGAGCGGCTGGAGTTCCTCGGCGACTCGGTCCTCGGCGTGGTGATCACCTCGGCGCTGTTCCGCAACCACCCCGAGCTGCCCGAGGGCCAGCTCGCGAAGCTGCGGGCAAGCGTGGTGAACATGCACGCGCTCGCCGACGTGGCGCGCACCCTGGGTCCGCAGGGCCTGGGCCCGCACTTGCGGCTCGGCAAGGGCGAGGAGACGACCGGCGGCCGTGACAAGGCGAGCATCCTGGCCGACACGCTGGAGGCGTTGCTCGGCGCGATCTACCTGCAACACGACCTGGACACGACAGCCAAGGTGATCCACCGGCTCTTCGATCCGCTGATGGCGGAGTCCGCCGGGCGCGGCGCGGCGCTGGACTGGAAGACCAGCCTGCAGGAGCTGACTGCGGCGCTCGGTCTGGGTGTGCCCGACTACGTCATCGACGATTCCGGTCCCGACCACGCCAAGACGTTCACCGCTTGGGTGGTGGTGGCGGGCGAGCGCTACGGCGGCTCGGACGGCCGCAGCAAGAAGCAGGCGGAGCAGCGCGCGGCCGCCGCCGCGTGGCACACGCTCACCGAACGCGCGCACACCGGGACGCCTCCGGCCGCGGTCGCTGGCGGCGGCCACGTGGACCCCGACGCCGCCGCGTGAACCCGGTCGAATCCATGTTTCCAACCGGCCGCTGGACCTTCGGTGCATCCCGAACAGTGCCGCACGCTGCCGAGCGGCTGTGGGAGAAGGCGGGCGGCTGGCGCGGCGTCGGGAACGCGGTCGGCATCCTGGCGCTGTCCCGGCTCGTCCAGATTGCCATGCTGCTGTGGCTGGGCGCCGCCGCGCACGAGGGCACCGGCCTGCGGGATCGGCTGTTGGTATGGGACGGCGGGTGGTTCCTGCGCGTCGCGGTGAACGGATATCCGCGCGGTTACACGTTCGGGCCGAGGGGCCGGCTGGAGGGCAACGAACTGGCGTTCTTCCCCTTCTATCCGGCGCTCATCCGCGGCGTCGCGGCGCTCGGCCTGGACGCCGGTACGGCCGCCATCACGGTCAGCTGGCTCGCGTCGATCGGTGCCGCGGTCGCGGTGCACCTGCTGGGTACCAGCTTGTACGGCAAGCGGGCCGGCTGGGCCCTGGTGGCGATCTGCTGCACCGCTCCCGTGTCGGTGGTGCTCTCCATGGCGTACTCGGAAGGGCTGTTCTTGGCGCTGGTGGCCGGCATGCTGGCGGCCGCGCACCGCCGAGTGTGGTGGGCCGCCGGGCTGCTGGGCCTGGGCGCGGCCCTGACCCGTCCGACCGGCGCCGCGGCCGCCGTGGCGCTGGCGTCGGCGGCCGTCCTGGCGATCCGCGACGCGCGCCGGGCCGGCACCGGCGAGCCGGCGTGGCCGCCGATTGTGGCTGCCACCGTGGCCCTCGCCGGTGTGCCGGTCTATCTCGCCTGGGTCGCGTGGCGGGTCGGTGACCCGGTGGCGTGGTTCCGGATCCAGACCGCCGGCTGGGGAACGTCGTTCGACTACGGTGCGAGCACGGCCGCGTTCCTCGGCCGTACGCTCAGCAAGGGCGACGGCTGGATCCCGGTGAGCGTGGCGGTGATCCTGCTGGCCGCGCTCGTCGCGGCCGGGATCGCGCTGGCCGGGCGGCCCTGGCTGCCGCTCGCGGTGTACGGCGTGATCGCGATGGTCCTGGTGTACGGGCAGGCCGGGTTCTACCACTCCAAGCCCCGGCTGCTGCTGCCCGTACTGTTGACGTTGTTGCCCGGGGTGATCGCGGCGGCCCGTGCCCGCCCCTGGGTAGCGGTGCTGTCCATCACCGCGTGGGCGCTCTTCGGTCTCTGGTACGGCGCCTATCTGGTGGTCGTCTGGCCCTACACGCTGTAAGGAGCGTTGTGCCCGAACTGCCCGAGGTAGAGACGGTCCGGCAAGGACTGGCCAAATGGGTGGCCGGTCGGACCATCGCCACCGCCGAGGTGCGCCACCCGCGCGCGATCCGGCGGCACCTGCCCGGCGACAGCCATTTCGCCGCCGTGCTGGCCGGACGCACCATCCTGGACGTGTCCCGCCGCGGGAAGTACCTCTGGCTGTCGCTGGACTCGGGCGACGCGATTATCGGCCACCTCGGCATGAGCGGGCAGTTGTTGATGCAGCGGGCGGACGCGCCGGACGAGACGCACCTGCGCGTCCGGATCACGTTCACCGACGGCGGGCCGGAGCTGCGGTTCGTCGATCAGCGTACGTTCGGTGGTCTGTTCGTCTCGGAAGGTGGCGCCGAGCTGCCGCCGGAGATCGCGCACATCGCCCGCGATCCGATGGATCCGCTCTTCGACGACGAGGCGTTCGTGGCCGCGGTGCGCCGCAAGCACACCGAGATCAAGCGGGCGCTGCTGGACCAGACGCTGATCTCCGGGGTCGGCAACATCTACGCGGACGAGGCGCTGTGGCGCGCCCAGTTGCGCGGCACCCGGGCCACCGACCGGCTCTCCCGGCCCGCCGTGCGGCGGCTGCTC
>Ga0081539_10007295_pt1 | contig 10149 bp, 6 predicted proteins | sample TabmetS4T2R2_FD_71023 | JGI IMG/M metagenome (GOLD analysis project Ga0081539, IMG submission 71023) | Tabebuia heterophylla rhizosphere microbial communities from the University of Puerto Rico - S4T2R2 | ecosystem: Host-associated > Plants > Roots > Rhizosphere ... | reverse complement strand
CGGCGGCGACGGGTCGGGCGGGCTCGCGCGGTTTGGTCGTCAGCCAGCCGACGATCTCGGTCAACGCGACCCGCCGTCCCCGGAACCGGAACCCTCCCTCCGCGTCGCCGATGACCCCACGCGCCCGCGGCCTCCAGTGCCGCCGTCCCTCCGGATCCGTTGCCAGCTCCCAGCCCCAGGACAGTGCGGCGTCCACGCCCGCCGCTGCCACGGGCCCGGACTCGATGAGGGTGACGAGGTCGTCGTCCTCGAGGACGCTCGCGGCCGCGTGCAGGAGGAACCCCCGGCCGTCGCCGTTCCGGTGAGCCTGCCCGAGCAGGCCGACGACCGCCTCGTAGTCCGGTGACCACAGGCCTGCGCCGCTGAACCCCGGTTCGACGTGGTACCTGGACTCCCGCTCACCGTCGACGCGGACCCAGCCGTAGGTGAGATCCGCGCCGACCACGCCGGCGGCGTCGTTGCCGATCTCGTCCGTGAAGCCGTAGGCCCACCAGCGCTTGCCGACCAGGTCCGCGCCCCGAGGACGGCGCAGCCGCGCGGGGATCACACCGGGCGGCAGCGGACCGGCGAGGTCCAGCACCGCGGCGTCGGCGTAGCGGTGCTCTCCGGCACGAACCCCGGCCACCGCGACCCGCGGACCGAACGGGTCCTTGGCGTTCGGGAAGGCCACCCACAGTGTCGGACTCTTCTCGGCGACGTGTGCGCACGTCAGCACCCGCCGAGCATCGATGACGACGCCCGCGCCGACGGGAGCGGTGGAGTCCTCATGGGGATGGATCGCGACGATCCAGCTCCGGTCGGCCGGGGCGGAGCTCTCACCCGCCACTGCCCGACGCCGGTTTCCAGGTGAGGGTCACTTCGAAGTTGCCCTCGGTGGCGGCCTTGGCGACGAGCCAGTTCGCCGTTCCGCTCACCTTGATCCCGAACTTGACGACGATCTCGTCCGGCGTCGCCTCACGCGCCTTGTCCAGGACGGCGCGGGCACCCTCGACGGCGGGCGCCACCGCGTCCTTGATCTGGCCGAGCACCCGGTCGGCACCGACGTCGTGCCAGCCGTCGGTGGGTTCGATCTCGAACCGGACGACGGTGTCGTCGTCCACCTCGTAGCTGACGACCGCGCTCATGTCCGCTCCCCTCGTTGCCGCAGAGCGTAGTGGGGCATTACGGGTTGTCGCGGACCGAACCCCACAACGACCGGCCCTCCCTCTCGGAGCCGATGCCGACGTCCCGAGCGCCCCTCGCGATCTCGTCCAGCACGACGACGTCCCGGCCGGGGGTAGACGGACCCGAAGGTCACCGGTGGTTGCATATATGCAGCTAGAAATCGATTTCCATCGACGCGCGGACCGTGGTAGCTTCGCCGGGGTTCGCCTCGTTCGGGGCGCCGTGGGCTGGGGGTTCTGTGGGTTTTCGGCTGGTTCGGCTGCTCATCGCCTTCGGCGTGCTCATGCTCGCCATCGGGCTCGGCATGCTCGTGGACGGCGACGTCGGCGGGGGGCTCCCGCTGTTCGCGGCGGGGCTGGTGCTGGCCGGCGTGCCCGCGGCGCTGCTGGTCCGCCACGTCCGTCGGACCTGGACGACGGGCTACCGGCCGTCGCCGGCGATGGCGGATCCGGTGCTGCGGCGCCGCTTCCGCAACGCGGGCGTGGCCCTCGTCGCCTATGCCGGGCTGTGGTTCGTCGCGGCGTTCGTGGTCCTCGTCGTCTTCTACCGCCTGGGCCGGGACGACGGCGCCAGCGCCGGTGACGTCGCAGGCACGATGGTGCTGGGGTGCTTCTTCGCCGGCATCCCGACGCTGCTCGGCTTCCAGTTCCTCCGCTGCGGGCAGTTCCTCCTGCACGGCGACACGGACGGCGTCGGCGGTGCGGTGCGGCTCGGCTGGATCGTCGTCGTCGTCGGGGTGCTCGTCACGGGCAGCTCGCTGTCCGGCGGCCGCGTCGCCATCGGGCTCTTCACCGGCGCCCTGGTCGTCGTCGCGCTCGTCGGCAACCTCGGGCTGGGCACGCTGGTCGCACAGGTCGAGGAGTTCAACCGCAAGGCCCGGGCGGCCGCGGAGGTCGAGCGTCGCTGAACCGGAGGGTCGCGGCGGTCAGCGCTCCTTCTGGTCGGCCAGGACGGCGGCTGCCGCGTTGCGGCCGTTCGTGGCGATCACGCTGCCGGCCGGGTGCGTCGCCGCCCGCCGCGGCGGCACATCTTCCAGGGCTGGGTACGAAGTCCTGGAACACGCGTCCTGAGCCGCGGCAGTGCGAGACGCACCATGCGACACGAGACGACACGACAGGCCGAAGTCGTGGCTGTGCGTAGCAGAGGGACTACTATTCGTGGCCAGGTCGTCCTTGGGCGACCCCTGCACTGTTCAGTGACCGCCGTTCACACGGCGCCGGGCGAGACGCCCGGCGTGCCTTGGGGGTTGACGTGCGGCACGGGGTCTCGGGGTGGCGCCACCGCCCGGTGGTGCTGCGAGGAAGGAATCTGCTTTGAACCTCACGAGGAAGAAGGCGCGGGTGTCGCTCATCGCGAGCCTCACGACCGCCCTGGTAGCCAGCGGGGGGTTGCTGGCGTTGTCCGCACACGCGGCACCGACCCCACTGACTCTGAACTCCGGCGGAACGAGCCCCGTGGTGGCGAACCTGGGGTACGCCACCGACGCGGCGGCCTCGACCGCTTACGCGCTGAAGATCACCGGCGCGGACACGGGTGCAGACATGACGCTCAAGCAGCTGAGCGGTCCGGACACGGGAACCCTCGCCTACCAGCGGAAGACGAGCAACGGCGCCGCGACCGCGGCGTCCATGCTCACGATCGGGGCCGAGGTCCAGACGCTCACCATCGGCGGCGGCGCGACCGGCGGCACGTTCACCGTCACGTTCGGCGGCCAGACGACGGCGGGCCTCGCGCGCGCAGCGACCGCCGCCACCGTCCAGTCGGCGCTGGAGGGCCTGTCGAGCATCGGTACCGGCAACGTCCTCGTCACCGGGGCGGCCGGCGGACCGTGGACCGTCACCTTCCGCGGGGACCTGGCGAACGCGGACCAGGCCCAGATGACCGCCTCCGCCGCCAGCCTCACCGGTGGTACGCCGACGATCACGCCGGCGACCGTGACGAACGGCGGTGGGGTCTCCGGCGTCATCAGCGCGTCGGTGGCCGCCACGGACCTCGTCTACGTCACCGGTGACGTGCCCGGCACGTACACTTTCCGGCTCTTCCAGGACTCCAACGGCAACGGCAACCTCGACGAGGACGACGAGCGAGCGACGCCGCTGATCACGATGACGGTCCTGGACGCCGGCGGCCTGGGGACGACGACCACCACGGCCGACGACGTCGCGCCGGTCATCGCCGCGACGACGCCGACGACCAAGGGTCTCCCGATCACGGCGACCATCACCTACAACAAGAACCTGTCGACCACGGACGCCCGCGGGTCGAACGTGTCGACCAGTCTCAAGGCCGCCCTTGCGGCCCGCACGTTCGTCGACGCGACCGCCGACGCCGACCTGAACACGCACGGCATCACGACGTCGACGGAGAACGTGGCCACGTACACCGCCACGACGGGCGCCGTCACCTACCCGGCGGGCACCCCGACGTCCGCCGGCACGTTGACCCTGCGCGCCGACCTCAAGAAGGCCACCGGCGCGGACAACGCCAGCTACGGGACCAAGACCATCGAGGTCACCGACAACGGCACGGCCACCGTCGCCCTGACCGTGGACGACATCGCGGGCAAGATCAAGAAGACCGGCCCGGCCGTCAAGGTCAAGAGTGGCCAGGCGACCGTCACGTACGAGGCGACCGCGAGGAGCGCCGCCCCGGCACCCGTCTCCGGCGCGGTCGTGTACTTCACGCTCGCCGGCGACAACGTCGACGACCTGACCACCAACGGGACCGCGGTCTCCGGCCAGGACGACGTCTACACGGCCACGACCAACAGCGAGGGCGTCGCGCGGCTCACCGTCACCAGCTCCGCGACGGACGACACCGACTCGTACACGGTCGACGCCGACACCAACGGCGCCAGCGCCACGCTGCTGACCACGACGTACGAGGACGCCGCGGTGACGACGATCGAGTCGCTCAACACCCCGGCGGAGCTCGCGCCCGAGGCCAGCGCCGGGAGCGTGACGCTCAAGGGCAAGCTCGTCGACCAGTTCGACGGCACGTACCAGCCGTCGGCGAGCCAGGTGCAGCAGGTGGGCATCGAGGTCCCGGACGACACCAACATCGCGTTCGTGACGCCCACCAGTGGCACCTTCTCGTACACCTACACGCCGAGCACGGCGCCGACCGCCGGGACGTCGCTGACGTACGACTTCACGTACGGCAGCCTCGGTGACGGCGCGTTCCCGGCCGGCACGATCAACTGGGCGAGCAGCACGGCGGCGTCGACCATCGCGTTCACCACGCCGAACGCCGACGCCACCGATGTCGCGCTGGCGAACCACCTGGACGCCACGCCCGCCCAGGGTGTCGGTGCGGACGACTTCGGCGACGCGAACGCCGAGGTCACGGGCGTCGTGCGCGACTCCGGGGGCGCCGCGCTGCCGTTCAAGCGCGTGACGCTCATGGGCTCCGACGGCGTCTGGTTCTCGGACGACAGCACCGGTACCGACCTGAAGACGAGCATCGACGTGGTCACGGACAGCTCCGGCCAGTTCGGCGACGCGTTCGCGGTCTTCACCAAGTCGGGCGCGGCCACCATCACGGCCACGTCGGGTGCGGTCACCGCGGTGGCGCACGTCACCACGGCCGACCCGGTCGTCGCCTCCGCCTTCAAGGTGGTCGCGAACGACGCCGAGGGCACGCCGGGCGCGACGCTCGTCGTCACCGGCAAGCTGACCGACTTCTTCGGGAACGGGGTACCGGGCAAGCAGATCGACCTGAGCACCGGCAGCTCGACCGTCGGTTCGCTCTCGGACACGGCACCGGAGACCAACTCCGAGGGCGTGTGGAGCACGACGTTCATCTCCGGCGCCAACCAGAGCGGCGACGTCACGCTGACGGCGACGATCCACGGCCAGACGGAGAACGAGGACCCGATCGACTTCTGGTCGGACGACGACGGTCCGGGCCTCACCGGCCTGCCGGAGCACGGCGACTACACCGACTCGGCGACGATCACCATCGCGGAGGAGGTCGTCACCCTCGAGGCGACGCCGGTCGTCGTGGGCGGTGGCCGGGCCTCGGTGTCCGGCATGGCCCGGCCGAACGCGACCGTCGAGGTCTACATCAAGCCGGTCGGCACGAGCACGTTCGCGCTCTACGACGTCGTCAAGGCCGACGAGAACGGCGAGTTCGGCACCTCGAAGAACATCGTCCGCTCGACGCTGTGGCTGGCGAAGATGGGCACCATCAGCAGCACGGTGGAGCTCTCGTCGGTCCAGTCGAAGGTGACGATCGGCACCCGGGCGCTCGGTGACGGCGAGGTCGTCCTGGCCGCCGACGGCGCGCCGAACGCCAGGGCGACCCTGCGGTTCTACCTGGTGACGGCGGACAACAAGCTCAAGCTGATCCGCGCCATCGGGGCGAACGCCAAGGGCTACGGCTCGTTCGTCTGGAAGACGAAGCCGGGCGCCAAGAAGATCCGGGTCTACTACCAGGCCCCCGGCACCCGACGGGGCATGGCCGAGAAGATCCAGAACGTCACCTGACGCCGCACCTCGGGTGATCATCTCCACCTGAGGCGACGCATCCACCGGGAGCCGGTGGCCCCACCCGGGGCCGCCGGCTCCCGGCGTTCTCCGGCGTCGTCGCCGGCCGCCGTCCGCGCGTCGGCGGCCGCATCGTCGGGGGAGCAGGCGTGGGCCTCGGGTGGACCGCGCCGGCCCGGGTCAGGGTCGGGCCGGCGCGGTCCACCGTGTCGGCGGCCAGGGAAGTTACCGGAGGGTAACGTCATGCCCTCCGAGGTGTCCATGGCCCGGCTGACTGCTCACATGACCGATTCGGCCAAGATCGCACGCGGCCGAAATGACGTGCTCACGGTCCGTCGTCCGGCTTACCGTTGATCGTGAGGGCGGGCCGGAGACCGTCGGTTACCGCTTCGAAACGGGATGGTTGCGGGTTCGAGTCCCGCCGGCGCTCCGGCGCCGTAGCTCAACTGGCAGAGCATCTTCCGGCGGTCACAGACACGCCTGCCCTCGCGAGTCTCGGGGGAGAAGACAGCACCAGCGAGGGTTCCCGCGGGCCGGAGATCGTCGGTTACCGGATCCACGGGGCGCGGGTTCGAATCCCGCCGCCGCCTCCGGGCGGTGTAGCTCAGATGGCCAGAGCAGTGGAAGCCATCGGCGGTCGTCAGCACGCCCGCGGGGCCCTCGCACGCCCGCACGAGAAGCACAGCACGAGGACCAGCACGAGGACCAGCACGAGGAGGACAGTCCGGTGGACCCGCTCGCCGCCGTCAGCACCCGCGCCACGCCGCAGTCGCGGCGCGCCGCCGGAGCCGAGGGTGCGCGGCAGACGCCGAACGCGGCCGGTGGCTACGCGTTCGCGGTGCCGGACGACGTCCGCGTGCGACGGTTCCTCACCCTCGGCACCGACGGCGGCACCTACTACGCGTCCGAGCGCGGCCTCACCGCGAAGAACGCGCGCGTCGTCCTCGACGCCGCGCGCGACCGTGCCGCGTGGCTGACCGCCGAGGTGCTGGCGGTCTCCACCGCCGGCCGCGCCCCGCGGCAGAACCCGGCGCTGTTCGCGCTCGCCGCGGCCGCGTCCCTCGGCGACGACGCCGGCCGCCGCGCCGCGCTCGACGCGCTGCCCGCCGTCGCCCGCACCGGGACCCACCTGTTCCTGTTCGCGCGGTACGTCGAGCAGTTCCGCGGCTGGGGCCGCGGCCTGCGCCGCGCCGTCGGCGCGTGGTACCTCGACCGCGACGTCGACGGGCTCGCCTACCAGGCCGCGAAGTACCGGCAGCGGGAGGGCTGGTCGCACCGCGACCTGCTCCGGCTGGCGCACCCCGCGGTCGCCCCGGCGGACACCGCGCGGCGCGACGTGTTCGAGTGGATCCTGCGCGGCACGCCGTCCGAGATCCCGCTGCTGCGCGCGTTCGCGGCGGCCCAGGCGGCGACCGACGTCGCGACCTGGGTCCGGCTCGTCGAGGAGCACCCGCTCTCCTGGGAGATGCTGCCCGACGCCGCGCTGACCGAGGCCGACGTCTGGCGCGCCCTGCTGGCGAAGGGGCTGCCGCAGACGGCGCTCCTGCGCCAGCTGCCGCGCCTGACCCGGCTCGGCGTGCTCACGCAGCGCGCCGCGGCCACCCGGCGCGTCGCCGACCAGCTGGTCGACGGCCGCCGGCTGCGGCGGGCACGCGTCCACCCGGTCACCGTGCTGGTCGCCGCGCGCACCTACGCCTCCGGCCGCGGCGCGCGTGGCGGCGGCGAGTGGGCGCCGGTCCGGCGGGTGGTCGACGCGCTCGACGCGGCGTTCTACGCGGCGTTCGGCGCCGTCGAGCCGGCCGGCAGGCGCACGCTGCTCGCGCTCGACGTCTCGGGCTCGATGACGACGGCCGTGTCCGGCCTGCCGCTCTCGTGCCGCGAGGCGTCGGCGGCGCTGGCGCTGGTCACGATGGCGACCGAGCCCGACACCACGGTGGTCGGGTTCACCGCCACCGGCGGGCGCTCGTGGAGCCGGGACACCGGGCTGACGGAGCTGTCGATCAGCCCGCGGCAGCGGCTGGACGACGCGATCCGCACGGTGAGCGGCCTGCCGTACGGGGGCACCGACTGCTCGCTGCCGATCACGTGGGCGACGGACCGCCGGCTGGCGGTGGACACGTTCGTCGTCTACACCGACAACGAGACGTGGGCCGGCCGGATCCACCCGCACCAGGCGCTGCGGCAGTACCGGGAGCGGATGGGCGTCGACGCGCGGCTGGTCGTCGTCGGCATGACCGCGAACGACGTCAGCATCGCCGACCCGGCGGACGAGCGGATGCTCGACGTCGCCGGCTTCGACGCGGCCGTGCCCACCCTGATCGCCGACTTCTCCCGCGGCGATCTCTGACCCGCCGAGTGTGGGGCAAAAGGTGGTTATCGGGATCCCGTAACCGCTACTTGCCCCACACTCGGCGCGTCCAGCCGAGGGCGGGTCGCGCGTCACCGCTATCTGGCGGCGGGCGACTTGCGCCAGCTCTCCGGCGAGCGGCCGGACCACCGCTTGAACGCGTGGCTGAACGCCGACGGCTCGGAGTAGCCCATCCGCTCAGCGGCCTCCTCGACGGTCATGCCCGCGCGCAGCAGGTCGCCGGCGGCGAGCAGACGCGACTCGGCGAGCAGCGTGCGGAAGCTCGTGCCCGCCGTCGCCAGGTGCCGCCGCAGACTGCGTTCGGAGACCCCCAGGGCCTCGGCCACCTGCGGCAGCGTCACGGCCAGCGAGTGGTGGACGGCGAGGTGCGCGCGGGCGCGCGCGGCCAGGCCGGCCGGCGACGAGTGCCGCTCCAGGATCAGCCGGCACTGCTCGACGGCGCGGCGGTGGCCGTCCCGGTCGGCTCCGGGCAGCGGCGCCTGGAGCCAGCGCGCGGCGATCGTCAGCGACGTCTCCGGAGCGTCCCAGGTGACGCCGACGCCGTAGAACTCCTCGATCGCGGGTGCATACGGCGGCTTCGGGAACCCCACGGTGACCGAGGTCGGCGGCACCCGGCGCCCGAGGAGCTCGTGCGAGGTCATCGCCGTCGAGACCATCGTCCGCAGGAGGACGAACTCCGCGACGTCCGCGGGCACGTCCTCGGCCGCGAAGTCCAGCCGGATCTCGTCGCCGTCGAGCTCGGCCGAGAACGCGACCGTCGAGGGGATCGCCTGCGCGTACCGGGTGGCGAACGCCAGCGCCTCCCCGAGCGTGCGGCTGGTGCGCATCGCCTCGCCCCAGGCCGGGACGGTGCTGAGGTGGAAGTCGAGCCCGGCCTCGAGCGCGAGCGGCAGCGACGGGTCGGTGTGCGCGAGGAGGTTGCGGATCACGGCGAACTCGTGGCCGTGCGTGAGCTCGTGGTGCGGGTCAGCGAGGTCGACGACGGCGAGGCCCGTGCCCTCGAGCAGCGCGGCCTCGTCGACGCCGTGACGCCGTGCCAGCGTCACCAGCGCCAGCAGCCTGCGGCGCGGCCAGCCGACAATGGCGTCGATCACCGGCAGAGCGTCCCAAAACACCCACGCCGCCTCAACCCCGCGGGCAGAGGTGGGCGGGGCTTCCTCGCGCGGCCACAAGCGCACGGGGCGTCCCCGTGCGCTTCTATCGATCGCAGGGACGCCCCGTGCGCAATGAGACCAGGGGCGGCCCGTGTGTGGGTTCAGCGGATCCGCATCCCGCTGATCGCTCGCGCGATCACCAGGCGCTGGATCTCGCTCGTACCCTCGAAGATCGTGTAGATCTTCGCGTCACGATGCATGCGCTCCACCGGGTACTCGCGGGTGTAGCCGTTGCCGCCGAGGATCTGGATGGCCTCCTCGGTGACCTTGACGGCGACCTCGCCGGCCTTGAGCTTGGCCATCGAGCCCTCGCCGTTCTCGAACCTGATCGGCTTGCCGCGCATCAGGCCGGCCGACATCCAGCCGGCGCGCCACACCAGCAGGCGGGCGGCGTCGATCTCGACCTTCATGTCGGCGAGCTTGAACGCCACGCCCTGGTTGTCGATGATCGGCCGGCCGAACTGCTCGCGCTGCTTCGCGTACTCGAGCGCGTACTCGTACGCCGCCCGCGCGATGCCGATCGCCTGCGCGCCGACGACGTGGCGCGAGAGCTCGAACGTCGACATCGAGGCGTTGCGGCCCGACGCGCCCTCGCGAGCCCGGGCCAGGCGCTCGTCGAGCCTCTCCCTGCCGCCGAGCAGGAAGCGCCCGGGAACGCGGACGTCGTCCAGGAACACCTCGGCGGTGTGCGATGCGCGGAGCCCGTGCTTCTTGAGCTTCCTGCCCATGCTCAGGCCGGTGACCTCGGACGCCGGGACGACGAACGCCGCCTGCCCGCGGGCCCCCAGCTCCGGGTCGACGGCGGCGACGACGACGTGGACGTCGGCGATGCCGCCGTTCGTCGCCCACGCCTTCTGGCCGCCGAGCACCCACTCGTCGGTCGCCTCGTCGTACCGGGCGCGGGTGCGCATCGACGACACGTCGGACCCGGCGTCCGGCTCCGAGGAGCAGAACGCGGCGACCTTCGGGTCCTCGG
>Ga0081539_10007294_pt1 | contig 10149 bp, 7 predicted proteins | sample TabmetS4T2R2_FD_71023 | JGI IMG/M metagenome (GOLD analysis project Ga0081539, IMG submission 71023) | Tabebuia heterophylla rhizosphere microbial communities from the University of Puerto Rico - S4T2R2 | ecosystem: Host-associated > Plants > Roots > Rhizosphere ... | reverse complement strand
CGGGCAAGTTCACCGACGCGGCGCTCAACGCCAACGAGGCGGCGACCCCCGACACGGTGACGATCGACACCAAGAACCCGACGGTGACCATCTCGGACGACGAGCCGGGCACGGCGAACATCGCCGGCGGCAGCATCCTCTACACCTTCCAGTTCAGCGAGACGGTGACTGGCTTCGATGCCAGCGACGTGGTGGTGGCCAATGGCACCAAGGGCACGTTCACCGCGGTGGACGGCGACACCTACACGCTGGTGGTGACGCCGAGCACGAACTTCGAGGGCAACCTGACGGTCGACGTCGGGGCCGGTGCCGCCAACGATGCGGCCAGCAACCCGAGCGTGGCGGCGACCCAGGCGGTCCAGGCGGTCGACACCAAGGCGCCGACCCTGACCATCTCGGACGACGAGCCGGGCACGGCGAACATCGCCGGCGCCGATGTCGTCTACACCTTCCAGTTCAGCGAGACGGTGACCGGGTTTGACGCCAGCGACGTGGTGGTGGCCAATGGCACCAAGGGCACGTTCACCGCGGTGGATGGCGACACCTATACGCTGGTGGTGACCCCGAACGCCAACTTCGAGGGCAACCTGACGGTGGACGTCGGGGCCGGTGCCGCCAACGATGCGGCCAGCAACCCGAGCGTGGCGGCGACCCAGGCGGTCCAGGCGGTCGACACCAAGGCGCCGACTACTACCTCGGTGACGATCAGCGACACCGCGCTCACGACGGGCGAGACGGCGACAGTCACGGTGACGTTCAGCGAGAAGGTTACCGGATTCGACGTCGGCGATCTGACCTACGACACCACATCCGGTACGATCGGCGCTTTCTCCTCTGCCGATGGAGGAACGACATGGACGGCTACGCTTACGCCGGCCAACAACGTCACTGACAATACCAACGTCATCACGGTCAATAACAGCGGATGGACCGATCTAGCTGGCAACGCAGGTACCGGAGCGAGCTCGGCCAACTACACAGTCAATACTTCGACGGACACCCAAGGTCCCACCGGCGTAACCTTCACGCTGGACCTGAGCACGGTCACCAGCTTTGAGTCCGGCTCAAACCTGCCTGCCGGAACCTCGATGGGCACAGTCGTGGCTGTGGGCGATCCGAACAGCTCGGTATTCACGTATTCTCTGGTGGATACGGATGCTGGTCATGTAATATCCGACTTCTTCACAATAAACAGCACAACAGGCGTTCTCAGCACTGTAAACGGTGTCTCTGCGGGGACTTACACCTTCGACCTTATCGCGACCGACCAATCGGGCAATGCGTCACCGTCGGTCGGCGTCACCGTCACGGTGGATGGCTCCGGTGCCGCTAACCTGACCCTCGGAAATGGATTGGACATCGCCTACGGCCTCAATGGCACCGATGTCATCAGAGGTAGCGGTGGCGACGATGTCTTGATCGGGGGCCAAAACGATGACCAGCTTAGCGGGGGTCTTGGTAACGACAACCTTCGGGGCGGCGCTGGCGGAGATGCGTTTGTCTTCAATACCGCATTAAATGCTTCCGCGAACGTCGACACCATCTCTGATTTCGATGCCTCGGACTCCGGCGGCAACCAGGATGTGATCCAACTTTCACAGGCGATCTTCACCGGAATCGGTGGTACGCTGGATGCCGCCGAGTTTGTGGCAAACGCTGGTGGTAATGCCACAACGTCGACACAGCACATCCTGTTCGATACATCCACCGGCGACCTGTACTTCGATGCCGATGGAAACGGAGTGGGCTCCAAGGTCCTTTTTGCCCACATCACGATTGTCGGAGGCACGCTGGACAATACCGATTTCCAGATGATCTAACGCAGCGACGCGCCCAGGCCGCGGAGAGTCTTGGGCGCGTAACCTAATCTGGCCACTGGACGGCACTTCCATCGCATAAGTGCAATATTCAAAGGCTTAGGCTAAAAGAGTCCCATGCAGCTGCTGCCCGCCACCTCCGCCGCCCCCCTTCGCGCCGCGCTTGCGGCGGTGCGGCGGCATTTTATCTGGGCGGCGTCGTTCAGCGCGATGCTCAACCTGCTGTACATTGCACCGACGCTTTACATGCTGCAGATCTATGATCGGGTGGTGCCCACACGCGGCGGGTTGACGCTGCTGTTTCTCACCCTGGTTCTGATCTTCGCACTCGCCACCTTGTCGATGCTCGATTTCGTGCGGTCGCGCCTGCTGGTGCGTGCCAGCGTGCGGCTGGACCGGCAGCTGGCCGGCGCGATCATCGATACGCTGATCTCGCAGCGCGCCGGCACCCGCGATACGATGAACAAACAGGCGATGCGCGAGTTCGACGTCCTGCGCCAGACGCTGACCGGCACCGGCATATTGGCGCTGTTCGATGCGCCCTGGAGTCCGATCTACATCCTGGTCTGCCTCCTCATCCATCCATGGGTCGGCCTGCTCGCCCTGGTCGGCACTCTACTCGTGCTCGCGGTCGCCTGGCGCAACGAGAAGGCGACCAAGGAGCCATTGCAGCGCGCCAATGAGGCGGCGAACCGGTCCTATGTCAGCCAGGAGCAGACGACGGTCGGTGCCGAAGTGATCCGCGCGCTCGGCATGCGCGAGGCGATGATTCGGCGTCACCTGTTCGAGCGCGACGGAATGATGTCGCTGCAGGCGGAGGCGAGCTTTGCGGCAGGACGCTATACCTCGCTCAGCAAGTTCCTGAGGACCGCATTGCAGTCGCTGGCGCTTGGGCTTGGCGCGCTGCTGGCGATCGATGACAAGATTTCGACCGGGGCGATCTTTGCCTCATCCTTCCTGCTGGGGCGTGCATTGGCGCCGATGGACCTGTTGGTGGCGAGCTGGAAGAATGTGGTCCAGGCGCGCGGCGCCTACGCCATGCTGAGCCGCCTGCTCGCGGAAAATCCGGAGCGGGTCGTGCCGACCCAGCTGCCCGCGCCGAAGGGCCAACTCGACGTCGAGCATCTGGTGGTGCTCAATCCGGCAAAGGACGGCGCGATCCTTGCAGATATCTCGTTCCGGATCATTCCTGGCGAAGTGACGGCGGTGATCGGCCCGAGCGGGGCCGGCAAGTCGACCCTGGCACGCGCCATCGCCGGAGCGATTGCCCCGGATCGCGGCGCGGTACGCTTCGACAGCGCCGATCGGACGGACTGGGATCAGGACCGCCTGGCGCAGTACATCGGCTATTTGCCGCAGGACCCTTCGCTGTTTGCCGGAACCGTCAAGGACAATATCGCGCGCTTTGCCGCCAATGGCGAACTGCAGTCGGTGGACCAGACGGTGGTGGAGGCTGCACAGGCGTGCGGCGCGCACGACATGATTCTGCGGCTGCCGAGCGGCTACGACACGATGCTGGGCTGGGGCGGGCGCGGCCTTTCGGCCGGCCAGGCGCAGCGGGTCGCGCTGGCGCGTGCCCTGTTCGGAGCGCCCAACCTCTTGATCCTGGACGAGCCGAACGCGCATCTGGACGCCGAGGGCGAAGCGAGCCTGGTAGAGACGCTGCAGCAATCGAAGGCGCGTGGCGCGGCCGTGATGGTGATCGCGCACCGCATGGGAATCATGAGTGTCGTGGACAAGATCATGGTGATCGCCAACGGGCGTATCGAAGCATTCGGCAAACGCGACGAGATCCTGGAGAAGCTCAAGGCAACCCCGATGCGCACCATCCCGCCCACGCAGAAGGCGACAGGATGAGCCATGGCGAATGAACTGATCGAAGCCGCCCCACGCCATCTTGCACCCTATGCGCCGGGGGCCGTCACGGCGATCGAGGATGCGCCCCAGAACGAGATACGGACAGGTCTGATCATCGCCGGGCTGTTCTTCGTCCTGTTTCTGGGCTGGGCGGCCTTTGCCCGCATGGATGCGGCCGCCTATGCGGGGGGACGCGTCAGCGTGTCGGGCCAGCGCCAGACCGTACAGCACCGCGACGGCGGGGTGGTCGGCGCGATCTACGTGAAGGAGGGCCAAAAGGTCCAAAAGGGTCAGGTGCTGATCAGCCTGGCTGCTGCCGAAGTCCAGGCCCAGGAGCGGGCGCTTGCCGCGCAGGTGATCAGCCTGCTTGCCCAGCGGGCGCGGCTCCAGGCCGAGCAGCTCAGCATGCCCAACATTCCGCCTCCTCCGGAATTTGCGACGCTCACGCCGGAGGACAGGACCGAAGCCGAGCGCGCCATGAAAGTGCAGCAGCTGCAGTTCAATGCGCGCCGCTCGCTGCTCTCCACCCAACAGGGCGTGCTCGGGCAGGAGCGTGCCCAGTCCGGCGAGCAGGGCCAAGGCTATGAGCGGCAGCTGGTGGCCATCAACGAGCAGGAGCGCATCATCAGCGAGCAGCTCGAATCGATGCGCACGGTCGCGGAGAAGGGCTTCGTCAGCAGGAACAGGATCCGCGACCTGGAACGCGCCCAGGCGGATCTGATCGGCCAGCGCGGCCGGTTGCAGGCGGCCATTGCCAGCTCCGGCGCATCGGTCGGCGAGAGCCGCCTGCGCATCGTCGAGGCGGAGCGCACCTATCAGGACAAGATCGCCTCGGACCTGCGCGATGCCGAATTTTCGCTGGGCGAGCTGACGCCGAAATGGCGCGCGGCGCGCGACCAGGTGGAGCGGACCGAGGTACGCGCGCCGGTCACGGGCACGGTGGTGGGACTCTCCGTCTTCACGGTCGGCGGCGTCATTCAGGCGGGACAGAAGCTGATGGATATCGTGCCCGACCGCACGCCGCTGGTGGTCGAGGCCAAGGTGTCGCCGAACGACATCGACGATCTGAACGTGGGCCAGATTGCCACCGTCAAGTTCACCGGCCTGCACGATCGGGATCTGCCGAGGCTCGAGGGAAAGCTGACCCGCATTTCGGCCGATTCCTTTATCGACGAGAAGAGCGGCCAGGCCTTTTTCACGGCCGAGGTGTCCGTCCCGCCCGAGGATGTGCGAATCATCCAGGAGCGGCGGGGCAAGGACTTTGCCTTGAAACCGGGCATGCCGGTGGAAATACTCGTGCCGCTCCGTAAACGGACAGCGCTGCAATATCTGATCGATCCGCTGACCGATGCATTCTGGCGGTCGTTCCGGGAGCATTAAGTCACGGGGCGCAGACGAAATTTTGCAATGTCAAAAAGCTGGCCGTTTGCACGGCTTGGCTTCTGTTCGGGTGGTTAACGATCATTTACGCTTGATCTGTGCGAGTCGGCAGGCCTAGGGGCTGAGGCGTGATGGCTGTCGGTAGAGCACAGGGTGAATGAACGCTTCGGTCCTGCTTATTGAAGATGATCCTGCCGTCCTGCACATGCTGCAGGCAACCGTCGAATATGGCGGCTTTACCGCCGAGCAGGCGTCTTCGGCTTCCGAAGCGCTCGATCGCCTCTCCTCCCAGCCGTTCGATTCGGTCCTGCTCGATCTCGGGCTGCCCGATGTGGAAGGCCGGCAGCTGATCCAGGAGATCAGGCGCCGTTCGGACATACCGATCCTGGTCGTCTCCGGACGCGTCGACGAACGGACGCGCGTCGAGGCACTCGATGCCGGCGCCGACGACTTCGTGCCCAAGCCCTTCCTTCCGGGCGAACTGCTCGCCCGCATCCGCGCGGCCATGCGCAGGCACGACCCGGCCGCCGAAGCTGCGCGTGCCGAGGAGCCGGCCGGCCCCAGCAGCTTTTCCACCCATCGCACGATCCGGGCAGGATCGATGGAGGAGAAACTGCTGACCTTCCTTCGCATCCGGGAAGGCGAGCTGGTCACCAGCGACGAAATCATCAACAGCGTCTGGGGCCGCGACAAGTCACGCACCGAGCGCAACGTGCGGGTGCTGGTGGCGATGCTGCGGCGCAAGCTGAAGGCGCAGATGCTGCCGTTCGAGATCATCAACGAGCATGGCCGAGGCTATCGGCTGCGCCGGATCAGCGCCGCGCGCCCGTAGACTAGACTCGATCCCGTTCAGATTGAACCGGATCGAGCCTAGATTCTCTTTTGTTTGCCGTGATTTCCGCGTCGTCGGGTGAATCACCCGACTTGAAATCACTCTAGGAAATCGCCGGGATCACCCGGACGGAAATGATCGCCGCGCCGGCGGCAATTGCAACGCCATAAGGAACCGACCTTCCCGGCGCGAGCCCGATCCAATGGTGAATCCGACTGCCGAAGCGGCGAAGGGCAAGGAGCAGGATGGTGAGAAGACCGCCGGCCAAAGCGGTCGCGACGGCGAACCAGACAAGCTCATGCAGATCGAAGAGAATGGCGATGGCGGCCGCCAGCTTGGCGTCGCCGCCACCCATCCAGCCCGCACTGAACAGCGCGAAACCGGCGCCGAACATGATTGCGAACGAAGCCAGATGCTGCCACCAGGCGCCGGCCTCCGGCCGCATGAGCCACAGCGCCGTCGCCGCGGCGAAGGTCGCCAGCACGATGCCGTTGGCGATGCGCAGTTTGCGCAGGTCGCTGACCGCCGCCCCGGCAAGCAGCAGCCAGAACAGGCCAAGCAGAACCCAGACCAGCAGCGTCAATGGCCGAGCTGGCTTTCCACGCGGGCGAGATTCTTCTCTGCCGCCTCATAATGCGTGTCGCTTGCCTTGATCGCCTGAGCGAACAGGGCGCGAGCCTTGGGCAGATCGCCGACCAGCATGGCCCCGTAACCGGCATTGTTGAGGTGGGCTGCCCATTGCGCATCGGTCTCGTTCGAGGCGCGCTTCTTCGGATAATAGCCGGCCATGCCGTCCGCGATCTCGCTATTGACGATGATGCGCGGATCCTTGGGCGCGATCGCACGTGCCTTGGCGAGCATATCCCTCGCCTCGGCGGGATGATTCTGCAGGATCAGCGAATAAGCGGCGTTGTTGAGCACGGTTGGCTGATCCGGCGCGAGCGTCAGCGCATAGCCGTAGGCCTGCCGGCTCTCGACCCAGGCCTTGCGGCCATCGAGCAGAACGCCAAGCGCGTTCCAGGTCTGCCAGTCAGCACCCGGCAATTGCGCCGCCTTGCGCAGACGCGTTTCGGCATCGTCGTTTCTGCCAAGGTGCAGGAGGGAAATGCCGAGCCGGCTCTCCGTATGCGAATCACTCGGTTGCAGTTGTTCGAGCCGCAGAAACAGCTTCGCGGCCTCGACGAAGCGTTGCTGGGCAAAACGCAGATCGCCGAACAGGCGCAACTCGTCGGGGGAGGGAGCCGCCGGCACCGGACCAAGCATGAGCTCGGCCTGGACCAGGCGGCCACCATCAATGGCGGCGCGAATTTCGGCGAGGCGTGTTTGCGGATCGGCGGTTGCGGCCGGTGGCGCGGGGCTCGCTGCCGCGGCAGGCGCTTCCGCCAGCATGACGAGCAGCGCGATCATGTCCTTGAAACGCGCAGCCGAAGCCGATTGTCGAAGGCGAGCGCGTCATTGCCGAGCAACACGAGCAGCTCCGACCTGTTGCGACCGGCGGCGAGGGTGGCGCGGAATGGCAGCCGCCTGGCAAGCGCCGCAGCCTGGGCGCGTGCGCCCGCGGGGTAGAAAATGACCGTAATGGCGCGCGGGTGGCGCGCATCGGCGGTCTTGAGCCCTGACCAGCCGCGTGATTGCAAATAGTGGCTGTAGCGGTTCGCAAGCCCCTTGCGGCCCACGGCATTCAGCACGCGAACGCGCGGCGCGACCGCAGGCTTTGGCTTGCGCTCGGCATGGACGGGGGTTGCGAGAAGGCGGGGCCTGGGCGTCGGGCGCGGCGGGAGCGCAGCGACCGGAGCGGCAAGAGTTGCGGTCGCGAGAATCGGCATTCTGGCCGGTGGAACGGCCGCAGCGGCGGCGAGCTGCACCTGGCGCGGGGGATGGACCGGCTGAGTGCCTTTGGCGGCAGGCCGACGCGACGGCGCCTGAACGGCGACCGGCTTCGGTGCGGCAACCGGCGGAGGCGCGGAGGGTGTAGCAACGGCCAGCTGAGCCTGTGCACCGGCCTCAGCGCTGGCAAGCTGCACCTCGCTCACGGGACGAGCCCGCTGGCTGCCTTTGGCCGCAGGCCGAGGCGAAGGCGCTTGGACGACGAGCGGCTTCGGTGCGGCAACCGGCGGAGCCGCGGAGGGTATAGCAACGGCCAGCTGAGCCTGTGCACCGGCCGCAGCGCTGGCAAGCTGCACCTCGCCCGCGGGGCGAGCCCGATGGCTGCGTTCGGCGGCAGGCCGAGGCGACGGCGCCTGGACGACGAGTGGCTTTGGTGCGGCAACGGGCGGCGGCGCGGAGGGTGTAACGACGGCCAGTTGCACCTGCGGCGGCGCCAGGACGGCTGGCGGTGCGACAGGAGCGGGCTTTTCGACCGGCGCCGGGGCTGGCGCCGCGGCGGCGGCCACGACGACGACCTTCGGCCTATTCGGCCGGTCGGATGGAGGCGTCGTCACCGAGGCCACCGCCTTGGCCGGCGCCTGCGGGAACACCCACTCGCTGCTGGTGCGGGTCTGCTTTACCAGCTTGGCCTGCGCGACCTTGACGACGCGTTCGGCCGGCCGGCTCCGCACGGCATTGGCCTGACGCTCCTTGGGCGAGGTGGTCTTCGAGGGCTGGACGGTGACAAGCTCGACTTCGCTGAGCGACAGGCGCTCGAGATGCGGTCCCGGCAAGCTAGGCTCGGCCGGTGCCGCCGGTGCCGATGCGCTCTCGACGGCAGGGTGCGGCACGACGGCGGGCGCGGGCGGCGGGATTGCGGCACCGTTCTGTGTCTGGTTGCTTGCGCCGGGCGCAGGCTGCACCGGTATCGGCGTTGCAGGTGGCGCCGTCTCCCGAGCCAAAGCGAGAGCCTCGGTCATGCGGCCCTGCATGGTCAGCGACAGGGCGAAATTGTGCCGCGTCCTGGGATCGGCAGGTGCCAGCGCCAGGGCCTTTTCATAATAGATGCGGCTGAGATCGAACCGGCCGAGCCGATCGTAACAGGCGGCAATGCCGTTCAGCGCGCTGACATTGGTCGGCTGCAGCCGTTCGGCGCGGCGGAACTGGTCGAGCGCCAGCGCAACATTGTTCAGCGCGAAGTCGGTCCGGCCCTGGGCGAGCAGGTCGTCGACCGGCAACACCGCTTCCGCGCCGACCGGGCGGACCTGCAGTTTGCCGTCGGGGCCGCAGCCGGTGATGAGCCCGGTCGAGGCGAAAAGGGCGAGGAGTTTGGCGTTGCGGTTCATCAGTGATGTCCCAGTGCTGGCAGAAGCATGCGAATGACGCGGATCGCCGCCGGTAGCATCAGCACACCGATCATGACCGGAAGCATGCACACGACAAGCGGAACGGAAATCAGCACCGGCAGTCGATGCGCCTTTTCTTCGGCGCGCATTCTGCGCGCCTCGCGCATCTCCGCTGCATAGACGCGCAGCGTCTGCCCGATACTGGATCCGAGCTTGCTCGACTGGACCAGCAGCGTCGTGAAAGCGCTGATTTCATCGATCTGCGCGCGATCCGCCATGCGCCGCAACGCATCCTCGCGGCTGCGGCCCGCGCGCATCTCGAGGACCGCCGTCCCCAGCATTTCGCCGAGCAGCGGGTGATGCTTCATGATCTCGCTGCCGACGCGCGAGAAGGCAGCCTCGAGACCCATGCCTGCCTCGACGCAGACCAGCATCAGATCGAGCGAGTCGGGGAAGCCGTTGATGATCGCCTGGCGACGCCGGTCCGCCTTGGCGGAAACGAAGAGATTGGGGCCGTAAAGGCCCAGCAAGGCGAAGGCCGCGCCTATGAAATAGAGTTTGATAAGGCTGGGCGGCTGGCCTGACGAATAGCTGAGAACCACGAACGCAAGCGGCAGGGCCAAAGTAAGCACAAGGCGGGTCAAGGTGAACACGCGCGGCGCCATCGGATGGGTGAAGCCGGCGGCAATGAGCCGCGCCCGCAACTTGTCATCCCGGGTGTCGGCCAGCGAAAGGCCCCGCTCTTCGATGGCGTTGATGAGCTTGATCCAGGCGCTGTTGGTCCGATCCGAACGCAGCGTCACGCCACCGGCGGCATCGACAGGATCAAGCCGCGACTCAATCCGCCGCCTCACTGCGGCCCTTGCAAGTACCGGATCCAGGACCGTGAAGGCAATGACCATCACCAGGAGGAAAACCAGCACCAGGACCAGGATCCTGGCAAAGGAGGGCATGTAGTCGAAACCAAACATATCAGACCTTCAGATCGATCATGCGCCGGATCCAGAAATAGCCGATCACATACCATATGAGCAGGATGACGAATCCCGGG
>Ga0081539_10007293_pt1 | contig 10150 bp, 10 predicted proteins | sample TabmetS4T2R2_FD_71023 | JGI IMG/M metagenome (GOLD analysis project Ga0081539, IMG submission 71023) | Tabebuia heterophylla rhizosphere microbial communities from the University of Puerto Rico - S4T2R2 | ecosystem: Host-associated > Plants > Roots > Rhizosphere ... | reverse complement strand
CATCAACCTCGTGCCGCAGCGACGGGAGTTCTACGACCTCTACAACGCCGCTGCCGCGAACACCGTCGAGATCTCGCGCCTGCTCGAGCAAATGCTCAGCGACTTCCCGAACCACCGCGACACGCTCCTTCAGGAGATCCAGGAGGCCGAGCACGCGGGAGACCGCTACACGCACGAGATCGTCGACCTGCTCAACCGGACGTTCGTCACGCCGTTCGACCGCGACGACATGTATCGGCTCGCCGGCGCGCTCGACGACGTCTGCGATCACGTCGACGAGGCCGCCGGATACATCGTCGGCTACGGCGTCACGCGGATCCGGGACAAGGCGAAGCGGCAGGCCGCGATCATCCACGACGCGGCGACGAAGCTTCAGGAGGCCGTCAGCCGGCTGGAGGGGTTCAAGGACTCGAGCCGCCAGCTGGTCGAGCTGCGGGAGCTCGAGGACGAGGGCGACCGCCTGAACCGCGAGAGCGTGGCGGAGCTGTTCGCCGAGGCCGGCGATCCGCTGGTCGTGCTCCGGTGGAAGGACATCCACGAGCAGCTCGAGGAGGCGGTCGACGCCTGCGAGAACGCCGCGGACGTCCTCGAGGCGATCCTCGTCAAGAACCGGTAGCCGCGCGTGGACAGCGCGCTTCTCGTCATCACGGTCGCGGTCGCGCTCGGCTTCGACTTCACGAACGGCTTCCACGACACCGCGAATGCGGTCGCGACGTCGGTCTCGACGCGCGCGCTCACGCCGCGCACGGCGGTGCTGATCGCGGCGATCGCGAACCTCGCCGGCGCGTTCGTCACGACCGCGGTCGCGAAGACGGTCGGCAAGGGCGTCATCGACAGCGGCCTGGCCACCGAGAAGACGGTGCTCGCCGCGGTGGTCGGCGCGATCGCCTGGAACCTGCTTACGTGGTGGTTCGGGCTCCCCTCGAGCTCGTCGCACGCGCTGATCGGTGGGTTGATCGGCGCCGCGCTCGTCCAGTCGGGGTCGAGAGGCGTCGAGTGGCACGACATCGCGCACAAGGTCGCGATCCCGGCGCTCTTCGCTCCGACGATCGCCTTCGTCGCCGCCTTCGTGCTCCTGCTGGCGATCTACTGGATCTTCCAGTGGCTGACGCCGGGCGTCGCCAACCGGACGTTCCGGCTCGGCCAGCTCGCGACCGGGACCTGGGTCGCGTTCACCCACGGCGCGAACGACGCGCAGAAGACGATGGGCGTGATCGCGCTCGCGCTCTACACGCACGGCACGATCGACCACTTCTACATCCCCGACTGGGTGAAGGTCGCAGCCGGCGTCGCGATCGCTGCAGGCACGTACGTCGGCGGCTGGCGGATCATGCGGACGCTGGGGCAGCGCGTGTTCTCGATGCAGCCCGAGAGCGGCTTCGCCGCGCAGGCGACGGCCGGAACCGTCATCTACGCCGCGACCCATCTCGGCTATCCGCTCTCGACGACGCACGTGATCTCGGGCGCCGTGATCGGCTCGGGCGCGACGCGGAGGCTGTCCGCGGTGCGCTGGGGCGTCGCCGGCTCGATCGTGACCGCCTGGATCCTCACCATCCCGGCCGCGGCGCTCGTCGCCGCCGCCTGCTACTGGCCGATCCAGGGCATCTTCTAGACAGGTCCCAGGGACTGTCCCTGGGACCCGTCCGGAACGACCAGTTAGCTGTGGATCCGCGTCAGGGTCTTCTCCGCCTTGACGAGCACGGGCTTCGGGATCCGCTGGAAGAGCAGCTTCGGACCGTACTTCTGGCCACCGGTGAGCGCCCAGAAGACGAACTTGCGGAGCTGTGGCGCCTTGTCGGTCTTCAGCGGCAGGACGATGTACGTGAACGTGCAGATCGGGTACGCCGTCTTCTGCGACCTCGGCGGGTTGACGATCGACAGCTCGTTGTTCGCCGGGACCTTCTTCACCGTCGCAGCCGCTGCCTGGATGCTGCGGAGACCGGGCAGCGTGTACTTGCCGGCTCGGTTCTGCATCGCGAAGAACTTGAAGTGGTTCTTCAGCGAGTACGCGACGTCGACGTAGATGATCCCGCCGTTCGTGCGCGACAGGACGCCCGCGACGCCGGACGAGCCGCGGCCGCCGACGCCGACCGGGAAGCTGACCTGCGTCCCCTTGCCGATCTTCGACTTGAACGCCGGCGACACCGCCGACAGGTACTCCGTGAAGTTGAAGGTCGTGCCGCTCGAGTCCGAGCGGAAGATCGGGGTGATCTTCTCCGACGGCAGGTCGACCTTCGGATTGAGCTTCTTGATCGCCGCGTCGTTCCACTGCGTGATCTGGCCCATGTAGATCCGCGCCAGCACGCTTCCGCTCATGTGCAGGTGCGTCGGCACGCCGTCGAGGTTGTACGCGATCGACGTCGCCGACAGCGCCCACGGGATCTGCACGCAGCCGTTGCACGCCTGGAACTGGTCCGGCGTCAGCGGCGCGTCGGTGGCTCCGAAGTCGACCGTGCGATTGCTGATCGCGGCGATCCCGCCGCCCGAGCCGATCGGGTTGTAGTTCACCCGCACGCCCGTCTTCGAGTCGTAGACCGGAGTCCAGGTCGAGACGAGCGGGAAGACGAACGAACTGCCTGCGCCGCTGAGCGAATCGGCGTTCCGCTTGCCGAGCGCCGACTCGGCCGGCGTTCCGGCCAAGCCGACGAACGCGATCGCGAGCACGGCAAGAAGAGATGTGCGTTTCAAGGTCAAGTGTGTTTCCCCCTTAGGGTCGATTCCCGCCTTCGTGGTACCGGAAGGACCCGGTCCTGAACGCCCTTTCGGGGTGAATTCACCACATCGACACCGCACTGCAACGGGTAAAAGCGAGGCGCCCCGAAGGACGCCTCGCGACAAGCGGAGAGTGCGGGGGCTAGGCGTGGATCTTCTTCAGCGTCTGCTCGGCACGCACGAGCACCGGCTTCGGGATCGGCTGGAAGAACAGCTTCGGGCCGTACTTCTGACCGCCGGTGAGCGCCCAGAAGACGAACTTCTTCAGGGCCGGCGCCTTGTCGGTCTTCATCGGCAGGAGCACGTAGCTGAAGGTGCAGATCGGGTACGCGAGCGGCTGCGACTTCGGCGGGTTCACGATCGACAGCTCGTTGTCGGACGGGATCTGCGAGGTCTTCGTGATCGTCGAGGCTGCGGCCTTGATCCCGCGCAAACCGGGCAGCTGGTACTTGCCCGCGCGGTTCTGCACGCGGAAGAAGTGGAAGTGGTTCGCGAGCGAGTAGGCGACGTCCGCGTACATGATCCCGCCCTGCGTCCGCGAGAGAACGCCCGAGACGCCCGACGAGCCGCGGCCGCCGACGCCGACGGGGAAGTTCACCTGCGTCCCCCGGCCGACCTTGCTCGCCCACTCGCTGCTCGACTTCGAGAGGAAGTCGGTGAAGTTGAACGAGGTGCCCGACGAGTCCGACCGGAAGATCGGCGTGATCTTGAGGTCCGGCAGGTTGACACCCGCGTTGATCTTCCGGATCGCCGCATCGTTCCAGTTCGTGACCTTCCCGAGATAGATGTCGGCGATCAGCTTGGGGGTGATCTTCAGGTGGGCGGGCGAGTTCGGCACGTTGTACGAGACCGCCGTCGCCGAGAGCACCCACGGGATCTGGACGCAGCCGTTGCAGGCGGTGAACTGATCCTGCGAGAGCGGTGCGTCGCTGGCGCCGAAGTCGACCGTGCGGTTCGTGATCGCCGCGATGCCGCCGCCGGAGCCGATCGGGTTGTACTCGACGTGGACGCCGGTGGCGGCCTCGTACTTCGGCAGCCACTGCGAGATGAGCGGGAACGGGAAGGTGGCACCCGCACCCTTGAGTGAGTCGGCGGTCTTACCGCCGGTCGCCGCCCCGCCGCTGCCCACGCTCACCGCCAGCGCGAGCGCCGCAGCGAGCGCGACGAAGAGACTTCTCTTCAACACGTTTCCTCCTCTGACCTGGTCATCGTTCGTGTCGGGGGCAGAGTCGCGTTCCTCGCGCTGAGCGTGGGCAAAGGGGCGGTAGCAGTTCGGTGACGAAGTGGTGAACGGCCTTCGCCGGTGCTCGATCCGCCCGTAGTGTCGCCCCGATGACTGCTCCTGCAGCCACTCCGTCGCGCCCGCTGCGGCTCTCGACGCGGAGCTTCGGCGACCGCCTCGGCGACCTCAGCCTCTACGGGCTGACGGCGGGCACCGCCTTCGGCGCCGTCGCGCTCGTCGTGCTCCTCGTCTACGAGCTCTTCGACCAGGCGTGGCCTGCGATCGAGAAGTTCGGGCTCGGCTTCGTCACGTCACACGCCTGGGACCCGGTCAAGACGAAGTTCGGGGCGCTCGACTTCATCTGGGGCACCGCCTACACATCCCTGCTCGCGGTTGTGCTGGCGGCGCCGCTCTCGATCGCGATCGCCCTCTTCCTCAGCGAGCTCGCGCCGCGCCTCGTGCGGGACGTGATCGGCGCGCTCGTCGAGATGCTGGCCGCGATCCCGAGCGTCGTCATCGGCCTCTGGGGCGTCTTCGTCCTCGGGCCGTTCCTGCACGACCACCTCGACTCGTTCCTCGACCGGACGCTCGGCTGGACGCCGTTCTTCTCCGGCGGCGTCCCCGCGACCGGCAACGGTCTGCTGACGGCGGTGATCGTGCTGACGATCATGATCATCCCGATCACCGCGTCGATCTCGCGCGAGCTCTTCCTCGCCGTACCGGACGAGCTCGAGGAGGGCGCGCTCGCGCTCGGCCTGACGCGCTGGGAGATGATCCGCGGCGTCGTCCTTCCGTACACGCGCGGCGGGCTCGTCGCCGCGGTGATCCTCGGGCTCGGCCGCGCGGTCGGCGAGGCGATCGCGGTCACGCAGGTGATCGGCGGGCTGCTCGGGATCCACGTCTCGCTCTTCCAGAGCGGCGACACGCTGGCGAGCAGGATCGCGGCGCAGTATCAAGGAGCGGCGACGAACATCCAGGTCGCCGCGCTCGTCTACCTGGCGTTGATCCTGCTCCTCATCTCGCTCGTGACGAACGTCGCCGCGCAGCTGATCGTCCGTCGCTTCGAGTTCCAGCGGACGGGTGGCGCGTGAGCAGAGCGGCGCGCGAGCGCTACTCCCTGCGGCCGACGGCGCAGTTGCGGCGGCGCAAGCTCGTCAACCACCTGATGGAGGCGATCGGAACGATCGCCGCGCTGGCGGCGGTCGCAGTGCTGGGGCTCGTCGTCTGGGCTGTCGCGAAGCGCGGCGCGGGCGCGCTGAACAGGGATTTCTTCACCGAGCTGCCGCCGACGTTCGGCGAGACGGGCGGCGGAATTGCGAACTCGATCGCGGGCTCGATCGTGATCGTGCTGGTGGCGACGGCGATGGCGCTTCCGATCGGAGTGCTCGTCGCGATCTACCTCAACGAGCTCGCCGCGCCACGTATCCGGCGCAGCATCGGCCTCGTGCTGGACGTCCTCAACGGGCTGCCGTCGATCGTGATCGGCATCTTCGTCTTCGGGCTGCTCGTGATCGGCCACGGTCAGGCGGCGTGGAAGGCGTCGTTCGCGCTCGCGATCATCATGCTCCCGCTCGTAGCGCGGGCGACACAGGAAGTGCTCGCGCTCGTTCCGGACGCGCTGCGCGAGGGAAGTCTCGCCCTCGGCGTCTCGCGCTGGCGAACGACGCTCGGCGTCGTCGTGCCGACGGCGCTCGGCGGGATCTTCACCGGCGCGACGCTCGCGGTCGCGCGCGCCGCCGGCGAGACGGCGCCGCTGCTCTTCGTCTCGTCCGTGACGACGAGCCAGGTGAGCTGGGACCCGAAGCAGGCGCTGCAGTCGATTCCCTTGACGATCTTCGAGTTCCTGGAATCCCCGAACCCCGAGGACCACGAGAAGGCGTGGGCCGCGGCGCTCGTGCTGATGACCTTCGTGCTCGTGCTGAGCCTGCTCTCGAAGGCGTTCCTGGCGCGAAGCCGGCGTAAGCTCGCACGGTGAGCGAGAAAGAGGAGGAGATGGCCCCAACCACCGATACGATCGTCCCCGTGGCGCCGATCGAGGTCGCTCAACGGGAGCAGTCCCGGCCGGCAGCCCAGCGCGAGGTCGTCTTCGACGTTCGCGACCTGAGCGTCTTCTACGGCAAGAGCCCGGCGGTCAAGGGCGTCAACCTCGAGATCTACCGGACGATGGTGACTGCGCTGATCGGCCCGTCCGGTTGCGGGAAGTCGACCTTCATCCGGTGTCTGAACCGGATGAACGACCTGATCGCCGGCGCGCGCGTGGACGGGAAGGTGCTCTACCACGGCCAGGATCTCTATGGGCAAGGCGTCGACCCCGTCTCGGTGCGGCGCTGGATCGGGATGGTCTTCCAGAAGCCGAACCCGTTCCCGAAGTCGATCTACGACAACGTCGCCTGGGGCCCGCGCGTGCTCGGGATGCGCAAGGGCCTCGACGACCGCGTCCAGCGCGCGCTCGAGCAGGCCGCGCTCTGGGACGAGGTCAAGAACCGGCTCAAGCGCAGCGCGCTCGCGCTCTCGGGCGGCCAGCAGCAGCGCCTCTGCATCGCCCGGGCCCTCGCCGTCGAGCCCGACGTCGTCCTCCTCGACGAGCCGGCCTCCGCACTCGACCCGATCGCCACGTCGGCGATCGAGGACCTGATCCACGACCTGAAGCGGGACTACACGATCGTGATCGTGACGCACAACATGCAGCAGGCTGCGCGCGTTGCAGATATGACGGCGTTCTTCTCCCTCGACGTGCACGAGGACGGCTCGCGCAACGGCATCCTCGTCGAGTACGACGAGACGCAGAAGATCTTCACGCAGCCGACCGACTCGCGAACAGAAGGGTACGTAACGGGACGCTTCGGATGAGCACGATGCGCATCACCTTCCAGGAGGAGCTCGACTCCGTCGAGGCGGCGATCCAGGAGGAGGGCGACTACGTCCTCCGCTCGCTGCGCAGCGTCCTGAACGCGCTCGCGCAGAACGACCTCGAGCTCGCGGACGAGGTGATCGCCTTCGACGACGAGATCGATCGCCACTACTTCGAGATCGAGAGCCGCATCCAGCTGCTGCTCGCCCGGCAGACGCCGGTTGCGATGGACCTGCGGCTCGTGCTCGCGATGCTGCACACGAACCTGCACCTCGAGCGGATGGGCGACTACTGCGTGACGATCGCCAAGCTGCTCAAGCTCGCAGGCCACATCGACCCGGATGCCGCGATGCTCGACGCGTTCGAGGAGATGGGATCACGCGCCGAGGAGATGATCCGCGTCGCTCTCGACTCGTTCGACCGGCGAGACGTCGACGGGGCGACTTCGCTCGTCGACCTCGACGAGCTCATCGATCGCGCGAATCGCCGCGCAGTCGAGCACGTGCTCGAGCTCGGTGGCGACCCAGAGTACCGGGAGTGGGGGCTGCGGATGATCATCGTGTCGCGCTGCCTCGAGCGGATCGGCGACCACGCCGTCGACATCGGCGAACAGACGGCGTACCTGGTGACGGGCGAGTTCCGCGAGTTCACGGACGCGTCGCATCAGGACGCGGGCCGCTAGGCGATCGCGGCGAGCCGGGGGCCGCCGACGAGCGCGCCGACCGCCGCCGCGTAGACGTTCCCTGCAGGCGCGTAGTCGAGCGTGAAGTCGACGGCGCCGTTCAGCTCGAGGACGACGTAGGCTCCCGGGCCGGTCGGCAGCAGGTCGACCCCGACGAGGTCGCCGCCGATCGTCTCCGCCGCGGCCAGCGCCAGCTCTTGCGCGACAGGCGGCGGATCGACCGGCCGTCGCGTCGCGCCGAGCGCGATGTTCGTCCGCCACTCGCCGGGTGGTGCGACGCGCTTGACCGCGCCGATCACGCGACCGCGCGCGACGAGGATGCGCAGGTCGTGTCCGAGCGGCGGGACGAGCTCCTGCGCGAGCGCGCCGCGGCGCGAGAACCACCCTCGCGTCGAAAGGTTGCTGACGGCGGACCGCCATGCGGCTTCGTCCGCGCAGAGCATGACGTCCGTCCCCCAGCTTCCGAAGCGCGGCTTGAGCACGAACGGGAACGGGAGCGGCGGCTCCCGCCGGCCTTCGTGGACGGACACCGTGAACGGATGCGGCAGGCCCGCGGACCTCAGCGCCGTCGCCGTGAGCCGCTTGTCGTGCGCGAGACACAGCGCGGACGACCCGTTGAAGACCGTGATCCCGCCGCCGGCGAGACGCTCGAGGTGCCAGAGGCCGTCCTCGACGCCGTCGACGGTCGCGCGGACGTCGAGCCGCCCCAGGGCGACGTCCCCGGGCCGGAGCACGTGCAGTGCCGCCAGCGGCGGCAACACGATCGCCTCGACTCCCGGCGGCGCCTCGGCCGCGAGTGCCAGGTTGGTCGGCGTTGCACGGTGAGCGACGATGCCGAGCCGCATCTGTGCTGCGCACTCTGGGCCCGCAGTGCGTGGACGTGGGCTTCAGACCGGTGAAGGGACGGTGAACGCCTGGACAGCCGATCCGACGCACGCAAAACGCTGGTGAAATAGCCGAGATGGAGTGGGAGCACCGCGATGCGACGCGCCGGACGCGCCTCGCGAACGAGCGCACCTACCTCGCGTGGTGGCGCACGGGGCTCACCGCGCTGGCCGTTGCCTTCGGCGCCGGCAAGCTCGTGCCCGAGGTGGCGGGCGGGACGCAGTGGCCCTACGAGATGATCGGCGTCGGGTTCGCCCTTCTCGGCGTCGTCTTCATCGGCTACGGCTTCGAGCGCCAGCGCCGCGTCGAGGCCGCGCTCCGCCGCGGCGACTACGCGCCCGTCGAGCCCGGCGTGGCGCTCGCGCTCACGCTCGCCGGCCTGCTTCTCGGCGCGGCGACGGTCGTCGTGCTGGTCGTGCAGTCCTGAACCGCGCGCGGTCACCGGACCGCCACGGCTCGCTCACCGTCCGGACACCCAACCCCGCCGCGATGCTCGTAGGATCGTCCATTGCTCGGAGGGGTCTACTCGAAAGGCAGCGTCTCGGTCATCTCCCGCAACTCGTCGTGGTTGGTGAGGTCGAGGCGCAGAGGAGTGAGCGAGACGTAGTCGTTCTGGAACGCCCAGAGATCGGTGCCTTCGCCCGGCGCGTCGATCGGCACGACGGTGAACCAGTACAGCTCGCGTCCCATCGGATCCTCGGCGCCGACGATCTGTCCGTCGTAGCGGTCGACCGCCTGCGTCGTCCACCGCATGCCCTTCGGGTCGAGCGGAAAGTTGACGTTGACGAGCATGGGGTTTTCGCGCCCGAGCAGGACCTCGAGCGCGCGCTCGACCCACGGCTCGAGCGAGGAGAAGTCGCTCGTCTCGTCGTTGATCGGGGCGCTCAACGCGATTCCGCGGATTCCGAGCAACACGCCCTGCTTCGCGGCGGCAAGCGTGCCGGAATGCCACGTCGCGTTGCCGAGGTTCGGTCCGAGGTTGATGCCGGACAGCACCACGTCGACGTGATCCCAGTGGTAGGCGCCGAGCGCGACGCAGTCGGCGGGAGTCCCGTTCACGCGGTATGCCTCGATGTCGTCGAAGATCTTCGTCCGGCGGTAGCGAACCGGTCGCGACGCCGTGATCGCGTGGCTCGCGGAGGACTGCTCCACGTCCGGCGCGACGACGCGGACGTCGCCGAAGCGGCGCGCGATGCGGGCGAGCGCGCCGATTCCCGGGCTGTAGATGCCGTCGTCGTTGGCGATCAGGATCCGCATGCGTCTTCCGTTCCACGTTTCGCGAGGTCTAGTCCTTGCGGGTGACCCTCGTACACAACCCGACTGCCGGCGACGAGGACCACGGCGCGGACGAGCTCGTGGCGTTGGTGCGACGCGAGGGCCACGACGTCGGCTACGCGTCGAGTCACGACCGCGCGTGGAAGGACGCAGTTGCGGCCGCGGGCGACCTCGTGGTGGCGGCGGGCGGCGACGGCACCGTCGGGGAGGTCTTCAAGCGGCTTGCCGGCTCCCCGACCGTGGTGACGGTGCTCCCGCTGGGAACTGCGAACAACATCGCGCGCACGCTGGGGCTTGCAGCGGGAGAGCCGCAGGAGCTGATACGTCGTTGGGGAGAGGCGGTGCTGCTCTCGTACGACCTCGGCGAGATCGCCGGACCGTCGCTCTCGGAGCGTTTCGTCGAGAGCGCGGGCGGTGGTGCCTTCGCCGACGTCCTCGAGCGTGCGCCTGACGATTCGGTCGACGCGGACAGCAAGTTCGAGAGCGGTCTCCGGACGCTGCGCGACGTGCTCGCAGCGGCTCG
>Ga0081539_10007292_pt1 | contig 10150 bp, 7 predicted proteins | sample TabmetS4T2R2_FD_71023 | JGI IMG/M metagenome (GOLD analysis project Ga0081539, IMG submission 71023) | Tabebuia heterophylla rhizosphere microbial communities from the University of Puerto Rico - S4T2R2 | ecosystem: Host-associated > Plants > Roots > Rhizosphere ... | reverse complement strand
CGAGGCGAGCGGGGTCGTGTGGGTCTGGTTGGTGGTGTAGGTCGCGTGGGTCTGGTGGAACGGGTGCTTCTATGAAAAAGCTGCTGTCGTTTTGCTTCCTGGTGGCGTGGCCGCTGGCCGCGCTTGCCCAATCGGTGGGATCGCTCCGAATCACCGTCGTCGATCCTAGCGGCGCGGTCATCGTGGGCGCGCAGGTCGAGGTCCGGCCGGCGACGGCGGCAGAGGCGACAGCCGCGTCGACGAAGAGCGGTGGCCGCGGCGAAGCGGACTTCAACCTGCTGGAGCCTGGTCGATACACGATTCGCGTCGAGTCGCCAGGGTTCGAGCCGTACGAGGCGCGCGACGTGCGCGTCCGCCTGTTCGTCGACAAGAGCGACGCCGGTGTCGCAGGCGGTGTCGCAGGCGGGGACAAAAATAGCTCCCGTCCCTATTTTTCGTCCGGGGACAAAAATAGGGACGGGAGCTATTTTTCGTCCGGGACGGCCCCGGTCGCGGAAGCGACGATCGACGTCATCCCGCCGCGCGACGCGCGGTCGGCGACGTTGATCGCGAAGCTTCCCGGTGAAGGCTCGCACTCCGTCACGGCGACGATCGCGCCCGACGGTTTGCCCGCCGACGACGCGCGGACGATCGCGCTGCGCGCGGTCGATCGGCTGAGCGTGCTACTGGTCGACGGAGAACCCGCGCGCGAGCCGCGCGACGCCGAAACGTTCTTCCTCAAGAACGCGCTGACTCCGAACGACTCGGAGGACGCGTTCGTCCGCGCGAAGGTGATTCAGCCGTCGGACCTCGCGGCGCAGAACCTCGACGACTTCGCGGCCGTCGTGCTCGCGAACGTCTCGGACCTGGCGCCGAGCGTGACCGACACGATCATCGCCTACGTCCAGCGCGGCGGCGGGCTGATCGTCTTCCCGGGCGAGCTCGTCAACCGCTCGTTCTACAACGACGAACTTTTCGCCAACCGCAAGTTCCTGCCCGCGCGCTTCGGACAACCGCGCGGCGACGCTCGCGCCGACAAGCCGATGCTCGCGCTTCAGGACAAGAACTTCGACCACCCGATCGCGACGCTCTGGAACGACCCCGCCTCCGGCTCGCCCGGCGGCGCGAGCTTCTACCGCGTCATGCCGCTCGAAAGCGCCGAGACGCGCGACGCATCGAGCACACAGCCGAAGACGCAGCACAACTCGACCGGTCCCGGCGAGCCGCGCGTCGTGCTGCGATTCAACGACCGATCACCTGCGGTGATGGAACGATCGTTCGGCCAGGGCCGCGTCGTGATGTTCGCGAGCACCGCCGACACCGCGTGGAACGACCTGGCGGTGAAGCCCGCGGTGTACGTGCCGCTGCTCTATCGCACGCTGGGCGCAATCGTCGGCCGGCAAGACGAATCGATGAACCTGCTGGCCGGCGAGAAGCTCGTGCTGCACCCGCCGGCCGACCTGCTGGGTCGCGACGCGGTCGTGACCGAGCCGCGCGGGTCGCGCGACGGCGACGATCCCGCGACGAAGCCGCAGCAGCACACGCTACGCGTCGAGCAAGTCGATCGAGAGCCGACGCTCCAGTTCGACGGCACCGACACGGCTGGCGCCTACGCGTTGCGCCTCGGCGACCTTCCGCCCGTCGCGTTCGCGGTACAGCAGGACCCGATCGAGTCGGATCCCGCGCCCGCAGATGCGGATCAGTTGAAGTTGCTGGCCAGCGTTGCGGACGTGATCGAACCGAACGGCGCGGCGCAGCCGCTGAAAACGATGATCGAACAGAAACGCATCGGCACGGAAATCTGGCAACCGCTGGCGTACGCGGTGCTCGCGCTGGCGGCGTGCGAGATGTTGATGGCGCATTGGTTCAGCAAACCAAAGTAGGGTGTGCTTCAGCACACCGCTTTAGCTCGATGGTGTGCTAAAGCACACCCTACGCAGAGCGCGCGATGTCCTGGCCACGGATCATCCTCGGTCCCGACTTTCCGATCGAATCGATCGGCCGCGTCGCGCGCCTGGTCGTTAAGAACCCGCACGCGCTCGGCTGGGTCGCCGGCGCCGCGATTGCGGTGACCTTCATCAGCCTGTTGCTCTACCGCGCGGATCGGGCCGCGCATCCGAAACCGATCCGCCGTTATCTCGCGGCGGTGTTGCGCGTCGCGTTCTTCATGCTCCTGTTGACGATGATCCTGCGGCCCGCGCTGCGGTTCGACCTCGAAGGGGCGATGCGCCGCGGGCTGATCGTCCTGTTCGACGACAGCGCCAGCATGAAGATCGCCGACCCTCGCCCGGCCGACGCCGACAAGCGCCGCGTCGCGATCGTGACCGGCGCGGTCGATCCGACGATCGGATTGGACGGTCCCGCGACTCAACCGACTTCCGATCCAATCGCGCGGCTCGACTTGGTCAAAGCCGCGTTTCACAACGAGAAGCTCGCCCTCGTTCGCAAGCTCTCGGCCGAGTACGACCTTCGACCGGCGGCGTTCGCACAGGCGCTAGGGACGTTGCCGCCCGTCGCGTCGCAGGACGCGCTCACCGGCGGCGGCCGCGTGACGGCGCTGGGCGACGCGCTGCGCGAGTCGCTGGCGCGCACGCGTGGCCAACCGCTGGCGGGCGTCATCCTCGTGACCGACGGCGCGAGCAACGCCGGCAGCGACCCGCTCGTCGTCGCCGCCGACGTCGCGCGCGAGCAGAACGTGCCGCTGTACGTGTGGGGCGTGGGGACGACGGCGCCGAAGGACGTCATCGTCACCAGCATCTTCGCGCAGGACGTCGCGTTCGTGGACGACACGGTCAACGTCGCCGCCCGCGTCCGCGCCACGGGCATGAGCGGACGAACCGCCAAGCTCGTCGTGCAACTCGGCCAGCAGACCGTCGCGTCGCAGGACGTGACGTTCAGCAACATCGACGGCGCCGAGCAGGTGGTGAACCTCACGTTCACGCCGAAGCGAGCGGGCGACTACAAGCTCACCGCGTCGATCGCGCCGTCCGGCGACGAGGTGGTGAAGGACAACAACGCGCAGGCGCAGCCGATCCGCGTGGTCGATCAGAAGGTGAAGGTGCTGCTGGTCGAGCGCTCGCCGCGGTGGGAGTTCAAGTACCTCCAGGCGCTGCTGCTGCGCGACCGGCGCGTGGACGTGAAGTGCGTGCTCACCGAGGCCGACCCGGCGGTCGCAGCGGCGCCGGGATCTCCATACCTCGCGCGCTTCCCGGCCAGCCGCGAAGAGCTGTTCGGCTACGACCTGATCGTGCTCGGCGACGTCGACCCGCGCAGCTTCGCGGCCGGCCAACTCGAGGCGATCAACGAGTTCGTCGCGAAGCTCGGCGGCGGGTTCCTGATGATCGCGGGGCACAACTTCGCGCCGGCCGCGTACCGTGGGACGGCGATCGACAAGCTCCTGCCGGTGGAGTTGGAGGGTTCAGGGTTCAGGGTTCAGGGTTCGGACGAGAGCGAGGGCGACAGCAGCGATCGGCCGATCCGCTTCGAGTTGACGGCGGCGGGGAAGCGCGAGCCGGCGATGCGCCTGGCCGACACCGAAGTCGAGAACGAGCTGGCGTGGACCCGGCTGCCGCCGCTGTTCTGGGTTGCGCCGGGGATCATGCGTGCGAAGCCCGCGGCGGAGGTGTTCCTGGCGCGCGCGGATGCGCCGCGCGGATCGATTTCTCCGTCGTCCGCGCGCGACGGCAAGCCGCCGATCATCGCGCTCCAGCAATACGGGCTCGGCCAGTCCTGCTTCGTCGGCACCGACAACACCTGGCGCTGGCGGCGAAACGTCGGCGACCGCCACCACGCGACGCTGTGGGGCCAACTCGTGCAGCGGCTGTCGCTCGCGCACCTGCTGGGCGAGTCGAAACGCACGCAGCTCCGCACCGACCAGCGAACCTACACTTTCGGCCAGCGCGTCACGGTCTTTGGCCGGTTGTTCAACGAGCGGTACGAGCCGGTGACCGACGCGGTTGTCTCCGGAACCTACTGGCCGCGCGGTGGTGATACTGGGGGTGCGGGTAGTACCCGTCGGCCGATCCAGCTCCGCGCCGTTCCCGACCAGCCGGGCCTGTACCGCGGCGAGTTCCCTTCGCCCGACGTCGCCGGCGATTTTGCGCTGGCGCTCGACCGCGATCCCAAGTCCGTCGTCGAGTTCGCCGTGACCGACCCGAAGATCGAGCTGGCCGAAACCGCGATGAACGAGCCGCTGCTCAAGCAACTCGCCACGACGACCGGCGGCGCGTTCTTCCGCGAGGAGGATTTGTACAAGCTGCCGGACGCGATCCGCTTGAAGACCGAGCGCATCCGCTCGACGTTGGACGTGGAGATCTGGAACACGCCGGCGTGGTTCGCGGCGATGATGCTGGTGCTGGCTTGCGAATGGGTGTTGAGGAAGATGATGCAAATGAAATGAACTCCCTCTCCCTGGCAGGGAGAGGGTTGGGGTGAGGGTCGAAGCGTGGATCTTCAGAACACTACAAGCTTGGAATGAAACGCCTCCACCCCGATCTTTTGGCTCTCGCCCGCAGGATGCGCCACGAAGCCGTGCCCGCGGAGCAGAAGCTCTGGCAGTTCGTGCGGAACCGCCAGCTCTTCGAGCTCAAGTTTCGACGGCAAGTTCCGATCGGCTCGTACATCGCGGACTTCTCCTGCGCGTCTGCTGGCGTCATCGTCGAACTGGATGGGGAGTCTCACATCGGTCGTGAGCGGTACGATGATCTAAGGACCGAATGGCTTGAAGGGCGGTGTTATCGTGTCATTCGCTTTGGAAACAGGGACGTCTACGACAACATCGAAGGCGTGCTAGTCGCGATCGCCGAGGCGTGCGGGATATCCGACGCCGACGGATGTAGTCTCTAGAAGAACCGATAGTGTCCTGGTGAACGAACGCTTCGACCCTCACCCCAGCCCTCTCCCTGCCAGGGAGAGGGGGCAACGATGACCGACCTCATCCGCTCCAAACTCGACGCCACCCGCCGACGACACGTCGCGTTCGCGACCGGCAGCGGCGCGGCGATGGCGGCGTGCGCGTTCGCGGGGGTGCTGGGCGCGACGATGTTTCTCGACTGGTGGATCGAGTTGCCGACATCGGTGCGCGCGACGCTGCTCGCGATCAACCTCGCGATCGTCGCTTACCTGCTCGTGCGGTACGTGATCGTCCCGGCCTGGGCCGCGCCGGACGACGATCAGGTGGCGCTGTGGGTCGAGGCGCATGCGCCGCAGCTCAACAGCCGCCTGATCGCGGCCGTGCAGCTCGCCAGGCCCGGGGCGTTGGCGGCGGACGGCGCGATCGGTCTCGTGCGCGAGACGGTCAAGCAAGCGCATCACCTGGCGCGATCGATCGATTTCACCGCCGTCGTGCGACCGGACCGCCTGCGGCGCTGGACGGTCATCCTGGCGCTCTCGTTCATCACCGCGGTCTCGTCGATGGTCATCGGCGGGCGCAGCTTCTTCGCGCTGCTCGGCCGCGCGCTGCTCGTCTCGGACGTCGAAGTGCCGCGGCGCACCCGCGTCGAACTCCTGACGAAGGATCGGACCATCCTCCCGCGCGGCGAGCCGGTGACGCTCCGCGTTCGCGCAATCGGCGTCATCCCGGCCGACGGTTGGCTCGACGCGACTTTTCTCAACCCCGGCGGCTCGACCCGCCAGCGCTACGCGCTCTTGCCCGACGCCGGCAAGCCGGACGAGTTCTCGATCACGATCGACAACGTGCAGACCTCCTTCGACTACGTCGTACGCCTGAACGACGGCCACAGCGCGCAGGCGCACGTCGAGGCCGTCGATCGGCCGACGGCAACGCGGGTGCAATGCGTGCAGACCTACCCGCCGTACACGAAGCTGCCAGAGCAACCGCGGTCGCCGGGCGACCTCACGCTCGTTGCGGGGAGTCGGCTGACCGTGCGCGTGACGACGAACAAGCCGGTGCGGCGCGAGCCGGCGGTCGCCGTGCCGGGCGAGCCGCCGGTGAACCGGATTCATCTGGTCGGCACGAACGGCGCCGAGCGCGACGTGCCGCTCGTCCCCGAATCGTCGTCGTCAGGCGATCGGACGCACTTGGTTACGCTCGACGCGCAAGGCAACGCGCCCGCGTTCGCGGTGCCGAACGGGTCGACCGGGTTCAGCATCCACCTGACCGACGAAAACGGCTTCACGACGAAGGACCCGGCCGTCTACCGCATCGACGTCGTGCCGGACAAGCCGCCGGTCGTGCGCGTGACGTCGCCGGCGCGCAAGGAAGACCTCGTCACGCGCCGCGCGACGATCGACGTCGGCATCGACGCGAGCGACGACTTCGGCGTCGCGAAGCTGGCGCTGGCGTACAAGGTCGTCGCGACGTTCGAGGAGGGCGAGCCCGGCGGACCGAACGCCCCCGGCGATCAGCAGGCCGATGCCAGCGGCGCGATGACGACCACGACGATCGTCGAACGCTACGGACAGATTCCGCTCGATGTTCCACTGGCGACTGCGCGGGCGTTCAAGATGACCTGGCCGCTACGGATCGCGCGGCTCACGCCGCCGGTCATCGAGGGGCAAACCGTCGAGTGGTGGGTCGAGGCCGAGGACGCCAACGACCTGACCGGCCCGGGCAAGGCGGCCAGCGAGCATTACGTAATGAAGGTCGTCACCGACGCGGAGAAGCGCGCCGACCTGCTCTCGCGACTCGGCGACTACCTCGGCCAGATCAACGAGCTCAGCGAGTCCCAGCGCGAGGCGAGCGACCAGCTCGGCAACGTGCTGCGACCGACGACCGCCCCGTCAACCGAACCCTGACCCTCTCCCCGTTTCGCGGCGGCCGGCACGGCCGCTCGTCCGCGCTCCCCATCTCAGGGACACGAAGGTCACGAAGGGACGAAGGGACGAAGGAAGCACGAAGGCATGCGATGGTCTTCGTTTACCTTCGTGTCCGCTTCGTCCCTTCGTGGCCTTCGTGTCTCTGCATCGGTTTCCCATCGCGCGTACAATCGGCGCCGCCTGCGTGCTCGACACCTTCCGACCATTCTCAACGTCTCACGCGATCGTGCTCCTCGTCTTCGCCGCGTGCTGTGTCGCTATGGTCGCGCACGGGCGCGCGAGGCGCGGCACGGAGGCGCTGCGCCGACACGAGCGCGCGTTCGCGTGGATCAACCTCGCGGCCTGGATCCTCGTGCAGCTCTGGTCGCTCCACCCGCGGAACTTCAAGGCCGCCAGCGCGCTCCCGCTGCACGTGTGCGACCTCGCGTCGCCGCTGGCGACGGTCGCGATCCTGCGGCCCGATTGGCGCGTCGCGCGAACCGTCCTGTTCTACTGGGGCCTGGGCCTGTGCACGCAGGCGTTCCTCACGCCCGACCTGAAGGAAGGCATGGCCCACGTCGCGTTCTGGGCGTTCTGGCTCCCGCACGCGGGAATCGTCGGATCGGCGGTCTACGACCTCGCCGCCCGCGACTACCGGCCGGGTTGGAGCGACCTGCGCGACGCGACGATCGTCACGCTGAGCTACGCGGTGGTTGTATTTACGATCGACGCAATGTTCGGATGCAACTACGGCTACCTCGGCCGCTCGGGCCCGGACACGCCGTCGGCGCTAGACTTCCTCGGCCCCTGGCCCGCGCGCGTAGGCGTGATGATCGCGATCGGACAGGCGCTGTTCATCCTCATGACGCTGCCGTTCCGGCCGTGGAAGCGGCTGCGCGAATCGCACGACCACAGTGGCGAGGGCGTCTCGCCCTCGCACCAGCGGCTATAGCCGCACGCGCGAGGGCGAGACGCCCTCGCCACCGAAAGAAGTCCTTCACTGCGCTGCGACCGTGACGAGGACCGGATCGGCCAAGACAACGGCCGGCCCACCCTCGTCGACGCGCAGTTCCAACTTCTTCGTGCCCTTCAAGCTGACGGCGACCGGCACGGGGTCGTCCACGCTCGTGAGCGGTTCGCTGCGGAACCGCTCGACCCCGTCCACCAGCAGAACCACGCGCGCCGGGCGTGCCGGCGCGATCGCGAGCGGCACGCCGACGCGGGCGATGAAGCTCTCGTACTTGCCGTCGAGGTCGATCGCGATCGGCGAGCCGGCGCGGACCGCAACCGCGTGCGCCGGCGTCAACCCGAATAGCGGCACCGGTCCGGCGGCGGCCGCACTCGCGACGCCTTTCACCGTCTCCAGCGGCACCAGCCGCTCGCCGCCGGCGCGGATCTCGATCACGTCTTTGATCGGCGCGCTGACCGCGCCGAACGAGGAGTCATCGATGCTCGCGCGGCCGCGCTCCGTCGTGATCGCGTCGCCGGCCAGTACCGAGCCGTCGGCCAGCGTCATCACCAGCCGCGCCGACTCGTCTGGACGGCGCGCCGGGCGCAGGATCACCGCCAGCGCCCGCGTGCCGCACTCGAACGACTGCGGACCGAACAGGATCGAGTTGAGCTTCACCTTGCCGTTGTCGACGTTGACCAACTCTCCCTCGGCAAAGTCGCCGCCGTCAAGGATCACTCCGCTCTTTCCCGCCGGCGCCGCGACGAGCAGCTCATCCGGCAGCGGCGCCAGCACGATCCGCGCCACGCGATCCGCGCGCAGCGTCGCCTCGCCGCCGCCGACCGTGTCGGACTTCGTGACGCGGACCGTTTGCTTGTCCACCTTGAGGAAGTTCTCGACGGCGATCGCGGTGCCGTCGGCCGTGACGATGCCGCGCGCCAGCAGGATCTCGTGCGACCGCGACGCTTCGGTCGATTTTGAGCTGACCGGCTCGAACGTCGCGCGCAGCAGTTTGTCTAACTCCACCCGCACGCCGACGCCGTTCTTCTGGACCACGCCCAGCGCCGTGCGCGTGTCGAACTTCACCTCGCCTTCAAAGCTGCGGCCGTCGAGCGTGGTGACCGTCCCGGCAAAGGCAGTTTGAGCCACGGATGAACACAGATGAACACAGATCAGAAAATGCAAAGAGAACCACAGGCTTCGCGGACTCCATAGATTGCGAGCCATCATCTGAAATCTGTGGCGCAATTTGCTGCTGCCTTTATCCGTGTTCATCCGTGTTCATCTGTGGCTGAATTCATCTCTGATACAGCGGCAGGTATCCGTACGGCACCGCCAGGATCGTCGTGTACACCGCGGTCGCGTAGACGTCGTTGACGCCGCGGCCGCCCTCGTCGAGGGGGCGCCAGTAGCAGACCTCGCCCTGGCGCCTGACGTTGGCGAGCAGCGTCGGCTTCACCCGGCCGTACCAGTCGCGCCAGGTGTCGCCGCCGATCATGTATTGCGCGGGGGCGGCGTAGAAGTTGCCGTAGGTGATCCAGTCGGTCGGCTCCTTCATGAAGCGGTCGAAGAGGAACGCGCTGCCCTGCTTCACGAGCGGGTCGTCGTACAGCCCGCACACCTGGAGCGAGTAGATCGCCGCCGCCGTGCGCGCGAAGCCCGCGCGGCGGTCGCGCGGCATGTAGCGGAAGCCGCCGGCGCGCTCGTCGAAGCAGCTCTTCACGTAACGGACCGCGCGGTCGATCGTCTCCTGCGGCACGTCCAGGCCGCTGTTCTTCGCCGCGCGCAGCGCCACGACCTGCAACACCGTCACCGAGATGTCCGCGTCCGCGACGCGCGGCTGGTAGCGCCAGCCGCCCTCGGCGTTCTGGCAACTGACGATCAGCGTGACCGCGCGCTGGAGCCGCGGGCGAATGCTCGCGTCGCGCGTTTGGCCGTAAATCTCGGCGAGCGCGATCGTCGCGATGCCGTGGCCGTACATGTTGCTCTCGCCCTTGTCGTAGGCGATGTAGCCGTCGTTGCGGCAGCAGCTCAGCAGGAACTCGGTGCCGCGCGCGACCGTCTTGCCGAACTCGCCCTCGTTCGGGAGGTTGCCGGTCGAGAGGTAGCAGAGCAACACGTACGACGTGATCGCGGCGTGGTGCGAGTTGTTGTAGTTCCAGTACCCGAGCGGCGCCTGCTTGGCGGCGAGGTAACGGAGCGAGCCTTTGATGACGGCCTCGGTGGGGGCGTCGACGACGACGTCGGGCGCGGCGGGGGGTTCGGTCGCGCGGACGAGCACCGCGAACAACGAGAGCATCACGACGATCGCCGCCGCGAATGACGAATGACGAAACCAGAATGACGAATCAAATCCGAATGACGAATGACAAATGAGCCGCCACAAGAGTGGCCCGGGCGTCTCGCCCACGCACAAGCGGCTATAACCGCAAACGCGAGGGCGGGACGCCCGCGCCACTGATGACG
>Ga0081539_10007291_pt1 | contig 10151 bp, 9 predicted proteins | sample TabmetS4T2R2_FD_71023 | JGI IMG/M metagenome (GOLD analysis project Ga0081539, IMG submission 71023) | Tabebuia heterophylla rhizosphere microbial communities from the University of Puerto Rico - S4T2R2 | ecosystem: Host-associated > Plants > Roots > Rhizosphere ... | reverse complement strand
CGCCCTTGCCGGTGAAGGGTTCGAGCGCTTCCGGGCGCATCAGGTCTTCGAGTGGATCTACAAACGCGGCGTCACCGACGTCGACGCGATGACCAACCTGCCGCGCGACCTTCGCGCGGCCCTGCGCGACCGGTTCTCGCTCCCGACCCCTATCCTTATTCATAGAGAAGCATCGAGCGACGGCACGGAAAAGTTCCTGCTCGAGCTCAGCGACGGCGCCCGCATCGAGTCGGTCTTCATCCCCGACACGCCGGCGATGACGTTCTGTGTCTCGACACAGGTCGGCTGCGCCATGGCGTGCGCGTTCTGCCTGACCGGAAAGATGGGCCTGGTCCGCAATCTCACCGCGGGTGAAATCGTCAGCCAGGTCCGCGTCCTCGCCGACGCCCTGCACCTGCGCGACGCCGCCTTCAACATTGTCCTGATGGGGATGGGCGAGCCGCTCCACAACTACGACGAGACGATGAAGGCGCTGCGGATTTTGTGCGACGCGCACGGCTTCGGCATGTCACCGCGCCGCATCACGCTGTCGACCGTCGGTCTGCTACCGCAGTTGGAGAAGCTCGCGCGCGAGCCGATCATGCCGAACCTGGCGATCTCGCTGCACGCGCCGACCGACGAGCAGCGCGGCGCGCTCGTCCCGCTCAACAAGAAGTGGGGCGTCGACGAGATCATCGCGGCCTGCAAACGGTTTCCGCTGAAGAAACGCAGCCGCATCACGTTCGAGTACGTGCTGCTCGCCGGCGTCAACGATCGCCCGGAGGACGCGCGGCGGCTCGCCAAGCGGCTGCAAGGCGTCAAAGCCAAGGTCAACCTCATTCCGCTCAACGCCGCTGCCGGCATCCCGTTCGAGCGGCCGTCGGACGACGCGGTCGATCGCTTCGCCCGCGTGCTCGCCGAACGTGACGTCATCGTCTCGGTCCGCAAGAGCCGAGGCCGCGATATCAGGGCCGCGTGCGGCCAGTTGATTGTGGAGGGTAAGAAGAAGTCAGCCGGCCAACGCCTGGCTTCAGTTGCCTTTCGATGAAATGAGGGCTAGCTCTCTGCCCACTGCGCTTGGAGCCTAGCAAGAAGCTCACTTGCTGCTTCTCTTCCCAGCTGACTGGGATCATCTGCAGATCGAGGAGCGCCGCCAACTCGCTTTGGAAAATACCGCGCCAAGAACTCTTCAAGTGTCGCGACAGGTGCCCTATCAACAGTCTTAGTGAGTTCAGGCATTGGTCTCGGTCTCTCGAAGATAGTTTGCCACAAAAGTCGGATTCAGTTCTGCTTTGAAGTAGTGCTTCCGTTTTATCCAGACAAAACCGTCGCCCTTAGAGATCACAGCGACGTCGATTGGCCACCGACCGTTTCTGCCGAGCCGGAGAGACGCTGCTCGAAGGAAGTGAGATTGACCAGGGCTTCAGCCATCTCGGCGAGTTCTTGCTTCGGCAACACCTGAATCGTGTCCACCTTCGCCGCCACGTGTTTCTCGCGACTATAAACTTCTCTGGCCCGATGCAGGTCTTCCAACAAAGCCTTTCCGGCGCTCTCGATTCGGACAGCGATGTCAGTCTTGACCGAGTCCGTGATGCCGTCAATGCCTTCGGTCAAGCCGGCATGATACTCACCGAAGACTTTCTGCAGGTACGAATCCAGGAACGAACCGTAGTCTGGGTGGATGCCCTGTAAGAACGCATCAACCATTTTTCGCTGCGCAAGGGGAACAATCATCGCGCCGCGCTCGGCGACGCTGCGGGTACTCCGTCTGAATTTCAGGCGGTCGCCAACCACGAACTCGATCAAGAGTTCGTCAATCGCCGGAAAGACCTCCTCCTCACCAAATCCGGCCAACACGATTCCTGTCGACGATAGGAAGCGATTACGTGTGAATGTCATTACGATGGCACGCCACAGCATGTCAAGAGCTGACGCCGGCAGTGATAGTTGGCCCAGAACGTCCTTCGTCACTTCCTCAATCAGTGGACCATATCGCTGCAGCAGCTTTGCCTCGTCGGCCTCGGCGAAGCAGTCAAGCCGTGGATGGTTGCTCCATGCAACAAAAAGCGCGTCTATAACATCCTCTCCCGCAGCGACCGTCTCCTCGTCAGAAATCGTCTCACCGCTTTCGATCTTTTCCTTCGCCATGGCGATTACCGCCTCGGCGACCGCATCGGACAACATTCGAGACTGATACTGATCTACATGGTCCTGCATCGAGCTCGGAAACAAGATGCGATTTGATTCAAGGAATTCCACGAACGCATCACTGTAGTCGATGAGCCTCTTACACCTTTTCGTCCCTAACGCCTTTCGAAACAGCTTGATTGAGGACTCCCAAGGCACTCCCATCAGCTCGGCGCCGCCGTATACCATGATACCGACGGGTTCGTACTTGGATACGGCAAAGAGCTTGTTCACAGTTTGATAGATGTTTAGTTTGTCGCCGCGGATGGTGACGGCACTGTCAGATGCGAGTGCAACCGCCGATCGATTCAGAATTGCGACTTGAGCAGTCATCGGCTGCTGAGTACGCAGATTCTACCAAACTGACTAGTCGACCGGCATCAAACCGCTCATGTTTCACACGAGCTGACCGCGGTCGCGGCCGTCGACGCGAACACGAACCCACGTGTTGCGCGGCAAGCCAGGCGGGATGCGCAGCTTCAAATAGTTGTCGGTCACCGCGAGCGAGCCGTCTTCGATCGTCAGCGCGGGGCGCGTGGTGCCGGTTTGCGAGCGCCACAACCGGTCGGTCAGCCGCTGACCGATGTCCCGGACGCGCCGCGACCGATCGCGGATCACCGCGCCGTGGACCTTCCCGCCCATCGCCGCGGCCACTGTGCCGGGCCGATCCGAGTAGGGAAAGACGTGGAGATGCGTGAGCGGCGATGCGTCCAGATACTCGGCGAGAGCGTCCGCATCGCTGTCGTCTTCGCCGGGAAAACCGACGATGACGTCCGAGCCGATGGAGGCGTGCGGCAGCCGCGTCCGGATGTCGTCGACAATCGCCGCGTACTGCTCGAGGGTGTAGGGCCGGCGCATCGCGGCGAGTACGCGATTGCTGGCGTGCTGCAACGGCAGATGGAAATGCGGCGCGAACCGATCGGACGCCGCGACGAGGTCGACGAGATCGCGCGTGCAGTCCATCGGCTCGAGCGAGGAAATGCGGAACAACACGTCCCGTCCGTAGTGTCCGGCTTTAGCCGGACCCACGTCGAGGGCTCGAAGGAGGTCGGCCAGCGACAGGGCCGGCGATAAATCGCGTCCATACGATCCCAGGTGGACGCCGGTGAGCGCGATCTCCTTGAATCCAGCTGCGCAAACGCGTTCGACTTCGCGGAGGAGCTCCGCGAGCGGTACGCTCCGCGACTGGCCACGCGTCGACGGGATGATGCAGTACGAGCACGGCTCGTCGCAGCCGGTCTGAACACGCAGCGTGAACGCGGTGCGCCCGGCCACGCCAGGCTCGATCGCAGCGCCGCAGGGTCCATCGAATGACGGAATGTCCGGCTGAAGCCGGACACCACGTACGAGTGACAGGAGCCGCGGCTTGTCGTCGTTGGCGACGACCTGCACGACGTTGGGAAGCGCCGCGACCTCGTCGGGGCAACGCGTCGCATAGCAGCCGGTCACGACGATGCGTGCGGACGGATTGTCGCGGGCCACGCGGCGGATCGTCTGCCGGGCGCCCTGATCGGCGGTTGCCGTCACCGAACAGGTGTTGACCACCACGAGGTCCGCGCGATCGCTCGACACCGGTTGCGCCCCGGCCGCGAGCAGCTCCTCCTCGAGGCCGAGCGAATCCGCCTGGTTGACGCGGCATCCGAACGTGACGACTGCGTATTTCATCGAGCCAGGGCTTTGCGGCCGATGTCGTGCCGGTACTGCATGCCGTCGAAGGTGATCTGCAAGGCGGCCGCATACGCGCGCACGATCGACTCCGAATACTCGGCGCCGCGCCCGACGACGGTCAGCACCCGGCCTCCGGCGGTGACGAGGTTGCCGCCCTCGAGCGCCGTGCCGGCGTGATAGACCGTCGCGCGCGGCACCGCTTCCGCCCCGGCAATGCCGGCAATCGGCCGGCCGGACTCCGACGAATCCGGGTATCCGCGAGAGGCGAGGACAATGCTGGTCGCGGTCTCGCGGGCCAGCCGCACCTGCGATTGCGCGATCCGCCCGGCGGCCGCCGCCGCGAGCAGCGGCGCGAGCGGTTCGTCGATGAGCGGCAGAACGACCTGCGCCTCGGGATCGCCGAGTCGAACGTTGAACTCGATGACCTTCGGACCGTCGGACGTCAGCATCAGGCCGGCGTAGAGAAATCCGCGAAACGGCCATCCGTCCGCGGCCATCCCGGCGACGACGGGCTCGACGATCTCGCGCATGATGCGGGCCGCGAGACGATCGTCGACGAGCGGACTCGGCGCAAACGCCCCCATGCCGCCGGTATTCGGTCCGCGATCGTCGTCGAAGATGCGCTTGTGATCCTGGGCAGTACCGATCGGCACCGCGCGCGTCCCGTCGCAGATGGCAAAGAACGAGACCTCGGGACCGCTCAGGCATTCCTCGATGACGAGGCGCTCGCCGGCGGCGCCAAACCGGCGATCGCTCATCGCCGCCTGCACGGCGGCTTCGGCGTCCGCGAGCGTTTCGGCGACGACGACACCTTTGCCGGCGGCGAGACCGTCGGCCTTGAGGACGACCGGCAAACCGAAGGTGCCGGCGCGGACGACCCGCAGCGCGTCGCTCGACGATTCGACCGTCTCGAAGCGCGCCGTCGGAATACCGTGCCGCGCCATGAACTGCTTCGCGAACGCCTTGCTCGACTCCAGCCGGGCCGCGGCGGCCGTCGGACCGAAGATGGTCCGGCCCTCGGCGGCGAAGCGATCGGCGATTCCAAGGCTGAGCGGCAGCTCGGGACCGACGACGGTGAGATCAATTCGTTCGCGCGCGGCGAGCGCCAGGAGGCCGTCGATGTCGGATGCGGTGACGGCGATCGTGGGGACGAGGCGCGCGATGCCAGGATTTCCCGGTGCGCAGACGACCGCCGCGGCGCCGAGATCCTGAACGAGCCGGGCCACCAGCGCGTGCTCGCGCGCGCCGCTGCCGATGACCAGAACTCTCATGTCTGGAGTGGATTAGGGATTTCGTTGACCTTGGCTGGAATTGCGCCTAGAATCCGCGTTTACTCGTGATAGCCTAGCATATTTGGTTATCTGGGAATGGCCACCCATGAAGGGGGTGTTAGGGCGTGGCGGAAGTGAAAATCCAGGAGGGCGAGTCGATTGAGAGCGCTCTCCGCCGGTTCAAACGGAAGGTCCAGCAGGAAGACATCATCAAGGACATCAAGAAGCATTCCTTCTATCTGAAACCCGGTGACAAACGGCGCGCGAAGCAAGCCTTGGCGCGCAAACGCAATCGCAAGAAGCTCCGGCGAGAGCTGGAGTAGCACGACCGTAAGGTACGGAACGTCCGACCCGACGAGGTAGCGACCGATGGAGTTCCAAGACCGGATCCTCAGGTGCGTGGACTGTGGCGCGGAGTTCGTGTGGACGGCCGGAGAACAGCAGTTCTTCGCCGACAAGAACTTCAAGAACGAACCGAAGCGCTGCAAGGCGTGCAAAGTCAAACGCGCCGCGCGGCCGGCGGGAGGTGGTGGGGGCGGCGCGCGCGAGCGCGTCGAGACCATCACCACGTGCTCGAACTGCGGAAAAGAAACGACCGTCCCGTTCAAGCCAACGCAGGGCCGGCCGGTCTTCTGCAAGGAGTGCTTCCAGTCCCGCAAGTTCGCCGGGGCTGGCGGCGTCTGAGCATCGTCGTACCCTCGTTCGATTACCTTTAGTCAATTGCGCGCGCACGGCAACCGGGCTCGCCGTGCGCGTGCCGTGTTAAGCTCAGACGCGTTTACTGGAGCGCTTTCCATGCAGATCGAGCAACGGGCCGCTGGCGACGTCGTCATCTTGGATCTCAAAGGCAAGATCACCCTCGGCGAGGGCGATGAGCTGTTGAAGGACAAGGTCAACAGCCTCGTCAACCAGGGCCACAAGAAGATCGTTCTGAACCTGGCGGAGGTCCCCTACATCGACAGCGCGGGCCTCGGCGAAGTCGTGCGCACTTACACCACGGTCAGCCGGCAGGGCGGAAGCCTGAAGCTGCTCAACCTGACGAAGCGGATCACCGACCTGCTGTCCATCACGAAGCTGCTGACGGTGTTCGAAACCTTCGAATCGGAGAGCGACGCGGTTCGAAGCTTCTCGGCCGCCAAGGTCTAGCATCCTCGCGCTTGAATGGCGCGCAGCATTCCTTCCCACGTGACGCATCCCGGCACCTCGTCATCGACGGTGCCGGGACGCTCGATCGGCTCCAACCTCCTCATCTCGCTGCGCCCCGGGCAATGGACGAAGAACCTGCTCGTCTTCGCCGGCCTGGTCTTCGGCCACCGGCTGCTCGACCTGGAGGCGTTCGGCCAGGCGTTCGTCGCCTTTGCCGCGTTCTGCGGGCTTTCGGGCGTCGTGTATCTGATCAACGACATCGCCGATCGCGAATCCGATCGCAGTCACCCCTTGAAGGCGCGGCGGCCGATCGCGTCCGGCGCGCTGCCGACGCGGGCGGCCGTTCTCGCGGCGATCGCGATCGGCGCCGGCTCGCTGGCGGCGTCGGCGACGCTGGGGCGGACGTTTGCCGGCGTCGCCATCGCGTATCTGGCGCTCCAGGCGCTCTATTCGGGGCCGCTGAAGCACATCGTGATCGTCGACGTGCTGACGCTCGCCTTCGGGTTCGTCCTCCGCGCCATCGCCGGCGCTGTCGCCGTTCGCGTCGAGATCAGCCACTGGCTGCTGGTCTGCACGGTCCTGCTCGCGCTCTTCATTGGCCTCGCCAAGCGGCGCCACGAGATCGTCCTGCTCGCCGGCGACGCGCCGTCGCATCGTCCGATTCTGGGCGAGTACAGCCCGTACCTTCTGGATCAGATGATCGCCGTCGTGACGGCGTCGACGCTGATCGCCTACATCTTCTACACGGTCAGCCCGGAGACACAGGCGAAGTTTGGAACGCCGTGGCTCGGATTGACGATCCCGTTTCCGTTGTACGGGATTTTTCGGTATTTGTACCTCGTCCACCAGCGCCAAGCCGGCGGCAGCCCCGCCGACCTGCTGCTCACCGATCGCGGGCTGCTCGTCTGCGTATTGCTGTGGGGCGTCACGGTGGCGGGGATCATCTACTGGCCACAGTAGCCTGCCATGGCCGACTTCAACGTTCGCTCCGACTCCGTCAACGTCGAGCAGATCATGGAGCAGATCCGCACGCGCATCCGCGACAAGCGCGGCGTGGACTACACCGAGGAGCAGATCCGGGAGCTGGCCGCCGTCAAGCTCCAGAAGTTCCTCGATCCGCGCGGGGTGCGCTCCGATCTCCTCGAACAGTTCCGCAAGACACAGCCACCGTATGAGCCGCCGCAGCTGCCGAACTATGCGTTCGAGGACAGCACGCTCTTCGAGTCGCATCGCGGTCCGCTTCGTTTCATCCGGCGCCTGCTGCGCCCGATCTTGAAGCTGTTCTTCAACCCGAATCCGCTGATTCAGGCGCTGAACATCCAGTCGCGCGTCAACACGACGCTCGCCGAGCGCGAGGCGCGCCTCGAGGCGTCGCGGCGCTCGACCGAATCGCTCTACTACGAGCTGATTCACAATCTGGTGGTCGAGACGACGCGCCTCGGGATCGAGGTCAAGAACCTGACGATGCGCCTCGAGTCGATGTCGGGACGGCTGGAGTTCAGCGAACGGCGGGCGCGCGCGTTGGAAAGCGCCGTCGTCTACAAGCCGGCGCCCGGCGACATTCACCTGCCGGCCGGCCGGGAACAGCGTCAGGTCCCGCAGGCGCCGCCGCCTTCACCGAGTCCGTCGATTCAGCCGAGCCAGCACGGCCAGCACGGTTCGCCGAGCGCACCTGGCGGGCAACCTCAGAGTGGCAGCGAAGGGCCGGGACAGCGGAGCCGTCGCCGCCGCCGCCGGCGTGGACGTCGCTCGGGACCGCCGGCTGCTGCCGTCATGGGCGGCGGCGGTGAAGCGCAGCATCCCGAATCGTCGGCATCCCCAGAACCGGAGCCGCCCGATTCATCTGACGCTTCTGATTCTTCTGGCTCCTCTGACCCTTCTGACGGCGGATCGTCAGAGTGAAGCTGGCGATCGTCGTTCAGCGGTACGGCCCGTCGATCAACGGCGGGGCGGAACTGCACGCGCGCTATATCGCCGAGCGGCTGGCGCGGCATGCCACGGTCGACGTGCTGACGACCTGCGCCACCGACTACATCACCTGGCGCAACGAGCTGCCGGCCGGCGTGGAGCAGGCCAACGGTGTGTCGGTGCGGCGGTTCAAGGTCAAGCACGAACGCGATCCCGAGACCTTCGGCCGGCTGCAAGATCGCGTCTTCGAGCAGCCGCATTCGATTGCCGACGAGCTCGACTGGCTCGACGCCGAAGGTCCGACGAGTCCCGCGCTCGTCGATTACGTCTCGAAGCATGCCGGGGACTACGACTTCTGCGTCTTCTTCAGCTACCGCTATTACCACGCCTACTATGGCACGCAAGCGGCGGCCGATCGGGCGGTGCTGGTGCCGACGGCGGAGCGCGATGAAACGATCGGCCTCGCGATCTTCCCGCCGATTTTCCGCTCGGTGCGTGGGCTGATGTACAACTCCCCCGAAGAACGGCTGATGATCCAGACCGTCTCCGGCAACGACGACGTGCCTGGCGTCGTGGTCGGCGTCGGATCGGATGTACCCGCTGGCCCGCAGCCGTCGCGCTTCCGCTCCAAGTACAACATTCGCGGGCCGTTCGCTGTGTACGTAGGCCGCATCGACGAGAACAAGGGCTGCCCGGAGCTCTTCGACTTCTTTCAGGCGTACACGAAGGCCACGCATGGAAAGCTGACGCTCGTGCTGATCGGCAACTCGGTGCTGCCGATTCCCAAGCACCCCCGCATCCGCCACCTTGGCTTCCTGGACGATGCCGACAAGTTCGACGCGATGGCGGCGGCGGAGCTGCTCATCATGCCGTCGTACTACGAGAGCTTGTCGATGGTCGCGCTCGAGGCGTGGGCGCTGGGCAAGCCGGTCCTCGCCAACGCGAAGTGCGACGTGCTGAAAGGCCAGTGCATCCGCAGCAACGCCGGGCTCTACTACGAGTCCTTCGCGGAGTTCAACGAAGCGCTCTCGGCCATCGAACGCCATCGCTGGCTCAGCGTCTCGCTCGGCAAGAACGGCCGGCAGTTCTTCCGCGAGCACTATGACTGGAGCGTGATCGAGCGCAAGTATCTCGAGATGTTCGAGCGGTTGAAGACCTCGTCGGCGGCGCGCGCGCCGGAAACCTCGCCTGGCTGGCGCGATCGCCGGCGCGAGGACGTTCCGCCGGCCCGCGACGTCCTGCAGCGGCTGCCGAAGGGGCCGGCGCTTGGACGTGATTCAGCCCAGAGCGCGCGGAGGCGCGCCTGATGCAGATTCACCAGGTCCTGGCCACCCTCGGCTACGGCGACGCGATCGGCCACGAGGTGCTCGGCATCCAGCGCGTGCTCCGCGGCGCCGGCTACGCGTCGGAAATCTTCGTGGAAACCGCGGACAGCCGGCTCGAATCGCTGACGCGCGACTACCGGGAGCTCGTCGACTTCAGCCGTCCGGACAATCTGCTCTTCCACCATTTCTCGCTCGGCTCGAAGGCATCGCGAACGGCGTTCGCGCTGCCGGATCGAATGGCGCTCATCTATCACAACATCACCCCGCCGGAGTACTTCGTCGGAGTCCATCGGACGTTGGCGCGTCAATGCTTTCGGGGTCGCCGCGAGCTTCGCGCATATGCGAATCGCTGCGAGCTGGCACTCGGCGACTCCGAATTCAATCGCCAGGATCTCGAAGCGCTGGGTTTTCCGCGCACCGACGTGTTGCCGGTCGTGCCCGATTTTTCGCACCTCGATCGCGAGCCGAGCTGGCTCCTCGCGAAGGACTTCGACGACGACTGGACGAACATTCTGTTTGTCGGCCGAGTCATCGCCAACAAGAAGATCGAGAATCTGATTCGATATTTCCACGCCTACCATACGTTGTTCAATCCGCGCTCGCGACTCCTCATCGTCGGCGCCCAGGGAGGGTTCGAGCGGTACGTGGCTTCGCTTCACTATCTGAC
>Ga0081539_10007290_pt1 | contig 10152 bp, 11 predicted proteins | sample TabmetS4T2R2_FD_71023 | JGI IMG/M metagenome (GOLD analysis project Ga0081539, IMG submission 71023) | Tabebuia heterophylla rhizosphere microbial communities from the University of Puerto Rico - S4T2R2 | ecosystem: Host-associated > Plants > Roots > Rhizosphere ... | reverse complement strand
CGATTTCCACGCTGGGCGCAAACCTCGCGGCGGAGAGCACTGGTGGCTTCAGCGGCCTGGGCGACCTTGGCATGGTCCACGCGATTCTCTTCGGGTGGAGCGTGGTAGCAGTTACCCTCGTGGGTGGATTGATCGCGACGATGTTGAACGAACAACACCATTCGTGAGCCTGAGGTCCGCCTGAACGCGGACGCTACGTGTTCTTATGGCGATCGCGGCGATCGCAGGGGCCGATAGAAGAGGGCGGCGACGGTAAAGGCACTGGCGTTGCAGCCCGGATCGAGCTGTGCCGCCTCTACGCAGGCTTCTCGGCTGCGCTCCGCTGACGTCTGTGCCTGTGGCGCTCGGGTTGGCGTGGCTGACGCCGACTCACCATAACGCGATCTTCCTCGCATCGATCGTCGCGATCGTGCCGCTGGCCGGCTACATCGGCCGCGCAACGGAAGAATTGGCCGCGCAACTGGGTGCCGGGATGGGCGGGCTGTTGAATGCCACGTTCGGCAACGCGGCGGAGCTCATCATCGGCGCCCTCGCTCTTCGCAAGGGGCTGACCGATCTCGTCAAGGCGTCGCTCACCGGCTCGATCATCGGCAACGTGCTGCTCGTGTTCGGCGCCTCGGCGCTGGTCGGCGGTCTCAGGCATCACACGCAGCGCTTCAATCGCACGGCGGCAGGGATGGGGACGACGATGCTGCTGCTCAGCGCCATCGGTCTCGCGATCCCCGCGGTCTTCCATCGTCTCGCCGGCGGCTATCCGGCGCGTGAGCTCCGGCTCGATACGGAGATCGCCGTCGTCCTGTTTCTCACCTACGGCGCGAGCCTCGTGTTCACACTGAAGACGCATCGGCAGTTGTTCGGCGCTTCCGAGGCAGATGATGCGCATGCCGGTGCGGGGAGCGTCCGGTCGTCGGTGCTGATGCTCGTCGCGTCGACGGCCGCGGTGGCCGTTGTGAGCGAAGTGCTGGTCGACGCCGTCTCACACGCGGCAGATTCCCTGCGCATGACCCAACTGTTCGTCGGCGTCGTGATCGTGGCGCTCGTGGGGAATGCCGCCGAACACTATTCGGCCGTCGTGATGGCGCACCGCGACAAGATGGACGCCGCGATCGGCATCGCGGTGGGGTCGTCGACGCAGATCGCGCTGTTCGTCGCGCCGGTGCTGGTGTTTCTGAGCTACGTCATCGCACCGGCGCCGATGGACCTGCTGTTCACGACCTTCGAGCTGGTGGCGATCGGACTGTCGGTGCTCGCTATCGCCTTCATCGCCCACGACGGTGAGACGCATTGGATGGAGGGCGTGCAGTTGCTCGCGGTCTATGCGATCCTTGCCCTTGGCTTCTACTTCTTGCCAGCCGCGTGAACATCGACTTCGCTCAAGTCTTCGTCCAGTTCCTCGTGCTGCTGATGTCGTTGACCGTTCACGAGGCGGCGCACGCGTTCTCCGCCGATCGGCTCGGCGATCCGACGGCACGTCAACTGGGCCGTGTGTCGCTCAATCCTGCGGTCCACGCCGACCCGATTGGAACGATCCTGTTTCCGCTCATCGCCATCATCACGGGAGTCCCGGTTCTCGGTTGGGCACGTCCCGTTCCCGTGAACACCTTGAATCTGCGGCGGAACTGGAAACAGAAGTTCATGGTAATCGCGGCCGCGGGGCCGGCCAGCAATCTCGTTCTTGCGACTCTTGCCGCCGTCCTGCTGCGAACGCTGCCGCTGACGGACGCGGTTGCAACGGCACTCGTGCTGGCCTTGCAGCTGAATGTAGGGCTGGCGGTGTTCAACATGATTCCAGTGCCGCCACTCGATGGTGGGAACGTCCTGGCGGGTGTGCTGCGCGGATCGGCGTCGGATGCGTTCGACCGGTTGCGACCCTACGGCTTCCTGATCATCTATGGGTTGATGCTGAGCGGGATCCTGTGGACGATCATGGTGCCGCCGATGCGGTTCATCACGTCGTTGCTGCTCTAATCAGTCCAGCCCGTAGTCCATGTTCATCGCTGCGCGCGCTTCTTTGAGCGTCGCGTCGGCAACCTGGTTCGCGGTGGCCGTGCCGCGTCGCAGAGTGTCGACGACGACCTGCGGGTCGCGCTGTAGCAGCTCACGGCGTTGACGAATGGGCGCCAGCGTGGTGTTCAGCGCCTCGGTGACTGCCTTCTTCAGCGCCCCGCTGCCTCCATCGCCGATTCGCGCCGCGATCGTTTCCGGCGCCTCGCCGGTGCACAGTGAAGCGAGCAGCAGCAGGTTCGACACCTCGGGCCGTCGTTCCGGATCGTAGGTGATCAGTCGATCCGAGTCGCTCTTCGCCTTCTTCACGAGCGCCGCGGTTTCGTCGGCGCTGGCGCGGAGCATGACGGCGTTGTTGCGGCTCTTGCTCATCTTCTGCGAGCCGTCGAGGCCGAGGATCTTCGGCGCCTCCGACAGAAGCGCTTCCGGCTCGGGAAACACCGGCGGCCGGTTCTCGCAGAACCGCTGATTGAAGCGGCGCGCGATCTTGCGTGTGAGCTCGAGGTGCGGCAACTGGTCCTTCCCGACGGGCACGACGTTCCCTTTGCAGAACAGGATGTCCGCCGCCTGATGCACGGGATAGGTGTACATCGCCGCGTTCACCGTCGTCAGGCCCGCGGCATCGATCTCCTCCTTCACCGTGGGATTGCGATCGAGCTCGCCCATGCCGACGAGCGTGAGGAACGGGACCAGCAGCTGGTTCAACGCCGGGACGTGACTGTGACTGAAGATGTGCGTGTGCCTGCAATCCGGGTCGAGGCCGACAGCCAGGTAGTCGAGCACCAGATCACGGACGTTCTCCGGGATCCTGTCGACGGAATCGCGGTCCGTCAGCACCTGGTAATCAGCGATGACGATGAAGGTGTCGATCCCGAGTTGCTGCAGCTCGACGCGGTTCTTGAGTGAACCAAAGTAGTGACCGATGTGCAGCGGGCCGGTGGGGCGGTCGCCCGTAAGCACGCGATACCGCCCCGGATGCTTCACGAAGTCGACGCGCAGCGCGTGGGAACGGCGAACGGCTTCGTCGAACGTATTGCCCGCGACGTCCGATGCTTGGCTCATCGACTACTATCATATGCACGCCGTGACGGAACCCAGCGACTTCGAATCATCCCCAGACGCCTACAAGGTCAAGCTCGATTCCTTCGAGGGGCCGCTCGATCTGCTGTTGCATCTCATTCGCAAGAGCGAGGTGAACATCTACGATATTCCGATCGCGCTGATCACCGAGCAGTACCTCGGATACATCGAGTTGATGCAGGAGCTCAATCTCGACGTGGCGGGGGAGTTCCTGGTGATGGCCTCCACCCTGATCCACATCAAGTCGAAGATGCTGCTGCCGCGTCCGGAAACGGCGCAGGACACGCTGTTCGACGAGGAAGATCCGCGCGACGAGCTGGTCAGACGCCTGCTCGAGCATCAGAAATTCAAGGCGGCGGCCGAGATGCTGCACGAGCGCGAGATCACACGCAGCGCGCAGTTCACCCGCCCCGATTCGCGCGTCGCGGATGCGGTCGAAGACGAATACGAGCCGGAGCTGGAAGTCGATTTGTTCAGCCTCCTCACGGCGTTCCGCGGCGTGCTGGAGCGCGCCAACCGCCGGCCGCGGATGGTGTTGCCGCCGGAGCAGATCACGATCGAGGATCGGATCCACCAGTTGCTGGCGCGGCTGTCGGAGCACGAGGCGTGCGGCTTCGAAGATCTGTTCGGCGACGGGGACGGGTCGCGCCCGTTCATGATCGTCACGTTTCTCGCGCTGCTCGAGATGATTCGCCTGAAGCTGATTCGCGTCTTTCAATCGGGCCCGTTTGGCGCGATCCGCGTCTACAAGCGCGCCCGGCCGGCGGATGCCCCGCATCCGATCGGCGATCCCCTGTGATGAGACTCCATGTCAGAAGAAACGTTGGACACCGACGTCATCGAGGAAACGACTGAACCGCGTCCAGAGCAGACGGCCTCCGCCGAGGAACCGGCGCCTCCGGAACCGGAGAGGCTCTCGCCGGAGGACTTGAAGGCCGTCGTCGAGGCGCTCATCTTCGCCTCGCCGGATCCGCTGACGCCGAAGACCCTCTACAAGCTGCTCGCGAAGGAGACAAAAGACGACGTGTCGTCGGCGGTCAACGAGCTGCGGGCGGAGTACGCGAGCAGGCCGGGGCTGACGCTGGTCGAAGTCGCCGGGGGGTATCAGATCGTCACGCGTCCCGAGCTGCATGAATGGGTGCGGCGTCTGTTCCACGAGCGGTCGACACAGAAGTTGTCGGTGGCGGGGCTCGAGACGCTGGCGGTCATCGCCTACAAACAGCCGGTCACGGCGCTGGAGATCACGGACGTTCGCGGTGTCAACACCGCCGGCGTGCTGTCGACGCTGCTCGAGCGCAATCTGATCAAGATCGTCGGGCGCAAGAACGTCGTCGGTCGCCCGTTCATGTACGGGACCACGAAGGAGTTCCTGATCCGATTCGGGCTGAAGGATCTCGGCGACCTTCCGCGGATCGAAGACATGGCCGATGCGCTCGGCTTCAACCCTCCGGCCGGACTGGTGGAGCAGACGCCGCGCGAGGACGTGCTGCCGCTGGACGAGACCGAAGAGGGAAGCCCGGCGAGCGCCGAGACGAAAGGCGAGACATCCGAGACGGGCAACGACACGCCGGATCCGATCGCGTCGTAGCTGGATGGTGGTTCGTGGGTCGTGGGAAGTGCTCGTTGGGTAGCGGCGCCGCGCCACCGAGTCGAACGTTCCCACTCCCATCCATTACGGACCATCCGGCAAACACCATCCGGTTGTTCTGAATTTTCCAAGAAATACTAGGTCTCCATCGACCATCCAACGCCGGCGGGTGTCAGAACTTCTGATCCGGTCGAAATTCCGATCAGAGATCTGCAGCGTTGGTGACGCGTGCGTCAGTCAGCTGCACAGAATCTCGCAACCTCAGGAACGGCATCGACCTTGCCGGTGCGCAGGGCCATGCTGACAAATGAAACGGTGCGGCCTCGGGGTCGCGCTCCCTTCGTGCCCGCCGGTCGACCGATGCTTCGATGGTTGTTCGAGCGGCGCGACAGCGCGCTCACCGCGGAAGTCGACCTCACGCCCTCGGGGACCTACGAGCTCCGCGTCGTGCCTCACTGGGACGTGTCCCGCGCCGTCGTCGAGCCATTTGGCGGACCGGTCGACGCGCTCCAGCGTCACGCGGAGATCGCCAAACAGTTGCGCGAGGTCGGCTGGACGCGGATTTACTAGGTTGCTGGGCGGCTTAGCCGCTTAAGCGCGCGCAGCTCCTCGGGCCGCAGCTCGCGCCATTCGCCGGGCTTCAGCCGCCGATCGGCGATCGGCCCGACTGCCGTGCGGCGCAGCGCGCGGACCGGATGACCGACGGCTTCCAGCATGCGCCGGACCTGCCGATTACGCCCCTCGCGAATGGTGATTCGCAGGAGTCCTTCGCGATCCGTCGATCGTTTGTTCAGCACGGTGACATCGGCCGGCTGCGTGCGCCGGCCATCAAGCGGGATGCCGCGCCGCAGTTGCTCCTGCGCCTCGGCATCAGGCACCCCGGCGACGCGCGCTTCGTAGGTGCGCGGCACCTCGTGCCGCGGATGCGTCAGCGTCGCGGCGAGGTCCCCGTCGTTGGTCAGCAGCAGCAGGCCCTCGGTGTCGTAGTCGAGTCGCCCCACCGGATACACGTACTCGCGCACGCCTTCGAGCAGATCCATGACCGTCTGGCGCCGCTGCGGATCCGACCGCGTGGTCACATAGCCGACTGGCTTGTACAACAGGATGTAGCGAAGTCGTTCCGCGCCTTTGACGCGGCGGCCGTCCACGCGGATGTCGTCGGACGTGGGATCGGCTTTGACCCCCATCTCACGAACGGTCGTGCCGTTCACGCTGACACGGCCTTCCGCGATGAGCTTCTCCGCCGCACGTCGCGAGGCGATACCGGCGTGCGAAAGGATTTTCTGGAGGCGGTCCTGCATTGGCGAAGTCAGATTGTCGATTGCCGATTCATTGATCCAGTTGCGAATGGATGAATGACGAATACTGTCGATTGCCGATTGCCGATTGCCGATTGACCACCTATCTCGCGTTTCGCCGCTTCGCCGTCAGCTGCGATGCTGAGAAGATGCGCAGCAGTTGATCGGCTTCATCGATCAGGTGCGTCACCGCCGGACGCCCGCAAAGACCAGTGTCGGCACACATGTTCAGCCACATGTGCGATTCGTCGGCTTCTTCGCAGCAGGTTCCCATCTTCGCGATGAATTCTGCGCGTGACCGGGCACGGCATACCGCTCGATAGTTCGCCGAGACCGATGTGGCAGCATCGGTAAGTTGGCCTCGAATTCTCCTGGATTCGACCGTCTCCGGCAGCGTTTTCGACAGGTTCACGACAGCCACGCCGAAGTCGTAGGTGCGTTGACGAAGCTCGTTTGCTTTCATGCGCGAACGGCCGAGCATTGTTCGTGCCGTCAAATGGCTTCGACAATCAACAGTCGACAGTCGGCAATATTCGAAACTCTTCCCTCCCTCATTGATCCAATCAATCGCAAATTCTGCAATCAGCCTTCGACAATTCAGCGCCTCAGTATCCCTGCCCAGAACGCGATCAGCTTCAGCCCCTCGGTTGCCGCAGCCGTCTTGTTCACTTCCGCGTGCGTGACGACTCGCGTCAGCAGCAGATGCACGTCGGCTCCCTTCGACTGCAGATAGCGATAGAGCATCGCCGACTCCGCCGCCGGAATGACGTTGTCCTCGTCGCCGTGCATCAGATAGATCGGCATGGACGGCACCTCGGTGGCGAGGTCGGCGGAGAGCGCAGGGTCGTCGGCGCCAAGCTGCTGCAGGTGATGCTCGAGCACGGCACCGAGCTTCCTGGTCGCGCGGTCGTTGACGTACTTCATGTAGGTGCGCGAGGGCTCGGGCAAGGTGGTCTCGAACTCACGCGCCTCCTTGTATGTGAGGTTCGCCTTCGCCTGGTCGACCATCGATTGCTGCGATCCGAGGAGGAATGTCTCGACGCCCTGCCGCAGGGCCGCCACCTGCTCCTGCGGGACAACGCCCCGATCGGCGAGACCGTACAGGACGACGGCGACCCCGTAGTCGTGAGGTGGCGGATTGACCAGGCCTTCGACCGTTGCCTCCTCGCCGGTCGCGAGATAGCGCATGACGCGCTGCAGGTCGCCATGTCCTCCGAACGACACGACGTAGGCCAGCGTGTCGCGCATCGATGGGCGAGACGCGGCAGCGACTGCCAGGCCGCCGGCGAAGCTCACGCCGAGCACGCCGATGCGTCCGTCCGGCGCCCACCGCGGCTGGCGGGCGAGCCAGAGCACGGTATCCTCGATCGTGTCGGTCGCGTCGGGGCTGATGCGATAGCGCTGAAAGTCGGGCAGCGCCATCGTCATCACGTTCACGCCCGTCGCCGCCAGCTCGCGCGCCAGCGCGCGCAAGCGCGGCTCCTCGATCCCCGCCGAGTGAATCCCAGGAATCAGGAGCACTGTCCGCGAGAAGTCGTCCGGCGTGTAGAACTGCGCGGAGACGTCGCCATGCCGCGTCGACACGACGTGCGGGTCGGCTATGGTGACCGGATGCGTCTGTAAAGCAGCCAGCTTCTGGGCCGTCGGTCCGCCCATGTTCGCGGCGCGGATGATGAGCGACACCGCGCGAGCGTAGGGAACCGCCACATAGCCGCCGAGGACGATGACGAGCGCGGCAGCGAGCATCACGACGGAACGGCGACGCATGGTCAGCCAGGATGTTACACGAGCCCTTCATCGGTCGCGCCATCACGCCGTGCTAGCATGATCTGTTTTGGTGACATGAAGCGATTGGTCATTGCGATCGATGGGCCGTCTGGCGCCGGAAAAGGTACGGTCGCGCGGACGCTGTCGCACACGCTCGACTACCGGCACGTCGATACGGGCGCGATGTATCGCGCCGTGGGCTGGAAGGCGAATCGGGAAGACATTCCGCTCGACGACGAGACCTCTGTGGCGGCGCTGGCCCGCCGCGCCGACATTTCCGTCGAAGGTGGCATGGTGTCGATCGACGGCTTCGACATCACGCGCGCGATCCGGACGCCCGAGGTCGACAAGCTCGCGTCCGCGGTTGCCCGCCTTCCGCGCGTCCGCGAGGCGCTCGTCGCACGACAGCGCGCGCTTGGCGAAGGTGGCGGGGTGGTCATGGAAGGGCGCGACATCGGCACCGTCGTGTTCCCCGACGCGGACGTCAAGATCTATCTCGACGCGTCTGCCGACGAACGCGCGCGGCGGCGAGCATCCGACGTGGCGCACACCGGGAGCCAGGCAGGGCAGGCGGCCGTCGCCGAAGCGATCGCCGCGCGGGACAAGTCGGACACCACGCGCGCGGTGTCGCCGTTGACTCTCGCCGCCGATGCCACCTACATCGACACCACCGAGATGCCCATCGACGCCGTCGTCGACCGGGTGCTCGCGATTGTGCGAGAAAAGATGAACGCCGGCCGCTGAGCCTCTTCCTCTCGCGATTCCGCATTCACCCGTGAGGAGGGTGCTATGCGGAAGGTGGTCACTATTTCTCTGTGTCTGGCGATTCTTACCGGCATCTCGATCGACATGGCAGCGGCCGAGGAGCGTTCCTCGTCGCCCGTTGTCATTTCGCAGGCCGTGTCCAGGATTGTGTGGACCAACGCACCGGCTCAGGTCGTTCCGGCGCGGCCGCCCCGGCGGAGACGTACGCCCAGGCTGCTGCCGATTCTGATTGGTGCCGGAGCGGGCGCGAGTCTTCTTGGCATCACAATGCTCGCCAGGACCGACGGCGATACGGGCGCCGCAACAGGAGCCGCTCTCTTTGGTGCCGGACTCGGAGGGGCGGTCGGATACGTGATCGCGATGCGCTGATCGCACGAGTCCTGCTCGATCACGTCTTCTTCTTGCCGCTCATCGATTCGGCGACGACCTGTGAGAAGGGCGCCCCACTGGATACGATGCTGATGACGCGCGCGACGCGCTCCGCCCGCGTCTCGGGTCGCTTCGCGCCGTTGACCCTATAGAGAAACATCTTCCGCTGGCTCTCGGTGTAGGTGGGCCAGTTCTTCTTCGCGGCGGGATTGGCGTCGAGTGCTCTTTTCAGTTCGGGTGGGATCGTCAGCGATTCGGCGGCGGCGTGTGCCGTCCAACGCCCCGTCTTCTTGGCGAGCGTCACGAGCGCCAGGCCGGCAGCGGTCATCAATCCGGCTTCGATCAATCGCTCGACGCGTTTCCGATTGACCGCCGACCACGCGCTGCGCGGCTTCCGCGGTGTGAATACCTGTTTGAAGAATTCATCGTCGATGGGATGGATCAGGCTGTCGATCCAGCCGAAACAGAGCGCCTCCTCGACCGCGTCGTTGTAGGTCAGCGACGGAATGCCCGTGTGCTTCTTGGCGTAGACGAGCCAGACGCCGGTCGACGTCGCGTGGTGCTTCTGCAGCCACGCGCGCCAGGCTTTGCGAGATTTCGGTTGAACCTTGGGGAGGTCGCGCGGCATGGGACGGGCCGCCTAAAGGCGGCCCCTGCGAAGCGGCACCAGGGCCAAAGCCCAGAGCCCAAAGCCCAAAGCTCGCATCATCTCTTTCTCTCGTCGTAATCCTCAGACGAAGCGGGATCCAGCTCCCACCTATGTTTATCGCGCTTCGCAATCTTGTCGGCGCCCTTCAATTCCTCGGTGTCCTGGTATTCGTTGCCGACCGCGCGACCGATGTCGTCGACGATGTCCTGATCGGGCGTGGGGTTGTCGCCACCGGGAGCTTCGTCACCGACGCTGTAGGCCGACTCCCAGTCGGCGTCCACGTCGCCGCCGGTCAGTGCGGGACTGGTTTCCGTGTGTTCGTCGTACTTCTCGCGAAGCTGGTGGCGGCCGGTGCGCACGGCCGATGCCGAGCGGTCGAGGTCGAGTGAGGACGGCGGCGTTGGCACGAGGTCATCGTCCGGCGCGGTGCGGCGGACGCGATCGAGCGCCGGGGCCTTGCGTGTGCTTACGCGCTCCGCGCTTCCGCGAGACCTCGCCGTAGCCTTGGCGGAAGGGGGAGCGACGACGGTCCGGGCGGGACGGGCAGGCGTTGCGGCTTTCGGACGACGGGGCACGGTCCGGGGTTTGGCGGCCCGTTTCGTCGCCTTCGTCGTCTTCGTCACTTTTCGGGC
>Ga0081539_10007289_pt1 | contig 10152 bp, 11 predicted proteins | sample TabmetS4T2R2_FD_71023 | JGI IMG/M metagenome (GOLD analysis project Ga0081539, IMG submission 71023) | Tabebuia heterophylla rhizosphere microbial communities from the University of Puerto Rico - S4T2R2 | ecosystem: Host-associated > Plants > Roots > Rhizosphere ... | reverse complement strand
AAGGCGAGCAGGGACCTGTTCCGTGATTCGGCGTTCGCCTGGCCGACCTGGGCGTGGGCGACGCTGCAGGCACAGAAGGGTACGGGCAAGGCGTTCGTCTATTACTTCGATCATCGAACCGCGCAGTCGCCCAGCGGCGCCAACCACGCGTCGGAGATCCCGTTCGTGTTCGGGAACCTCGCGGGCACCGGAGGAGGAGTGGTCGGACTGGGCGGTGCGGCACGACCGGAAGACGTCGCGATGTCCGATTTGATGAACAACTACTGGGTGAACTTCGCGAAGACGGGCGATCCCAATGGCCCGGGGTTGCCGGCGTGGCCCGCGTTCACACCCGGGGCGCAGAACGCGATGATCTTCGACGCGCGCTCGTCGGCACGCCTGCTGCCGAACATGACGCAGCTGAAGGCGATGGACGACTACTTCGCGTGGCGGCGCAGCACGGCGAAGTCGACGACCGGTTCGCGATGAGCGAGATCGATCGCTACATCTGGATCGCGTTCCCCTTTCTCTTCGTCGGGTTGTGGGTGGTCGTCACCAATTTGTTACGCAACGTTGCCGGGATGACGCGTGCGCTCGACGTCCCGGGCGAGCCGCTCCGCTCCTCGCGGTGGGGATCGGCCGTGATCAACGGCGTCAACGCCAAGGGCTGCGCGAAGATCGACGAGTACGCAGACGGATACGTCATCCGGATGATGCCGCTCTTCGGGGGTGGGCAGCTCTGGCTCCCGAAGTCGGGACTGCGCGTGAGCGAGGAACGCCGCCGCCGCATCATCGTCCCAAGGAGTCGCGTGCTCATCAGCGAGCTGAATCAAGTCATCCTGTTCGACCGGCTCGCCGACTTCATCGCGGACGCGCAGTCGCAGCCATCACCCTGGTCGACCAGTCGCTGAGCCGAGCCCGGAACAAATCGGGGAATGCGCTCGTTAAGATATATCGTGAGATGCATCGCGTGACCTGACGCGAGCAATATCTGAATCGGGACACTGTCGGAGGACAGCTATGAACGACCGGCGAGACGATTGGGATTTTGGCGACTTCTTCCGTGGATTCGGGCCAGGATTCGGGCCGCGGGAGTGGAATGCGCACTGGAAGAAAGGATGGGGCGGCCCCCGCGGGCCGCGACGGCGCGCGCCGATCTTCGAGGCCGGCGACATGAAGCTGGTCATCCTGCGTCTCCTCAAAGAGAAGCCGCGGCACGGCTACGAGATCATCAAGGCCCTGGAAGAGCGGATGTGGGGCTGCTATACGCCGTCGCCGGGTGCCGTTTACCCGACGCTCCAGCTCCTGGAAGACCAGGGCCTGGTCCGGGGGATCGAGACCGACGGCAGGAAGGTCTATCACATCACGCCCGACGGCGAGCGCTACCTGGAGGAGAATCGCGGCACGCTCGACGAGATCTTCGAGCGGCTCCGCGACACGGTGCGCGATTACGCCGGTGGCGCGATGGGCGATCTCAACAGCGCGTTCGCGCACCTCGCAAAGACCACCTACAAGCGAGCGTGGCGCGGCGGTCCGGGCCATCCGGCGATCAAGCGGATCACCGAGATCCTGAATCGCGCCGCTGCCGAGGTCGAGCAGACCTGGGATGCACCGGAGGACCCGAGCACCCGTACGGCGTGACGCGCCCTACTTGGGGCGTCCCCTCAAACCCTGAGCGATCGTCGGAATCGAGAAGATCTGCACGTCGCGAATCGCGACGCCGTAGAGCAGCTTCTTGTCGGTTCCGCCGAACGTCACGCTGATCAAGTTGCGCGGCGTCGGAATCTGTCCGAGCACCTCCCCCTTGGGGCTGACGACGGACACGACGCCGCCACCGGTCGTGTAGATGCGACCATCCTTGTCGACGGCGCTGCCGTCGCCGCCGACCCATGCGAACTGGCGTTCATTGGTCAGCGATCCATCTGCCTGCACGTCGAACGCAACCAGGCCGCCATTCCCGGTGACGTCGGGTGGCGGAGTCGCGCCCATCAGGCGACCGGTGACGTAGAGAGTCTTCTCGTCAGGGCTCAAAATGATGCCGTTGCCGCCGACCGTTCCGAAGCGGCCCATCACTTCACCCTTCGGGTTGGCGTAATAAACGCCGCCCATCGTGAAGTACACGCCGCCCTTGCTGTCCGCTGACATGTCGTTCAGCACGCCGGGGCCGATGCAGTCGAAGGGCTCGCCCTTGTAAGCGTTCGCGAAGAGACGGCGCTCCGGTTTGAGCAGCCAGATCGCGGGATGCAGCGCGCGCTCACCGATGAAGACCTGCCCCTTCCTGTTCGCTGCGATCGTGCCGCCGGTGTAGGTGTCGGTATAGATGACGGATGCCTTTCCGTTCTTGTCGATCCGCACGACATCGCTCTTGTCGTTCTGCGCGATCCACAAACTTCCATCGTCCATGCCGACCGGACCGTCGGCGTTGTTCGCCTTGTCCTCCCAGACGACCTTCCACCGCTGTCCGGCGGCAATGACGCCAGGTATCGCGGTGACGCTGTACTCCTGCTCGGTCTGCGGCGGTGGCGCTCCGCCGGCGCGACCGCCACCTGCTGCGCCGGGTCCTCCGCCGCGCGCGGGTGGAGTCGGCGCAGGGTTCTTACAGTTGGCGGCGATGAACGCGGCGCGATTGGGATCCTGGCCTGCCTGCACCCCCGGTGTGCGTTCGGGATCGCGCGGCTGACCCTGTTGCGCCGCGATCGTCGCGCCTGCGCTCAACGCAATGGCCACCAATATCGCTGCGGGTCGCATAACCCCTCCATCTATTCCGGAGGCACGCCGCGCCCTGTCGCGCGCGCCGGCTAGAGGTAGGCCGCGCCTTGTCACGCGCGGCGGGTAGAGTTAGGCCGCGCCTTGTCAGGCGCGCAGTATACGCATCTCGCGGTGATCACGAGCTTCGAATTTCCTCGCATATTTGCGGCTATGATCGGCCGCATGCGCTCGAAGATTTTTCACATCGCGCGTGTCGCGCTCGCGATCGCTGTTCCGTTGTCAGCCGCGGCGGCGACACCGCCGGTGCCGTCGATCTCGATGGTCGTCGGCGGGCCCGCGATGATGTATCCCGACCCGGCCGTCAGTCTGGTGCCGACTGCGGTGACCGTCGAAGACTTTCCCTACGTCACCGAAGAGTATTTCGTGTCGGGAACGGCGGCAGGGGCACCCTATCAGACGCGGATCATCGTTCGCCGGCCGAAGGATGCGAAGGCATTCAGCGGCACCGTGGTCGCCGAGGCGCAGCATGCAGGCGGACGTTCGCTGATTTTCGAGTGGTCGCGCGTATCGATCCTCACTCGCCACCACCTGTTCGTCGAGATCGTTCACGGCGCCAACAACGTGGCGACGATGAAGATGTTCAACGCGGAGCGATATGCATCGTTGAACATCACGATGGGACAGGGCAACGAGATCATCGCGCAGGTGGGCCGGCTGATAAAGGCGAGGGTCGGACCATTCGCGCCGTACGACGTGAAGCGCATCACGTTGATGGGCACGTCGGCGTCGAGTGCGACGGTGCGGAATTACCTCAGCGCCCACGGCGACCTGCGCATGCCGGACGGCAAGGCGATTTACGACGGGTTCCTGTTGACCAGCACGCTGGGCAACACGCCGCTGCCGATCGTCGATGTGCCGATGATCCAGATGCCGACGCAGACCGAGGTCGCCACCTACGCACAGCAGGGCATTGGGTATCGTCGCGCGGACAGCGACGCGGCGGAGAATCGCTTCCGCTTGTACGAGGTCGCGGGGATGCCGCACAACAATGCGCGCGATCGCCCCGAGTTCCAGACCGATCCGTGCACGCTTCCGGTCACCGACTTTCATGCCGGGGCGTTCACCGCGCTCGCGCTCAATCATCTGATCGAGTGGATCGCAACCGGTAAGGCGCCGCCGCACGCGGCGCCAATCGCCGTCGATCGGGATGCGGCCGGCGATGGCTCGCCGCTGGCACTCGACGCGCACGGAAACGCGAAGGGCGGCGTTCGCAATGTGTGGGTGGACGTGCCGATCGCGACCTATGGCGTGTTCGGCAAGGGCAAGATGCCGGCGCAGGATCGACTGTGTCAGCTCGCGGGAACCGAGGTGCCGTTGTCTGACGCGGTGGTGAAATCGTTGTATCGCGACAAGGCGGACTACGAGCGTAAAGTCTCGCGGCGGCTCGAGGAGCTCGTGAAGGAAGGCTGGTTCCTGCCGGAGTACGTCGACGCAATCAAGGCTGACGCGAAGGCGACGGCGTCCCCCGCCTCCGCCAAGGCTACGGCGGGCAGGCCCGGCTCCGCCAAGGGTACGGCGGGCACGCTGCACGGAGATCCGCTCAGTGCTGGTACGATCGCCCGCGGTGCGAACGCTCCCTGATGCACTACGACTCAGACTGGCGAATCCACTGCCTGGACTCGACGCGCAGTTGCGAATGGCGCCGAAGCCACGCCACATGCCCGACGCTGACGCGGTGCTTCGACCTGCGGCGGCGCTCCTGCTGATCTATCCGCATGAGGGCCTGTGGCACGTGCCGCTCACCGTGCGCGGGTCCGGGCTGCGCCAGCACACCGGGCAGGTCTCGCTGCCTGGAGGACGCCTGGATCATCCGGGTGAGTCGGTGGAGGATGCCGCGCTGCGTGAAGCGTACGAGGAGATTGGCGTCGTTCCCGCGGAAGTCGAGCTCCTGGGTCGGCTGACGCCGCTGCCGATCGCCGTGAGCGGTCACCTGCTGCACCCGGTGATCGGCGTCGCTGCGGCACGGCCGCCGTTTGCGCTCGCCGCCGACGAAGTGGAGCGATTGATCGAGCTGCCGATCGCACGGCTGCTGGAGCCCGACGCGATCGCATGGGAACAGCGGGTCCGTCAGGATGCGGCGCGGACCTTTACGGTCCGCGGACCCGAGACGACGGTAAACGTTCCGTACTTCGCGATTGCCGGCGCGCAGGTGTGGGGAGCGACCGCCATGGTGCTCGCCGAGTTCATCGCCCTGCTCGAGGAAATCGATTTTCAAGTGGAGGACTGACGCATGGCCATCATGGGCACGCACATGCTCTTCTACACGTCGGAACCCGAGGCGCTGCGAGCGATGCTGCGCGACGTCTTCGGCTTTCCGTTCGTCGACGCACATGACGGGTGGTTGATTTTCGCGCTGCCGCCGGCCGAGGTCGGCATCCATCCGGCCGAGGGCAACGCGGGCACGCACACGATCAGTTTCATGTGCGACGACATCAACGCGACGGTGAAGGACCTGAAGGCCAAAGGCGTCACGGTGAAAAGCGAGCCCGAGGATCAGGGCTGGGGCATCGCCGCAACGTTGGCCCTGCCTGGGGGCTGCGACGTGATGGTGTATCAGCCACGTCACGCCGTGGCGATCCGGCAATGAAACCCGTCTTTGGTCTCGGCCTCGTTCTATTCGGAATGGTCGCCGGAGCGGCGGCGCAGCCCGCGGCGACCGGACTGTCGCGCGTCGCCTGGATGCAAGGCTGCTGGGAGACGACCTCGCCGCAGCGCACCATCGATGAACACTGGATGGCACCGCGTGGTGGCAGCATGCTCGGAATAAGTCGGACTGTGCGCGAAGGACGCCTGGTCGAACACGAGCTGATGATCCTCACCGAGCGCGGCGAGCAGCTCGCCTACGAGGCGCATCCGTCGGGTCAAAGTCCCGCGACATTCCTCTCCACCACCGTCTCGTCGTCGATGGTCGTGTTCGAGAACCCGTCGCACGACTTTCCACAGCGCATCGGCTACGAGCGCAAGGGCGCCGATTCGCTCACGGCGTGGGTCGAAGGTCCGCAGAACGGGCGCACGCGCCGCATCGAATTCGCCTATCGACGCGGGCAATGCCCCCGATAATCCAACTCCCAACTCCCTGACGGTGGTCCCAACTCCCAAGGCGGTACCCGAATTTGGGAGTTGGGATGCGGCTGGGTCGAAGCGTCTGCCGGCAGGTTATTTCTGCTCTGCCTCGATCTTCCGCTGCGCGCGCAGGATGTTCGCCATGCCGTAGTTGCCCTCGTGGCACGCGTATTCGTACATCGGGAAGTTGGTGCGGCGCATCGGGTACTCGCCGCTCCACGGCCGATCCCAGGTGTGGGGATCCTCGATCGTGAACTGATAGCGGATGGTGTTCGCGTCGGTCAGGGTGAGGCGCTCGGTCACCTTCATCTGCTCCGAGGCGCCCCGGAACGCGGTGCGGTCGGTGAAGTTGGTCGTCTCGACCACCATGGTGTCGCCATCCCACCAGGCTCGCGAATCACCGCGGATGTTGCGGATCGCCGGACCCACATGTGAGCCGCCGCCCATCCGGGCGACGCGCGCCACCGGCATCATCTCCGGGATGATCACGAACTCGCCAGGCGACTGCACGATCTGCAGATTGTTGTTGTAGCCGGTCGGCAGCAGCGGTGGGCCTTCATGCGCCCAGTAGATGCAGCGCTCCGACAACCCGCGTGTCTGCGCCGAGTCGTAGATCCCGACACGCTGCCGTGCCGCCGCGCGCTCCTGATTGCGCTTCCGTCCTTCGGCGTTCATCGGCGGGATCTTGCCGTCGGGCTCGGTGACGATGGACGTGCGGAGCGAGGACAAGCCTCTGGGCGTCTTCTCGCTCATCCAGATCGCGTTGTCGTAATGCGCGTCGGTGTCCGGTTGGTCGAGAAACCGTTCCAACGAGCGCTTGGCGAAGTCCTCCGCCTCTGCTGCGGAGAAGAACTCCTTGTTCTTGAACTCGTCGGGCCGCTCGAGCGGGGTATAGGTGGCCGTCGTCCACGAGCCCTGAAAATCGGGACGGCCGTCCGGGGTGCGCGGAATGCCGGCGTGAGCGCCGTCCTTCTGGCGTGGTCCACTCGTCTGCGCCTGAGCGCCGAGGGCGCCGAAGGCGACGACTACCAGGACGGTTGCAACCGAACCCAGGCTACGCTGTTTCATCAAGGCATCAGGATATCGTTGCAACCGCTTCTTGACCAGACCACCGGACGCCGTTACCCTCGTCAACCGATGAGGCGAATCTTCGCGGTCACCGCGTGCGTGGCGCTGCTCATGGCGGCGCCACGACAGGCATTCGCGCAGGGTCCGGCCAGCGAGGGCTCGTCCGCGCCACGCGTCAATCTGAACGCCCCAGGCGAAGTGCCGCCGAAAGGGCCTCCGGCGCCAGCGCCACGCGATCATTCCGGCAGGGTCGTTCTGTTTGGAACGCCGGACGGAAAGGGCATCTGGATGCCGGTGCTGGCGTTTGGCGCGCACCTGCTGTCGCCCGCGGAGATCCCGTTTCAGCCGTGGGCGAAGCGGATCTACGAGGAGCGCGGGCTCACGCAGCTCGAACCGCACACGCGCTGCAAGCCGTCGGGTGGCGTGCGGCAACTGCAGACGCCATACGGCGTCGAAATCATCGAGCTTCCCGAGGCGAAGCGCATCTTCATGTTCGACGTCGGCGGTCCGCACACGTTCCGCACCGTCTACACCGACGGCCGCACGCATCCAGCGTCGGTGCCCCCCAGCTTCTACGGCCACTCGATCGGGTGGTGGGAAGGAAACGACACGCTGGTGATCGATACGGTCGGCTACAGCGAGAACTTCTGGCTGGATCGAAAAGGATTGCCGAGCACGGAGGCCTTGCGCACGGTCGAACGCTTTACCCGCCGGCTGCTCGACACGATCGACTACGAGATCACGATTGACGACCCCGCAGCCTACACGCGACCCTTCATCGCGAAGTTCGAGCTGCGGCTGGAGCCTGCGATCGAACCCTACGAGTACATCTGTCAGGAAGCGAACTACGCCGAACAGCTCATGATTCGTGAAGGCGCGAGGAACGAATTCGCGAGCGACTTCGTGCCGTAACGGTACCCTCAACAGTCAGACGCAGCAGCGACGGAGGTTCAGATGGAGTACCTGTTCCTGATCGGGCGCATTCTCTATGCGTTCGTCTTTCTCGCGTCGGGCATCAACCACTTGCGCAACTCGGGCGCGATGGCCGGCTACGCGGCCTCGAAGGGCGTGCCGGCTCCTCGTCTCGCCATCCTCGGTACCGGCGTGCTGATGCTGGTCGGCGGGCTGAGTATCGCCCTCGGCATTCAACCGACGTGGGGCGTCATCCTCATCACCGTGTTCCTGATTCCGACGACGGTGATGATGCACAACTTCTGGGCGGACACCGATCCGATGGCACGGTTGAACAACTTGATCAACTTCCAGAAGAATGTCGCGATGCTGGGCGCCGCCTGGGTCATGCTGATGGTGCCGCAGCCCTGGGTACTCAGTCTCGGCGAGCTCACACGAACGGTTCAGTGATCAGCGAACGACACGACCGCGGCCCGTCGCGTGTCGAGCGCTTTCGTCAGCTGCACGAGTCCGGGTGCTTCGTCATTCCGAACCCGTGGGACGTCGGCAGCGCGCGCGCGCTCGTCGGTCTCGGCTTTCAGGCGCTGGCCACGACCAGCTCGGGTGCGGCATGGTCGGTGGGGCGTCAGGATCACCACGTCACGCTCGAAGATGCCCTGGCGCACTTCCGGACGCTCGCGGCGAGCGTGAACGTACCGGTCAATGGGGACTTCGAAGGTGCGTTTGCCGTGCAGCCGGACGATGTGGCGGTCAACGTCAGGGCCGCTGCCGTGACCGGCCTCGCGGGCGTGTCGGTTGAAGACTCGACCGACGACGCGAACAACCCGCTGTTCGACTTTTCGCTCGCGGTCGAGCGAATCCGTGCCGCGCGCCTGGCTATCGACGAGACCGAAAAGGGCGTGCTGCTGACCGGGCGCTCCGAGGGGTTCATCGCCGGCCGTCCGGACCTGGCGGAAACGATTCGACGCCTCACGGCGTACGCCGAAGCCGGTGCGGACTGCCTCTACGCGCCCGGGTTGAAGTCACTCGACGACATCGCCGCCGTCGTGAACGCCGTTTCACCGAAACCGGTGAACGTGCTTGTCGGAAGCGACTTCACCACTGTCGAGCAGCTGGCTGCGCTCGGTGTCAGACGGATCAGCGTCGGCGGCGCGCTCGCGCGCACGGCATGGACGGGCTTTCTGGCGGCGGCGCGAGAGATCGCACACCAGGGAACGTTCGCCGGATTTCGCGGCAGCGTGTCGGGCGCCGAGCTGAATGCTTTGTTCGTCGATGAGTAGTTGGGTGGCCCGGCCGCCCAAGGAGTAAACCGATGAAGCGTGTCGTTCTCGTCGCACTCACCATTGCCATCGCCGCTGGTTTGGCAGCGACGACCGCGGCCCAGCGCGGAGAGCCTGCCCGCCGTAGCCTTGGCGAAGGCGGGTGTTCCCCTTCTGGCGGGCTCAATTTCATCTGCGGTGTGCCGAACCCCGAGGATCTCGTTCTGGTGCCGAACACGAAATGGCTTCTCGCCAGCGGCATGGCGCCGGGCAGCGGTCTTCATCTCGTGGACACACAGGGCAAGAGAGTCAGCAACCTCTATGCACCTGGAGCCGCACAGGCACGGCCCGACACGACTCGCTACGCAAAGTGCCCCGGCCCGCTGGATCCGAAAGTCGCGGTGCTGCATGGGCTCAGTCTCCGGTCCGCTCAGGCGGGCCGCTACACCGTCTACGCCACCAATCACGGCGGCCGTCAATCGATTGAAGTCTTCGAGCTCGACGCGCGCGGCGCGACGCCGAGCGCGGCATGGGTCGGTTGTGTGCTGATGCCGAACAACCTGGAAGCCAACAGCGTCGCGGCGTTCAGCGATGGCTCGCTGCTGGCGACGGTGCTGATCATGCCGGGCAAGACGTTCGAGGACGCCTTCGCGCAGAAGATCACCGGCGCCGTCTTCATGTGGACCCCGGCAACGGGCACGTTCCGTCAGTTGCCGGGGACGGAGCTTTCGGCGGACAACGGCGTCGAAACGTCGCCCGACGATCGCGAGTTCTACGTCGTGTCGACGACGACGAAACGGATCCTCGCGTTCGCGCGCAACGACACGGCGAAGCCGCTGCGCGTGGCGCAACTGAGCGAATTCGCACCCGACAACGTCCGCTGGACCAGCGACAATCGGCTGATCACCGCCGGCATGATCGACAATGAGCCCGCGTGCGGCGGCGCGCCGCGCACGCCCGAAGGGATCCGGTGCTCGCGCGGTTACATCGCTGTCACGATCGACCCCAAGACGATGAAAGCCACCGAGATCGCGCGCGGACCGGCGACGCCCGCGTTCACCGGAACCGCTATCGCGATGCAGGTCGGCGACGAGCTGTGGCT
>Ga0081539_10007288_pt1 | contig 10152 bp, 9 predicted proteins | sample TabmetS4T2R2_FD_71023 | JGI IMG/M metagenome (GOLD analysis project Ga0081539, IMG submission 71023) | Tabebuia heterophylla rhizosphere microbial communities from the University of Puerto Rico - S4T2R2 | ecosystem: Host-associated > Plants > Roots > Rhizosphere ... | reverse complement strand
TCCCAGGCGCCGTTACGCTCGATCAAGATCTGCCGCCCGAGCGGTTCCGATCCATGGAGCTCGACGCGTTTAACCCCGAGCTCGCGCCCGGCACGTTCAACGGCGCGGTCGCGGTGAACTGGTTCCAGCACATGCCCTGCGAGCTGATCGATACGTGGATCGGCCGCCTGCACCGGAAGCTCGCGCCAGGCTCGGTCGTGTTCGCCGCGATCAACCACCTTCGCCCGAAGTCGCGCGCGAAACTGTTTTCCAAGCCTTTCGATCCGAACCTCTACGAAGCGCGGCAGACCTACGACGGGCGCCCGGTGGACGTGATCGACAACGTCTTCAGCGAGGCCGACCTCCGACGGATCTTCGAGCCGCACGTGGCGAGGATCGAGTACACGTGCGGGATCGGGTATTACTGGGTCGTCTACGAAACGGCATAAGCTTCACCGCAGAGGCGCGGAGATCGCGGAGATCGCGGAGAAGACTTGTTTGAAGGCTTTGTTCTCTGCGTCCTCCGCGCCTCTGCGGTGAACTACTGCTCAGGCGGCGCGGATGGGCTGGTAGACGCGGACGCAGTTGCGGTTGGCGCTCTTGGCGTCGTAGAGCGCGGCATCCGATGCTTGGAGGAGCTGCGCGAGCGTGAGGATGCCGATCGTCTTGCTGCGCTCGGCCACGCCGATGCTCAGCGTCGGGGCGTGCTCGAGGTTGGCGATCGCGTCGGTGAAATCGACCGCGGCGAACGCTTGGCGCACCTTGCCGACGACTTGCTCGGCCTGATGAAGCGTCGTTTGCGGCAGGGCGATGATGAACTCGTCGCCGCCGAAGCGGAAGGCGAGGTCGGTCTTGCGGAGCGTGATCCGCACGCAGTCGGCGAACGACTTGAGGACGTGATCACCGGCCGCGTGACCGTGGGCGTCGTTGATCTCCTTGAACCGGTCCATGTCGATCATCACGATCGACAGCGGGTGGCCGTGACGCTCGGCGAGCGCGACCTCGCGCTGGAGCAGTTGCTCCATCGAGCGGCGGTTGTACAGCGCGGTCAGCGGGTCGGTCATGCTCTGCTTCTCGGCCTCGGCGAGCATGTGCAGCGAGATCAGCGACGAGTGCGCGGTGTTCACGTACGTCTGTGCGAGCTGTCGCGCTTCGTCGGTCCAGGCTTGCCCGATCGGCTTGAGCATGTGCACGAGCACCTTCGTGCCGCGGCCGACGGTGAACGGGATGCAATAGGCCGGGTGATCGGGCGGCAGGTTGAGCGATGCGTCGATCGAGCAGCGCACGGGCGAGCCGTCGGGCTTGAAGTGCTTGGGCAGGTTCTGCCGCAGGCACGGGCAGAGCGTCGTGTCCATCTCGCCGACGGGGCAGGACGGTTTCATGAGATCGTCCGGCCACGACGCGCGCACCTGGACCGGCGGGACGAGTTCGTGATCGTGCGTGAGCACAACGAGTCCCGCGAGCCCGAGTTCGCCTTTGAGGAAATGCGCCAGCGATGCGAACACCTGCTCGGCCTTGCCGGCGCCTTGGATCGTTTGGGAGAAGTCGAGAAGTCGATCGACCGTTCGACGACGTTGCGCGAGCGACTCGAGCGCGTTCGCCTGTTCGCGCTGCACGGAGTGGATGCGATCGACGACGCGTTCGAACGCGTCCTTCACGCCGATCAGGTCCCAGCTTTTGGCACCGATCGTGTCTGTCGATTCGGGATTCGCGCGTCCGTCGGCGGTGTCGGACATGACTTGTCGAAGGTGATGAAGCGGGGCGAGCACTCGACGCACGCCGAAGGCGACGAGCACGACGCTTGCGAGGCCGGCGATCGTGAGCGTGGCGAGGAAGCGGAGGGCGAGCGTTTCGAGGGCGTCGGACGGTTGCGGCCCGGCGCGCAGCCACGTCACGCCGATCACCAGCGCCGCGGCCGCGCTCATGACGGTGAGCGCGACGGTCGCGAGGACGACCAGTTGCGTCTGGAGCGATTTGCCCGAGAGCCAACCCACAACCAAACCCGCCCGCGGCCGAGCCGCGACGGTGAAACCGATCGCTTTGGAACGCCACGCGACGACCGATAACCGCCGTCCACGGGTGGGATAGCCGTCACAGTCGTCACAGGTGTATCGGGCCGGTTGGGACACGACTGAAGCGCCCGGAGAACGTTTGAATCGCGAGGGCCGAATGCTTACAGTCTGGGCATGTCTGCCAGCGAATCGCACAATCTTCAAGCATCCCTGCACGCCGCCGATCAAGAGTTGGCCAGCCTGACGGAAATCGGGCAGATCTTGTCGGCTTCGCTCGACCTGCGGGATTCGTTCGGAAAAATGATGCAGGTCATCTCCGAGAAGCTAAACATGCGGCGGGGGACGCTCGTTTTGCTCGACGAATCGACGGGCCTGCTGCGCACCGAGGCAGCGGTCGGCATCACGTCCGACCAGATCGAGAAGAACCGCTTCGCGCTCGGCGAAGGGATCACTGGAAACGTCGTCGCGACCGGGCGTCCTCGCATCATCCCGGACATCCGCAACGAGCCCGACTTCCTCAACCGCAGCGGCCGACTCGATCAAGACCCGGCTGGGACGCAGGTGAGCTTCCTGTGCGTGCCGATCCGCATCGAGGGGCGCACGACCGGCGCGCTCGCCGTCGACAAGCCGTTCGTCTCGGCCGAGCAGTTGCGGCTCGACCACGAGTTTCTCGACATCGTCGCGGCGTTCCTCGCGCAGGCGATCCAGATCAACCGCATGGTGCTACGACAGAAGGAAGAGCTGCTCGAAGAGAACGCGCAGCTCCGCGCGCAGGTCCGCGACCGTTACCGCTTCGAGAACATCATCGGCGACAGCCCGGCGATGCACGAAGTCTTCGCGACGGTGGGTCAGGTCGCCAACAGCCGCGCGACCGTGCTGCTGCTCGGCGAGACCGGCACCGGCAAGGAGATGATCGCCAAGGCGATCCACTACAACTCGCCGCGGAAGGACAAGCCGTTCATCCGCGTCAACTGCGGCGCGCTTACCGGCACGCTGCTCGAATCGGAACTTTTCGGCCACGTGAAGGGCAGTTTCACCGGCGCGATCAAGGACAAGGTCGGTCGCTTCGAGGCCGCGGACGGCGGGACGATCTTCCTCGACGAGATCGGGACGATGGAGCCGGTGCTCCAAGTGAAGCTCCTTCGCGTGCTCCAGGAGCGCGAGTTCGAGCGCGTCGGTGACACGGCCGTCGTGAAAGTGGACGTGCGCGTGATCGCGGCGACGAACGTCGACCTACAGGAGGAAGTCGCCAAGGCCAACTTCCGGGAAGACTTGTTCTACCGGCTGAACGTGGTGAGCATTTATCTGCCGCCGCTGCGCAATCGGCGTGAAGACGTGCCGGCGCTGATCGACTATTTCCTCGACAAGTACAACGTGTTGAACGACCGGCGGCTCAAGCGCATCAGCCGCGAGTTGCTGAACGTGCTGCTGCGTTACCCGTGGCCGGGCAACGTGCGCGAGCTGGAGAACGCGATTGAGCGCGCGGTGGTGCTCAGCCGTGACGAGGACTTCACCGAAGACCTTCTGCCCCTGAGCATCCGCATGTTCGCGGCCCAGCGCCGCACGAACCAGGCGACCGAGACCGTCGAGCAGCTCACGAAGCGGCTCTCGGACCAAGCCATCAGCGACTACGAGCTCCGCGAGGGCGAGATCTACCAACTCGTGATCGACCAGATCGAGCACGCGCTGATCGAGCGGGCTCTCGCGCGGTGCAACGGCGTAAAGACGAAAGCGGCTGACTTCCTCGGGATCAACCGGAACACGTTGAACAAGAAGGTGAAGGACCTGGGGATCGAGGCGGCGGATTAGCTCCCTCTCCCTGGTAGGGAGAGGGCAGGGGTGAGGGTTGAAGGTTTCGCGGGCAACGAAGCGTTCATCGCGCGAGGAGAGCTTCGACCCTCACCCCAACCCTCTCCCTGCCAGGGAGAGGGGGCTAATCCAGCGACGCGTACCAGAACAGCGTCGCCTGTTCCTTCACCATGTCGTGGTTGCTGTTCCGCCGCGTGTCGGCGCCGGCCAGCTCGAAGCCGGTCTTCAAGAGGAACTGGCTGGCCGGGTGGTTGTCCGTGAGCGTCTCGGCCGCGACCGCGCGGAGCTCGGCGTCGCGGGTGCGCTGGATGATCTGGTAAACCATCGCGCTGCCGATGCCCTGGCGGCGGAAGTCGTAATCGACGCGCACGTCGATCAGCCGCATCGTCCCCCGCGCCGGATCGGGCTGAGCGACCGCGACGGCCACGATCTGCCCCTCGTGTTCCGCGACGAGCGCCACGCCGTCATCCGCGCCGCTGGCGAGCTGCTTGAGCGTGAAGGTCAACTCGTCGCCGATCGGGTTGGACGTGACCTGCTTCGATCGCAATGGCCGCTCTTCGACGCGCAGCGAGAACGCGGTGCCTTCGCCGCCGCGCTCGACGTGCAGGTACGCCGTCGATTCGATGGTCGCGTCGATGTCGGCGAGGTCGCGCAGGTTGTCGGAGGTCAGCGGGCGGATTTCCATCGCATCATAAGGATATCCCCGCCACATGCCGCACGGCGAGGGCAGTGTGTATGCTTCGGCACGTGAGCCCCACTTTTGACTTCGGCGAGTTTCCCGTCCTGACGACCGAACGGCTGAAGCTTGTCGAGTTTGAGCCGCGGATCGCGGCCGATATCTTCTCGTGGCGCGGCGATCCGGTCGTCCAGCTCTACAATTCCGAGCCGCACAAGACGATCGACGATACGCTTCGGTTCATCGAGGAGGAGCGCGACCGGTACCGTCAGAAGCGCGAGGTTATTTGGGCGAGCACGCTGCGCGACACCGGCCGCGCGATCGGGTCGGTCAGCGTGTTCGACTGGGATCGATATCACCGCCGCGCGGCGCTCGGGTACGACATGGCTCGGGACTGCTGGGGCAAGGGTTTCGCGACCGAATCGCTCCGCGCGGTCTTGAAGTTCTGCTTCGAGCGGTTGGCGGTGAACCGGTTGGAGATCTGGACCTCGGCAGCGAACGAGCGGTCGTTGCGGCTGGCGGAGCGCCTCGGCTTCATTCGCGAGGGGAGCTTGCGAAAGCGTATCCTCGAGGACGACGGCCAATTCCACGATTGCGCGCTCTTCGGACTGTTGCGCGACGAGTGGGAGGGCGTCGTGCATAATACTCGGTGACCGAGCCTGGCGGTACTCCGCGGAACACGATCGGTGTGGCTATTTCAGAACGCGATCAGCGCGATAAGGCCATGCGAAAGCTCACGGCGGACGACCTTCCTGAGTTCCTCGCGACCAAACCGGTTTCGGTGATCCACTTCGACGCCGAATGGGACGTGAGTTACCGGGCGCAGGTCCGTCGCGCCATGCTCGGCGCCGAAGCCGCGCTGGGTCACGTGGCGAGCTTCGGCGAGGTTGATTGCGACACCAACCCGGAGATAGCGCGCTCGACTCCTGTGCCCAACGTTCCGCTCGTCGCTTACTACCGCGACGGAAGTCTTGTGATGACCGTGATCGGTGTAAATCAAGACATCCGCGCGCGGGTTGAGCATCTGGTTCGGGCCTAACCTATCGAGTAGCGCGACTGCGCTCGGACAACCCTCTCCCCTGCCCTCTCCGGCTCGACTGTCTTCGACCCTGAGGCTCAGACCCGAAGGGAGCTCGCCGAAGTCCGGCGTACCGGGAGAGGGAGGACATTCTTCGCCGGACGTCCTTGGATTCCACTTCCACGCCTCGCACGCTAATCTGCCACGCGCACGCGTCCCGCAAAGGAGCCCATCACCATGCCTTCCATCGACATGCCGCTGGATCAGATGCGGCAGTACAAGCCGGCGTTGTACCGTGAGGCGGACTTCGAGCCGTACTGGGACGCGACGATCGCCGAGGCGCTCAAGCAGCCGCTGAACCAGGAGCTGATCCCGTACGACCTGCCGGCGAGCGCGCTCGAATGCTTCGCCGTGCGGTTCGACGGGTACAAGGGCGGGCGCCTGGCGGGATGGTACGTCCGGCCGAGCGCGCGCGGGAAGTTCCCGGCGGTGTGCATGTACCACGGCTACAGCGGACGCGGGACGCGGCTGTTGGAGATGGTGCCGTACGCGTCGCAGGGCTTCTGCGTGCTGAGCATGGACTGCCGCGGGCAGAACGGGCAGTCGCAGGATGCGCTGGTGACGCCCGAAGGCAACCAGATGGGCTGGATGACCAAGGGCATCCGCGATCCGAAGCAGTATTACTACCGTTACGTTTATGCCGACGCGGTTCGCGCGCTCGAAGTGCTGGCGCGCCGTGAGGAAGTGGACGAGAACCGCATCGCGATCACCGGCGGCAGTCAAGGCGGCGCGATCACGCTCGCGGTGGCGGCGCTCTCCGAGCGGCCGGCGCTGGCGCTGCCGGACATCCCGTTCCTGTGCGACTTCCGCCGCGCGATGAACATCGCCTGCAACGGCCCGTACCCGGAGATCACTCACTTCCTCAAGCAGTTCCCGTCGCTGTTCGATACGGCGGTCCGCACGTTGAGTTATTGCGACTGCATGAACCTGTCGCCGTGGATCACATGCAAGACGATCGTGAGCAACAGCCTCTGGGACGACATCTGCCCGCCGAGCACGGTGTTCGCGGCGTACAACCACATGACCTGCGAAAAGCGGATGGAGATCTACCCGTACCACAAGCACGAGCTGCCGTACGAGCACTCGGAGATCAAGTACCGGGCGGTCATGGAGACGCTGGCGCGATAATCATGCTAGACTGGGTGTGTCATGCCAAAGCGATATACCGTAAGCGACGGAAAGCTCATGCTCACGCTGGAGGAAGCGGAAGAGGGCGGGTTCGTTGTGACGTCGCCGCTCGATCCCGCGTTGATCACGCAGGCGGAGACGATCCGCGAAGCGTTCGAGATGGCGCGGGACGCGATCAGGACGTTGAGCAAGGGTCGTGCAAAGCTCGCCAAGAGTACGGACACGCGTCGTCGCGCAGCGGGGTGAGGCGTGGACCGTAGAAAGCTCGTTGTGCACCTCCGCGCCCACGGGTGCGTCCTGCACCATCACGGCGCGCGGCACGACATGTGGCGAAACCTCGTCACAGGCGCGCAGTCCGCTGTTCCAAGGCATCGCTGGATCAAGTACGGAACGCTTCGCGCGATCTGCCGGCAACTCGGCATTCCTTTGCCATGACGAACTTTTTCGATTTTCGTCAGAAGATGACCGCGCGGCGCGAGGCGCCCGCGGCGAAGCCGGGCGCGGTGTCGGTCGAACCGTCGAAAGCAGCTGAAGGTCCGATCGTTTGGACCGTCTCTCAGCTCACGTCGGTGATCGACGGCGCGATCCGCGCGGGGCTGCCTTCGACGGTTCACGTCGAGGGCGAGCTATCGAACGTGACTTTGCACCGCGGGTCCGGGCACCTGTACTTCGTGCTGAAGGACGCCGACTGCTGCGTCGATGGCGTGATGTGGAAGAGCGACCTGGCGCGGATGAAGTTCACGCCGGAGGACGGGCAGGCGGTGCGGGTGACAGGCGCGGTGCAGGTGTACGGCGCGCGGGGACGCTATCAGCTGTACGCGCGCAAGATCGAACCGATGGGGCAGGGGGCGCTGGAGCTGGCTTTCAAGCAGCTTCACGCGAAGCTCGCGCGCGAAGGACTATTCGACGCGTCGCGGAAACGCGAATTGCCAGCGTATCCGATGTCGATCGCGCTGGTGACGAGCCGCGACGGAGCGGCGCTTCAGGACGTGTTGAAGGTGCTGCGGCGGTTCGCGTGGTTGAAGCTGAAGCTCGTGCACGTGCCGGTGCAGGGAGATGGTGCGGGCGCGAAGGTCGCGGATGCGATTTCGTCGCTATGCCGGCAAGCGGTGGAGCGGCGCGCGGCGATTGATGTCATTATTGTCGCGCGGGGCGGCGGGTCGATCGAAGACCTGTGGGCGTTCAACGAGGAGGTCGTCGCCCGCGCGATCGCGGCGTCGAGCATTCCGGTCGTAACCGGGATCGGCCACGAGGTGGACGTGTCGATCGCGGACCTCGTCGCGGACCACCACGCGCACACGCCGACCGAGGCGGCGCAAGTCGTCACCGCCAACTGGCGTACCGCGCGGGAGCTGGTCGACGACCGTTCGGTCCGCCTGCGTCGGGCGATGCGCTCGCGCGTGACCGAGGCGCGGCATCAGCTCAACCTGATCGAACGGCACGAGACCTTCCGCCGGCCGCTCGATCGGGTGCGGCAGTTCCGGCAGCGGATCGACGAGCATGAGCGGGCGCTCGCAGCGGTGCTACGCGACAGGTTGCACCGCGCCGTGCGGTCGCTGGACGCGCGTCGCGCGCGGCTGGCGCAGGTTTGCAGCGAGTACCGCGTGGAGATGCTGAGGCAACGTGTTGAGACAATGGACGAGCGACTGGGTCGATCGACACAAGCAAACATCGAGCGGGCGCGAGCCTCGCTCAACGGCATCGAGGCGCGCCTTCACGCTCTCTCACCGGAATCGGTGCTGAAGCGCGGCTACTCGATCACGACGTTGAAGAAGGGGGGCGCGGTGGTCCGATCCGCATCGGACGTGCGAGCGGGGGACACCGTCGTCACGCGCGTCGCGGACGGATCGTTCGAATCAACGGTGGAGGATCGCAATCAACCGAAGCTGTTCGAATGACCCGCGCACCGAAAGCCCACGGCCCGGCCGTGGGCTTAGGCGACGCTGCTGTCGCTCCGCTGCTGCTGGTCGCGGTGCACCACGTGCTCGATGATCTCCAGCCGGCGCACGACGTCGGTCATGTCCGCGGGGCGCTTGCGCGGGTCGGAACGCACGCACTCCAAGACCAGGTTCGACAGGTTGTCCGGCACCAGCGGGTTCAGGACCTTCGGCGGCGTCACGAAGCTGTCGAGCGTGCCGGCGATCGACTTCTTCATCAGCTTCTTCATCGTGTACAGCGTCGGCACGTTCTTCTGCGTCAGGGCCCAGTACATCGTCGCGCCGAGGTTGTAGATGTCCGTCCGCTCGGTCACGGGGCGCAGCTTCACCTGCTCGGGGGCGATGTAGTCCGGCGTGCCCTGGATGCGCGTCTTCTCGGTGCCTACGGGGCAGGCCTGCCCGAGGTCGATCACCCTCACGTGACCTTTTGCGTTCAACAGGATGTTGTTGGGCTTGAGGTCGCAGTGCACCAAGCCCTGCTTGTGCATGGCCTCCAGCGCCTTGCCGGTTTCGATGAAGATCTGGAGCAGCGTGGGGATGGACCGCGGGCAGTGCTCGTCGAGCGGCGTGCCGTCGAACAGCTCCATCACCAGCGCGACTTCAGTGACCTTGAGCAGCAGGTTCCTGCCGAGCTTCAAGTCGACGACCCGGCGGAGGTTGGGGTGGTTGACCTTCTGCGCGACGTCGTGCTCCGTGACGACCTGCTGGATGAAGCGGTCGTCCTTGTCGTTCTCGCGCTTCACGTGCTTGAGCGCGTAGATCTGTTTCGTCTTGGGGTGAGAGACCGCGTAGATGTGGCTGCGCGCGCCTTCGCCGAGGAAGTCGATCACGTCGTAGTCGAAGATCTTCTTCGGCACCGTATGGCCGCCACTGCCTGTACTCATCAGCAAGGATTCTAGCGTGCTCATCGTGAACTACCGGCTGGCGAGACCGATGGACGACAAGGCGAGTTTCGCGGGGTCCGCTTTGGGGTCCGCTTTGGGGTCCGCAGGTTCCCCCGCGTGTCATAGTACACCACGTCCAGCGGTTTATTTCGCACGGCCCCGAAGAGGGTACTGGAAGTCGCGGGCTCGGCGGGACGGCGCGCACGGACAGCACGGGCTGTGACGCCTGCGTGCGCGAGCAACGTGTTAGGATCGGGTGAGAAGTCCGGCGACGCGGTCGGCGACGCCTATTTCGTCCACGCCTTGGCCTTGAAGTCGTTCAGCGCCTGCTTGAGCTGGTTCTCGAACTCCGGCGTCAGCTCCTTCTTCTCGGCCAAGCCTTGTCGAAGCTGCGAGAAGCTGGCGTCGACGAACTTCAGGAACGCGTTCTGGAAGTCTTGCACGCGGGCCAGCGGCACGTCGTCGAGGTAGCCGTTGGTGCCCGCGTAGATGACCATGACTTCCTGCTCGACGGGCATCGGCTTGTACTGCGGCTGCTTGAGCAGCTCCACCAGACGCGCACCGCGATCGAGCTGCTTCTGCGTGGCCTTGTCCAGCTCGGTGCCAAGCTGCGCGAACGCTTCGAGTTCGCGGTAGGCGGCGAGGTCAA
>Ga0081539_10007287_pt1 | contig 10153 bp, 8 predicted proteins | sample TabmetS4T2R2_FD_71023 | JGI IMG/M metagenome (GOLD analysis project Ga0081539, IMG submission 71023) | Tabebuia heterophylla rhizosphere microbial communities from the University of Puerto Rico - S4T2R2 | ecosystem: Host-associated > Plants > Roots > Rhizosphere ... | reverse complement strand
GGATAACCTGCTTCGGAAGCGGCGCGATTGATCGCGGCGTAAAGCCAGTCGCGATTGAACTCGAAGAGCTGCCCCGAATCGCAGCGCAGATACGGAAATTCTTCCTTAAACGCGACCATGAGAGACTTGATCCGGTGGAAATAATTCGCGCTGCCGCGTGTCCGGCTTGGCGCGCCGGCCGAGCGACTGGATGGCATCGACGAATTGATCGACATCTTTGAATTGCCGGTGCACCGACGCGTAACGCAGATACGCGACCTCATCGATCCCGCGCAATTTCTCCAGCACTTTCGCGCCGATCGCCTCGGATTGCACTTCGCGCCCGCTCGTCTCCAGCTCGTGTACGATTTCATCCACGATCTGTTCGAGCGTGACCAGACTTGTCGATCTTTTCTCGAACGCTTTCGCAATGCTTGTTGCCAGTTTGCGGCGGTCGAACGCCTCGTGCGTGCGATCCCGTTTCACCACTTGCAGGTCCGATCGCTCGATTTCCTCGTAAGTCGTGAAGCGAAAAGCGCAACTGAGACATTCACGCCGGCGGCGGATCGAGGAACTGTCGCGCGACTGGCGCGAATCGATGACCTTATCATCGCGCGAGCCACACTTGGGGCAACGCATAGTGTTGAAGCGCTAGATACCACACCACATCTTGCGCCGTCAATCCGCTTTTGACCTTTCTCCCCCACTGCTCATCACTTGTCGCTTCCTCGAACCTCCTGCTCTTGCTCTTGCTCCTGCTCGCACGGCGCGCCGTAGCGCAGCGAAGGCCGGTGCTCCCCTGTCCGCCGTAGCATTTCAACCCGGTTCGTCGCTTGGGCTCGCGCTGTATGTGCGAAGGCGGATGCTCCCGATTGTTCCTCGAACCTTTGTTCAGACGAAGCCAGCGCGTTCCGCTGCGAATGCAACTCGCTTGCAGCAAACCAAAAAAGCGGAGACGCGTCCGCGCTTCTTTGGTTATTTGAAATCGAATGGGATCACAGATTAAGCTAGAGTCCGAGTGCCGTATGGCGTCGCTAAACGATATTCAGGCGTTAGCGGATCAGATCGCGCGCGAGTTCAAGCCCGATAAAATTATCCTCTTCGGTTCGCACGCCCGAGGACAGACCGGACCGGATTCGGATGTCGATCTTTTGGTGATCATGCCGCGCGATGGGAGATCGGCGCACCAGCAGGCGGCGGAGGTTTACTTCAAGTGCCGGTCGCCTTTTCCCGTCGATATCCTTGTGCGTACCGCTGAGGAATTCGAAGAACGGCAGCACATGAACGATTGGTTCATGCGCGACATCGCTCGGGAAGGGATCATTCTCTATGAAGCCGGAAACGGCTGAGTGGATCCGACTCGCCGAGGGCGATTTCCGGACCGCGAATCGGGAAGCTGCCGCGGATGTTCCGAATTTTGAAGCGGCCTGCTTTCACGCGCAGCAGTCGATCGAGAAGTATCTCAAAGCCTTTCTTGTCGAGCAGGGCATCGCTTTCCCAAAACGCATGACTTGGAAAATCAGCTTGCCAGCATGGCTACGGTTGCATCGGAGGCGACGTCTCTGGATCAAGCGGCCAAAGGTCTCACCGGCTATGGCATCGACGTGCGTTATCCTGGCGAACGCCCCGACGGCAGTGCGGCCAAACAGGCGTTAGCTGATTGCGTAGTTGTCCGCTCGCTGCTTCGCAGGTTGTTAGGCTTCCCGGTGTAATACCGCCCATTTACGATCAGGGACGTTGCTCTCTCAGAGCCGAAAACCCTGAGCCCCACCAGCAAAAAAGCCGGACAAACACGCCGCTTTTTGATAACAAAACTTCGCGCGATGACGTTCAGAAACTTTGATGAATTCTTCCAAGCGGCATTTGGACAGCCAATCGCGCCATTCGCTTATCAGCGCCGGCTGGCCGAAGACTCAGAATGCAAATCCTGCTTAATCGACATCCCGACCGGCTGCGGCAAAACCGGCGCCGTCGTGTTGGCGTGGCTCTGGAATCGCGCTCACAAGAAACGCCGTGACTGGCCGCGTCGGCTCGTCTACTGCCTACCGATGCGCACGCTGGTCGAGCAAACGGAAAAGAATGTGCGGGGCTGGCTGAAAAATCTCGGCAATCTGGAGTGGGATGGCGAAAGCGATCATACAGGCAAGATCGGCGTGCATATCCTTATGGGCGGCAAAGAGAAAACGGACTGGGACATTCATCCCGAACGCGAAGCCATCCTCATCGGCACGCAAGACATGCTCCTCTCTCGCGCGCTGAATCGCGGTTACGGCATGAGTCGTTACCGCTGGCCCATGCACTTTGGGCTGCTGAATAATGACGCGCTCTGGGTGTTAGACGAGACGCAGCTCATGGGTCCGGGGCTTTGGACTTCAGCGCAGTTAGACTGGATGCGGCAGGATCGTTTTCCCGCGATTTTGGCGTGCGTGACGTGGTGGATGAGCGCGACCATCGCGCCTGATTTTCTCGATACCAGCGACCGACGGAACGGGAAAGTCGGGCCGGTGGAGGAAATCACGTTGGGCGATGAACCGGCAGCCACGAAATTACTCGCGGCACACAGGCCCTGTAAGCTTTGGAAGCAACCCGTTGCACCGCGAATGCAAAAAAGCAGCAGCAGAACCAATGCACAGCCCGAAGATCGCGAGCGTATGTTCGCATCGTCGCTTGCCGCAGCGATAGTTCAGGAACACGCGCCAGGCACGCTCTCGCTGGCGGTCTGCAACACAGTGCGTTTTGCGCAGAGGCTTTTCGAATGTGTGGAACAACTGCGCGCTCAAGCCGGCGACGCGATTCTTCTGACTTCGCGTTTTCGACCGGCCGATCGCCAGAAGAACGCGAATCAGCTGATCGCGTTCGAAAGAGCTCGTAAGGCCGGAGCCACGCACGCAGGCCTCATCTGTATCAGCACGCAGGTGATCGAGGCGGGTATGGACATTTCTGCGCGCCGGCTCTGGTCAGAGATTGCGCCGTGGCCATCGATGCTCCAGCGCCTTGGCCGACTTAATCGCGACGGAAAAATTAACGACGAGGCGCTCGCGTACTTTTTTGAATTGCCGGCTGCGAGTAAATCGCGCGGTCGCGCTACTCAACCTGTCGGACCTTACGGTTCGGCAGACGTCGCTGACGGAAAGAAAATCATCGCCCGTCTTGCTGAAATTTCAGCCGAGCAACCAGAACTGAGCTTTCGGAAAATGCACGAGCAACTTGCGAGCGAAAGCGGGACAAAATCGCTGCTCGCGAAGACGCTCAAACCGAAGCCGGAGCCATTCCCCCGCGCGATGGATGTCCACGGCCTCTTCACGAATGAGCCGGATGCATTCGGCGGCTTCACCGACATCAGCCGCTACGTGCGCGGCGAAGATAAAAACGCTGATGCAACCGTCTTCTGGCGAAACTGGAAGCCGGACACCGACAAGCTGGCCGAACTCGAGGGGCCGGCGTTCTCGCGCGACGAGGGTTGCCCGGTCGCGATTCATCGGCTGCGTGCGTTTCTTGGCGACAAAGGGCACGGCTGGATTTGGAATTCGAAAACCGAAACATGGGAGCCGACCCGCGCGGGTGACATCGTTCCGGGAATGCTCGTGATGCTGCCGGTTAGCGCGGGCGGTTACGATTCGCATCTCGGATGGACTGGCCGGAAGAACGGTCAGGCGGGGCTGGAGAGCGCACCGCCGCCCGGATTGCCTGAGGAAAAAACGACCGACGATCAGGCAATCGGTTGCTGGGTCGATCTCGACACGCATCTGCGTGATGTGGAGAAGGCCGCCGAGGATGTCGTAGGTGTGTTCGACAGCAGGTCGCCCTTTTGCTCGGCGATTCAAAGCGCCGCAAGCTTTCACGACATTGGCAAAAGTATCGCGCAATGGCAGCAGGCGCTGCCGCAGCCGACTCCGCAGCCCGAAAAGTTCTGGGCAAAGGCGCCGTTCCTTCTCCGGATCGAGCCTGAGCCGCGCAGAGCCCCGTCGCGAACGGCAATCGAAGAGATTCTCCACATGGCGGCGATTCCTTTCCGCTGGACTGATGCGGAACAACGCAACCGCAAACGCGATGCACATCCGAGCGAATTCCACTATCAGGTCGGGCGACGGCCAAGTGTTGAAACGCGCGACGCGCTGGCCGCCGTCGCTGGTGTTGCGAGAGTCGTCATCGTGCCGTTCCGTCCTGGTCTTCGCCACGAAGCCGCTTCGACTCTCGCGCTTTGGCACCAGTTTTACCGCGACGGCACCTCGAATTTCCCCGCGCTCACGCTCTACCTCATTGCAGCGCATCATGGCATCGTGCGCACCAGCCTCAGTTCGCGCGAGCAGGCGGAGCCAAACGTCTGCGGCATTCCCTTGACCATTTCCCAAATCCCATGGAACGGCGGAATCGCGCTTGATTTCGATTGTGCAGGCGACGGTGCCGCTGGCGATTTTTCCGAGGACAGAACCACGTTCATTCTCCGCGAGCCGGGCTGGAGCGGCCTTATCACCGATCTGCTCGGCGACTGGGAAAAAGACGCACCGCGCGCGTCGAGCGGCGCTGTTCGCGATGGCGAACCATGCCACCTCGGACCATTCGGCCTCGCTTACCTCGAAGCGCTCCTGCGTGCCGCCGATGGACGCGCTAGCGCGTCGCCGTCGAGTTTCATACCGGCTGACGGAAATCCCTCATGAGCAGAGTTTCATTGGCCAAACGTTCGCAAGTGCGCCTGCCCGTCATCGTTCTGGCCGGGCTGCATCTCGACACGCTCGGGCACTATCTCGCCGCGCTGGGCGTGCTTCGCCTCGCCAGTCGCAAATGGCCGAGCCTGCGTGGATGCTGGCAAGGCGGTGTGTTCACGCTCGTCGGCGGGCCACAGGATTTTCGCGAACTGACCAAGTTCATAATTGATGTCGGCGATGCATCGAAGTGGACGCCTTACGGAAAGCCGTGGGATCACTTTCAGAAAAAAGACACGAAGGCGAAGAGCGCCGAAAATTCGATGATGTGGCGGGCGACTGTGGCTTCTGAACACGAAGCGCTGCTTTTCCAATCGCATCTCGCCGCCGCGACGCGCCTGAGTTTCAATCCATTGTTTGGAACCGGTGGAAACGCCGGCAAGCGGTTGTTCGCTGATGGTTGGAAGAAGGCTGCAACGGTCGTTGCCAATCCGCCGCGGCAATGGCGAGGAACAAAACTGCGCGATGACGTGGCAGCGTTTCTCTTCGGCGGACCGTGTTTTTGCCTCGGCGACTTTAACGCCGCGAGTTGGTTCAGCGCCGCAAACAAAATCTTTAACAGCGGCATGAAACGGCCATTTCGTGAGGGGCAGGTTACGCCTTGGGCGATGCTGCTTGCGTGCGAAGCATTCCCGATTCTTGCTGGCGCAGTATCGCGCCAACTCGGTACGCAACGTCGTGCAACTGGAGCTTTCCCCTTCGTCACTGCCCCTGCCGCTCCCGAAAACGAGCAGGAAGCTGGGCGAGTGCTTGGCGAGTTCTGGGCACCAGTTTGGTCTCGCCCACTGACGGCTGCCGAAACCACCGCACTATTCCAGCGCGCGCGAGCCGAGATCGGCGGTCGTGGCGCAGTAACGGCAGCAGCATTCGCAGCGGCAATTATCAAGCGTGGCGTGGATTTCGGGATTGCAGAGTTTCGGCGATTTCTGCTGCTCAAGACGACCAGCGAAAATACGTTCGAGTCACAGCTTGCTGCCGCAATCGAAGTCATCTCAGAGGAGAACGCCGTCCAGTCACGGGCAGTTCGGATTGCGCTTGCGCTACGCGATCGCCTGCCGCGCGATGCCAAAAAAGGCAAGCGATGGGTCTATCGCGGGCTGCAAGGACCCGTGGACCGAGCGCTCGTTGAGCTGGCCGAAGCTGCCAACCGACCGGAGCTGCGCGCAGAACGTGGACTCGCGTTGATCGATGCGCTTTTTACTTCGCTGCACCGCGTCGATCGCAACAAAAACTATCGCGCTGCGAATGTGCGCTTCGAATTGGTGCCGCCCGCCTGGCTCCAGTCGCTCGTGACTGAGCACGAGCGCACGCGCGAGTTTCGCGTAGCAATCGCGATTGCCTCGCTACGTAGCGCGCGTTTGGACAATCCAACGCCCGAACTACGCAAAAAGGCGCCCTCCGTTTTTCTTCCTTACCGACTCGGAGTCACTGGGGCGGGCCGATTCTGGGCCCTGCCGCAGAATGTCCCGTTCCGACGGGTTTGGTCGCCCCGTTCACTCGCGGAAAATCTCTGCGTGGTATTGCAGCGCCGCCTCATGGAGACACCCGATGGTGCCCTGCCACCGTTTGAAGCCACGATGCACGCGCCCTGTGCCGACGTCATCGACTGGCTCGATGGCGAACTCGATGAAGCTGCGCTCGCCCGCTGGATTGACCGATGCAGTGTCTTCGATTGGTCGGCGCGCGATCTGCCGCGGTTCCAGTCGCGCGCAGTCGCCGAACCGGACGATGCGCTTCACGCGTTCTACGCTTTTTTCCGGCCGCTTTTCGATCGTGCGGCGCTCAATTTAATTCGCGATCCGGAGATCATCGTGCCGCCGAAAGCCGGACCGCTTCGCGCAATCGCGGCGACGATCAGCCGCGGCGATGTCGCCGCCGCATGGAACGTCGCGCGCGGAGTCTATGCGCGGCTCGGCGTCATGATTGCGGATTTCCCGGTATGGCAAACTTTCAGTCTCGCGGACGGGCAACGTTTGCTCGCCGCGCTGCTGATTCCCGTTCGTTCACAGCGAATCGCCGGCGCATTCCGCCGATGGCAATCACCAACTCAACCTCAAGAAAAATATGAACAACTCAAATCCGCTTGACCCCGCCGTGCTGCTCTCCAGCGACGCGCACCGTCTCACCATCCAAGCCACGCTCCAGCCCGTGGCCGGCATCGAACGTTTCCAGCCCGCCGGCTTCCCGGAAATCGGGCATGTAATTTACGACTCCCCCAAGCTCGCGAGTGATGGCCGGCCCGACAAGGTCTGCATTATCGATAGCGCCGCGAGCATGGCGAATCATCTCGAAACTGTCTGCCTCGACGGTTCGTTCGGCGCGACGCTAGCGCCAGAACTCGCGGGCCTGCCGTATGTGGAATGCGTAACCGACAACAGCAGCGGCGGTGGTCGCAGGCTCGTGGTCACCACCCTTTCTGAAGGCCACCGCCTAGCTTCGAGTCTTTTCACCGACGACCGCTCGCGTTTGATCGAGAACGGCCAGCCGGGGTCCAAAATTTTCGGCACCCAGCTACTGGACGAATTTGGCTTGGTTGATCTGGGCAAACGCTCCCATCCATTGCCGCAAGATTGGTGGAACGTATTCAAAACGATCTTCAAATACGACCCGAACTCGCTCGTTCACGGCATTCTCTTTCCGGCGATGGGAATCAAAATCTCGCGCGTGCTGACGGCGCATCTCGAAGCATTCGGTGCAGCGCGCGTCCCCAGTGCCGGGGTCAAGTTCGACAAGCTGCTGATGACGACTTCCGGCCAGCCAATCTTTGCGGTCGATGAAGAAACCGCGCGAGAGATTCGCGCAACCTTCGTCATTGACCTGGCGCTGCTGCGTTCGTTTGGTCGCGATGGCAGTGGCCTTTCCGATGCGCAGAAGCAGTTCCTGCTCGGATTCGCGTTGTGGAAGATCGGCCGGCTTTTACGGAAGCCGTTCCGCTACCGCTCACGCTGCGATCTTCAACTTGTCGATGTTCGCCGCGCCGATCCTGGTACCGACGGCACGCTCAAGATCGAAGACTTCGACATCAAAGTCAGCGATCTGCTCACAAACGCATTTGAGTCCGACACTCGCGACAAAGATCAGCGGGTCACGCAGGTCTATTGGAAGGCAGACGAAATCTTCAGGAAAGCGAAAGAAAAAGCCGAGACACCCGAGGAGGGGCAACCGGCAGGCGACGAAGAGGAAGAAGAGACCGGCGAAACTCCTGGGGAATGAACAGAGATGGCACTCATCGTCCTTCAGCAACATTTCCCGCTCGGTCGCTTTCACGCCAATCCATGGAAGGCATTTCCATTCGACGATCCGTTCGGCGAATGGCCGCCAAGCCCGTGGCGTCTCATTCGCGCGCTCATCGCCCGCAGCCATCAGTTCGCGCGTGAAGACCCGGCCTTCAAGCAGGACGATCGCGCGGCACTGGTGCGCGCGTTTTGCACTAGCTCCATCCGCTGGCATCTGCCCGCGCGTTCATGGCGCGGTCCTGGATTGCGGCAGTATCAGCCGGCGGAATTCAAGCGCGTTCCAGCAGGCGCCGCTGAACCGGGTGAGATGAGATATCAGACGACAAAAAATCAAGACAACTCCTGGCTGACCGCTGGCGTGGACGATCCGGTCTGGTGGTTCATCGAAGGCCAACACTGGAGCGAACCCGCGTTGCGCGTGCTCGATGCTTGCGTTGCCCGCATGACCTACTTCGGCCGCGCCGAATCAATCACTCTGATGCAACGCGCAGATGATTTGGCTACTCATCCCGACCCAAACTGCCGTGCGCAAGAAAACCGCAGCGCTCACAGCGTCCCTGTTCTTTTCCCTACCGCCGATGCGACGCTCGTCGACATCGAACGCAGCACCGATGATCCCGAAGTTGCCGAGACTACTGTGCCGCCAGGCGCGACGTGGCGTTACGCTGAGCGGCCCGCGCGTCCGGCTCTGCGCGAAAGACCGCGGCGACCTGCTCGGCGATTGCCGCCGGTAACACTCGTCCAGTTCGCGATCGGCTCGCGTGTCTCGCCGACCAGCGACTCTGCGGCACTCCTCACCAACCGTTTCCGCGGCCGCGCGATCAGGATTTTGAGCGGCCACTCATGGGCGAAAGCACCGGCCGAACGAAAGGCAGCACTTGCGCTGTTCACCGGCAAAGATGCCGATGGCAAACTGCTCGAGGGCCACCGCCATGCGTTCTTTGCACTCTGGTTCGACCTGCGCACGCGTAAAGCGGCGCGCCTGGTCGTGTGGCGGCGCACTCCTTTTTCACACGAGGAACAACAAGCGCTGCTTAAAGCCGCCCAGGAGCCGCTGAGCCTCGGGTACAATGAGAAGGGAAAAGACCCGTGGCGGATTCACCTCGTTCCGCTCGACAGTGTCGCCGCAGTGCCACCGGGCTTTGAGCCGACGCAACGATTCACCTGCTGGCGGACGATGACTCCCTTTGTTCCCGCGCAGCATATTTACGATCGGCACGGGAACGAGAAACCCGGCAAGTCATTGCGGAATCAAATTCTTAACGAACTGCAAAACCACGGATTGCGTGCCGACGGCGCGACGATCGAAGTCTTGCGCAGTCAGTGGGTGAAGATCCATCAGCCCTGCTCTGAGCGTGGAGACAAGACAAACACCTCTAAACGCGGCCATCATTTCCGACTGACGTTTACGGAACCAATCAGCGGTCCTATTGCGCTCGGCCACTCTTGCCACTTCGGCCTTGGGCTTTTTGTGCCCGAACGCTCTTAGCTCCGTTCAGGCCGGGATTTCCGCGATGAGCGCTCGTCAAGCTGTGGCGAATTGTTCAAACTGAGTCTGCGCAAAAATGGCGAAACGCCTAAGATCATCCAGCCATGAGCCAGGAAGCCGTTGCACCGAGGATTTACAGCGTTCGCGATGAGCCGGTCGTGCTTGATAGCGACCTGGCGCTGCTCTATGGCGTCGAGACACGGGCTTTCAATCAAGCCATCAAACGAAACGCAGCACGATTCCCGACAGACTTTGGTTTCCAACTGAGCGATGAGGAGTGGCAATCTTTAAGATCACAAATTGTGACCTTAAAAGTCGGCCGCGGTCAGCATCGAAAATATCTCCCGTGGGTTTTCACTGAGCATGGCGCAATCATGGCCGCCACCATTCTAAACAGCAAACGCGCTGTGGCCATGAGTGTGTACGTGGTGCGGGCGTTTGTAAAAATGCGGCGCGCACTGCTCGCGGATGCGACTCTGGAAACGCGTTTGCAAAAAATTGAGAAGACGCTCCTCACTCACGACGCCGGACTGCGCGACCTCTACCAAAAATTAAAGCCCCTGTTACTGCCGCCCTCGGAAAAGCCTAAACGGCGGATTGGATTCCACAGCGAAGACGAACCTGGTTGAAGCCGTAATTTTTGCAAAATGGCGAAACGGTTTAGATCATCGCGGCGGCAACGCGGCCACAAGCAGCACAGACTTGGCCGAAATCTGCTAAGCGAGATCGAGGCTCAGCAGGGAGTC
>Ga0081539_10007286_pt1 | contig 10153 bp, 6 predicted proteins | sample TabmetS4T2R2_FD_71023 | JGI IMG/M metagenome (GOLD analysis project Ga0081539, IMG submission 71023) | Tabebuia heterophylla rhizosphere microbial communities from the University of Puerto Rico - S4T2R2 | ecosystem: Host-associated > Plants > Roots > Rhizosphere ... | reverse complement strand
TCCCCGCCCCCGCCGCCGCATCGGCCCAGGCGTTGGGGTCGTACAGGTCCGGGTCGAAGTGCTTGAAGTACAGGTCGTATTTGTCGTCGTCGAGCTTCTCCATGCTCTTCACCCACTCGTGCCGTGCCGGCAGCGCGTACAGCCCCCAATGGATGAACAGGCCGAAGCGGTCGCGGACGAACCATGAGGTGTCGCCGATGGAGGGGCGGATGGTGTCAGGCATTCATCAATCCTCGCGGTAACTCTTCCGTAGGGTGTGCTTCAGCACACCGCGGGCCGAATAAAACGGTGTGCTAAAGCACACCCTACTTCGATCCCACTCGTTGGCGCAACACATCGCTTCATGGCTGAGTCGACGGCGAATTGGTGGGCTTCTTAGCCGTCGATCCCGGCTCCGCCTTCGTGGGGATCGTCGTCGCGCCGATGCGCGCGAGCGTCTCCTTGACCTTTTCCGGCTGGCCGGTCTTCTCGTACGCCTCGGCGAGCGTGAAAGCGATCTGCTCTCGGCGGCGGCCGAGCGGGTTCTTGTGGTCGGCGGCGGCATCGGCGTACGGTGAGAGATACGCGATCACGCGGTCCCACGCGTTCTGGCGAACTGCCATGTCGACCGGGTTCATCATCTGCCCGAGCGTTGCGGGATGCAGGAGCCCGCGCTCGTCGCGGACCTTCTCGTACGACCGCTGGAACAGTTTCTCGGCTTCCGCGTATTTCCCCTGCTCGCGCAAACAAATCCCGAGCACGACCCACGAGACGCGCGCGCCGTCCGAGTCCGCGCCTTCCGCGGTCGAGCGTTCCTCCATCGTTTGCCGCGCGAGCCGCTCGCCTTCCTCCGCTTGTCCGGACTGCCCCAGCGACGCGGCCAGGTTCGTCTTGGCGCGCAACGTCATCGGGTGCGTCGGGCCCAGCGCGCGGATCGCGTGCTCGACGACCTCGCGCCCGACCTCGGCCGCCTCCGAGTAGCGGTTGTTCACGAACAGCGCCGCCACGAGGTTCGCACCCGAGAACGCAGTCGATCCGTGGTCCGGCCCGTACACGCGCTTACACGCGCCGTAGTCGGCGCGCATGCACTCCAGCGCCTTCTCGCTCTCACCGTTCTCCCCGTAGATCACGCCCATGAGCCGGTTCGCGTCGAGCGTCACCGGATGATCCTGCGGCAGCACGCGCTTCGCGCGGTCGAGCAGTTCCTTGAGCTTCGGCAGCGTCCGCGCGTCCTGGTCGAGCTTCTGCTGGGCTCCGTAGAGGTTGATGAAGCTGGTGAACGTGGCCGCGTTATCCCGACCATTGACCTTCGCGGTGCGGTCGCAGACGGACTGGAGCACGGAGATCGCCTCCGCGAACCGGTTGAGGTCGATCAACAGGGCGGCCAGTTCGTTCTCGGCCTGAAGGGTGTCTCGGTGGTCGGGCCCGAACCTCACGCGCCGCTCGGAAATCTGGTTGCGGTAGATCTTTTCGGACTGCTCGTACTCGCCGAGAAGCGCGTGCGAGCGCCCGATCTCCAGCTCCGAGTCGAGCACGGCCGACGCGTTGTCGGGCGTGACGGACCCGAGCAACTCCAGCGCGCGTCGCAGGTGCGGCATGGCCTGCTTGGGCTTACTGAGCGTGTTGTACGTCTTCCCGATCGACTGCCGGACGCCAGCTTCGACGAGCGGTTTGCCGGCGAACTGCGTGCCGATGGTGGCGGCCGCGTTGTCGACCGCTTCCACGACGGTGACCTCGCGCCCGCGGCTCTCGAGCGGGTCGGCCTTGCCGAGCACGTCGTCGGTGAAGAAGTGGAGCACGCTCACGGCCTTTTCGGATTCGGACTCGGCGCGGGCGCGTTGTTGCACCGCGATCGCTCGCTCGCGCTCGGCGCGGCGCAGCGCGAATCCTGTTGCGATCAGCCCCGCCGCTAGCGACAGGATCACCGCCCCCACCGTCGCGACGATCAGCCGGTTGCGTTTCGCAAACTTCGCCGCGCGCGTCCACGCGCCGATTGGCCGCGCCTGGATCGGCTCGTCGTTCAGCGCCCGCCGCAGGTCTTCCGCCAGCGCGCCGGCCGAGCGGTAGCGGTTGGACTTCTGCTTCTCCAGCGCCTTGAGCAGGATCGCCTCGACGTCGCCGCGCAGCGCGCGGTCGATCGAGCCGGGACGTCTCGGCTCCAGTTCACAGATCGTGTAGCTGATGTCGTGAATGGGCTTTCCGCTCACGTCGTACGGCATCTGCCCGGTCAACAGGAGGAAGCCGACGACGCCCAGCGCGTACACGTCGGTCTCGAGGTCGATCTCACCGGTCTGACTCGTGATCTGCTCCGGCGCCATGAACGGCAGCGTCCCGATCAACCCGTCGGTGTCGATCGTGAGCGCCGGCCCGGCCGGTTGGTCGGCGTTTGTCGCGCGTGCGACGCCGAAGTCGAGGATCTTTGGCTGCCCGGATTCGGTGACGAGGATGTTGTTCGGCTTGAGGTCGCGGTGGATGACGCCGCGCGCGTGAGCAGCGTTCATCGCCTCGGCGACAAGGTGGAACAACGCGAGCCGCTCGCGGACGGTGAGTTGATGCTCCTTTGCATGCTTGTCCAGCGGCAACCCGTGCACGAACTCCATCGCGAAGTACGGCTGCTGGCCGAGCGAGGTCTGCGCGATGCCCGCGCCGAAGATGCGCGCGATGCCGACGTGCTCGAGCTTGCCGAGCACTTCCACTTCGAACATGAACCGCCGCACCAGGTGCGGGCTCAGCAGACCCGGGCGGATCACTTTGAGCGCGACGATCTGGTTGGTGAGGTCTTGCCTCGCGCGGTAGACGGTGCCCATGCCGCCGGAGGCGATGTTCTCGAGCAGCTCGTAGTTCTCGACGCGTTCGCCCGGCGGCAGCTCCGCGTCGAACGCGGCGGAGATCTCTTCGAGGCCGCGGCGGACGTCCGTCATCGGCGCGCTGGTTCCCTTGGACGCGTTGAGCAGCCGCAGAACTTCGGCCCGGACGAGCGGGTCATCGGGACCCGCGGATTCAAGCCCCGACGACGAATCGGCCAGCGCCTGATCCGCGAGCCGGTCGAACAAGTCTTCAACGCGCTGCCGCTGCGCGGGCGTCATCGTCGCCCCCCGCTGGCGCTGGCGGTCGTGGTGGGAGCACGCGACGTGGTCGGCTCAGACTTGCGCGAGGTTGGAATCCGGGCGCGCACGAGCAAGGCGTCGGCTTTCTCGGATTGGTTGGTGGCTCGGTACGCGCCGACAAGCGAGTTCACTGCGCCCTTCGACAGCGATGGATCGACCGCGTCAGACTTCAGCGCGGCTTCTACGACCGGTTCGAGTGTTCGGATCACCTCATCGTGTCGACCGCGCTTGCTTTGCGTGCCGGCGAGGAACATCGCCTGGCGCGCGGTGTGAGGGTGCCCCGCGCCGAGCGATGACATGAGCCAATCGTAGTCCTGCCGGAACAACGCTTCGGCTTCGTCCAACTTGCCCTGCTCGCGAAGGCAGATCGCGAGGATCCGCCGGCTCTCCATCGCGTTCTCGCCGTGCTCGCCCTCGGCGGCGACGCGCTGTTCGAGCGTTTCGCGCGCGAGCTTCTCGGCTTCGGGCACGTGCCCGCTACGCGAGAGCGCCCCGGCGAGGTTGTGCTTGGCTAGCAGCGTCGTCGCGTGCGTCGGTCCGAACGCGGCGACGCTCTGCTCGACGTTCTCGCGCCCGGCGGCGACCGCCTCTTCGTAGCGGCCGAGGTTGTACAACTGGGCGACGACGTTTGCTCCAGCGGTCACGGTGAGGACATGTTTCGGGCCGTACGCCCGCTTGCAACCTTCCCACTCCATGCGCGATGAGCGGATCGCCTGCTCGAAATCACCCGCGTTTCCCGCGGCGAAGCTCACGAGGCGCAGGGCGTTCAACGTCGCCGGATGATCGGGCCCCAGCGCCCGGGCTGCGCGCTCGTACACCTTGATCACCTGCGGCAGCGTCTTGCCGTCGGCGCGGGCCTGCTCCTGCGCGGCGTAGAGGTTGATCTCGCTGAAGAACGTTGCCGGGTTGTCGGCGCCGCTCTGCCGGAGCGTTCCTTCGTACACTTGCTGGAGGATCGCGATCGCCTCGTTTGCGCGGCCGGTCGTCGTGAACATCGCCGCCAGGTCGTTGCGTGCCTGGAGCGTGTCCTTGTGGTCCGCGCCCTGGAGTGACGTGCGGTCGGCGATTTCCTGCTGCCAGGTTTGTTCGCACTCCTTGAAGTCGCCGAGCTGCTGCTGCGCGTAGCCGAGTTGGTGACGGATCGCCAGGACGTCCGACGCGTTTTCCTTGCTCAATGGTCCGAGCAGTTCGAGCGCGCGCTGCACGTGCGGCATCGCCTGCTTCGGCAACCCGAGCGCATTGTAGACGATCGCAAGTGATTCGCGAACACCGGCCTCGATGCGCGGCTTGCCGGTGAACTGGCCGGACATCTGCGCGGACGCGCTGTCCACGACCTCGACGACCGTAACCTCGCGGCCGCGCTCGCCGGGCTGGGCGCTGCCGAAGATGCTGCCGGTGACGAACTTCAGCACGCTCTGCGCGTTCTCGCGTTCGAGTTCCGCCGCCGCGCGAGCACGCTCGGCGCGCCGCAACGCGAACCCCGTCGCGACGAGGCCCGCGAGCAGCGACAGGATCACCGCGCCGACCGTGCTGACGATCAGCCGGTTGCGCCGCGCAAACTTCGTCGCGCGCGTCCACGCGCCGATCGGCCGCGCTTGAACCGGCTCGTGGTTGAGGACTCGCTGCAAATCGCCCGCAAGCTCACCGGCGCTTCGGTAGCGGTTCTCCTTCTTCTTCTCCAGCGCCTTGAGCAGGATCGCCTCGACGTCGCCGCGCAGCGCGCGGTCGATCAAGCCGGGGCGTCGCGGGTCGTCTTCGCAGATCGTGCGCGTCACGTCGTGCAGCGGGCGGTTCGCGATCTCGTACGGCATCTGCCCGGTGAGCAGGATGAACGCGATCACGCCTAGCGCGTAGACGTCGGTGTCCGGATCGATTTGCGTGTTCTGCCCGCTCGCCTGCTCGGGGGCCATGAACGGAAGCGTGCCGAGCAGGCCGTCGGTATCGATCGTGATTGCGGGTCCGGCCGGTTGGTCGGCGCCGGTCGCGCGGGCGACGCCGAAGTCCAGCACCTTCGGCTGGCCGGACTCGGTGACGAGGATGTTGTTGGGTTTGAGGTCCCGGTGCACGACGCCGCGCACGTGGGCCGCGTTCACGGCTTCGGCAACGCGTTGTAAGAGCTTCAGTCGATCGCGAATCGACAGGTTGTTTCGGATCGCATGTTTGTCCAGCGGGAGCCCGTGCACGAACTCCATCGCGAAGTACGGTTGCTGCCCGAGCGAGGTCTTGGCGATCCCCGCGCCGTAGATGCGCGCGATGCCGACGTGGTCGAGCTTGCCAAGAACTTCCACCTCGAACATGAACCGACGCACGAGGTATGGGCTGAGCAATCCGGGCCGGATGACTTTGAGCCCGACGACTTGATTGGTGAGGTCCTGCCGGGCGCGGTAAACGGTGCCCATGCCGCCGGAGGCGATCTTCTCCAGCAGCTCGTAGTGCTCGACGCGGTCGCCGACTTGGAGCTCGGCCTCGAGCGAGTTGGAGAGTTCTTCGAACCCGCGGCGGACGTCGGCGGTGGGAGAGTCGGCGGTCTCGTCGCCGCTTCGGGAGGCGTCGAGAAGTCGCAGCACTTCGGCGCGGACGGCGTCGTCGTCGGCGCAGTCGTGATCGAGCGTCGCCCGCGCCTGGTCGAACGACGAATCGGCCAGCCGATCGAACAGGTCTTCCACGCGCTGGCGCTGTGCGGGCGTCATGCGCGGCCCTTGGCCCCGCCTCCTCCCCCGCCATTGCCACGACCGTCTCTTTCCTTCTCGAGCTTGCGCTGCTGCTTGATCTCGTCGCCGAGCCACGCCTTGGCGAACGCCCAGTCGCGCTCGGCGGTCGCCAGCGAGATGTCGAGCATCTGCGCGACCTTCGGCAGCGAGTAGTCGCACAGGCAGTGCAGCGAAACGACCTCGGCCTTGCGCGGATACTGCTCGCGAAGCTTGTCGAGATGCTTCACGATCGGCGGGAGGTCGGCGTCGGCAACGGCGTCCGGGTCGACCACGTCCGCCGCCTCTTCCAGGCCGACCGCGCGCTTGCCCGACCCGCGCTTGGCGGCGAGACGATGTCGCTGGTAGTCGATGACGAGCTGATGCACGAACCGCGCGGCCAGCGCGAAGAACTGCTCGGGGTTCTTTGCCGCGTTCCGCTGCTGGAGGACGCGCATCATCGCGTCGTTGGCGATCGCGGTGGGCTGAATCGTGAGCGACTCGATCGACTGGTGGAACGCCGCCCGCATTTCCGACGCGCTGAGGCGGCGGATGTTGTCGTAGAGCGTCGCGACCATCTTCGCCAATTCCGCGCGCGTACCGAGACCGACGTCGTGGACGCATTGCGTCAGTTGTGCTTCAGGTCCGGGCGGCCGCGCTGACGACATCGAGCGATCTCCGCTGCAAGGTGAAACATGAAACGTGAAACATGAAGCGCTGATCGGCGCGATCAGTTTTCGCTAGTCTTCATGTTTCATGTTTCATGTTTCATGTTTTATGCCCCCATCTCCCACTTCACAACACCCGAAACGATGGTATGCGTCGCCCGGCCCCGCAGTTTCCAGCCTTGAAAAGGGCAATTTCGGCTTTTGCTGGCGAAGCGCTCGCTGTCGACGGTCCACTCATGGTTCGGATCGATGATCGTGACGTCAGCGGCCGACCCTTCCCGCAAGCTTCCGCGACCCGACTTGTCGAGCCGCACGATCTTCGCCGGGGCGGTGCTCATCAGGTCGATCAACTTCATCCAGTCGACGTGACGCGGCTCGACCAGCGCCTTCACGTAGAGCGAGAGGGCGCATTCGAGGCCGATGATTCCGAACGGCGCGTCGGGGAACTCCAGCTCCTTTTCTTCAGCCAGGTGCGGCGCGTGATCGGTGGCGAGGATGTCGATCGTGCCATCCTTCACGCCCGCGATGCACGCCTCGACGTCGGCCGCGGTTCGCAGCGGCGGGTTCATCTTGTAGTTCGTGTCGTATGAGCGGCAGTGCTCGTCCGTGAGCAGCAGGTGATGCGGCGCGACCTCGGCAGTGACGCTCAACCCGTCGCGCTTGCCGCGGCGGACGAGCTCGACGCTCCAGGCCGTGCTGATGTGCTGCACGTGGTAGCGGCAACCGATCGTGCGGTTGAGCAAGAGGTCGCGCGCGATCATGAGCTGCTCGGCCTCGGCCGGGATCCCGGGCAACCCCAGCGCCGTGGAGACGAGCCCACCGTGCATCGCGCCGCCGGAGAGCGCCGGCTCCTCGCAGTGCTGCATGATCAGGCCGTCGAACATCTTGATGTACTGGAGCGCCTTGCGCATGACTGACGGATCGCCGACGCCGACGCCGTCGTCGGAGAACGCGATCGCGCCGCGGTGGTGCATGCTCGCGAGCTCCGCAAGCTCCTTGCCTGCGCGCGCCTTCGTGATCGCGCCGATCGGGTAGACGTTCGCGAGACCGACGCGCTCGGATTCGCGCAGGATGAACTCGATGCTTGCTTCCGTGTCGAGCGCCGGCTTGGTGTTTGGCATGCAGCAGACGGTGGTGAACCCGCCGGCGACTGCGGCTTGCGCGCCGGAGGCGATCGTCTCTTCCTCCTCGTCGCCGGGTTCGCGGAAGTGGACGTGAATGTCGATGAGGCCGGGAACCACGTAGCAACCGGTCGCGTCGATGACGTGATCCGGCTTGCCGCTTGCGGACGGCGCGGCAACCTTTCCGTCGCGAACGAACAGGTCGGCTCGTCGCTGAAGCTCTTGCGACGGGTCGATAATCGTGCCGTTCTTGATCAGCAGTGATGGCATCTTCGAAAGCGGATTAACCGCGAAGACGCGAAGATGCAAAGAACAACTCTTTCATGCTTTCCCTCGTGTCTGTCTTCGCGCCTTCGCGTCTTCGCGGTTCATTCTTTCTTCTCCGAACTCGATTGCGATACGAGGTAAAGCACCGCCATCCGGATCGCCAGGCCGTTCGTCACCTGCGTCAGGATCCCGCTCTGCGGGCCGTCGGCGATGTCGTTTTGGATTTCCACGCCGCGGTTCATCGGGCCGGGGTGCATGACGAACACGTCCTTCTTGCACCGCTGGAAGCGGTCCCACGTCAGGCCGAACAGCGCCGTGAACTCGCGGACGCTCGGGAACGCGGCTGACTGCATGCGCTCGTTTTGCACGCGGAGCATCTGGATCGCATCGACCTCGCCGATCACGTCGTCGAACCGGTGGCTCACGCGACAGCCCGGCACGACCTGCTCGAACGACTTCGGGAGCAGCGTCGTCGGGCCGACGAGGATCACTTCGGCGCCGAGCTTGGTCAGTCCCCACAGGTCCGAGCGCGCGACGCGCGAGTTGGCGATGTCGCCGACGATCGCGACCTTCAAGCCTTCGATTCTCCCGAAGCGCTCGCGGATCGTGTAGAGGTCGAGCAGGCCCTGTGTCGGATGTTCGTGCGCGCCGTCGCCGGCGTTGACGACGGAGCAGTTCAGGTTGCGCGATAGCACCTGCGACGAGCCCGCCGCCTTGTGGCGCAGGACCAGGATGTCGATGCCCATCGCCTCGATGTTGCGGGCGGTGTCGATGAGCGTCTCACCCTTGCTGGTGCTGCTGGTCTTCTCGGAGAAGTCGAGTACGTCAGCGCTGAGTCGTTGTGCCGCCAGCGCAAAGCTGGTGCGCGTGCGCGTCGAGTCCTCGAAGAACGCGTTGACGACGACCTTGCCGCGCAGCGCGGGCACCTTCTTCACGCTGCGCGTCGAGACTTCCTTGAACCCGTCGGCCGTGTCGAGCACGAAACGGATCTCGTCGGCGCTGAGCTCTTCGAGGCCGAGCAAGTGCTTGCGGGTCCAGGTTTGCGTGGTCACGTCCGTCATGGTTTTTGAGTGACGGGGTGACGGGGTGACTGGGTGACTGGGTGAGTCGCGATCGGTTGTTCTTTCCCCCAGTCCCCCCGTCACCCTTTCACCCACTCATCTCTCCGTCCGCGGCCCGACGATGATCTCGTCGGCGCCGTCCGATTCGGTCATGCGCACCTTCACGCGAAGGTCACGTGACAACTCGCCGAGGTTTAGCGGTACGTAGTCAGGCTGAATCGGCAACTCTCTTCCGCCCCGATCAACGAGGACCGCCAGGCGGATCACGCTCGGCCGGCCGAAGTCGCTCAGCGCGTCGAGCGCGGCGCGCACGGTGCGCCCCGTGAAGATCACGTCGTCCGTGAGGATCAGCGGGCGGCCGTCGATTTCGATCTTCAGGTTCGTCGGTCGGACCAATGGCCGCGGGCCGATCTCCGAGAGGTCGTCGCGGTAGAGCGTGATGTCCAGCACGCCGCGGCCGATCTGCGAGAAGCCGCGCGATTGGAGCATCGACGTGAGCCGATCCGCGAGCGACTCGCCGCGCGTGCGGATGCCGACGATGTTCAGCGGCTTGTCCGGCGTGAACGACGCGGCGATCTTCCCGACGAGCACGTCGAGAAACCGCGAGACGTCGGCGGCGTCGTAGTGGTTCCGCATCCCGGATGTGCAGGGTAAGGCAAACGGCGTGTAGCGCCAAACAACCTATCTCCCTCGCCCCGTACTCGGGGAGAGGGCGGGGGTGAGGGGTCTCCAGCGCGCGAACGCGCGAGTTCGCGCAGACCCCTCTCCCTAACCCTCTCCCCGAGTACGGGGCGAGGGGACAGGACCGTCTTCCGCGCACGCGAGGCGGAACACCGTGATCTCTGGCCTGCACCAGTCGTGGATGCGCTGGCCGTAGCTGAGCCCGCGGTTGACGTAGAGGTGTCGGCCCTGCACCTCGTAATAGCCGTGCGTGTAGTGGCGATAACGCTTGGGATAAAGCGCCCGGCCGATCCGGCTGGTCGCCACCTGCCGGCCGTGCGTGTGGCCGGCGAGCATCCATTGCCAAGGGTACTTCATCAGGGCCAGCACGTTCACCGGGTTGTGGTTCAGGCAGATGATCGGGTTCGACGGATCGACGCCGGCGAACGCGCGATCGGGATCGATCGCACCCGACCACTCGTCGTCGAGGCCAACGAGTACGAGCGGCTTTTCTGCGCCGTTGATCTCAAGCTTGTGGACTTCGTTGCGCAACACGATCAGGCCGCGCGACTCGAGGGAGCGCTCCAGCGCGTCGCCGCGGCG
>Ga0081539_10007285_pt1 | contig 10154 bp, 10 predicted proteins | sample TabmetS4T2R2_FD_71023 | JGI IMG/M metagenome (GOLD analysis project Ga0081539, IMG submission 71023) | Tabebuia heterophylla rhizosphere microbial communities from the University of Puerto Rico - S4T2R2 | ecosystem: Host-associated > Plants > Roots > Rhizosphere ... | reverse complement strand
CCGGCGAACGGCTTGTTGCCGTTCGCCACGTCGGTGATGGTCAGTTCGAGCGTCATGGGTACGCCGTCGGCGGTGCCGCTGGCCGTACCGAAGCTCTGCCGGATGTCGCTGCGGATGATGCCGCTCTGCTGTAGCACGTTCGGTCCGTTGGAGCCGTCGCCCGGGTACGGGCCGGCGGTCTCGTCGGGAATCTCACCGGTCGCGGTCGCCGTGCCCGACGTGCTCGTCGAGCCGGTGGACGACGAGTTGCCGCTCGTGCCGCACGCCGCCAGGCCGAGCACGCTGGCGCCGAGGCCGAACGCCCGGAGGATCTGCCGGCGGCTCGCCAGCGTCCGCAGGTCGAAGCCGAGGCCCTGATCGACGACCTCCTCGTCCGGCCGGGCGAGGGGCCGGCCTTCGTACGTCGGCCGGTCGTGTGTCATCCGGGTCTCCTCCGGTCGGTACTGCGCTTACGTGTCCGTCCGACTGTCCACGACAATCCCACGAACCACCCATGCCCGATCTGTGAAACCCCTGTGCCCCCACTCTCCCCGCGATCTTGGAGTTGTGGTTGGAGCACATCGGTCTAAGATGGACAAAAGGGTAACCACAACTCCAAGATCGTGGGAAGTGAAAAGAGCGTCAGGGATGCAGCGGCGCGTTGCAGGCCGCGACGAGCGCCTGCCGGCAGGCGTGGGTGAGCGGCCGCAGGGCCGCGTCACGCAGCTGGGCCTCGTAGCCGTTCACGGCGCCGCCCGGCGCGCTGTGCTCGGCCAGCGCCAGTACCTGATCCAGAACGCTGGCCCGGGCGAAGAGCCGGCGGGCGCGCGGATCGAAGCCCGCCGGTAGCGTCGCCGTGCTCTCCGGGCGGCGCAGCGCCTGCAACGCGCCGGCCAGCTCGGGGCGCCATTGCGCGACGTCCAGCCGGGTCAGCTGCGTGGTCGCCTCGGCCAGCGCGGCGGTGAGCTCGGCCTCCGCCTCGGCGGGTGCCATCTGGAAGCCGGGCCGGTACTCCGGTACCGGAAACACCCGCCACAACACGGTCTCGAACGTCATGCCGGAGCCGGAGGTGTGCCGGCGCACTTCGGGCACGACACCGAAGTCCGGCGTCATCACGGCCTCGCCGGCCAGCAGCGCGGCGCCCGATATCGGGCCGGGGCCGGGTAGGCCGCGCGGATCACCGGGCGCGGGCAGCACCAGCCGGATGTCGTCGGGATGCAGCTTGGCGAAGACCGGCAGCCCGTCCCGCAGGGGCACGTCCGTCCACGTGCCCGGCGCGTCCGCGACCAGCTGTTCCTCGTCGCCGGCGATCTCGCCGGGCAGCTCGTCGAACGGGACGAGCCCGGCGCGCCAGGCACGCACCCACGCGGCGAACCGGGTGGACCGGCGCGCCGTCAGGGTGGCCGCATTGGCTGCGGGGTGCATGGCGCCAGGGTACGTGCCGGGCCCCGAGGTTGTCTCGGCCGGAGCGTCGGAACGGCGTGTCACCGCTCACGGGTTACCGTGCGGAACATGTATCCGGACGACGTGCTGGCCGGTAACTGGCGACGCCGGGAGACGGTGCCAGAGATCGATGCGGAGCGGGATCTGGTCGTGGAGGACGCCGACTCCGGGTTCTGCGGCGCGGTGGTGGGGTTCGAGCTGGGCGCGGTGGTGCTCGAGGACCGGCACGGCCGGCGCCGGAACTTCCCGCTCTCACCCTCCGCGTTCCTGCTGGACGGCCGTCCGGTGACGCTGCGCAAGCCGACCGGCGGCGGCGCGATCCCGCCGCCGCGGCGCACGACGGCGTCCGGGTCGGTGGCGGTGGAGCGCACTCCGGCGCGGATCGCCAAGGCCAGCCGGATCTGGGTCGAAGGGATCCACGACGCGGCCCTTGTGGAACGGATCTGGGGCGACGATCTGCGCGTCGAGGGCGTGGTGGTCGAGCCGCTGGACGGTGTCGACGCTCTGGTCGACGAGGTACGGGCGTTCCGGCCCGGACCGGGGCGCCGGCTGGGCGTCCTCGTCGACCACCTCGTCGCGGGTTCCAAGGAGAGCCGCATCGTCGCCGCTGTGCGTGACGACAACGTGTTGATCACCGGGCATCCGTTCGTCGACATATGGCAGGCCGTGAAGCCGTCCCGCGTGGGGCTGCGTCAGTGGCCGGAGATCCCGCCCGGCCGCCCGTGGAAGGAGGGCGTCTGTGCGGCCGCCGGCGTCCGGGAACCGGCTGACATGTGGCGCCGGATCCTGGCGTCCGTCCGCAGCTACAGGGACATAGAGACGCCCTTGATCAATTCGATGGAACGGCTGATCGACTTCGTCACGGAGCCGTCCGTCTAGGCCTCCGCCGATCTTGGAGTTGTGGTTGGCACAGATCCGTCTGAAACGGATATAAGGGCAACCACAACTCCAAGATCGCGGGGTATCTAGGCCAAGTGGTCGGGGGAGCGGGCGAAGACGAACGTCGCGATGTCGAGCTTCGCCACCGTGCCGTCGGACGCGCGCAGCACCTGCAACACCTCGCCGTCGTTCATGCCTGAGCGGCCCCGCCACCGGTCCGGCGCCTCCGGGACGAAGCGCCACGGCGCGGTGGGCACGGTCAGGCAGCTCATGACGACGTCCGCGCCATCCGCGGTCACCTCGTACTCGCGGCCCATCCACCACCAGCGGCCACATAGTTCGGCGGCCTCGCCGGTCGGCGCAGCGGGTGCACACCACGGCGGCGGGACGACGGGCTCGGAGTCGAGCACCGCGGTCACCGCGTCCAGTGCGACCTGCAGAAGGTGGGTGCCGCGGAGTGCGTACGCGTTCGCGAACGCGATCACGCCGGTGCGGGTCGGCCGGTGCACGACAAGCTGGGCCACGTAGCCGGGCATGGATCCGCCGTGCCCGACGAACACCCGCTCGCCGACCCGGTACAGCTGCGGCCCGAGACCGTGCCCCGACGTCCAGCTGTCGTCCGCGATGACGACCGGCCGGCACATCTCGTCGACGGTCTCCCGGCTGAGCACGGCCGGCGCCGGGTCGGCCAGGAACGCCACCCACTTCACCATGTCGGTCATCGTCGACCACAGCTGGCCGGCCGGCGCCATTGCGCCGGCGTCCAGCCGCGGTTCCTCGTGCAGGGTGCCGTGCAGCGGGTGCACGACGTAGCCACGGGCGAACGGCTCCACCGGGTGGTACGTGGTCCGCTTCATCCCCAGCGGATCGAGGACGCGCTTGCCGACCAGGTCGGACCAGGCTTCGCCGGTGACCCGCTGCAGGACGGCGCCGAGCAGTCCGTACGCCAGGTTGGAGTAGTGGTACGACCGGAACGGCGGCGCGGCGAGCTTGTCGAAGGCCAGCTCGGCGAGCAGCTTGTCGACGTCGCCGCCGGTGGCCCGCTCCCACCACCGCCCGTCCGGTTCCCGCTGGAGCCCCGAGACGTGCCCGAGCATCTGACGCAGCGTGATGCCACCGACCGGCGTTCCCGGCAGGTGCCGGTACAGCAGGTCGTCGAGCGCGAAGAACCCCTCGTCGCGCAGTTGCATGACCATGGTCGCGGTCATGGTCTTGGTGATCGAGCCGAGCCGGTACTGCGTCTTGGGGTCGGGCCGCGGCTGCTCTCCGATCCCGACGACATGCAGGAGCGCCCGGTCGCGGACGACGCCGAGCGCGAGCGACGGTACGCGGCCGACGGATTGGGCGCTTGCCGCGATCTCGTTCACACGGCGGCCGGTTTCGGGCAGGAGGGACACGGTGCGCCTTTCGCAGGGGAACTTCCATGTCTAACTGCCGGACCGGGATATGGCTACGGCGGGGTCGCGCCGTTGCGCTCGTGTCCGTATACTCGTGTGCGAGTGAAGGAGGCGAGGGCGTGGCCAAGCGCCGTAAGGTCGGCAACCTCCTCGCCCTCGCGCTGCTCGCGCTCCTCGTTCCCGGGCGCCCCATGCACCCGTACGAAATGGCCCTCCTCCTCCGCCGCACCGGCAAGGAGCAGGACATGAAGATCAAGTGGGGGTCGCTCTACACCGTGGTGCAGAACCTGGAGAAGCACGGTTTCATCGCCGCGGTCGACACCGGTCGCTCCGGGCGCCGTCCGGAGCGGACCCGTTACGCCATCACGCCCGCAGGCGCGGCCGAGGTGCAGGACTGGATGCGCGAGCTGGTCGCGGATCCGGAACGCGAGCATCCCCGGTTCGCCGCCGCGCTGTCCGTGCTCGGGGTGCTGCCGCCCGACGAAGTCACGGCACTGCTCCGCGAACGGCTGCGCCGCCTGGCGCGGGAGATCGCGGCGGAGCGGGTGGAGCTGGAGCGGATCGGCACCGAGGTGCCCCGGCTGTTCCTGATCGAGACCGAATACGCCCTGGCTCTCCGCGCCGCCGAGGCGGAGTGGATCGCGACGCTGCTGACCGAGCTGACCGACGGCAGCCTGCCGGGGCTGGACGACTGGCGGCGCTGGCACGACACCGGCAGCGCCCCGCCGGGATGGACCCGGCTGATGGACGAGATGGGCATGGCGGCCGACTGATCGACCAAAGGAGAAGATCATGCAACTGCGATTCCGCGTTCCCGAGATGGAGGGGCGGACCGCTCATTGGTACGCCCGGCAGCGCGGCACCGAAAGCCAGCTGCGACTGGTCCGCGACCAGGCGGCCCAGCTGACGGCGATACTTCCGGCGCCTGGACCTTCGGCCGGCGCGGAGAACCCGAAAACGGCAGGAAGGCTTCCGGCGGGCGCCGACATCCTCGAGGTGGCGCCCGGTCCCGGGTACTTCGCGGTGGAACTGGCCCGACGGGGTCACGCCGTGACCGGGCTGGACATCAGCCACACCATGGTGGAGATCGCCACTGAGCACGCCCGCCGGGCCGGCGTGGCGGTGGACTTCCAGCACGGCGATGCGACCCGGATGCCGTTCGAGGCCGGCCGGTTCGACCTCGTCGTGTGCCAGGCGGCGTTCAAGAACTTCCTGGACCCGGTGCGCGCGCTCGACGAGATGCACCGGGTGCTGCGGCCCGGCGGCACCGCCGTGATCCAGGACTTGAATCGGAATGCCACCCGGGCGGACATCGCCGCCGAGGTCCGGAGGATGCAGCTCACCGCGATCAACAGGGTGCTCACCCGGCTCACGTTGGGCTGGTTGCGCCGCCGCGCGCACTCGCCGGCCGACTTCCGTGCGCTGGCCGGGCGCAGTGCGTTCGGCGCCGCCGAGGTTCGTACGGACGGTATCGGCCTGGAGGTACGGCTGCGGGCCTGACGCCGTCGCGATCTGCCGTTGGAGCGGGCACGCCCGGCGATTTCCGACATCGCCGGAGGTGCCGCGACGTGTCACGATCGGTATGTGGAAGCAGTCCTGTGGATCGTGCTGGCGATCGCCCTGGCGATCGGGGAGGCCTTTACCGCAACCTTCCTTCTGATCATGTTCGCCGCGGGCGCCGTCGCGGCCGCCGGTTCGGCCGCCCTGGGTGGCAGCGTGTTGGTGCAGGTCATCGTGTTCGCCGTGGTCTCCGGCCTGTCGATGGGCGCGATCCGGCCGATCATCGTGCGGCACGCCCGTCCGGCCCTCGAGACCGGCGACACGCCGTTCGGGGTGGAGGCGCTGGAGGGCTCGCGTGGCACGGTGCTCGAGGAGGTCGACGCCGAGCACGGCATGATCAAGATCGACGGCGAGCTGTGGCAGGCGCGGTCCTTCGACGGCAACGAGAAATATCTTCCCGGCGAACGCGTCCGGGTCCTTCGGGTTCGAGGCGCCACCGCGATCGTGTGGCGCGACGATATGCCAAACGTCTAGAGCCAGCCCAACGTCAAAGAGAGGCACCATGGAACTCGTAGGTGGCGTTCTGATCCTTGTGATCGCCCTGTTCGTGCTCGTCACGGTGGCCAAGTCGGTCCGCACCGTGCCGCAGCAGCGGATGGACGTCGTCGAGCGCCTCGGCAAGTACAAGCGCACATTGTCGCCTGGCCTCAACATCCTGGTGCCGTTCATCGACGCGGTACGGACCAAGGTGGACATGCGCGAGCAGGTCGTCTCGTTCCCGCCGCAGCCGGTGATCACCTCGGACAACCTGGTGGTCTCCATCGACACCGTGCTGTACTTCCGGGTGGTCGATCCGGTCCGGGCGACGTACGAGATTTCCAACTTCCTTCAAGCCATCGAGCAGCTGACCGTCACGACGCTGCGGAACGTGATCGGCTCACTCGACCTGGAACGCGCGCTGACGAGCCGGGAGGAGATCAACCGGCACCTGTCGAGCGTTCTCGACGAGACCACCGGGCGATGGGGCATCAAGGTGACCCGCGTCGAGATCAAGGCGATCGAACCGCCGCCCAGCATCCGCGACTCGATGGAGAAGCAGATGCGCGCCGAGCGAGAGCGCCGCGCCACCATCCTGAACGCCGAGGGCCACAAGCAGGCGCAGATCCTCACGGCCGAGGGCGAGAAGCAGGCCGCGGTGCTGCGTGCCGACGGTGACCGGCAGGCCCGCATCCTGCAGGCGGAGGGCCAGGCCAAGGCGATCCGTACGGTGTTCGACGCCATCCACACCTCGAACCCGTCGCAGAAGGTCCTGGCGTATCAGTACCTGCAGGCGCTCCCGCAGATCGCGAGCGGCTCCGCGAACAAGGTGTGGATCGTGCCGACCGAGCTGACCCGCGCCTTGGAGGGTCTCGGCGGCGCGCTGGGCGGGCTGGCGAACATGGCCGGTGACGTGCCCACCGCCGCGGTGGACGCCGGCGCAGTCGAGCGCGAGGCGGTGGAGGCGGCTGAGGCCGCGGCCGCGGAGGCGCAGAAGGTCGGTGACGCGGTCCGCGCGGCCGAGGCGCAGGTGTCCGGCGATCAGGGACAGGCCGCGTTGCCGGCGCCCGAGCCGGTTCCGCCGTCTGCCGCGCTCGGCGGCGCCGACTACAACGGCGCAGCCCAGGTCGAACGCGCCTGACCACCCAATCCCCGCGATCTTGGAGTTGTGGTTGGCCTTATGGGCGTTGGAGACCGATTTCGTCCAACCACAACTCCAAGATCGGCGAGAGGTGGAGACTGCCTTTTGCCCGTTTCGCCCTAGAGGCAGCCGTTATTGTGTGATGCTGGCGCGAGGATTCCCTCGCGCGAGGCGGCGCCATGAGCATCAGCCACCACCACACGGCCAGCGGACGCCCGCTGCGGGTGGCGCCCGCCTGGGTCGGCGCCGCCCGGCGCAGCCAGGACGATCACCTGCTTCCGGTGCGCGAGGCCGTCTGGATCTGGTCCGTACGCCGGTACGCGCGGCTCGCGCTGTGGGCGCTCCCGGCCGGCGCCGCGTTGTACGGCTGGACCACGCTGGGCATCGCCACGCCGCCCGGGCCGGTCGCGGTGCGGCTTCTGGCCGGCTGGCTCGCCACCATCGCCATGATCGCCCTGGCCGGACTGCTCGCCGGCTCCCGAGCCCGTCGGGCCGCCGCTACCGGACTGCTCGTCGGCCTGGCCGGCCTCGCCCTGCTGTTGCCGGTGGCCGCGCTGCCACCCGGCGTCGCCCCGGACGGGCTCCCGGTCGCCGCCCGCTACGTTCACACGCTGGCACTGGTCGCTGTCGCCGTGTCCGGTGCCGGCTGGCTGCTGCTCGGCTGGGCGGTGTTCCGGTCCGGGCTGGTCAACCCGGCCGACGGCATCCTGCTCATGCTGGCCGCGGTGTCGATCGGCGCCGGGACGTACGCGGTCAAACCGCTGCCCGTCGTGGGTGCGCTACTGCTGCTCGCGGCCGGTATGGGCATCGCCTGGACGGGCAACCGGCTGATTCCCCGCGCCTGAGGCCGTGGCATGCTCGCCTGAGCGTGCACGCGGGCGGGAGGAACATCGTGGCGAAGGTGGTTGGCGACATCTCGGTGTCCCTGGACGGGTTCGTCACCGGACCCGATCCCGGACCGGAGCGCGGTCTGGGTCGCGGCGGTGAACCCCTGCACACGTGGGCGCTCGACGGTGACGCGACCGACGCCGAGGTGCTCGCGGATGCGGTCGACGCCACCGGCGCGGTGATTCTGGGCCGGCGGTTGTTCGACATCGTGGACGGGCCGCACGGTTGGACCGACGAGATGGGCTACGGCGCTTCGCATGCTGCCCAGCCGCCCATGTTGGTGGTGACCAGGAATCCACCCGACACGGTACGGCTGGGGGACCGGTTCAGCTTCGTCGTGGACGGTCTTGGAAGCGCTGTATCGAAGGCGATCGCCCTGGCCGAGGACCGCGATGTGGTGGTCATGGGGGGCGCCGCCGTCATCCGCGGCTGTTTCGAGCAAGGCCTGCTGGACGAGCTCCGGCTGCACCTGGCGCCGGTGATCCTGGGCGGCGGCACGCCGCTGTGGGACGGTAACGCCCCGCGTCGGCTGCGCCAGCTGCACGTACGGGTGTCCGGGCACGCCACCCACCTCGTCTACCGGGTCGCCTGACGCCAGTGCCCGTTCACCTCATCACCGATCCGGACGACGAACGCCTCGGCGACTATCGTGCGCTCACTGATCTGGAACTGCGCACCCGGTGGGAGCCGCCGAACGGCGTGTTCATCGCCGAGGGTGAGCTGGTGCTGCGCCGTGCCCTGCGCGCCGGTTACCAACCGCGCTCGTACCTGGTCGACGCCAAGCGGGTAGACCAGCTGGCCGACCTCGCCGGGGACGCGCCGGTGTACGCGGCCACGCCCGATGTCCTCGCCCGGACCACCGGATTCCATGTCCACCGTGGCGTGCTCGCGTCGTTCCACCGGTCGCCGGTCCGTACCTCCGAGGAGGTTCTTTCCGCCGCTCGCCGGGTCGTGATTCTGGAGGACGTCAACAACCACACCAACATCGGCGCGGTGTTCCGGGGCGCGGCCGCGCTCGGTCTCGACGCCGTGTTGCTGTCGCCCACCTGCGCCGACCCGCTGTACCGGCGCAGCGTCCGGGTCAGCATGGGCGAGGTGTTCGCAGTCCCGTACGCCCGGTTGAATCCGTGGCCGGACGGTCTCGCCCGGGTACGCGCGGCGGGCTTCACGGTGCTGGCCCTCACGCCCACCGCGGGCGCGGTCCCGTTGCAGCGGCTGACCGCGGCTCAACGATCCCGTGCGGCCCTGCTGCTGGGCGCGGAGGGCCCGGGCCTGTCCCGGGGGGCGCTCGCCGCGAGCGACGTGCCGGTGCGGATCCCGATGCGCCGCGGCGTCGACTCGCTGAACGTCGCCGCGGCCGCCGCGGTCGCCTTCTGGGAGTTGAGCCGCGACGACCCCCTCTGAGGGCCCACGTCTCCCGCGATCTTGCCCCTCCCTCACGCCGATCTTGGAGTTGTGGTTGGCCTTTTGCGGCTTGCGTTCCGTTTTGTTCCAACCACAACTCCAAGATCGCGGGGGACTGACCGGGGCCGCTCCGGACCGCATGGCCGTGGCTGTGGCCCGGGTAGCCCTCGGTACGTTCCCGATCGCAGTACGGTTGTACTGCTCGTGTCGTTCCAGGGGGTGTGCAGGTGTCGTCGACCGGACCCGGGCCCGATCAGCCGCACCTGCTGGCGCTGCTGCGGGCGATCCGGCTTCGTCTCGCGGCGCCGGACGCCGCGACCGCGGGCGCGGCCGACACGGAGGCCGCGTTCGGCGCCCGCGGACCGGCAGGTACACACGTCGCCACGACCAGTCCGGTGCACCCGGAGTCGGTCGTCCACCCGCAGTGGCCGTCCTCAACGCGAGCCGGGGCACCGCGGCCGGGCTCCGTTGAGCGGCTTGAGCCGCGGCCCGGGTCCGTTGAGCGGCTTGAGCCGCGGCCGGGGTCCGTTGAGCGGGTTGAGCCGCGGCCGGGCTCCGTTGAGCGGGTTGAGCCGCGGCCAAGCTCCGGTGACCGGGTTGAGCCGCGGCCAAGCTCCGTTGAGCGGCGGCGGCCCGGTGCTGTCGAGCCAGGGCCCGGCAGGACCGGGGCTGCTGGATTCGCCTTGGGCATCTCCGGCATCGGCGGGGTTCCAGGCGGACCGGCCACGCCGCCGATCGCCCACCCGTTGCCCCCCGGCGACCCGGTGAGCGGCTCCACCGCGGCCCAACCCGTACGGCCGCCGGGTCCTGTGCGCGGCGCCGATGGCATGGATCCGGCCGACGAGGCGGCGCTGCGCGAGCTACGGCGGCTGCTGGTCGACAGCCTGACACTGGCCGGCGGGGCGAGCGCGGTGGCGGGCCGGCTGCGGGCCGCGCTCGCGCAGGCCGAGCCGGACCTCCTCACCGCGCTGCCTGGGAGCCCGGCC
>Ga0081539_10007284_pt1 | contig 10154 bp, 8 predicted proteins | sample TabmetS4T2R2_FD_71023 | JGI IMG/M metagenome (GOLD analysis project Ga0081539, IMG submission 71023) | Tabebuia heterophylla rhizosphere microbial communities from the University of Puerto Rico - S4T2R2 | ecosystem: Host-associated > Plants > Roots > Rhizosphere ... | reverse complement strand
GGCGCTGAACACCAGCGGCGCTGAAACCACCAACGTCACGTTCAAGAATGCAAAGGGCTGGCCGGTCGGCAAGTACCGCGCCGAGGTCATGGTCGATGGCAAGGCGGCCGGAACGCCGCAGGAGTTCGAGGTCAAGTAAGTCCTGCCGTCTCTCTCCCGGCAGGGCTCACGATGGACGCAGCCGCGAGGCTGCGTCCTTTTTTATTTCGCCGAGCCCAGGCCTCACCCGCGCATGGCGTGGATCTACCGGGAATGTCATGCGGCGGCGCAAGCCCGAGCCGATGAATCACTGCGTTGCAGTACCGCCGCGTATGGCGCGGCTTTGCCCCGCGCGGCTGAAAACGCGACAATGCAGGGGTTTCCCCGCCGCGCGCCCACCCTGACGGCGACGGGGGAAAGCGTGGGGCCCGGCCCCGCGCGCGACACGGTTGCACGTGGCCCGGCGCTGGCGCCGGCCTTCCCCTGAGCACTGCTACAGAGTCCAAGTCCCCCATGTCCAAGATTCTCTACACGCTGACCGACGAAGCCCCGTTCCTGGCCACCCAGTCGCTGCTGCCGATCGTTGACGCCTATACCGCCACTGCCGGCATCGTGGTGGAAACCCGTGACATCTCGCTGTCCGGGCGCATCCTGTCGCAGTTCCCGGAACTGCTGGCCGACGCGCAGAAGGTCAGTGACGACCTGGCCGAGCTGGGCCAGCTGGCGACCACCCCGGACGCCAACATCATCAAGCTGCCGAACATCTCCGCCTCGGTGCCGCAGCTGAAGGCGGCCATCAAGGAACTGCAGGACCAGGGCTATCCGCTGCCGGACTACCCGGAAACCCCGGCCGACGACCAGCAGCGCGACTACAAGGCGCGCTACGACAAGGTCAAGGGCAGCGCGGTGAACCCGGTGCTGCGCGAAGGCAACTCCGACCGCCGCGCACCGCTGTCGGTGAAGAACTACGCGCGCAAGCACCCGCACCGCATGGGCGCCTGGTCGGCCGATTCGAAGTCGCACGTCGCGCACATGGCCGCCGGTGATTTCTACGGCAGCGAGAAGTCGGCCACCCTGGCCAACGCCGGTTCGCTGAAGATCACCTTCCACGGCAACGACGGCAGCACCGTCGTGCTGAAGGAAAAGACGGCGGTCAAGGCCGGCGAGATCGTCGACGCCGCCGTGATGAGCCGCAAGGCACTGGCCACGTTCATCGGCGAGCAGATTGCCGATGCCAAGGCCCAGGGCGTGCTGTTCTCGCTGCACCTGAAGGCGACCATGATGAAGGTCTCCGACCCGATCATGTTCGGCGTGGTCGTCGAAGAGTTCTACAAGGATGTGCTGGCCAAGCACGCCGACGCCATCAAGCAGGCCGGCTTCGATGCCAACAACGGCATCGGTGACCTGGTCGCACGCCTGCCTTCGCTGCCGGAGGCTACCCGCGCCGCCATCGAAGCCGATCTGAAGGCCGAGTACGCGCAGCGCCCGGCGCTGGCCATGGTCAACTCGGACAAGGGCATCACCAACCTGCACGTGCCGAGCGACGTCATCGTCGACGCCTCGATGCCGGCGATGATCCGCGACTCCGGCAAGATGTGGAATGCCGAAGGCAAGCTGCAGGACACCAAGGCCGTCATTCCGGACCGCTGCTACGCCGGCGTGTACCAGGCCGTCATCGACGACTGCAAGGCGCACGGTGCCTTCGATCCGGCCACCATGGGTTCGGTGCCGAACGTCGGCCTGATGGCGCAGAAGGCCGAAGAGTACGGCTCGCACGACAAGACCTTCCAGATCGCCGCCGACGGCGTGGTCAAGGTCACCGACGATGCCGGCACCGTGGTGTTCGAGCATGCCGTCGAAGCCGGTGACATCTGGCGCATGTGCCAGACCAAGGACGCGCCGATCCAGGACTGGGTGAAGCTGGCCGTCGAGCGCGCCCGCCTGAGCAGCACCCCGGCCGTGTTCTGGCTGGATGCCGCCCGTGCCCACGACGCGCAGGTCATCGCCAAGGTCGAGCAGTACCTGAAGGACCACGACACTGCCGGTCTGGACATCCGCATCCTGCCGCCGGTGGAAGCCACCGCGTTCTCGCTGGACCGCATCCGCAAGGGCGAGGACACCATCTCGGTGACCGGCAACGTGCTGCGTGACTACCTGACCGACCTGTTCCCGATCATGGAGCTGGGCACCAGCGCCAAGATGCTGTCGATCGTGCCGCTGATGGCCGGTGGCGGCCTGTTCGAGACCGGCGCCGGTGGTTCGGCCCCGAAGCACGTGCAGCAGTTCGTCGAGGAAGACTACCTGCGCTGGGATTCGCTGGGTGAATTCCTGGCCTTGGCCGCGTCGCTGGAACACCTGGGCAACCGCTACGACAACGCCGCCGCCCGTGTGCTGGCCAAGGCGCTGGACGAAGCCAACGGCCAGTTCCTGGACAACGACAAGTCGCCGTCGCGCAAGCTCGGCGGCATCGACAACCGTGGCAGCCACTTCTACATCGCGCTGTACTGGGCCCAGGCCCTGGCCGCGCAGGACGAAGACGCCGCCCTGAAGGCGCGCTTCGCCCCGCTGGCCAAGGCGCTGACCGACAACGAGCAGAAGATCGTCGAAGAGCTGATCGCGGTGCAGGGCAAGGCCGTGGACATCGGCGGCTACTACCGTCCGGACGTGGCCAAGGCCAGCAAGGCGATGCGCCCGAGCGCGACCTTCAATGCCGCGCTGGAGCAGTTGCGCGGCTGATCCATCGCCGTTCGGTGGTGACACTGGAACCCGCGCTTCGGCGCGGGTTTCTTGTTGGCTCCGGGGTCAGATCCCTTTTGCATGGCAAAAGGGATCTGACCCCAGGCGATGAAACCGTGACATCCGTCGGTCGTCGGAAGGCCGTCAAAGGGGCATGAAACTTGCCCGCGATGGCCGTCGCAGAACCGATCAGCACGCCGCTGCGACCCCGCTCAATCTGAGCAGTCGATCACGACGGCCTTCGTCGGCAATGGCCTAGCCTTGGCGACGCGAGACCACCGGGGAGGTGGTCACTCGGGGAACACGGATGGCACGCGTGCTGGTAGTGGGAACCGACATCCAGGGCGAGCAGGCGCTGCTGCAACGGCTGCGCGTGGCCTCGGCACTGCCGGATGGCCAGATCCGCCGCAGCCAGGACCTGGACGACTGCGACCTGCTGGTCATCCGCGATACCCCGGCGCTGCGCAACGCGGCGCAGCGCATGCGCCAGCAGCGGCCGCGCCTGCAGTGCTGGATCGAGGACATCGGCGGCCAGCTGCGTGACGGTGACGGACACCAGGACGTACTCGACGATGGTGCCATCGGCCGCGCGCTGCGCCGCATGCAGTTGGCACCTGAGCCCCTGGCCATGCACGCACCCGCACCGATCCGTCTGGCCGATGGTGCGCACGCCATCACCCGCCTGCTGCGCGAGCGGCTGCCTTTGAGGCAAGGGCAGGCACTGTTGAGCGATGCAGGCGAGCCTTTGCTGCTGATGGATCTGGAGCACGACCAGGCCGTGCTGTTGCAGGAACCGGCGAGTGCGCTGGTGGAGCGCCTGGCCGATGCGTTCGAGCGCCTGCAGCTGGATGCGCTGACCCCTGCGCGCCTGCAGGCGCTGGCCGGTGACCGGCCCCGCCAGCCACTGCGGCCGCTGTTGTGGCAATGGGCGCAGCGCAGCCGCCATTGGCAGGCACTGGATGAACGCCTGCGCGGTGCCTCGGTGAAGCTGCTGCGCTGGCCGGATTTCCGCGTGCTGGGACACGACCACGATGGTTTCCGCCTGTGCTCGCTGCTGCTCAAGCGTGCGTGCACGGTTGAAGAGTGCGCGATGCTGCTGGAACTGCCGGCGGCGGCAGTGCGCGACTTCATCCATGCCGCCTATCTGTGCGGCTACGCGCAGCTGCAGGCCGCCCTGGCGACGCCGATGATGGCCACCGACGGCAGCCGCGCCGACAGTGGATTGCTTGCCCGCCTGTGGCGGCACCTGCGCGGGAGCGAGCGCAATGCGTGAGCACAAGGTGGTCGTGCTGGGCGGCATGGGCAGCGGCAAGTCGACCCTGGTGCGCAGCATCGCTGCGGGCGCAGTGATCGATACCGACGTGGCCAACAGTGACCGCCTGGGTGCCGACAAGGCCTCCACCACCGTCGCGCTGGACTACGCAGACATCGACCTTCCCAACGGCGAGCGCCTGCGTTTGTACGGAACGCCTGGCCAGCAGCGCTTCGAGTTCCTGTGGCCGATCCTGCTGCAGGGCGCGCGCGGCGCGGTGCTGCTGCTGGACGCGCGCCGCGCAGGCCTGGCCAGCGAGCTGGAGGACTACCTGCAGGTGCTGCAGCCGTTTGCATCGTCACTGGCACTGGTGGTGGCGGTCACCCACCTGGACCAGGCGCCGCAGGCGGCACTGGATGACTGGGCCAGCCGAGCCTGCCTGGACGACCAGCCACTGCCGCTGCTGGCCATCGATGCCCGTGACCGGGAACAGGGACTGCTGCTGATGGACGTACTGATGAGCGAAATGGAAGCGCACGCACTGGTGGCTGCGCATGGCTGACGGGCAGATGGCGGTATTGCCCGACGCCGGCCAGCGTGAGCGCCTGCAACCCCTGCTGCAGGACCTGCAGCAGCGGGTCGAAGGGGTACGAACCGTGGTCCTGGCCAGCGTTGATGGCTTCGCCCTGGTCAGCGCCGGGGCCGACGGGCGCGGTGAACGGCTGGCCGCGATGACCAGCGCGATGCTGGCGCTGGCCGCGGCGGTCGGGCGCGAACTGGTGCTGGGTGATCTGCAGACGCTGATGCTGGAAGCCGTGGGCGGCAAGGTGCTGATGCTGGCGATCCAGGCTGATGGGCGCGCGCCGTTGCTGCTGATGGCGGCCTGCGACCAGCGCAGCGTGATCGGCCAGGTGCTGTGGCAGAGCAGGGAATGTGGCCAGGCGATCCTGGCCGAACTCGGCGGATCGTGAGCCCGGCCGCAGGGGAACGAGGGGCTCGAACCAACTTCGACAAGGGGTGCGACGTGGCTGGATTGAATGAATCGTTGAACGCACTGATGGGTATCGACGGCGCGCAGGCCGTGGCGCTGGTCGACTACGAAAGCGGCATGCTGCTGGGCGAGGCCGGTGCCGGCATGGACATGGAAGTGGCTGCCGCCGGCAACACCGAAGTGATCCGCGCCAAGATGAAGACCGCCGCGTCGCTGAACCTCAACGACAGCATCGAAGACATCCTGATCTCGCTGGGCAAGGCGTACCACATCATGCGCCCGGTGGCGAAGAAGAAGGGCCTGTTCTTCTACATCGTGCTGGACCGTACCAAGTCCAACCTGGCATTGGCCCGGCGCAAGGTGCAGGACGTGGAGGCCGAACTGGCGATCTGAGCCGGTAGTGCCGGCCGCTGGCCGGCGTCTGCATCGATCCATCGACGTCCAGGTGCTGCCGGCCAGCGGCCGGCACTACCTTCGCACTCGACGCCATTGCACACGCCCGCGTATGGTGAAGCCGGTCCTTCCGGGTGAGCCCTGCATGTCCGAGCCTGACATCGCTGCCGAGCTGGCGCCGCGCATCGCCGGCGCCATCCGCGATGGTTTCGAGCAGTACCATGCCCGCTTCGCGGCGATCACCGCCCGTGCACGGCAGCGCTTCGAGCAGCGTGACTGGGCGGGCGCGCGCCAGGATGCGGTCGAGCGCATCGCGTTGTATGACCTGTGCATCGCCGAGCAGATGGATGCACTGCGCCGCCTCGCCGGCGATGTGATCGGCGAGCGCGCGCTGTGGCTGCAGGTGCATGCGCAGTACAGCGCACTGCTGCGGGGACTGATCGACGCCGAACTGTACAAGACCTTCTACAACACGTTGTCGCGGCGCCTGTTTTCCATCCGTGGCGTGGATCCGGCGCTGGAGTTCATCGCCTTCGATGTCGAGCCATCCGACGCGATCACCCATCCGGTCGCCCGGCATACCTATGCCGTCTCGCCGACGCGGCCGGTGGAGGCCCTGCAGCGCGTGCTGGCCGACTACCGTTTCGACATTCCGTATGCGCACCAGTTGCGCTGCGCGGCGGCCATCGCCGTGCGCCTGCAGGATGATCTGGCGCACTGGGGCGATACACCGGTGCGCAGCATCGAGCTGCTCGACACCGTGTTCTACCGGGAGCGCCGCGCCTACCTGGTCGGCCGGGTGTTCGGCGAGCACCGCTTCTCGCCGTGCGTGATCGCACTGGTCAACGATGAGCGTGGCCTGCGTGCCGATGCAGTGCTGACCCGGCGTCGCGACGTCGCCCACCTGTTCGGTGTCTCGCGCAGCTACTTCCAGGCCAACCTCGCAACGGTGGGCGATGCGGTGGTATTCCTGCGCAGCCTGCTGCCGGGCAAGCCGATCGATGAACTCTACACGGTGCTGGGCCGTGCCAAGCAGGGCAAGACCGAGCGTTACCGTACCTTCTTCCGCCACTTCAACGAGCACCTGCAGGAGCGGCTGGTGCATGCCGAGGGCACGCCGGGCATGGTCATGGCGGTGTTCACCCTGCCCAGCTATCCGCTGGTGTTCAAGCTGATCCGCGACCGCTTCGCCTGGCCCAAGGCGATGTCGCGGCAGCAGGTGGAAGAGAAGTACGCGCTGGTGTTCAACCTCGACCGCGTCGGCCGCCTGCTCGATGCGCAGCCGTATCGCCACCTGCGCTTCCCGCGTGACCGTTTCGCACCGGCCTTGCTGGAAGAGCTGCTGCAGCAGTGCGCGCAGAGCGTGCGCGTGGATGGCGACGAGGTGGAAGTGGCACTGTGCTACGTACAGCGCCGCTTCCGGCCATTGAACCTGTACCTGCGCGAGCAGGGCGGCGAGGCCGTGCGCGCGGCGGTACTCGACTATGCGCAGGCGATCACCGACATGGCGCGCAACAACATCTTCCCCGGCGACATGCTGCCGAAGAACTTCGGCGTATCCCGGCATGGCCGGGCCGTGTTCTACGACTATGACGAGTTGTGCCTGGTCAGCGACTGCGTGTTCCGCGCCTGGCCGCAGCCACGTACGCCGGAGGACGCCATGGCCGACGAGCCCTGGTTCCATGTCGGTCCACGCGATGTGTTCCCGGAGCGCTTCGGCCCGTTCATGGGCCTGCCTGCCAGCGAACTGGCGGCCGTGCGGGAGCACTACCGGCACCTGTTCGACCCCGCTTGGTGGCAGGGCCTGCAGGCGCGCTTCGCCGACGGTGACTACCCGGATACGCCGCCCTACGCGGCGGCCCATCGCCTGGCCTGAACGGCGTGGCGTGGACCGCCCGCGGTGGACCGCCTGCCGGTCCCGCTCGGACTGCGGTACGCTCAGGGTTCACTTCATCACCATGGATCCGGCAATGATGCGCTCCCCCTTGTTCCTTGCCCTGGCCCTGGCGTTCGCCGCCGGTGCTCCCCTGCTGCCCGCCGACGCCGCGGCCCAGAACGCGCGCGCGGTGCGCGCCACTGCCGAGATGAGCATGGTGCTGTCGGGCAGCATCGAGGTGGCGGCCGATGGTTCGGTCCGCACGCTGGTCCTGGACCAGCGGGCCATGCTGGCACCAGGCATCGTGTCGTTCGTGGAAGGTGCCATCCGCGGCTGGCAGTTCGAGCCGACGCTGCAGGACGGCAAGCCGGTGGCCGCCCACGCCCCGTTGCGGGTGCGCCTGCGGGGCAAGGAGCAGGAGGACGGCAATTACCAGATCAGCATGACCAGTGTCGACTTCAGTGAATATGATCCGAAGGCTACCGATTCGGTGACCCGGAAGAGCCTGCCGCCACCGCGCTACCCCGAGGATGTCTACCGCATTGGCGGTCAGGGTGACGTGCTGCTGCTGGTCAAGGTGGCCCGCGACGGGACCGTGGCCGACGTCATTGCCGAACAGGTAAACATGACCATGGTCGCGCCGGAGCGGATCATGGCCAAGATGCGCGACCAGCTCGCCAAGGCCAGCATCAGCAGCGCGCGCAAGTGGACCTTCGTCCCGCCGACCACCGGCGAGGACAGTACGCGGGACTTCTGGACCGTGCGCGTGCCGGTGAACTTCGCCCTGAACGGCAACACCGGCAGCAACGGCAACGCCCAGCCGGAACGCTACGGCCGCTGGCGTGTCTTCATTCCCGGCCCGCGCCAGGACGCACCGTGGCGCAAGCCGGATGCCGCCGAGCAGGCGGGCAGTGATCTGTTGCCGGCCGGCGGCGTGTACATGGTCGATGGCACCCAGCGCGGCCTGCGCCTGCTGACGCCGCTGGCCCAGCGCTGAGCCCGGCGTGCGTGAAGCGGTTGGCCAGGCCGGCCGCTTCTCAGTCTGCGTACGGGTAGACCACTACCCGGTTGCGGCCCTGTTCCTTGGCCATGTAAAGCGCCTTGTCAGCCAGCCGCAGCGCTTGTTCGGCATCGACATGGAAGCTGGGGAAGTGGGCCACGCCCAGTGACACGGTGATGGTCCCGACCGGTTCGAACGGATGATCGGCGATGTGCTGGCGCAGGCGCTCGCCGGCCTGGCGCGCCGAGTCGGTACTGATGCCCGGCAACAGCAGCAGGAATTCCTCGCCACCGGCGCGGCAGAGGAAGTCGCTGTCGCGCGAGTAGCGGCGCATCTGGTCGGCAATATGGACGATGGCCGCGTCGCCGACGTCGTGGCCATGGCTGTCGTTGATCGATTTGAAGCGATCGATGTCCAGCGCCAGGATCGCGAACGGAATGCCCTGCACCTGCAATGCCTCCAGTGCCTGCTGCAGGCCGCGGCGATTGAGCAGGCCGGTCAGCGGATCGGTGCGGCTGGCGCGGTTGAGCGTGCCGATGCGGTCCTGCAGCGCATTGAAACTGTGCAGTACCGCCTGCTTGAGCTGGGCGACCTCGAAGTACCACGCACGGATGCCGCTGACATGGTTGATCGCATTGCCGGTGTCCTCGCCGCCCTGCACGTTGCGTGCCAGCTGCCACAGCGGCATCGAAATGCGGCGCGCGAACCACCAGGTCACCAGCAGCGACAGCAGGCCGAGCGGAATCGCGTTCCAGATCACCGCGGTCATCAACCGCGACAACGGCTGCAGCGTGGCCTCGGTCGGGCGCTGGGCGATGATGCCCCAGCCGGTGGCCGGCACCGGTGCATAGCCGGCCAGCATCGACACGCCCAGGTTGTTGCGCACCTGCTGGGCGCCGCGTTCACCGCGCACCACCGCCTTCACCGCCGGGTTGCCGACCACGTAGTCGCCGACCCGCTTGCCGTCGGCGTGGTACAGCAGGCGGCCATGGCGATCGACCACGTACAGGTAGGAGCCATCGCGGTAATAGTGCTTGCCCAGCAGCGTATGCAGCGCGCTGCGCTGGCGCAGGTACAGGGTGCCGCTGACGTAGCCGCGGTAGCGACCCTGGCGGTCGAAGATCGGGTGCGACAGTGACACCAGCAGCTTGCCGGTGGTCGACTGGTACGGGTCGCTGATCATCGGCTGGCGCGCCGCCAGCGCGGCGTTGTTGCCGACACTGTGCAGCACCTCGCCCTGCAGCTGCAGGGTCTGCGGCGAGGTGGCGATCACCAGGCCATCCGCATCCACGACCAGCGAGGAGTTGAAGCTGTTGGTCTGCAGCTGCAGTCGGCTGGCTTCATCCTGCGCCTGTGCCGGGTCCAGATCGCCCTGGCCCAGCCGGGTGGCGGCGTAGGCCAGCTCCTGCTGCGCGGCCAACAGGAAGTTCTGGGTGGTCTCGGCCAGCTTGGTGGCATAGACACGGTTGGCTTCCAGGGTATTGCCGACCAGCTGGTCGCGCTGCACCCGGTAGCTGGCCAGCAGGGTGTTGGCCAGCGCGATGATGGCGCTGAGCAGGGCCAGGGCGAGGATCAGCTTGCCCAGGTTGAGGCGGGGGGACAGCGTGCGCATGCGTCGGCGGATCCGGCAGGAGGCTGGACCCGACCGGTTCTCCGGAAGGGGCGACAGCGGGAATCGGTGGCCCTGCCCGCAGGGCCGGGCAGGGTAGTGGTCGAATTATCGCCAAAAGTCGGCGCCGGCAAAGTGAAGTGGGTCGCCCTGCGGGCAAAAAAAAACCTGCCGCAGCGAGCGGCAGGTTTCTTCCGACGCAGTGCCGGGACTCAGCGCTTCATCGAACCGAAGAACTCGTCGTTGGACTTGGTGTTCTTCATCTTGTCCAGCAGGAACTCCATCGCGGCCATTTCATCCATCGGATGCAGCAGCTTG
>Ga0081539_10007283_pt1 | contig 10155 bp, 10 predicted proteins | sample TabmetS4T2R2_FD_71023 | JGI IMG/M metagenome (GOLD analysis project Ga0081539, IMG submission 71023) | Tabebuia heterophylla rhizosphere microbial communities from the University of Puerto Rico - S4T2R2 | ecosystem: Host-associated > Plants > Roots > Rhizosphere ... | reverse complement strand
CGCCCTCCTGCTGGGCAATCCGGGCGGCGGCGGCGGCGGCGGGACCACTCCTCCGCCGGTCACGCAGCTGCCGACCATCAAGGCCGTGAAGGACATCCCGCTCGGGACGACGGTGACGGCGGACATGGTGACCGCGGAGACGTTGGACGTGACCGCGCGCAAGACGACCGCGTTCCAGGACCCGAGCCAGGTCATCGGCCAGATCGCGCGCCGAAAGATCGTCACGGGCGCCCAGCTCGAGGCGGCCGACTTCAGCACCTCCGACACCGGTTGCGGCACCATCGACGTCCCGCCGACCCTCCGCGCGATGAGTGTCCAGGTGGACCAGGTCTCCGGCGTGGGCACGGTCATCAACAGCGGCGACTTCGTCGACATGGTCGTGGGCTTTACCGGTGCGCAGTTCCCCGTCGTCACCCTGAACCCCGAGGACGAGACGATCAGCGTGGTCGCCGGCCTGAACGGGACGAGCGTGAAGATCCTCCTCGAGGGCATGCAGGTCCTGTGCCGCCAGCTCCCGCCGGCGCCGCCGCCGGCCCAGGGCCAGCAAGGCGGCGGGACGACGAACGAGGGCGGCCAGACGACGACCTCGCTCAACGGCCAGCAGGAGATCGTCATCCTCGGCGTTACCGCGACCCAAGCCGAAGTCATCAAGTTCGCCCAGCTCGACGGATCGATCAGCCTCGTCCTCCGCTCCACGGCTGACTTCCTGCGTGACCCGGAGACCGGCGCGATCATCCCGCCCCCGCCGTCCGGCTCAGAGGGCATCACGCTGAAGAAGCTGACAGTCGACCTGGGGGTGCCGATCCCCGAGCTCGTCGAGGCCATCCTCCCGGCGCAGGCCCGGCCCTAGCCGGCCAACGACACGGTCGCAGGGCGACCACCACCACGACCTGGCAGCGCGACGGGCGCGTCGGACCTCCGGTCCCGCGCCCGTCGGACGCTCCGGGACCTGAACCGACCAGCAACCGCCAACGAACCACCAGCGAGACGAACCGGACCCACTGACGAATGGCCGACCAGATCCGCGTCCTGATCGTGGACGACATCCCGGAGACCCGCGACCACCTGACCAAGCTTCTCGGCTTCGAGAGCGACATCGAGGTGGTCGGGTCGGCCGCGTCCGGCAGCGAGTCGCTGACGATGGCGAGCGACCTCACCCCGGATGTCGTCCTGATGGACATCAACATGCCCGACATGGACGGGATCGCCGCGACCGAGAAGCTCTCGTCGCAGGTCCCGACCGCGGCGGTCGTGATGATGTCGGTCCAGGGCGAGGCGGACTACCTGCGCCGGTCGATGCTCGCGGGCGCGCGCGAGTTCCTCGTGAAGCCGTTCAGCAGCGACGAGCTCACCGCCTCGATCCGACAGGTCTACACCCGCGAGCGCGAGAAGATCAGCCGGATGGTCGCGATGCCCGCCGCGCCCGGCGGTGGCGCGCCGAGCGCGGCGGCCGAGGACGGCGGCCACGACGGTCACGTCGTGGCGATCTTCAGCCCAAAGGGCGGCGTGGGCCGGACGACCGTGGCGGTCAACCTGGCGGTCGCCGCGGCGACCGAGCTCGGGAAGTCGGTCGTCCTGATGGACGGCTCGTTCCAGTTCGGCGACGTGGGCGTCCTGCTGAACCTGAATCCCAAGAACAAGTCGATCGCCGACCTCGTCCCCGAGCTCGAAGCCGGGGACCCCGAGCTGTCGCTCGACACGTTCGTCATCAACCACTCCGCCGGCATCCGCGTCCTGCTCGCCCCGCCCTCCCCAGAGATGGCCGAGCTGATCACGCCCGCGGGCGTCAAGCGGGTGATCGACGCGCTCCGCCGGAATCACGACCTCGTGATCGTGGACTGCACGTCGTGGTTCAACGAGACGACCCTCTCGATCCTCGACTCGGCGGACGTCGTCCTGACGATGCTCAGCCTCGAGATCACGAGCATCAAGAACATGCGCCTGTTCCTGGAGGTCGCCGACCAGCTCGGATACGAGCAGAGCAAGGTGAAGCTCGTCCTGAACCGGGCGGACTCGAGCCTGGGGATCCGGGTCGCCGACGTCGAGAGCTCGATCGGCCGCAAGGTCGACCACACGATCGTCAGCGACGGCCGGTCGGTGGTGTATGCGCTCAATCGTGGCGTACCGTTCTTCCTGTCGAATCGGGAGGCGCAGGTCTCCCAGGACGTCCTCCGGTTGGCCCAGGCGGTCTCCGGGGAGCGGGTCGCGGCTCCGCGCGAGGAACCGCGCAAGGCAGCCCAGAAGAAGTCGTTGTTCTCATTCCGATGATCATGTCGGTAGCGAGCCTCGTGGGGCGATAAGGGGTCAGATGCCATGTCACTGCTGAAGCGGATCGAGAGCGCCCGACCGGGAGCCGGACCAGCGGGAGCGCCCGCGCCCGGACTGCCCGCCGTCCCACCGAGCGGTGGCGCCGGCGCGCCTCCGGCCGCCCCACAGCGGCTGATGACCCAGGCTCCCGTCCGGGAGTCGTTCCGTGACGTGAAGTTCCGGATCCAGAGCCGGGTCATCCAGGATCTCGATCCGAAGCTCGACCTCTCGAACCAGGTCGAGGTCCGGCGCCAGATCGAGGAGATCTTCGGCAAGGTCATCGACGAGGAAGGCCTCGCCCTGACCCGCGCCGAGCGCGTCCGGATGCTCGAGCAGATCACCGACGAGATCATCGGTCTCGGCCCGTTGGAGCCGCTCCTCCGCGACGAGTCGATCTCGGAGGTCATGGTCAACGGACCGCGCCAGGTCTACATCGAACGCTCGGGCAAGCTCGAGCTGACGAACGTCGTCTTCCAGAACGACGACCATGTCATGCGGATCATCGACCGGATCATCGCCCCGATCGGTCGCCGTGTCGACGAGTCCTCGCCGATGGTCGACGCCCGCCTGACCGACGGCTCGCGCGTCAACGCGATCATCCCGCCGCTGTCGCTCGTGGGCCCGGTGATCACGATCCGGAAGTTCTCGGCCTCGCCGTTCACGGTCGACGACCTCGTCCGGTTCGGCACCGCGACCCCCGACATGTTCGACTTCCTCCGCGCCTGCGTGGAGGCCCGCCTGAACATCTTCGTGTCCGGCGGCACGGGCTCGGGCAAGACGACCACCCTGAACGTCCTCTCGTCGTTCATCCCGAACGACGAGCGGATCGTGACGATCGAGGACGCGGCCGAGCTCCAGCTCCGCCAGGAGCACGTCGTCACGCTCGAGTCGCGCCCGCCGAACATCGAGGGCAAGGGCGCGATCCCGATCCGGGAGCTCGTCCGGAACTCGCTCCGGATGCGGCCCGACCGGATCATCGTGGGAGAGTGCCGCGCCGGTGAGGCGCTGGACATGCTGCAGGCGATGAACACCGGCCACGACGGCTCGATGTCGACGGGCCACGCGAACAGCCCGCGCGACATGCTGTCGCGCCTCGAGACGATGGTCCTCATGGCCGGCGTCGACCTGCCGGTCCGGGCCATCCGCGAGCAGATCGCCTCGGCCGTCGACCTGATCGTCCAGCAGAGCCGCCTCAAGGACGGGACCCGGAAGATCGTCAACATCACCGAGGTCCAGGGCATGGAAGGCGACGTCATCGTCATGCAGGACGTGTTCGTCTTCGAGCAGACCGGTGTCGTCGAAGGCAAGATCCAGGGCCGCCTGAAGCCGACGGGCATCCGGCCGAAGTTCGTCGAGAAGTTCGAGGTGATGGGCATCCATCTGCCGCCGGGCCTCTTCGGCTTCAGCTACTGAGCGCGGGAGTCGGCACATGGACAATCCCATGACGTTGCTCGTCGCCGGGGTCGCGGCGGTGGCGATCTTCCTGATCGCCATCGGGATCGCGACGTCCGGTGGCGGATCGGGCGTCAGCGCCCGGCTCGAGCGCTACGCGTCCGCCCGCGAGGCCGGCAAGGCCGCCGAGACCTCCGGTCAGGGCGGCCTCTCCGAGCTCCTCGAGCGGAGCGTCGCGCTCGCCCAGCTGAACAAGGTCGTCGAGGGGCGCGACTTCGGGGCGAACCTCGCCCGCGAGATCGCCCGGGCGGACCTGCGCCTCAAGCCATCCGAGTTCCTCGCCATCTGGGCGGGCTCGATCATCGGCGTGCCACTGCTGTTCGTCGTCCTGTCGCTGGGCCTGCCGGCGCTGCGTAACCCGATCGCGCTCTTGCTCGGCGCGTTCATCGGGTTCATGCTCCCGCGCTTCTGGCTCGGCCGGCGCAAGAGCAGCCGCCTGAACGCGTTCAACAAGCAGCTCCCGGACACGATCACCCTGCTCGCCAACGGTCTGCGGGCCGGCTCGTCGTTCCTCCAGGCGGTCGAGATGGTCGTCCGAGAGGCGCGCCCGCCGATCTCGACCGAGTTCAGCCGGGTCATCCGCGAGGTCAACCTGGGCCTGCCCTTCGAGCAGGCGATGGAGAACATGGTCCGGCGCGTCCGGTCCGAGGACCTCGAGCTGATGGCGACCGCGATCAACATCCAGCACACCGTCGGCGGCAACCTCGCCGAGATCCTCGATTCGATCGCGTTCACGATCCGTGAGCGGATCCGGATCAAGGGCGAGATCCGGACGCTGACCGCGCAGCAGCGGCTGTCCGGGTACGTCGTCGGCTTCCTGCCGATCGGCCTCGCCGGGTTCCTCTTCGTCGCCGCTCCCAACTTCATGGATCCGATGTTCCAGAAGCCACCGGAGGCGCTCGGGCTCCCGCTCGGCGTGGTCATCCTCTTCTTCGGCGGGTTCATGATGTTCATCGGCTTCATGTTCATCCGTCGCATCGTCGACATCGAGGTCTAGCCGATGCCCACCGAGCTCATCCCGATCATCGTCGCGGGCGCGGCAGCCGGTGCGATCCTCCTGATCGCGCTCGGCCTCGCCGGCAGCTCGCCGGTCGATCCGGTCCAGGCCCGGCTGACCCAGCTGGGCACGATGCAGGCGAAGAACCTCGAGGAGCTGGAGCTCCAGGCGCCATTCCTCGAGCGGACGCTGCGGCCGCTGGCCGCCGGCCTGTCGGGCCGGATGTCGCGGATGGCGAGCAGCTCGTTCCAGGAGCGGACCGAGAAGCGCCTCGCCCTCGCCGGCAACCCCGGCAACCTGCGCGTCGCCGACTGGCTCGGCATCAAGGCGGTCTCCGCGATCGTCGGCGCGATCATCTTCGTGTTCCTGTTCGGCGTCGTCGGCGTCCTCGGGCTGCCGCCGATCCTGCGCATCCTCATGGGCGGGATCGGCCTGCTGTTCGGCTACACGATCCCCGAGTTCTGGCTCGGCGGCCGGGTGAAGAAGCGCCAGCACGCGATCCTCCTCCAGATCCCGGACACGCTCGACCTCCTGACGATCTCCGTCCGGGCCGGCCTCGGCTTCGACGCGGCGCTCGGCAAGGTCGTCGAGAAGATGGAAGGCCCGCTCGTGGACGAGTTCCGGCGGGCGCTGGCCGAGGTCCGGGTCGGCAAGGCGCGGCGCGACGCGCTGCGCGACATCGTCCCGCGCACCGAGGTCGTGCCCCTGACGAACTTCATCGGCGCGATCATCCAGGCCGAGCAGCTCGGCGTGTCGATCTCGAAGGTGCTCCAGGTCCAGTCGGAGCAGCTCCGGATCGAGCGCCGCCAGCGCGCCGAGGAGATGGCCGCAAAGGCGCCGATCAAGATGCTCTTCCCGCTGGTCGGGTGCATCTTCCCGTCGCTGTTCATCGTCATCCTGGGCCCGGCGATCATCCTGATCATGCAGAACCTCTCGACGTAGGGTCGTGGGTTCGTCGTGGGGCGCCGCCGGAGGCGGCGCCCTTCGCATGTCCGGCGCGTTCGGCGTGATCCGTGCCTGAGGCCACGCACGTTGCGCGCAACGTGACCCGCGGGGCGGTGCTCGCGTCCGAGCTCGAGATCGGCTCGAGCCTGTGGGCGAAGTTCCTGGGCCTGATGGGCCGCCCGTCACTCGCTCCCGGGGCCGGCCTGTGGCTGCCCGAGAGCAACGGGATCCACATGATGTTCATGCGCTTCCCGATCGACGCGGTCTTCGTGGGCCGGCCGGACGCGACCGGCGCGCGACCCGTGGTCGCGGTGCGCGAGCGCCTGCCCGCGTGGCGCGGACTCGTCCCGCTGGTCCGCGGCGCCCACGGGGTGCTGGAGCTGCCGGCCGGCAGCGTGGCGCCGACGGGAACGACGGTGGGCGACCTCGTGGAGATCGTGCCCCGCTGAGTCCGTGGCCGCCGGCCCAGCCCTCCAGGGCCGATCGTGCCCTAGACGCCACGCTCGCGTCCTAATCCTCGCCCGGCGCCTCGTTCGTGCCCGCCACGCCGTCCCGGCGTCGTATCCACGCGAGACCCGCCGGATTGCGCCCTGGACGCCACTGCGGCGTGACGGCAACGGATTACGGCATTCGCTGAGCGTGAGGCAGCCGGACGCGCGTAGAAGCGGCGTTAGTAAGGCGCGAGCCCGGCGTGACGGGCACAAACCAGACCCCGCCCAGGTCTCCGTGCGGCGATCGGATCCACCGCTTGACGTCCACCGTGCGTGAGGGAAGCACGGCATCGAACATCGCCTGGTGCGAGGCCACGGTCGAGCGATTTCCGTGGGTGGCAGCCACGACGATCACGTTTCCCAAGGCGAGTCGGTGCCACCCGAGCCGCTCCACGTCGCCGGGTACCACTCGGACCTTGCGCGACAGGGAGATGAACGTCGCCTGCAGGTCGGTCAGGATCGTCTTCACTTCGATGATGAGCAGGGTTCGCGTCGCCGCGTGCCAGGCGAGGATGTCGACGGAACCTCGATCGCCGTAGACATTGAAGGAGTGCTCTGGAAGCGTTTCCCAACCGGCGCGTACGAGCTCGGCGAGAACCGTCTCAACGAGACCCGCGTGTCCCGCATCGACGAGCCGATCGCCCAGGCCGCCACGCCATCGCAGTTCGAGGCTCGAGTCGATCTGGAGTGCCGCACAGACCCGCCGGAATCGCCTGACGGACACGCGCTCGAGCTGGCCGCTCTCGATCAGATAGACCACGCGCTGGTGCACCCCGGCGATCCGCCCGAGGTCGTCTTGCCGAAGCCGGAGACGCACTCGGACGGCGCGGATCAGTCGGCCGGCCTTCAGATCGTCCACGAAGCGCATCGTGACGGCGGCCGGTTCACTGGGGCTTACGTGGGCGATAAGCGGGCGGCGTCATGATCGAGGCGTGGTTGCCTCCGTCCCGGCGCGGCTGCTCGATCTGGCGTTTCCGGCTCGGTGCCCCGGCTGCGGCCGCGAGGGCGAGCCGATCTGCGCGGCGTGCGCGCGGGCACTCGATGCGCGACTCGAGCTTCCGGCCGGCGTCCCGATCGGGCTGCCGTCGGACAGTCCGGCGCCGATCCTGCAGCTCGAGTGGTGTGCCGCCTTCTCGGGCGTGGTCCGGCATGCCCTGCACGAGCTGAAGTACGGCGGGGAGACGCGACTCGCGACCCCGCTCGGTCGGGCGATCGCGCGGCGCTGGCGACGGGTGGGGGCGGGCGGCGACGTCATCGTCCCGGTGCCAGTCCACGCGGAGCGCCGTCGCCGCCGCGGCTACGACCAGGCGGAGCTCATCGCGGAGGTCGCGGCGAAGGAGCTCGGACTGCCGTTTGCTCCGATCCTGGCGCGTGCCCGCGCGACGACGGCCCAGTTCGATCTCGACCGGTCCACGCGCGCGACGAACGTGCGTGGCGCCTTCGCCCTGAGGGGCCGCGCGCCAGGTGGCACGCCCGGCCTCGACCCGGGCCGAGCGTCCGCCGCGACCCGCCCCCTCGAAGGCCGCTGGATCATCCTCGTCGACGACGTCGTGACCACGGGGGCGACCCTGTCCGCCTGCGCCGAGCCACTCCTCGAGGCCGGAGCGCTGGGCGTCTCGGCCGTCACGGTGGCGCGCGAGCGGTGAACGGGCGTGAAGGTGGCGCGCGAGCGGTAGCGCGCCAAACGCGGAACCGGGCCGGCCCCGCGACCGGCCCCGCGACCCGCCCGGAGTAGACTGGTCGGACGGCGGCAGGGCCCGCCGCGCCGCTCCCGCAGCCTCTGGGAGGTGACCGGTGAGGACGATCGTCAAGGGCAAGAACTTCGACGTGCCCGACCACGTCCGGCGGTACGCGGAGCGCAAGCTCGCCCGCCTCGAGCGGATCCTCGACGACCGGAGCGACGCCCTCGTCGAGCTGTCGGTCGAGCAGCACCGGAGCGCGGCCGATTCCCACATCGTCGAGGTCACCCTGGTGATCGACGGGAAGACGCTCCGAACCCACGCAGCCGGCGGGACCCATCGGGCCGGCGTCGACGAGGTCGTCGACAAGCTCGAACGGCGCGCCGTCGACCACCGCGAGAAGCCCCGCGTCCGGGCTCGACCGATCGAGGAGAAGGCGCTCCTCCGTCAGCTCGCCGACGGCACGGCCGAGACGAGCCGGGAGCGGCAGATCGTGAAGACGAAGCGGTTCGCCATCGAGCCCATGTTCGAAGAGGACGCGCTTGCGCGGATGGACGAGCTCGGCCACCAGTTCTTCGTCTACGTCGACGCGGAGTCGGAGCGGGTCCACATCCTGTACCGGCGCAATGACGGGAACTACGGCCTGATCGAGCCGATCGTGGGCGGCGAGTACACGACCGGGCGGTCGCGAGCGGGCGGACGGACGAACGGCGCCCACTGACCCGATGCCGGCGAAGGGCGGCCCGGTCGGGGCGCCGGCGACCCGCCGGCTGAGTCCCGAGGAGAAGGTGGTCCGGGCGTTCTTCCGAGACGACCGTCTCGTCTCGATCCCGGCCAAGCCCTCGAAGCGCGACCTGTTACTGCCGGTGATCCTCGATCGGTGCTTCCCCGAGGATCGGCCGTACGAGGAGAAGGAGGTCAACATGCGCCTGGCTCTCCTCCACCCCGACGTCGCCGCGCTCCGGCGATACCTCGTCGACGGGCGCTGGATGACACGCGACGCCGGCATCTACCGGCGCACGCGGCCCATGGAGGCGTCGAGCGGCTAGGTCGGGCACGCGGCGGCTACGATCTCCCGGATGCCCGCCGACGAGCCGCGCCTCGGGATCCACCTCGCCCTCGCCACAGGCATGGTCCGAGCGGCCAACCGGGCGGCCGAGCTGGGCCTCGCGACCGTCCAGGTCTTCGGCGACAACCCCACCGCCTGGCGACGGCGGGCCGAGCCGAACCCGGAGCTGCCCGGCTTCCGAGCCGCGCTCGGTGCGGCCGGGGTCGATCCGATCGCGGTCCACGCCTCGTACCTGATCAACCCCGCCGGCGCGGAGTCGATCCACCACGAGCGAGCGATCGAGCTCCTCGCGTCCGAGCTCGAGGCGGCCGAGGGGTTCGGCGCCACGATCGTCAACGTCCACGTCGGCTCGCATCTCGGCGCCGGCGTGGAGGCCGGCGTCGCGTCCGTCGTCGACGTCGTCCGGCGGGCTCGCGCCCTCGCGCTCGAGCACGGGGTGGGTAGCCTCGCGACGATCACGCTCGAGAATTCGGCCGGCGGCGGGTTCGGGCTCGGCGTAGACGTCGCCGAGCTCGGGGCGATCGCCGACGCGGCGGACGACGCCGGCCTCGATCGGTCCGCCGTGGCGTTCTGTCTCGACACGGCCCACGCCTGGGGGGCCGGCATCGACATGTCGGACCCGGCCGCGATCGATGCCCTCGTCGAGTCCTTCGAGCGGCGGATCGGGCTCGATCGGCTCGCGCTCGTCCACCTGAACGACTCCTCGACCGGTCGCGGCTCTCGGTCGGATCGCCACCAGCACGTCGGCGCCGGGCAGATCGGGGCGGCCGGGCTCGGCCACCTCGTTCGGCATCCCGCGCTGCGTGACATCCCGTTCATCCTCGAGACGCCCGGGATGGAGGACGGCTACGACGCCGTGAACATCGGGCGGGCGCGCTCGCTCGTTCGTGGCGAGCCGCTGGAGGAGCTGCCGCCCGAAGCCCTGAACCTTCCGGGCAGCCGGACGCGCGCTGCGACACCGCCCGCACGGCCGCGGCAGCCCGCCGCCCGCCCCGAACCCGTCGCCTCCCGTCGCGCGTGACGGACCGCCTTCGGCCGGTCGCGGCGGGTCGCCCCAGCCCGGCGACCCTCGAGGCGATCGCCTGGATCGGGATCCTCCTCGTCGCCGCGTGGCTCCGGCTGCCCGACCTCGCGGGACGCGGGCCGTGGGACGCCGATCAGGGTCACGACATGCTCGTGCTCCGGCGGCTCGTCGTCGACGGGACGATCCCGCTC
>Ga0081539_10007282_pt1 | contig 10155 bp, 6 predicted proteins | sample TabmetS4T2R2_FD_71023 | JGI IMG/M metagenome (GOLD analysis project Ga0081539, IMG submission 71023) | Tabebuia heterophylla rhizosphere microbial communities from the University of Puerto Rico - S4T2R2 | ecosystem: Host-associated > Plants > Roots > Rhizosphere ... | reverse complement strand
CCTGTCAGCGGCCTCCGCGGCAGCTAAGGCGGAGAGATGTTATGCGACCTCCGCGTTCGCGTCGCTCTTTCCGGTGGAGAAGGCTGAGTATCACTTCTACGCCGCACTGACTCGAGCCGCAATGTGCGAGCCCGCAGGCCCAAATTCGTTCGACGGGCATCGAGAAGCGCTTGAGGTTCACCGGCTGCAGCTTCGAGACTGGGCGGCGATCTGTCCGGACAACTTCGAGGATCGTGCAGCGCTGGTCGACGCCGAGGTCGCGCGCCTGGAGGAACGCCCGCTCGCGGCCATGGATCTCTACGAGCGTGCCATCGCACGCGCCCGCACGAGCGGCTTTGTCCAGAACGAGGCGCTGGCCTATGAACTGGCCGCGCGCTTCTACGCGGCGCGCGGCCTGGAGGAGATCACGCATCTCTATCTGGGAAAGGCGCGGCAGGGGTATCTCCGCTGGGGAGCCGACGGAAAGGTGCGACAGCTCGATCAGCTCCATCCGCAGCTGAGGCAGGACGAGCGCGCGTCAGGCAGGACGAGTACGATCGAAACATCGGTCGAACAGCTCGATATCGCTACGGTGATCCAAATCTCCCAGGCACTGTCCGGCGAGGTAGTGCTCGAAAGGCTCATCGACAGGCTCATGCGTACGGCCATCAAGCACGCCGGCGCCGACCGAGGCCTCCTGGTTTGCCCGCGAAGTGACGAGCTGTTGATATACGCGGAAGCAACCGCGCAAGGAGAGGAGGTAGCCGTTCACGTGCAGGAGCGTGATGCATCTGGTGCGGTCACGCTGCCAGAGTCACTTGTTCGGTATATTCTGCGCACCGGCGAGAGCGTAGTTCTCGATGATGCATCGTCTCAGAACCTGTTTTCTGCCGATCCCTACATCGTTCAGCGTCGCGCCCGTTCCATTCTTTCTCTCCCATTGATCAACCAGGGAAGATTGGCGGGCATTCTCTACCTTGAAAACAATCTGACACCATACGCTTTCACGCCTGACCGTCTCACCGTGCTGAAGGTACTCGCGACGCAAGCGGCAATTTCGCTCGAGAATATGGGACTCTATCGGGCTCTGGCAGATCGCGAAGCGAAGATTCGGCGTCTGGTCGACGCGAACATCATCGGAACTTTCATCTGGAAGGTCGCCGGCCCGAGCCTCGATACGTCCAACGATGTCCTAATTGTCGAGGCCAATGACGCCTTCCTCAACATGGTGGGATATGACCATGCCGATCTAGCCGCCGGGCGGCTGAGCAGGTCGGCCCTGTCACTGCCGGAATGGCGCGAGCGCGACGCGTTGACAGTCGAGGAGGTGAAGGCGACCGGGGCAGCCCAGCCATTCGAAAAGGAATATTTGCGCAAAGATGGAAGCCGTGTTCCGGTGCTGATGGGCTTCGCCGCATTCGACGAACGTCGGGTCGAAGGGTCTGCCTTCGTCCTCGATTTGACCGAACGAAGGCGAGCGGCGCAGGCACGCCAGCTGCAGGCAACGCTCGACTCGATCCCGGCTATGGTCTGGCGCGCCCGGGCCGACGGCTTCACCGAGTACGTCAACAAGCGTTGGCTCGACTACACCGGGGTCTCGGTTGATCAGGCGCTAGGTTGGGAATGGCTTTCTTCGATCCATCCCGAGGAAGGTCCGCGCCTACGTAACGTCTGGTTGCAATTGCTTGCATCTGAAACGCCGGGCGAAGCTGAAGCCCGAATGCGCCGCCATGACGGTTCGTATCGATGGTTCCTTATTCGTGCAGAACCTTCGCACGACGACACAGGGACCGTTGTCGCCTGGTACGGCACGCACACTGATATCGAGGACCTGAAGACGGCAGAAAGTGCCTTGCGTCGAAGCGAGACCGAATTGGCCGATGTCAGGCTCGTGCAACAGACCCTGGACTCGATCCCGACGTTGGCCTGGCGCGCCAGGGCCGACGGCTTCACCGAGTATGTCAACAAGCGTTGGCTCGACTACGCAGGAATTTCGCTCGATCAAGCGCTAGGTTGGGAATGGCTTGCTTCAGTCCACCCCGACGACGTTCCGGGGCTGCGTGACACTTGGCTGCAAGTGCTCTCATCAGGAAAGCCCGGCGAAGCCGAAGCGCGCATGCGTCGTTACGATGGATCCTATCGTTGGGTCCTTATCCGTGCAGACCCATCGCGCGACGATACTGGAGCGGTGGTTGCGTGGTACGGCACCAATGCGGATATCGAGGATCGCAAGCGGGCGGAGGAGGCGCTGCGTGAAACCGAGCGCGGCCTGCGTTCAGTGATCGACGGGATACCAGGCCTGGTCGCGATGCTGGCCGCGAACGGTGAGGTCGAAGCCGTCAATCGCCAAATCCTGGAGTATTGCGGTCAGTCGGTGGAGCAGCTGAAGAACTGGGGCACCAACGGGACGGTCCACCCCGACGACCTTTCCAACGTCGCGGATGTGTTCATGAGGTCAATCGCGGCGGGCATTCCGTACCAGATCGAACAGCGCCTGCGCCGCTTCGACGGCGAATATCGGTGGTTCGACAACCGCGGCATCCCGATTCGGGATGACTCCGGGCGTCTCGTTCGCTGGTACGTTCTGCTGACCGACATCGAGGATCGGACACGAGCGCTGGCGCGGTTGCAGCAGATGCAGTCGGACCTTGCCCATGTGAATCGCGTGAGCACGATGGGAGAACTGGCTGCCTCGCTGTCTCACGAGATCACCCAACCCATCGCCAGTGCGCGCAACAACGCCCGTGCGGCCCAGAATTTTCTCGACATGCAGCCACCGGATCTTGGCGAGGTCAGCGAAGCGCTCGCCTGCGTTGTGGGCGATGTCGATCGAGCAGGGGACATCATTGACCGCATTCGGGAGCACATGAAGAAGGCGCCGCCGCGAAAGGAGCGCTTCGATCTCAACGCTGCCATCAATGAAGTGATCGCATTGGCGCGCAGCGTGACTAACAGAAATGCGGTCTCGGTACAGACCCGGTTTGCCGATGGACGTTGTCTCGTTGAGGGCGATCGAGTTCAACTACAGCAAGTCGTCCTCAACCTGATCCTGAACGCGGTCGAGGCGATCGAAGCAGTCGAAATGGGGCCACGAGAGCTTTTGATCAGCACCAATCAAGAGGGAACCAACGTCCACGCAGCGGTCCATGACTCGGGGCCAGGCATCGACTCGATGCATCTGGAGCGCGTTTTCGAGGCCTTCTACACCACCAAGCCCAGCGGGACCGGGATGGGCCTATCAATCTGCCGGTCCATCATCGATGCCCACGGGGGGCAGCTATGGGTGGAGACGAACGAGCCTCGCGGCGCCGTATTTCGGTTCACCTTGCCTGGCGCCGAATTGAGATCATGAATCTTTCCCTGTCGTTCCACCTTCCGCAAGAACTGCGCTGACACATCTCTTGAGATCGTCCTCATCCACTGGCTTGCGCAAATAGCAGATGACGCCGTCATTCAGCGCGTGAGCCCGATCGGCATCATTGGGGTAGGCCGTCACAAGGATTGTAGGAATCGCTTGTCCTTGATCGACAAGGTGTCGGTGTAATTGAAGCCCGGTCATGGCCGGCATGTGGACGTCGGCAATGAGGCAGGCCGTTTCGGACAGGCGAGGGGATGCTAGAAAATCGGCCGCCGATGAGAACGCCTCGGCGGTGTAGCCCAATGACCGCATGAGCCTTCGCATGGACTCGCGAAAGAACCGATCATCGTCAACGACCGAAACCCATAACTTCTTCATCACGCCGCCTTTGGCAGTTCGCTTGAACGGCCGTGTAAGCAGCCCAGTAATGCCCGTCGCCCGGCCCGCGGACGATGCGATCCGTGCGAACCATGCCACGTATGCAACGCCAAAGCTCTGTAAACTTTGGCTTATCCCCCGAGGGAAAGTTGCGAGGCCGCGGGCACCTGAGGGGGCGTAAGAGCTGTCTCCGCGGGCGTAAACTTTCGTATATGCCTCCGGAATGCTCCAGAGATAGATGAGGCTGTTCAGGTCGGGGGATTGGGAATAGAAATGCGGAAAACGCCACATCTGCGAACCGAGACAAAGGCTCACGTTAGTGATCCTTGACCCGAGGGGCCGCGATGCCTGACGCAAGCTCCACCGTCTTGGTCATCGACGACGATCCTGACCTCCGAGGTTCGCTCGGGCGTTTGTTACGATCGGTCGGCATCAATGTTCAGCTGTTTGGCTCCATTGCCGACTTTCTCGAATCCGTTCCGCCGGATGGGCCAACATGCCTCGTGCTCGACGTCAGATTGCCCGGGCAAAGCGGTCTTGATCTGCAACGCGAGCTCGCTGACGCAAACAGGGAACTACCGATCATTTTCATCACGGGCCACGGCGACATCCCGATGTCCGTGCAGGCGATGAAGAGGGGTGCCATCGAGTTCCTGACCAAACCGTTCCGCGACCAGGATCTCCTCGACGCGATTCAGCTCGGTCTCTCCCGCGATCGTACGCGACGCGAAAACGAGAAGGATCTGGCGGCCCTCAGGGAGCGCTTCGGCTCGCTGAGTCCGAGGGAGCGCGAGATCGTCATTCAGGTGGCCGCTGGCCGCCTGAGCAAACAGATTGCCCACGATATCGGTATTGCCGAAGCAACCGTGAAGGTGCATCGCAGCAGGGCAATGCAGAAGATGAAGGCTGGTTCGCTTCCCGAGCTGGGCCGCATGGCGGACAAACTCAAGTTGGTGCCTGACAAGCCGCAACGCTCCTGAACATGATCGGCTGCGCCTCGCTATTGTCCGCCGCCGTCAACGATCCGATGGCAGACTCCGCACACCGTGCTCGGTAAACCTAGGTTTAGCTGACGCAGCCTATCGGGCGTTCCGTGCCACCCGCGTGCAATGGCTCGAGCCACCTCTGATCGTCAAATTACGTCTCACGATCTTTGCCGCGAAACAGCTCTTCCAACGCTTGCGAGGTTTCCCGATGAGTGCATCCGAATCATCGACGGCAGTTTTCCGACGTTTCCCTTGGGGGCAGCCGCCAGCACTGGCGCAACTCGGGCATGGAGGCGGCGCACTTCGCGAGCCGAATGCATACAGGTCATTGTTCGAGGCAGGAACCGAAACGCGCCGCATGGTTCCAACTGAAGTTTCGTTTGGCCCGTTTCGCCTTCTCCCGACAAAGTTTCTTCTCCTGGAGGGAGACAAGCCGGTGCCCCTCGGCAGTCGTGCTTTCGAAATCCTCGTGGCTCTGCTCGAGCGACCAGGAGAAGTGGTCGGCAAGCAAGAGTTGATGGCACGAGTCTGGCCAGGAATTTTTGTCGACCCTGCCAATCTTACTGTCCACATTTCCGCATTGCGTCGAATGTTGCGCGACGGCCGAGACGGGCGTCGGTTCGTCATCAACATTCCGGGACGAGGCTATAGTTTTGTCGCTTCAGTCGCGGTCGTCGGCCGGCTCGAACCAGATGGAAGTGAGAACCGCGGCGCGCTGCGCGGGCAATTCTGAGCGGTTCCATGACGACCGCCACGATAACGCGTTCATTGACTTTTGCCGGCGCGCCATCTCAGCGCCACAGCCGGGCATGGTTGGAGCAGGTCGTCTGTCACGACGACCCGGAACTCTCGTTAGCTGGAGATACGAGCGAGATGAGCCAGACACCGCAATTACGCATTCGCCTTAGCACCGATACCGTTGTCGCGATGTCAGTTGCCGGGACAATCGCCGCGGTGATCGCAGCACTTCTTGCGATGATAGTTCACGCGCCACCGAGTCCGTTTGTCGCGACGCAACCTCCCGCTGCGATCGAAGCGTCATCAATCTGAAGAGTCAGGGAGCGACTTGTCGGCAGTCACGCGTCCCCGAGGCAAGCTTCGAGGTTAGTTCCACAACCAGCCAGGTAGCAGAGCCGCATGTCCATGTCTTCAGCTGCTGAGAGGCCAGTCGCCAGCGAGGCGACCGCTGAGAAGGTTCAAGCGCCGGCAACCCCTGTCGCGAACTCGCGCACCGCGGCGGCCATATCGACATCGCAGGCGCTGCTCCCACCAGAGCCGGTGCAGCGATCCGAGCCAAGCCCCTCGCCAACGCCATCGGCACACCCTCCTTTTGACCCCGCCGAGATGCAGCCCGCTGCGAAGATAGCTCCCAAAGCCTCGAAGGGTGCGGCAATTGTCGTCGCGCTCACCGTGGCCGGCATTGCCGGGCTCTCGCTTTGGTATCTGGCACAGCCACAGCCCTTACTCGTCCAAGGAGAAGCCGACGCGACCCGCATCGACATAGCGGCGCGCGTCAACGGTCGCGTGGCTGCGCGACCGGTCGAGCGCGGCGACAACGTCGCAGCCGGGCAATTGCTGCTTGCGATCGATAATCCGGAGCTGGTGACGAAACTCCGTGAGGCAGAGGCCGCCAAGGTGGTCGCCGCTGCAGATTTCGCGCGCATCCAGGCCGGCACGCGGGCCGAAGTAGTTGCCGAGCGCAAGGCCGCGGTCGCCTCGGCTCAGGCGAACCTGACGCTCGCACAGCAGACCTATGATCGGGTGAAGAAGATCACCCAAGGCGGCTACGAATCGATAGCAAAGCTCGATGAAGCCACGGCATCGCTCGATGTGGCATCGCGCACGCTCGAGCAGGCAAAACTCGCCTATGACGAAGCGGTCGCTGGGTATACGCCAGAGGAACGCGGCGTCGCACAGGCCGCGGTCGCCAAGGCGGATGCCGCGATCTCCACGCTGCAGGCACAAGTCGGCGAGATGACCGTCAAAGCGCCGATCGGTGGGCAGGTCTATCAGGTCAGCGCGGAGCTCGGCGAGTATGTGTCGCCGGGGGTCCCGTTGCTGTCGTTGGTCGACCTCAGCGACGTGTGGTTGCGGTTCGACCTGCGCGAGGACCTCGTCAAGGGATTGAAGGTCGGCGACCGCTTTACCGTCAGGGTTCCCGCGCTCATCGACAAGCCGTTGACCGTCGAAGTCCGTACGATCGCGACGCGCGGCGAATATGCCGGCTGGCGCGCGACCCGTGCGACGGGCGACTTCGATCTTAGGACCTTCGAGGTCCGCGCCTATCCGGTCGACAAGATCCCGAGCTCCGGCCCGGCATGAGCGCCTACGCTGATTGGGCCCCGGTGCGCTGATGCAAAGAGCCCGCAGCGCTGGCATTGCCGACGTCGCCATCCGCGAGGTCATCTGGATCTGGCGCGACAAGGTGGCGTTGCTGTTGGTCGTTGGCATTCCGCTGATTGCCTTTGCCTTGCTCGCCGCAACCTTCAGCAACGCGGTGATCCGCGACCTCAAGGTCGACATCGTCGACCAGGACCGCTCGAAGACGTCGGAGAACTTCGTCCAGGCGATCAGCTCGGCACCCGGGGTGACCGTGGCGGAGCGCTCGACGGACCAAAACGGAGCGATGCATTCCGTCCGCTCTGGCAAGGCGATTGCCGCAGTCTACATTCCCCAGAATCTCGAGCGAGACATCACCAACGGGCGAAGGCCTCAGCTCGTGATCTTCTTCAACAAGCAGTTCTTCACGCCGGGAAACGTCGCTTCGAGCTCACTCCAGGCGGCGGTTTCGGCGGCCGTGGCCGACCTGCCGGCCGGAGCGAGGGGCTCGGGCTTCACGCCCGGCCCGCTGGTGGTCGAGCAATATATGCTCACCAATCCGGCCTTGAACTACGCGCAGTTCCTGCTCAGGGCCATCCTGCCGACAGTGCTGCACGTCATCATGGCCATCGCCGGCGGCTACGCAGTCGGGTCCGAGTTCGGCTCGCGCAGCTTCCGCCAATGGCTGGCGACTGCGGGCGGCAGTCCGCTCACGGCTCTGGTCGGCAAACTCGCACCCTATTTCTGCATCTTCCTCGTCATGATGGCCGTCGGCCTCGTTATCATTTACGGCTTTTATGAGATCCCCTTCCGTGGCGATCCGGCGATGATGGTGGCGGCCGCTTGTTTATTGGTCATCGGCTATCTGTCTTTGGGGGCACTCCTCCAGCTCCTCGTGAAGAACCTCGCCTTTGGCCTTTCCCTTGCAGGCATTATCTGCTCGCCGGCTTTCGGTTTCGCCGGCGTCGGTTTTCCCGTCATGGCGATGGACGGCTTTGCGCGCGGCTGGGGTACGATGCTGCCGCTTCGCTGGTACATCCAAGTCCTCTTCGACCAAGCAGCACGCGGCGTGCCCGTGCGTGACTCTGCTCAGCCCTTCACTATGTTCGGCGCATTAGCGGTCCTTTACTTCGTTCTTTCCTGGCTGCGGCTCCATGCCCTAACGCGCCGTCCGATCTCCGAAGCCGCGACAGCGCCTGCGGTCAGCAAACCGGCAAGGCGCGGCATATCGGGAGCATTCGCCGACGAATACGGCCGCGTGCTCCGCAACAGGGCCGCGTTCGGTCTGATCGTTATGGCGCCCATCATCTACGGGGTCTTCTATCCACAACCCTATCTCGGTCAGCTTATCAAGGATGTGCCGGTAGCTGTCGTCGACGGCGACAATTCGGACGTTAGCCAGACCATCATCCAGGCGCTCGACGCCGACGAGGCGACCGAGGTCGCAATGCGCCCGACCACTTTGGAGGAAGCGCAAGCGGCGCTGGCACGCCGCGAGGTGTTCGGCATTCTTGGAATACCGGCCGGTACGGAGCGCGAGGTGCTGAAAGGCGACAGCGCACGTCTGCCGGCTTTCGTCGATTCGACCTATTTCCTGCTCTACAACAGGACGTTTCAGGGCATTCAGGAGGCGGTCGGCGCCGTCAGGGCAGACCTCGCAGCGCGCAGCGCCCGTCCGGACGGCAGCCTCTACCGTGACGCGCTGGCGCAAATCTCCCCAGTCGAGGTGCTGGCGCAGCCGCTGTTTAATCCGACTGGAGGCTATGCCAGCTATGTAGTGCCTGCTGCGTTCCTGCTCATCCTGCAGCAAACACTACTGATGGGATCGGCGACCATCGGCGGCGCAGCTTTCCAGGAGGGCGGCCGCGAAACGCGTCGCCGGAGGGGCGCGGTCGCATCAGTCCTAGGCCAGAGCCTCGCCCACCTGATGCTCGCCTTGCCGGGTTTTGCGCTGTTCCTCATCGTGTTGCCGCGCATCTATGGCTTCTCGGCGAGCAATCGCGTCCTCGATTTGCTCGTCCTTGCCATTCCCTTCATTCTGTCGGTCAGCTTCCTCGGCCAGTTTGTCGGCAGCTGGTTCAAGCGCTCGGAAACGGCGGTAGTACTACTGATCGCCATCAGCCTGCCGGTCTTCTTCCAGATCGGCGTCGCCTGGCCGCTTGAAGCCATCCCGCCGCTCATCAGGACGGCGAGCGTTGTCCTGCCGAGCACATCCGGCGTCGACGCGCTGGTGCGCGTCAACCAGATGGGCGCCTCGCTCGCCGACGTGTCGCACGACTGGATGCGCCTGTGGCTGCTGACTGGCATCTACGCGCTTCTTGCGATCGTCGCGGCACAGATAGTCACAATGAGGAGGGTATCGCATGCCGGCTAATGCGAGCAGCCGATCGGCCGTAGTCGCGTATGCGGCCGGGGCGATCTCAACCCTGGTGGCCTCGGGTGCGCTCGGCCAAGAGGGCCTGCAGCCGTTGCTGCTTGGTATGGTCCGCCAGACCGAAATCCGCATCGCGCCCGACGCGACGGGGCGACTGGCTACGATCGCCGTAAAGCCGGGCAATCACGTCCATCGCGGCGACCTGCTCGCGATACTCGACAATCCGGAGTTGGCCGCATCGGTGGGCGAGGCCAAGTCGGCAGCGGCAAGCGCCAAGGCCGAGCGTGACCGGATCTATTCCGGGGTGCGGAAGGAAGAGGTTGCGATCGCCGCCCAGGCGATCCAGACGGCAGAGGCCAATCTTGTGCTGGCACAACAGCAATATGACCGTGCCGTGAAGCTCGCCGGCAAGGACTTCGCCAGCAAACAGCAGCTCGACGAAAGTACCGCGTCGCTTGCCAAGGCGAAGGCCGATCTCGAGTTGAAGCGCGCTCAAGCCGCGAAGGCGAGCGCGGGGCCGACGACAGAAGAACGCGCTCTCGCTGACGCCAAGGTTGCGCTGGCCGAAGCGACGGTCGCCGACTTGCAGGCGCAGTTGGACAAAACGGTGCTCAGGGCTTCCGTCGACGGAACGATCAGCGTCCGAGTTGCCGAGCCGGGAGAAATCATCGGCCCTGGAAAGCCCGTGATGACCCTCGAAGCCGACGGTAAGCTGTGGTTTGCCTTCACCTTGCGCGAGGATGCCCTGCATGGCCTGACGA
>Ga0081539_10007281_pt1 | contig 10156 bp, 8 predicted proteins | sample TabmetS4T2R2_FD_71023 | JGI IMG/M metagenome (GOLD analysis project Ga0081539, IMG submission 71023) | Tabebuia heterophylla rhizosphere microbial communities from the University of Puerto Rico - S4T2R2 | ecosystem: Host-associated > Plants > Roots > Rhizosphere ... | reverse complement strand
CCCGCACGCGCAGGCTCGGGTGGGCGTTGAGCAGCTTCGCCGCGTCCTCGACGACGTCTCGGTCGTCGCCGTCGAGCCGGAAGCCGCGCGGGGAGAACGTGATCTCCGGCAGCGTGGCGAGCCGGTTCTGGAGGGTGACCGCCGCCGCGGGCAGGCGGTCCTCGTCGATCGCGAGCTGGTCGACGATGCGGCTCGGGCTGTTCGGGCTGTTCATCACGCGGTTGGCGGCACCGACGATCGCGTCCCGGGACTCCTGCCGCGGCACGCGGCCGAACAGCGAGATCACGCCGTCCACGAGCTCGGCGGACGTGTCGCCGCCGGGGTCGAACGCCCCGACGACGGCGATCAGCGCCTTCACGCCGTCCGGGCTCGCGCCGCGGGCGACGACCAGGCGGCTCACGACGTTGTCCGGGCCGACCGCGCGCTCGGCGGCCGACACGAGCCGCTCGCGGTCGGTGCGCGACGGCACCGAGCCGGTCAGCGTGATCCGCCCCCGCGCGATGGCGGCCGTGAGCTGCGACGGGCCGGTATCCGTCGCGCTGGGGGAGTCCAGGACCTCGACGCGGCTCAGCATGCGGCGCACGCCCTCGACCGACCGGACCGAGTTGAGCGCGGTCGCGAGCACGACGCCGTTCGCGGCGGTCCCGGTGAGCGTGACGTCGCGGCCGTCGACCGTGACCCGGATGTCGTGCGCCCCGGCCCTGGCCAGCGCCTCGGTGACACCCGTGCCGAGCCGCTCCTCGACGGCGTGCCTCGTGACCGTGAGCTGCACGGCCATGAGGCCGGCGATGCCGAGCACGGAGACCACCACGGGCAGCACCAGGCGGCGCGCGAGCCGCCGGGCCCCGGAGCTGCCGGTCATCAGGCGGTCCCGGCGGTCCGGGGGTCGGCGGCGACGCGCGCGGACAGGGCCGCGAAGCCGGCGTCGTCCCCCTGCGCGAGTAGGTCGGCCTGCTCCGGCCAGGACGGCAGGCTGGGGACGAAGCGCAGGCCGGCCTTGCGGAGGATGCCGCGCAGGCGGAACTCGTCGCAGGCGGCGAGCTGGGCGTAGCTCGTGATGCCGCTGTCGTGCAGGGCGGACTCGATCGTGGAGCTGACCCCCTCGATGCGGGCGAGCTCGTCGGCCGCCTCGGGTGCGGGCTCGGGCGCGGGCGCGTCGTCGGGGTCCGGCGCGGCGTCGGCTTCCGGTGCGTCGCCGGTGCCGGCGGTGGCCGTCGGGGCGGCGTGGGCCGGCGCAGGCGGGGTGCCGGTCGCCGGCTCGTCGCGCAGGTCGACGACGTCCGGCGCCGGTTCCCGCAGGTCGACGACGTCGGGCGTGCTCGTGGCGCTCGCGGCTGTCGAGGCGCGCGCTGCTGCCGAGGCGGCCGCGGCGGCGGCTGCCGTGGGCGCCGGCGCCGGCGCCGGGGTGGCGGACGGCGTGGCGGCCGCCCGGCCGGCGTCGTCCTCGACCGACCCGGCGGGGGGCTCGCCGCCGGACCGGCGTGCGTGGAGCCAGGTGGGCTCGCGCTCGGCCGTCGCGGGCGCCGGCGCAGCGGAGCCGGTGCCCGGCGCCGGGCCGTCGGGCGCGGCGGCCTCCGTGACCCTGGTCCGCTGCGGCGGTGACGTCGTGCGTGACGCCGTCACGTCCCCGTGGAGGACGACGATCCGTTCCTGGCGTTCCTGCCGGCCCCAGAACAGCCACCCCACCAGGACGCCGAGAACGAACGCGCCCAGGATCAGGAAGAGCGACTGAAGGGCGAACCAGGTCACGTAGGTCCTCCTTGTGACGTCGCGACGTCCCGGCGGGCCGATCCTACGGTCGTCCGCGGCGTGCTCGCCGGGCGCGTGGGCGGGCTCGACGCGACCGGCCGAACGGGCGCGTTTGCCGGACTCGCCGAGCCGCGCACGTGACCAGCGGTTTTGTGGCCCGCCGGTGCTTCCTCCGGGCGTGTGCGCATGGCATATTTCCGCCCACGCCCGGCAGGTGGCGGACCGCGTCGAGCAGGAGCGGACGAAGACGATCGCAGCCGGACCGATGCGCATTCTCAGCGGAGGTGTCGGATGAGCACGGTCACGGAGCAGCCCGCGACGCGTGGCGGGTTCCTGGAGCGCAGGTTCGAGATCGCCGCCCGCGGCTCGACCCTGGGCCGGGAGATCCGCGGCGGCGTCGTCACGTTCTTCACGATGGCCTACATCGTCGTCCTGAACCCGCTGATCATCGGCACGCAGGCCGACGGGACCGGCGAGTTCCTCGGTGGCGGGCCGGCCCCCGACCTGGCCAAGGTGGCCGCCGCGACCGCGCTCGTGGCCGGCGTCATGACGATCCTCATGGGCGTCGTCGCCAACTTCCCGCTGGCGCTCGCGACCGGGCTCGGGCTGAACGCGTTCGTCACGTTCAGCATCGCCAAGCTGCCCGGGATGACGTGGGCCGACGCGATGGGGCTCGTCGTCCTCGAGGGCCTGATCATCCTCGTGCTCGTGCTGACCGGGTTCCGCGAGGCCGTGTTCCACGCCGTGCCGACGTCGCTGAAGGTGGCGATCAGTGTCGGCATCGGCCTGTTCATCGCGTTCGTCGGGTTCGTGGACGCCGGGTTCGTGCGGCGTACCGGGACGGGCCCGGTGCCGGTGGAGCTCGGCGTCGCCGGGGCGCTCGCCGGGTGGCCGACGCTGGTGTTCGCGTTCGGGCTGATCCTCATCGCGGTGCTGCTCGTGCTGCGGGTGAAGGGCGCCATCCTGATCGGGATCGTCGCGGCCACGGTGCTCGCGGTGATCATCGAGGCGATCGCGGAGATCGGGCCGTCGTTCGTCGCGCCGGACCAGGTCAACCCGCACGGCTGGGGCCTCAACGTGCCCGCCATCCCGGACACGATCGCGCAGACGCCGAACTTCGACCTGATCGGCGAGTTCAACCTGCTCGACTCGTGGTCGGAGATCGGCGTGATCACGACCGTGCTGCTGATCTTCACGCTGCTGCTGGCCGACTTCTTCGACACGATGGGGACGATGGTGGCCATCGGCGCCGAGGCCGGGCTGCTCGACGACGAGGGCAAGCCGCCGCGCACGCAGCAGATCCTCGTCGTCGACTCCCTGGCGGCCGCCGCCGGCGGCGCGGCGAGCGTGTCGAGCAACACGTCGTACATCGAGTCGGCGTCCGGCGTCGGCGAGGGCGCGCGGACCGGGCTGGCGTCGGTGGTGACCGGCGTGCTGTTCCTGCTGACGACGTTCCTGGCGCCGCTGGTCGAGATCGTGCCCTACGAGGCGGCGACGCCGGCGCTGGTCATCGTCGGGTACCTGATCATGACGCAGGTCAAGGGCATCGACTGGGACGACGTCGAGATCGCGCTGCCGGCGTTCGTGACGATCGTGCTGATGCCGTTCACGTACTCGATCAGCGCGGGCATCGGAGCCGGGTTCATCGCCTACGTGATCATCAAGACGGTGCGCGGCAAGGCCGGCCAGGTGCACCCGCTCCTGTGGGTGGCGGCCGTGCTGTTCGTGGTGTACTTCGCGATCGAGCCGATCAAGCAACTGCTGGGCGTCGCCTGACCCGGCACGGGCCCCGGCCGGGCACCGGCGCCCGTCGACCTCGCGAGGCCTTGATACGTGACCATATGGTCACGTATTCTAGCGGCCATGACCGACGACGACGACCGCGCCTTCAGGGCACTCGCGGATCCGACCCGCCGGTTCCTGCTCGACGCCCTCTTCCGGCGTGACGGCCGCGCGCTCAAGGAGCTGGAGTCCGAGCTCGAGATGACCCGGTTCGGTGTCATGAAGCACCTGAAGGTGCTCGAGGACGCCGGCCTCGTCGTCTCCCGGCGCTCGGGGCGGGAGAAGCTGCACTACCTCAACCCCGTGCCGATCCGGTTGATCCACGACCGGTGGATCGACAAGTACACCGAGCCACGCGCGGCGGCGCTGGCGGACCTCAAGGCGGAGCTGGAGGGAACGACCGTGGGCGGCACGACGATCGACCAGACGACGACGCAGGTGTACCGCGTCTACATCAAGGCCTCGGCCACGGCGGTGTGGAACGCCATCACCTCGCCGGAGTGGAGCCACAGGTACGGGTACGGCGGTTTCGTGAGCTACGACCTGCGGCCGGGGGGTGCCTTCGCCGCGAAGGCCGACGAGCGGGGGCGGGCCGGGGGCATGCCCGACGACCTCCTGGTGGGCACGGTGATCGAGGCCGAGGAGCCGACTCGGCTGGTGCAGACCTGGCACCCGATCTGGTCGCCGGACATCGCCGCCGAGCCCGAGACCCGGCTGACCTTCGAGCTGCAGGAGGCGAACGGCATCACCTGCCTCACCCTGACCCACGAGCTCGCCGGCGCGCCCCTGACGGCGGCGCAGGTCGGCGGCACGCAGGAGGGGGCGGGCGGCGGCTGGGCCGAGGTGCTGAGCGACCTGAAGTCACTTCTGGAGACGGGCACCTCGATGCACGCCTGACAGGCGCGCACGCCGGCGCGGTGGTGGTTGCCCACCGCGTCGGCACATCTCCCGGTCCGCGCGCCGAGTCTTCAGCCGCCGACGACAGACCCACCGACGCCGCAGCTCGGTGAGGCGGCTGCGGGCCGGCGTCGGCGACCGGCCCCGTGGTGGCATCGGTTGGGTGGCGTCGATTGGGTGGCGTCGGGTTGGGCCGCCTCGCTCGGGCGGGCGTCTGCCGGCCGACATGTCGCAGGCCGATATCTGGCAGACCGACGTCTCGTGGCGTCAGCAAGCGAAGCGCCGTTGCCGCGCCTCTGAGCTGCGGATTCGTGCTGGGAAATAGTTAGCGAGGCTAAGGAGTTGTCGTCCGTGTGAGCACCACGTCCAAGGGCTACAGAACCTCGGCCACGGCCACCGTCACCCCGGGGCTCGGCGCGCTGGCCGCCGACCTGCGGGTCGCCCTGGCGCGGTCGGTCCGCCGCATGCGGGCCGAGAAGTCCGACGAGGAGCTGTCCGAGGGGCAGTACTCCGTCCTGGCGTACCTCGACCGCACCGGCCCTGCGACGCCCCGTGCGCTCGCCGAGTACGAGCGCGTCCAGCCGCCGTCGATCACCCGGACACTCGCCACGCTCGTGGAGCTGGGCCTCGCCACCCGCGAGGCGCATCCGGTCGACGGCCGGCAGGTCATCGTCCGGTTGACGCCGAAGGGGCGTGCCGTCGTCCGGGAGACGCGCCGGCGCCGCGACGCCTGGCTCGCCCGCCGGCTCGCCGACCTGGAACCCGCGGAACGTCAGGTGCTCGCCGACGCCGCCCAACTCCTGAGGAGAATCGCCGACACGTGAGTCCGACGTTTCGTTCCCTCCGTATTCCCAACTACCGGCTGTGGGCCACCGGCGCCATCGTGTCGAACACCGGCACGTGGATGCAGCGCGTGGCCCAGGACTGGCTGGTGCTGACCCAGCTGACCGACAACTCCGGCGTGGCCGTCGGCATCACCACCGGCCTGCAGTTCGCGCCGATGCTGCTGCTCGCGCCGCTCGCAGGTGCGGCCGCCGACCGCTTCAACCGGCGCAGAGTGTTGCTCGCGACGCAGTCGACCTCCGGCTTGCTGGCACTCCTCCTCGGCACGCTGGTCGTGACCGGCACGGCCGAGCTGTGGCACGTGTACGTGCTCGCCGCGCTGCTCGGCGTCGCCGCCGCGGTCGACGCGCCGGCCCGTCAGACGTTCGTCTCGGAGCTGGTCGGAACCGAGGACCTGCCCAACGCCGTCGGCCTCAACAGCGCGTCGTTCCACGCGGGCCGTCTCCTCGGGCCCGGCGTTGCGGGCCTGCTCATCCACTGGTTCGGCACCGGGCCGGTGTTCCTGATCAACGGTGTCACGTTCGGTGCCGTCGTCGTCTCGCTGCTGCGCATGAAGGTCGCCGACCTGCGGCCGCAGGCGAAGTCGCGTCGTGGCGGTGGGTCCGTCCGGGACGGCATCGGCTACGTGCGGAAGCGGCCGGACATCGTCCTGCTGCTGGTCATGGTCGGCATGGTGGGAACCTTCGGCCTGAACTTCCAGATGACGACGGCCCTGATGGCCCGCCTCGCCTTCGACAAGGGGTCGGGAGAGTACGGGCTGCTGGGCTCGATCATGGCCGTCGGCTCCCTGGCGGGCGCGCTGCTCGCCGCGCGGCGCGAGCGGCCCAGCCTGCGGCTGGTGGTCGGTTCGGCGTTCGCCTTCGGCGTGTTCGCGACGGTGGCCTCGCTGATGCCGACGTACTGGCTGTTCGCGCTGACCCTCGTGCCCGTCGGGCTGTCGTCGCTGACGCTGATGACGTCGGCCAACGCGACCGTCCAGCTCAGCACCGACCCCTCGATGCGGGGTCGGGTGATGGCGCTGTACCTGGCGATCTTCATGGGCGGCACGCCGGTCGGCGCGCCGGTCATCGGCTGGGTCGGTGAGCAGTTCGGGGCCCGGTGGACGATCCTCCTCGGTGGCATCGTGGGGATGACGACCGCCGTGTTCGCCCTTGCCTGGCTGCGTCAGACGGGGCGAGTCAGCGTTCGGGTGCAGCGGTCCTGGCCGTTCATCGTCATCGACGAGCCCGCGCTGGTCGTCGACGGCGAGCCGGTGGGTGCGGCGGCACCGGTGTCCGAGGTGCCTGCCGACGGTCCGGCTCTGGCCGACGGGCACGCGTCGACAGCCGCCCCGAACGCCGAGCCGGCGGAGCCTCGGCGTGCCCGGACCCCGCAGGAACGCGCCGAGGCGGCGCGCGACGAGGTCGCGACGGCCGACGCAGGGGACGCCATCTCCGCCGCCTGACTGACGTGGCCGGCGTCCCGCACGCGGCATGCTGCAGCGCCGGCCGCAGCGCCGGCCGCAGCGCCGGCCGCAGTGTCGGCCGCAGTGTCGGCCGCAGTGTCGGCCGCAGTGTCGGCCGCAGTGTCGGCCGCGCAGCCGCTCCGGCCGCGTGCCTACTTGAGGCCCAGCGCTTCGCCGAGCAGTTCGTAGCCCACGAAGGCCACGACGTCCAGGATCGTGTGCGCCACGATCAGCGGCATGACCCTGCGTTTTCGTCGGAACCACTCCGCGAAGATCACGCCCATGACGGCGTTGCCGAGGAACGGGCCGAAGCCCTGGTAGAGGTGGTACGCACCGCGGAGCATGGCGCTGACGCCGGTGCGCGCCCACGCCGGCCAGCCGAGCCGCTCGAGTCGCGTCACGAGGTACCCGACGGCGACGACCTCCTCCAGCACGGCGTTCTTGACCGCCGACAGGGTGAGGACGGGCACCGTCCACCAGTGGGTGTTGAGCGCCGCGGGGATGATCGTCGTCGTGAGGTCGAGGGCGCGCCCGACGGCGTAGAGGCCCAGACCCGGCAGCCCGATGACGGCCGCCAGCAGGGCGCCGAAGGCGAGATCCCGCCATGGCTGCGTTGCGTCCAGGCCGAGCGTGCGGACCGCCGACCGGCCGCCGGCGCTCAGCAGCCACAACGCGAGCGCGACCGGGACGAGGGTGAAGACGATCCCGGCGAGCTGGTACGCGAGGTCGACGTACTCGCGCGTGGCCTGTGACGCGTTGAGCGTCGACGTCTGCTGCGCCAACGGGCGCCCGGCGGTGAGCTTCGCCGACAGACTGATGATCGAGTAGACCGCCGACTGCCCCAGCGAGAGACCGAGGACGATCCAGATCTCGGCGCTGATCCGGCGCCGCTCGGGGCCCACGGCAATCGGCTCGGCCGACTCTGTGATCACCTGCTGAGCGTCGGTGGTGATCGACGTCGGTGGGTCGCCGTGGGTCGTGCCCGGTGCGGCGCGTGCCCTGGGACGCAGATCGCCGCCGTGCACCGCGTCGTCCCCGGGTGGGCGCATGGCGGTCATCGGGCGTCTCGAACGGAGTCGGCGTGCGCGCCTTCGACGCGGTCGGCCGTCAGAACCGCGGCCGATGCGGTGGCGCCCGCAGCGCCGGCGGCCGTGGCGAGGTCCGGCGGCGGGACGATCTCCTTCGGTGGCGACGGCGGTGGAATCGAATGGCGGGACAGTGTCTCCACACCCGGAGGCAACGCGGCCCTCGCGTAGACGTCGGCGATGCGCTGGTCGAGGTGCTCCCGCTCCGCGCGCGGGGTGTCCGGGAGCCGCATCTTCTCGTACCAGCCGTGGGTGAGGACGGTGACCAGGTTGCTGTCGGGCGTGTGGAACTGGACCTCCAGCACGGTGCCGCTGCGGGCGTGGATCCACGTCGAGTTGATGCCCCGGTATCGGGTCGGGCGGTGCCAGTGGTTGTCCACCTCGACGCGGTGGAAACCGCGCTGGTCCAGCAAGGCCGATGCTTCGATCACACCCTTGGTGTACCGCGACTCGGCGAACACGATCCTGTAACGCACGGCGTCGTTGACGCGTGCCAGCAGGTCAGCGACCGGTTTGCCGCCTGCGGTGGCCTGCTGGGTGGCGATCTTGCGTCTGAAGGACTCCGCGCTCTTGAGTCGCTGCTCGATGCCCATGAGGACGCCGCACGACTCCTGCGCCAGCTCGCCGATCATCCGCGTGATGGTGGCTTCACGGTCCGCGACCATGAACCAGTACGTCTGAACCGCGCCGGCGTCCTCGCGGGAGAGCCGTGTGCCGCCGGGACCGTTCCACGGCGCGCTGAGGCGGACGCGCTGCGATCCGCGGGTCACGGCGTCACCGACCAGGCGCTGGCGTGCGGCGGTGCCGGCAACCTCCATGACGGTTCGTCGCTGGGTGTCGGCAGCCTTGGCGGCCTCGATCGCCCTGTGCCCGCGTTCCTGGATGACGGCGCCACGCAGCGTGGTCGCGCCACCCGCCGTGGTGACGGCGGCGACGGCGTCGGGGAGCAGGTGGCCGACGGCACGCGCGGGGTTCGACGTCCACGTGTCCCAGTCCAGGACGGCACGCGCGAGGTCGACGGGATGACGCGCGGCGTCGGCCGTGCCGGTGGCCATGGCGTCGGCGTCCGCCATCGTGCGCCCGAACGCGTGGAGGAACCGGAACTGGTTGAGGGACAACGCCATGCGCGCGGCGCTCTCGGTGGCCTCGGCGGCGCCGAGGCGGACCTCGCCCATGAGCTCGGCACCGCGGGTGACGAGTCGGGTGAGGAGACCCGGCCGCTCCGGCGCGGCCGCCGCGGCAGCACGAACGGTGCGGGCGGTCGCCTCGGCCGACGACGTCGCGGCGGCCCAGGCGTGGTCGACCAGGGACGCGGCCGTCACGGGGTCGGTGTCGTGGAGCGTGGCGGCACGCCGTTGGAGGGCATGGGCGGCGCTGAGCGACTCGGCGTGGCGGGCCAGCGCCTGGGCGACCGTGCGGCAGGCATCCGCCACCGCGGCGAACTGCCGCGGCTGCGCGGTGAACAGCGCCGCGAAGGCCGCCGCCGCGGCGCCGGTCCAGGACAGCTCGCCGTCGCCGATGCCGGCGGCCGCGGCGTCGAGGCCGTTCGCCATCTGGCCGAGATGACCGGCGATGGCGGCGGCCTGCTCGGGGTCGCCGAGCTCGAGAGCGATCCAGGAACCCGTCGTCACGGTGCACCCCGGGGCGGCTGCGGGAGGCCGATCGCCGTCTCGGCCACGAGCTCGGCGTCGGCGTAGAGGCGGGCCGCGACGTCGGCGCCGTCGGCGAGGCGATGGGCGTCGTCGAGCAGTGACCGCAGGGCGTGCGACCAGCGCTCGACGAACTCGTGCATGGCGCCGACCAGCGACGGGTCGCGCAGAGCGGAGATGGCGGGTGACAGGCTGTGACGGGCGCCGGTGACGGCGTCGGCCTCCTCGGCGGCCGCTCGCACGGAGGCGGCGAGGCGCGTCAGGGAGTCCGGGTCGACCGCGAATCGGCTCATGCCGAAACGCTACGGGCTGCGCGAGGCGGCATCGCGGTTGTCCACAGGCGCTGGCCCAGATTCGCGTAATCCACAGATGGGGGCCATGGGGGACGAATGGGTCGAGGATGCCACTACAGTGTCGCCATGCGGGGGACGAAACGGGCACCGTGGGCACTCGCCTTGGCGGCGGCGTGTCTCGCAGGCGCGCTTTCCGCCTGCACGGACGACGCCCCGGACGACACGAACACGACGCCACCCGTGAGCACCACGACGAGTGGCACCACGACGCCGACGACGGTGGCGGCCCCTACCTGGGGTATTCACACCGGTGGATGTGATCATGGTTTCTGCGGGTGTCTGGACATGGAAAGGTGCCTCTGACCTGGGATAATACGGGTTGCTGAGACTCGTATTGGTTCGCAGGGAGAGGCA
>Ga0081539_10007280_pt1 | contig 10157 bp, 8 predicted proteins | sample TabmetS4T2R2_FD_71023 | JGI IMG/M metagenome (GOLD analysis project Ga0081539, IMG submission 71023) | Tabebuia heterophylla rhizosphere microbial communities from the University of Puerto Rico - S4T2R2 | ecosystem: Host-associated > Plants > Roots > Rhizosphere ... | reverse complement strand
AGAAGCTGCATGAGGAACTGTTCGGTGACGGTGAGCGGGATGCCCGGCCGTTCCATCCGCTCATTTCCCACGTCGCCGTTCCGACCCTGCATCCGTGCGAGGCGAGGCTGCTTGCGCCGTACGCCGACCCGAATCAACTCATCAAGGAACTGGCCGAATTGTGTGCCGATCCGGTCGGGGATCGCGGTCCGGCGTACATTGGCCGACAGCCTCGGCCCAGCAGCCTCGCCCGTGAGGCGACCGGTCTGCCATCACCGAACGGGCTCTGAATTGTCGGCTGTATTTCTGGCGCCGCAGCGTCGAGCGGCCCGAGTTGCCGCGGCGCCGGCCAAGGCGCCGAGTAGCGCCCCGGCCGCGTTGTTCCGGATGTCCGTGATGGAGCCTTCCCGGCCGACGATGCCGTACTGGCATGTTTCGATAAGGGCGGTCAACGCCATGCCGAACGCCGCGGCTCCTATCGTGCTGCGCCAGACGAACCGGCCGAACAGCCCGACAGGAACGTACAGAGCGATGTTCGCGATCTGTTCGGAGTCGGAGGGGGCCGAGGTGAGGGCCGCCCAGACCAGGTGCATGTCGCCCAAGTAGTGCAGAAAATGTGGCGGCGCGGATGTGGGGTCGCCGGGCACCGGATAGTTGGGAGTCAGGGTGAGCGCCATGACCACGCCGACGGCGGCGACCAACAGGATGGCCGCGGCACGCGGTCGGCGGAGCCGGTCGGCGATCAGCCGGCCGAGCGGCCAGGCGACAACCGCGGTGGCTACGAGGACGGAAAGAGCAGCGCGGCCCATAACGAAAAACCACAAATCATGCACAGCCTCCACGGAGTGAGCATCTCAGCTAGGTTGAAGGCCGCAGGTACCGGGGCGTGCGGTCGGCCGAGACGTCGCGTAGTCCGATCAGTCGTTGGCGTGCAAGGCCGCGTTCAGCTCGATGCCTCGGCCCTGACGCGGCCGCGCCTCCAGCGCTCCGGTCACCGAGTTGCGCCAGAACAGCAGGCCGTTCACACCGGACAGCTCGCGCGCCTTGACGACGCGGCCGTCCGGCAGGGTGATCTTCGACGACGCCGTAATGTAGACGCCGGCCTCCACCACGCAGTCGTCGCCGAGCGGGATTCCGATCCCGGCGTTCGCGCCCAGCAGGCTGCGCTCGCCGATGCTGACCCGCTCCGTGCCGCCGCCGGAAAGCGTGCCCATGATGGAGCTACCGCCGCCGATGTCCGAACCGTCGCCGACCACCACGCCCTGAACGATCCGGCCCTCCACCATGGACGTGCCGAGCGTCCCCGCGTTGAAGTTGACGAATCCCTCATGCATGACGGTCGTGCCGGCCGCGAGGTGGGCGCCGAGCCGGACCCGGTCCGCGTCGGCGATCCGAACGCCGGGCGGTGTCACGTAGTCGGTCATCCTCGGGAACCTGTCCACCCCGAACACCGACAAGTGTCGGCCTGCGGCCCGCTCTATCAGGCGCATCTCGTCCACCCGGTCCGGCGGGCACGGGCCGGCCGAGGTCCAGGCCACATTCGCGAGCATGCCGAAGATGCCGTCGAGGTTCTGCTCGTTCGGCCGCACCATGCGGTGCGACAGCAGATGCAGCCTCAGGTACGCATCCGGTGTGTCCTTGATCGGATCCGCGAGCGACGCGATCACCGTACGGGTCTCGACGGTCGACAGCCCGGGTAGCGCCCTCGGCCCGGCCAGTCCGGCCGGCAGCATCGGCGGGTCGGCCGGGGCGTCGCCGAGCCCCAGGAAGCCGACTGGATACCAGGTGTCCAGCACCTGGCCGTCGGCGGTCACGGTGGCGAGCCCGACGCCCCAGGCGGCCGAGGTCGAGATGGCGGTATCCATGTCCGGAACCCTACCGATGCCGGGTCGGTCGCACCGTGGCGGCCGGTAAGGTCCGGCCTATGGCGAACCCCCTCACCTCTGCCGTGTTGGGCGATCCGGTATTGCTCACCCGCGCACTGGTCGACATCGAGTCGGTGTCCCGCGGCGAGAAGGCGATCGCCGACAGCGTGGAGGAGGTTCTCCGGCGGACGTCGCACCTGTCGGTGAACCGGCTCGGCAACACGGTGATGGCACGGACCGACCTGGATCGGGACCAGCGCGTCGTACTCGCCGGTCACCTGGACACGGTGCCGATCAACGACAACTTCCCGTCCACCGTGGTGGAGGACCTCATCCACGGCTGTGGCACGGCCGACATGAAGTCCGGCGTCGCGCTCGCGCTGCATTTGGCCGCCACGCTGCCCGTCCCACGCTACGACCTCACGTTCCTGTTCTACGAGGCCGAGGAGATCGAGTCGCGGTACAACGGCCTGCACCTCGTCGCGCAGGCCCACCCGTCGTGGTTGCGCGCCGATTTCGCGGTTCTGCTGGAACCGACGTACGGCGTGGTCGAGGCCGGCTGCCAGGGGACGCTGCGGGCGCTGATCCGGACCCGGGGACGCCGGGCGCACACCGCCCGGGCCTGGCGCGGCGTCAACGCGATACACGCCGCGGGCGGGGTGCTGCGGCAGCTGGAGGACTACCGTCCGCGTTCGGTCATCATCGACGGATGTACGTACCGTGAGGGATTGAACGCCGTTCGGATCGTCGGCGGGGTCGCCGGCAACGTGGTGCCCGACGAGTGCACGGTCGAGGTGAACCTGCGCTTCGCGCCCGACCGCACGGAGCAGGAGGCGGCCGATCACGTGCGGGAAGTCTTCGCGGACTACGAGGTCGAGGTGACCGACTCGGCGCCGGGGGCGCTACCCGGGCTCACCGCCGCGCCGGCCCGTGAGTTCATCGCCGCGGTCGGCGCGGAGCCGGCCGCGAAGCTCGGCTGGACCGACGTGGCGCGGTTCGCGGCGCTGGGCATCCCGGCGCTGAATTACGGGCCGGGCGATCCGATGCTGGCGCACGCACAGGATGAGCGGGTCGAGATTGGCAAAATCCGGGACGGTGCGGCCACTCTGCACCGCTGGCTGGCGGAGTAGAGCTCAGAGGGTGTCGATAGGCACCCGACCGATGGCCCGTGGCGGCAGCTCGACGGTGGGCTCGGCTTCGGCGCCGTTGTCCGGCGGCCGCGCCAACGCCATTCGGCGTTCCTCCACAACCAGTCGGATCCGCTGCTGAATCCGGCGCTGTATCTTCATCCGTTCATATCGTGTGCTCACGGTGGCTCCTCTGGCGAGAGCCCGGCCGAGCCGGGCGCCATGCCGTGTGTTTGATGACTGTAAAGACGAACGAGAGCTACCGTCCGTTGCTTCAATCTGGCAAAAAGCCTCCCGGGCCGCAATCCTCTTACCGAATCCCACCCGGTTATTCACCGGCTACTGACCGTCCGAACTACCTTGGATGCCATGACGGACAGCACCAACGGGCGACCCCGTACGGCACCGGAGCGTCATCGCGGGGCGGTCACGCTACGCCGCGATTCGATCCCGCCGAGCACGGCCGACGAAAAGCTTCTCGACTCTCACTTCCGCCGGGAATGGAAGACCAAGGACGCGTGGCGCGCCCTTCGGATCCTGTCCGAGTTCGTGGAAGGCTTCGATACGCTCGCCGATCTACCGCCCGCCGTCAGCGTGTTCGGGTCCGCGCGCAGCAAGCCGGACAGCCCCGAGTGCGAGATGGCCGCCGGCCTGGGCGCCGCGCTGGCCGAGGCCGGGTACGCCGTGATCACTGGCGGTGGTCCCGGAGTGATGGAGGCTGCCAACCGTGGCGCTACCGAGGCTGGTGGCATGTCCGTGGGTCTGGGCATCGAGCTGCCGTTCGAGCAGGGCCTGAACGACTGGGTCGATATCGGCATCGACTTCCGGTACTTCTTCGTGCGCAAGACCATGTTCGTCAAGTACGCCCAGGCGTTCGTGGTCCTGCCGGGCGGGTTCGGCACCCTGGACGAGCTGTTCGAAGCGATCACGCTGGTGCAGACCCGCAAGGTCACCCGGTTCCCGGTGATTCTCATGGGTACGGCCTACTGGAGTGGACTGATGGACTGGATCAAGCAGACGCTGCTGAGCGAGGGAAAGATCGGTCCCGGGGACCTCGATCTGTTCCAGATGACCGACGACATCGACGAGGCGGTCCAGATCATCCTGACCGCCGACGCGGCGCTGGCCGAAGCCAACGGGAAGCGGTGACGTGGCCGCAGTCTGCGTCTTCTGCGCGTCGTCGAGCACCCTCGAACAGCGCTGGCTGGACCTGGCCACCAGAACCGGGCAGGAGCTGGCCGCACGCGGGCACACTCTGGTGTCCGGCGGCGGCTGCGTCGGCATGATGGGCGCAGTGGCGAACGCGGCCCGAGCGGGGGGAGCACACACGCTCGGAGTGATCCCGCAGCCGCTGGTGGATCTGGAGGTCGCGGACACGGCCGCCGACGAGCTCATCGTCACGGCCGACATGGGCATGCGGAAGAACCTCATGATCGAGCGGTCGGAGGCGTTCCTCACGCTGCCCGGCGGTCTCGGCACGCTGGATGAGCTGTTCGAGGTCTGGACCACGGCCACACTCGACCTGCACCGCAAGCCGATCGTGCTGCTCGATCCGGACGGCTTCTACGAGGGCCTGATGAGCTGGCTGGGCCGGCTCACCGAAACGGGGTTCGTGCGCCGGGCCGCGCTCGAACAAATCACGGTGGCCGGATCCCTCGAGGCCGCGTTCCACACCATCGAGTCAGCCTGCTAACTCCGCCCCATCCCAATCCTCTCCGCGATCTTGGAGTTGTGGTTGGAACGAATCGGGCGCCAAGCGGCATAAGGGCAACCACAACTCCAAGATCGCGGGAAGGGAAGGGGTGTTGCGCTGGGACGGGCGTCACCACACCCGTCCCAGCGCAACCGGGGGTCCCCGGGCGGTCCGCCGGGCGACGCGAGGATGCGCCGGGGCACGCTCTCACCGGACGCACGCGGCGCGCACGCATCGCGCGCGGGGGTTGGCCGCCGGGGCACGGCTAACCAGCTGCTAGAAGGTTTTAGCAGAATCCTCGCCGCGGTGCCATACCGGCGTCAAGGCATTTCGATCCGTCATCACGCCGTCTCGCTCCGCAAGCTTTCTGCCCCGGCACGGGACGCGTTCGGCGACGCGTGTCAGACTGCTATCATGCCGCCGCAACGGGCGACCCTGCTCCAAGTCGCGCAGCGTGCCGGTGTGTCCCGTAGCACGGCCTCGTTCGTCCTCACCGGGCGGCACCTGGACATGCGGATCTCGGAGGACGCCCGGCAACGCGTGCTCCGTGCCGCCCAGGAATTGGACTACCGGCCCAACCTCATGGCTCGGAGTCTCCGGACCAAGGTGACCAGGACGATCGCCCTGGTGTCCGACACCCTGGCGTCTGACCCGTATGCCGGCCGCGCGATCCAGGGCAGCCTGGCCGCCGCGGTGGCGCACGGCAATCTGTTGTTCATCGGCGAGACCGAGGGCGACGCGGTGGTGGAGCAGAAGTTGATCTCCAACTTCCTCGACCGGCAGGTGGACGCGTTTTTGTACGCGAGCATGTTCACCCGGTACGTACGCATACCGCAGGCTCTCCGCGGCCGTCCGGTGGTGCTGCTCAACTGCCTCACCCGGGCGGCACGCCCGAAACAGCACACGGTCATTCCGGACGAGCTCGGTGCCGGCTTCAGCGCCGCCAAAGTGGTGACCGACGCGGGCCACCGCGAGGGAATCCATCTGGTCGGCAATCCAGCGGCGCACGTGTTCGCGGGCCGGGAGCGGCTGGCCGGCATCAAGGACGGCCTGAGCGCCGTCGGGACCAAGCTGGCCGGGACGATCGAGTGCGACTGGTGGCCGGATTCCGCGTACGAGGCGGTGAGCCGGACGCTCGCGTCCGGCATCAGCCCCGCGGCGCTCATCTGTCTCAACGACCGGATCGCGCTCGGTGCGTACCAAGCGTTGCGCGGTGCCGGGCTGGCCATTCCGGACGACGTGTCCGTGGTGTCCTTCGACGACTCGGAGCTGGCGGCGTGGTTGCGGCCGCAACTGACCAGCATTTGCTTGCCACATTACGAGATCGGATGGCGGGCGGTGGAGCTCCTGCTCGGGCCGGCAAAGGATCCGAGCGTGGTCCGGCTGCCCATGCCGGTACGTCAGCGAGCGTCGGTCGGAAAGCCCGCCTGACCGCCGCCCGGCAAAGAATCGTCGTACCCCCGTGGTCTCATTGACGCCGTGACCGCGCCCGCGTCCTTGCGCCGGCCGGCGTTCCGCCTGGTGCGGCGCCGGGAGCCGGTTGTGCCCCGGCTGCGCGACGATCCGTCGCAGCGATACATCGTTGACCACACCGACGGGCCGCTGCTCGTGATCGGCGGTCCCGGTACGGGGAAGACGACCGTGCTCGTCGACGCGGTTGCCGCCCGGATCGCCGAGGGCGTGGATCCGGAGCGGATCCTGGTTCTCACGTTCGGCCGGCGCGCCTCGGCCGCGCTGCGCGACCGCATCGAGGCCCGGATCGCGGGAGATCCGGGCCGCATCGTGCACGAGCCGTTGGTGCGGACGTTCCATGCGTACGCGTTCGGTCTGCTCCGCCGCGCCGCGGCCGAGCGCGGTGAGCCGTCGCCGCGGCTCCTCACCGGCCCGGAGCAGGACCTCATCATCCGTGAGCTGCTGGCCGTCGTCGGCGACGACGAAGCCGCCGATGCGGTGCGGTGGCCGGAGTCGCTACGACCCGCGCTGCCCACCCGGGCGTTCGCCCAGCAGCTGCGCGACCTCATGCAGCGCGCCGCGGAGCGCGGTGTCGGGGCGGTGGAGCTTGCTCGGCTGGGCGAGCAGCTGGGCCGCGACGATTGGCCGGCGGCCGCACGGTTCCTCCGGCAGTACGTTGCAGTGCTCGCATTGCGCGATGTGACCACGCAGGGCTCCGCGGCGTACGACCCGGCCGAGCTGATCCGGGCGGCCTCCGGCATGCTCACCGACGACCCGGCGCTGCTCGAAGCGGAGCGGCGCCGGCTCGCGTATGTGTATGTCGACGAGCTGGCCGACACCGACCCGGCCCAGATCGATCTGCTCTCGCTGGTGGCCGGCGGCGGTAAGCCGCTGGTGGCGTTGGGTGATCCGGACTCGTCGGTGTATGGCTTCCGCGGCGCCGACCCTGGGGTGGTGGCGGCGTTCCCGATGCGCTTCCGAACGGCGTCGGGCGCGCTGGCCGAGACGCTGACGCTGCACACCAGCTACCGGGCCGAGGCGGCGCTGCTCGGCGCTACCGCGAGGGTGGCCCGCCGGATGCGCGGCCGAGTCGGGCACCGGCCGCTGCATCCGCCGGTTCCGTTGCCTGACGATTCGGACGCGGCCGCGAGTTCGGCCAGCGCGGCTTCGGCCAGCGCGGCTTCGGCCAGTGGGATTTCGGACAGCGCGGCTTTGGACAGCGCGGCTTCGGCCAGTGGGATTTCGGACAGCACGGCTTCGGGCGGCGGGGCTTCGGGCGACGTGGCTGCCGGCGGAGGTGTGGACGGCGTTTCGGAGGGCCGGCTGCCGGTCGGAGCGGTCGTGCGGACGTTCCGTTCGGCCAGCGGTGAGGGCGCATATGTGGCGCATGCGTTGCGGGAGGCGCATCTGCTGCACGGTGTGCCGTGGTCGCGGATGGCCGTCATATTGCGGTCGACCGCGTTGCAACTGCCACCGCTGCAACGTGCGCTGGCCACGGCGGGCGTGCCAACGGTGACCCACTCCGAGGATCTGCCGCTCCACCTGCAGCCGGCTGTCGCGCCGTTTCTGCTGCTCCTGCGGTGTGCGCTCGATCCGGACGCGCTCGACGAGGAGGCCGCCGTTGCGTTGCTGCACTCCGGGCTGGGCGGAGCCGACCCGTTGGCCGAGCGGCGGCTCCGCCAGGGGCTGCGGGCGCTCGCGCTCGCGGCCGGCGATCGGCGACCGTCCGGCGAGCTGCTGATCGACGCGGTGCGCGACCCGGCCGGGCTGGACCTGGTGGAGCGGCGCTGGGCTGTGCCAGCGCAGAATGTGGGCCGCCTGATCGCGACCGCGCGGGCGGCCGCGGCCGTGCCCGGCGCCACCGCCGAGCAGGTGCTGTGGGCAGTGTGGCGGGACAGCGGCCTGGCCGACCGCTGGTACGCGTTGAGCACCCGCGGCGGCTTGGTCGCCGACGTCGAGGGGGTCCGGGCCCGACAGTGGCGTGCCGAGGCGGCCGACCGTGATCTCGACGCCATCGTGGTGCTGTTCGACGCGGCGGCCCGTTTCGTCGACCGGCTGCCCGGCGCACGGACCGAGGTGTTCCTCGACCATGTCCTGGGGCAGGATCTGCCGGTCGACTCCATCGCGCCCAGAGCCGATCGTGGTGAGGCGGTCCGGCTGCTGACTGCGCACGCGGCGAAGGGCTTGGAGTGGGACGTCGTGGTGCTGGCCGGCGTGCAAGAGGGTATCTGGCCGGATCTGCGACTGCGCGGCAGCTTGCTGGGCTCCGAGCGGCTCGTCGACGTGCTCGCCGGCCGACCCGCGAGCGGCGCGGCGGCCGTGGTGGGTGAGACCTCGGCGCTGTTGGACGAGGAGCGGCGACTGTTCTACGTGGCCACCACCCGCGCCCGGAAGCGGCTCATCGTCACGGCGATCGCGTCAGCCGGAGTCGGTGGCTCGGACGGCGAGGAGCAGCCGAGTCGCTTCCTGAGCGAGTTGGCGCTGCCGGACCGCCGCGCCGACGGCCCAGACGATCCTCCGCCGACCGCCGGCCCGCCCGATCCGGATGGCCCGCCCGATCCGGACGGCCCGCCCGATCCGGACGGCCCGTCCGATCCGGACGGCCCGCCCGATCCGGACGGCCCGCCCGATCCGGACGGCCCTCCCAATCTGGACGGCCTATCAGATCGGCGCGAGTCGGTCGATCCCGACGGGTCGGTCGATCCGGATGCACCGCGCGGTGCGCGCCGCGCGTCCCTCGTGGAGCCGGCCCATCTGGGTTCCGATGTGCGAAGCTTCGCCGCGCGCATCGACGAGCTGCCGGTCGGGCGGCCGCCGCGCGCGCTGACGTTGGAGGCTCTGGTGGCCGAGCTGCGTACCGCCGTGGTCGCCCCCCACGCGGCGCCGAGCCGTCGGCACGCCGCCGCTGCGGAGTTGGCCAGGTTGGCCGCCGCCGGAGTTCCCGGCGCCCATCCGGACGAATGGTGGGGCCTGCGCCCACTGTCGGACGACCGGCCGGTGGTCGACGAGGGCGAACCGGTCACCGTGACGCCGTCCGCAATGGACAGTGCGCTCCGGTGCAGCCTCCGCTGGTTGCTGGAACGCCACGGCGGCGCGGCACCCGCCGGGCCGGCCCAGGGCATCGGCAACCTGGTGCACGCCGCCGCCATGCTCGCCGAGGACGCGAACGCCGACCGGGAAGAACTGATCGAGTACGTCTCGGCGCGCTTCGAAGCCATCGAACTGGCCGCCCGGTGGCTCGCCGGTCCCGAGCGGGAACGCACCCAGGCCATGGTGGACAAGCTGCTGCGCTGGCTGGCCGGAAACCCGCGCCGCCTGCTGGCCATCGAGCACGAGTTCACGGTCCGGCTCGACGGCCCGAATCGGCCGATCCGGCTCACCGGCCGCGTCGACCGGCTCGAGGTCGACGACCATGGCCGGCTCGTCGTGATCGATCTGAAGACCGGCAAATCTACCGCCGTCACGTCGTCCGATGTGGAAGACCACGCGCAGCTGGCGGGCTATCAGGTGGCGGTTGAGGCCGGCGCGTTCGCCGATTACGGCGCGCACAGCGGCGGCGCAGCGCTCGTACAGCTCGGCCCCGGCAAGGAAGCCCGCGAGCAGATGCAGCCGCCGCTGGCGGACGCCGAGGATCCCGGCTGGGCGTACGCGATGGTGCGTCGCACTGCAGAGACCATGGCGGCCGCGACGTTCGCCGCGGTAGCCAACGCCAAATGCCGTGTCTGTCCGGTGCGGACGGCTTGCCCGGTCTCGGGCCAGGGACGGCAGGTCGTCGAGCCGTGACCCAGCCGAGCCTCTTCGCCGATACCCTGGCGCGGCCGCGCCGCCGTGCCGACTCCGGGCCCCGGTTCACTCCGGTCGAGCTGGCCCGGCTGCTCCGGCTGCACGCCCCGACTCCGGAACAGGCCGCGATCATCGCAGCGCCCGTCGAACCGGTCCTCGTTGTCGCCGGTGCGGGATCGGGCAAGACCGAGACGATGGCCTCGCGGGTGGTCTGGCTGGTCGCCAACGGGTACGCGCATCCGGACGAAATCCTCGGAC